>Ga0315905_10000656_pt1 | contig 37605 bp, 31 predicted proteins | sample LakEriMetagenome_5_FD_203522 | JGI IMG/M metagenome (GOLD analysis project Ga0315905, IMG submission 203522) | Freshwater fungal communities from buoy surface, Lake Erie, Ohio, United States - Buoy 4 MA121 | ecosystem: Environmental > Aquatic > Freshwater > Lake | place: USA: Lake Erie, Ohio... | reverse complement strand
GGCGACGTCCGCCCAGGCGGAGGTGCGCTGCGCAGTCACCAGATCGGTGATGTCGTCAAGCGTCACGACCTGATTGCGCTCGTCGCTTTGCGATTGCTCGGTGGTCACGCGCACGTTGAAGATGCGTTCGCGTCCGCGCCGCATCATCGCGACCTGCCCCTGATAGCTGCGCATATTGCTGTCGCGCGTTTCCGCGAGCGCGGGGGCGAGCTCGGGCACGATATCGGCCAGCAAGCGGCCGGGCGCTTCCTCCGGATCGAAGTCCACGCTGTCATGCAGCAGCTTATGGGCGGACGGGTTGAGCACCGTGACGACGCCATGCGAATCCACGCCGATCACGGCGGCGGGCACGCCAGACAGCACGGCTTCGGTGAACACGCGGCGTTCGTCATTGAGCCTGCTGGCCGCGATCAGCCGGTTCTGCTGCAGGCGCAGCTCAGAGGTCATCTTGTTGAAGGTCTCGCCAAGATGGGCGAGGTCCCCTTCGCGCCGATGCACGGGCACCTGCACATAAAGATTGCCGCTCGCCACCTGATCGGTGGCGTTGATGAGCCTGCGGATCGGCGTCACGAGCCTATTGGCGACCGACAGCCCCAGCCATGTGGCGGAGAGGAGCATGATCAGCGCGATCAGCGCATACATGGTGGCGAAGGCGATTTGGATGTTGCGCCGATGCCCCTCATAGGCCTCGTAGAGCGCGGTCAGGTTGCGCACCTGCGTGGGGAAGTCGGTCGCCAGCGGATCGACAGGCCGCGCCGCATAGACATAGGTGTCGGGGAAATTCGCCATGGCGCGCAGCGCCACGAATGTGCGGCCCTCGTCCAGCACGAGACACAGGGGCTCGTCGCGGATCGCGTCCTCGAAATCGGCGGGCTCCGGGGTGACGATGCGCGAGAAGGGCGCGGTGCCGTATTCGACCACGGAGCCGTCGCGTTTGATCATCGCTGCGGACGTGAACCCGAGAATGCGCGCGCGTCCGCCGAAATATTCGAGGAAGAGCGCGCGGTTGGATGCGTGCAGCGGCGCGATGCGATCAAGGTCCGAGGCGGTCAGGGACCCTTCCTGCAAAAGCGCGCGGCATTGCGCCTCCCGAAATATGCGCGCCACCTCGCCGGTCGTGTAGATGAAGCCGCGCACGTCCTGCAGGAAGGCCGGATTGAGCACGCGGTCGAGCGTCACAGAGCCGACAAGCGCGATCAGGATCGCCGGCGCCGCCGCGATGCCCGCGAACAGGGCGACCATGCGGATGTGGATGCGCGCGCCCGCCTGCTGCGCGCGGCGCGCCGCCACCAGACGGCGCAGCTCGGCGATCAGGATGCCAAGCAGGAACAGAATGATCAGCGCATTGATCCCAAACAGGATCAGGACCACCTGGCTGGTCGGCGAGATGGGGGTGTAATCGGCGAAGATCAGCAGGGTCGAGACGGCGCTGACCAGCGCGAGCGAGACCGCGACGAGCCCAAGGCGCGCGAGCCACCGCCGCTGCCCCTTGCCGCTCCCGGTCTGTTCGCTCGCTACGCTTTCCGTCACCGGCGACCCTTTCCAGACGGCCGAAACGGACGGCCGCCGCTGAAGCCGCGGCGACGCGACTCAGGCAAAGAAGTTGCATTAATACAACGGTGTTGCCTGATTGCGACAATTTTCCGAGCGCAGGGGCCGGAGGCCCGCCTAATCCCTCAGTTTCAACAGGACAAAGGCCGCAAAGGCCCGACGATCCTTCTGGTCCACCCGGCGGAACGCGGCGAGGGTCTTCCGGGTGAAGTCGATATCCATCCGAACCTGTGACGTTTGAAAGGTCTTTGTCGGGTCGTAATCGGCGCCTTGTCGTTTGAGCTGCAACTCGGCGAACAGGCGGCCGAATTGCTGAATCGCCGGAGGAAAGGTCTTGAATCGGTTGCTTTTGAACTGACGTGCGGGGAACCCGTGTTCAAGCGACCGATAGACATGGAGCCAGGCGTCGCGGTTTCGCTCCGCGCCCTTCCCTCCAATGAGGCTATCCGCGCAGCAGCGCGCCAGACAATGGAAGACGGCGTAATAAACGGAGCTGACGGCGCGCCGGAGGTAAGCCTGTTTCGGACGTCCGCGACCAACGTCGATCAGTCTCTCGGCGACAGTCAAAAGATCATCTTGCGCCACGTCTCAATGAACTCGCTTCTTTCTCGGCAATGAATGAAAAAACGGGAAAAGCGTCGAAAGCGTCCCAGATCGCGGGATGCAGCCTGTGCACCGCGTCCATGGCGACGTCCACATTCGGCGATGCGCCCTTGAACACAAGATCGACGGTTAAAACAGGATCGCCATCCCGATCGTCTTCGGCGCGCACGACGACGTCCACGATCCGCAGACGCGGCCATTCAGCGTCCAGCCGGTCGCGGATCATCCGTTTGACGTCTTTCAGATCGCCGTGCATGGCGCGCGTCTCCAGCCGCATGCGGGCAGGCATGAAACGCCTTGAACATGACGCAAGCAAGGCGCAGGCGCAACCATGCGCGGGAGCGCGCCTCAGCGCGCCTCAGCGCGGCGAGCGCATCAGGCGGATGTCGAGGTCGCGAACCTTCTTGCGCAAGGTGTTGCGATTGAGGCCGAGGAGTTCCGCCGCCTTGATCTGGTTGCCGCGCGTGGCGGCGAGCGCCGCCGACAAAAGCGGCCCTTCGATCTCGCGCAGGATGCGGTGGTAAAGCCCGGCCGGGGGCAATTGATCCCCATGGGCGCGGAACAGCGCCGCGAGATGATGCTCGACCGACAGCGACAGCGACGAGGCGTCCGCATCGCCGGCGGGCGACGCGGGCGCGCTCGCTCCGGCGACAGGGGCGACGGGGTGAGAGGCTGCGAGACGATCGGGAGCCGGCGCGGCGTCGAAGCCGAGCTCCGTCTCCACCAATTGCTCGTTGATCGTCTCCTGCGGATAAAGCGCGGCGAGACGGCGAACGAGGTTTTCCAGCTCGCGGATGTTGCCCGGCCAGCGGTGGCGCTTCATGCGTTCGAGCGCCGCCCCGTCAACGTGCTTCTGCGGCAGGCCCTGTTCGGCGGCGAGCTTGAAGAAGTGGCGCACCAGATCAGGGATGTCCTCGGAGCGCTCGCGCAGCGGCGGCAGGCGCAGGGGCACGACGTTGAGGCGGAAGAACAGGTCTTCGCGGAAAAGACCCTGCTGGATCAGCACGCGCAGATCCTTGTTGGTGGCAGCGACGATGCGCACATTCGTGCGGATCGGCGCGCGCCCGCCGACAGTCGTGTATTCGCCCTGCTGGAGCACGCGCAGAAGCCGGGTCTGCGCCTCCATCGGCATGTCGCCGATCTCGTCAAGGAACAGCGTGCCGCCCTCGGCCTGTTCGAAACGCCCGACCGAGCGGGCGTTGGCGCCGGTGAACGCGCCTTTCTCATGACCGAACAATTCGCTTTCGATGAGATCGCGCGGGATCGCGGCCATGTTGATCGCGACGAACGGGCCGCCGCGGCGCTTGCCGTAATCATGCAGCGCTCGCGCGACCAGCTCCTTGCCGGTGCCGGATTCGCCGGTGATCATCACCGTGAGGTCCGTCTGCATCAGCCGGGCGAGCGTGCGATAGATCTCCTGCATCGCCGGCGAGCGGCCGACGAGCGGCATGCCCTCCATCTCGTCATGGCCGTTCGTCTCGCGCACGACCCGCGGCTTGGGCTGGCTCAGCGCGCGCCCGACGATGGCGACAAGGTCCTTCAGATCGAAGGGCTTGGGCAGATAATCGTAGGCCCCGCGCTCAGAGGCCTTGATGGCGGTCATGAACGTGTTTTGCGCGCTCATGACGATAATGGGCAGTTCTGGCCGCAGTTTCTTGATGCGCGGCAGAAGGTCGAAGGCGTTCTCGTCGGGCATGACCACGTCGGTGATGACGAGATCGCCCTCCCCGGCCTGAACCCACCGCCAAAGGGTGGAGGCGGCGCCGGTGACGCGGACCTCATAGCCCGCGCGGGAAAGAGCCTGGTTCAAGACGGTGCGAATGGCGGCGTCGTCATCGGCAACCAAAATGCTTCCGCTCGCCATGGACGCCTGTCTCCTGCGCGCCGACGCCGGAGCGCCGACCTGTGATCCCGCAAAGGATCAATCTCTATGCTTCGCCAGCGCCCTGACGCCCATCGCGAGGCGAATACATCGGCATCAGGACGCGGAACGTCGTGCGCCTTGGCTGGGACTCGCATTCGATGATCCCGCCATGACCTCCAACGATCTTCGCAACTAATGCAAGGCCGAGGCCAGTTCCCGACGGCTTGTTGGTCACGAAGGGGTCGAACAGGTGGTTCACGATCTCCGGAGCGACCCCAGGTCCATTGTCCCGCACGCAGAACTCCAGCGGCAGCGCGACTGGATGAGGGGAGCCAGCGACCCGCATCCGCACGCCGGGGCGGAAGGCGGTGGTCAGCTCCAATTCGCCGTCAATCGCATCTTCTCCAATGGCTTCCACGGCGTTCTTCACGAGGTTTAGGAACACCTGAATCAATTGGTCGCGATTGGCGTGGACCGGGGGAAGCGAAGGATCATAGGTCTCCACGAAGCGGATATGGCGCCCGAAACCGGCCTGCGCGATGCGTTTCACATGATCGAGCACGAAATGGATGTTCACCGCTTCGCGCTCCGCCGGGCGTTCGTCGGAGAAGGCCTCCATCCGGTCCACAAGCTTTACGATGCGGTCGGTCTCGTCGCAGATCAGGCGGGTGAGAGCGCGGTCGCCGTCCTCCAGTCCCGGCTCGAGCAATTGGGCGGCGCCGCGGATGCCGGAAAGCGGGTTCTTGATCTCATGGGCGAGCATGGCCGCAAGCGCCGACACCGAGCGGGCTGCACCACGATGCGTCAATTGCCTGTCCATTTTGTCGGCAATTGTGCGCTCTTGCAGCATTATGACTATAAATTCGGCATCCGGGCCCAGCGGCGCTGCGTTCACGTCCACAAGCCTGTCGGCGCCGATCCGGGGCGTGCTCACGTCCACCCGGTACTCATTGACGATAGAGCGCCGCCGCCGGGCGTCTTCGGCCACGCTCAGGATCGGCGAGCCGAAGGGGAACAGGTCCACCAGCCGGCTCCGGCGCAATTGCGTCTGGCTCATGTGGAAAAACGCTTCGCAGGCCGCGTTCGCGTCCACGATCCGCCCGTCCTCGTCGACGGTCATCACCGGATGGGGCAGCGCGCCGAGGACCTGTGCGGCGTCTACGCCGGCCGGGCTGAAAAGCACGTCGTCTTTCATCAGGCGGCCTCCGACAATGGGGCGAGATCGAAGGCGTGGGCGAGCAGCGCGCGGGCTTCCCCGGCGCTTTCCGTCGTGACGAGGCGCAGACGCAGGGCCTGCCCCTCCTGCGCGTCGAGCGCGCCGGCGTGTTCGCAGTAAGCGGAGAGATGTTTGCGCGCGTGCCGCAGGCCCGCTTCCGCGCCCATAGTGGAGAGGAGGGACTCGAGATGGTCGAGCGCCGCCTGCCGGCGCGCCGTCCGGGAGACAGGCTGCGCGGGCTCTCCGGCGAGGGCGCGCGCGATCTCCCCCACGAGCCAGGGCCGCCCAACGGCCGCCCGGCCGATCATGACGCCCGCCGCCCCGCTCGCCGCCAGCATAGCGCGCGCGTCCTGCGCGCTGGCGCAATCGCCATTGGCGATCACCGGCAGGGACGTGGCGGCGACGACCTTCGCGATCGCCGACCAATCCGCCCGGCCCTTGTAGAACTGTTGGCGCGTGCGGCCATGCACCGTGATCAGCCGCACCCCCGCGCGTTCCGCCTGCGCCGCGATCTCCGCGGCGTTGTGGGAGGCGTCGTCCCAGCCGAGCCGCATTTTGAGCGTCACGGGAATGTTCACCGCCGCAACCGTCGCCTCGATCAGCCGCAGCGCGAGGTCGGGCGTGCGCATGAGCGCGGAGCCCGCATAGCCCCCGGTCACGCGCTTGGCGGGGCAGCCCATGTTGATGTCCACCACGGCTGCGCCCGAGGCCTCCGCCAGCCGCGCGGCCTCGCCCATCCAGCGCGGGTCGCATCCGGCGATCTGCACCACATGGGGCTCCACGCCCGAGCCCTCCGCCCGCAGCCGGTTCTCCTCGCAGCCGCGCACGAATTCGTCCGAGGCGACCATCTCCGAAACCACGAGCGAGGCGCCGGTGGCGTGGGCGATCCGCCGCATGCCGATGTCCGTCACGCCGGACATGGGCGCAAGCGCCGCCCGCCCGCTCAGGACGACAGGTCCGATGCGGATCAAATTGCCTAAATCTTGGGCAGCTTCGGCCATGCTCAGATCATAAGCAAAATTTTGTGCACTGCGCAATTCGCCTCGGGTTTACGCAAATGCCGCAACGCCGGATTTAGAATTGACCAGCGCGGGGAAACGCGGAACATCGCCGCACCGGAACGGCGGAGCGACAGGCGGACAATGGGGATCGGCGAGGCCGGCGGCGGGACTTATCAAGACGTGGCCGTGGTTGTGGTGGCGGCGGGTCGCGGCCATCGCGCCGGTGAAGGCCTGCCGAAGCAATATCGCGCCCTCGGCGGCGCGCCCGTGCTTGCGCGCACCCTGCGCGCGCTCGTCGCCGCCCTGCCCGGCGCGCGCATCGCGCCCGTCATCCATCCCGACGACCGCGCCTTGTTCGAAGCCGCCGCCGCCGGCCTGCCGGCGCAGCGCTGGACGCCGGGCGGCGCGACCCGTCAGGAAAGCGTGCTCGCGGGCCTGCGCGCGCTCGATGCGGCGGCGCCGGAAATCGTGCTCATCCACGACGCCGCGCGCCCCTTCGCCAGCCCCGGCCTGATCCGCGCGGCGGTTGCGGCTGCGCGCGAACATGGCGCCGCGATCCCGGCCCTGCCCGCGGTCGATGCGCTCAAATCAGTCGGCGCGAACGATGCTCTGCTCGACGACGTGGACCGCGCGGGCGTGCGCGCGGTGCAGACGCCGCAAGCCTTTTCCTATCGCCTTATCCGCGACGCCCATGAGCGCGCGGCCGCCGCGGGCGCGACCGACATGCCCGATGACGCCGCGCTCGCGCGCTGGGCCGGCCATGCGGTGCGCGCCTTTCCCGGCGAGGCGGGCAATGTCAAACTCACCACCCAAGAGGATTTCGCCATGGCGCAAGCGCGCGTCCTGATGGAGCTCGCCGACGTGCGCACCGGGCTCGGCTACGACGTGCACGCCTTCGGACCCGGCGACCATGTGTGGCTTGGGGGCGTGAAAATCCCCCATGACGCCGGCCTCGTCGGCCATTCCGACGCCGACGTGCTGCTGCACGCGCTCACCGACGCCATTCTCGGCGCGCTCGCCGACGGCGACATCGGCGCGCATTTCCCGCCCTCCGACATGCGCTGGAAAGGCGCGGCCTCAGACGTGTTTTTGAAGGATGCGGTGGCGCGCGTCGCCGCGCGCGGCGGCATGATCGCGCATCTCGATGCGACCATCATCTGCGAGGCGCCGAAGATCGGGCCGCACCGCGACGCGATCCGCGAACAGGTGGCGCGCATATGCGGCCTTCCGCTGGGCCGTGTCGCCGTGAAGGCGACCACGTCCGAAAAACTCGGCTTCACGGGTCGGCGCGAGGGCGTGGCGGTTCAGGCGATCGCCACCATCCGCCTGCCATGGGAAGACGCGTGAGCGGGCCGTTCGACGACGCGCTTGTCGCGCGCGCCGCGGCGCTGCTGGAGAAAGCGCGCGCCCGCGGTCTGAAAATCGCCACGGCGGAATCCTGCACGGGCGGACTCGTCGCCGCCTTGCTGACCGAGATCCCCGGCTCCTCCGCCGTCGTCGAACGCGGCTTCGTCGTCTATTCCAACGAGGCCAAGCAGGACATGCTCGGCGTGCCCGCGCCGACGATTGGCGCCCATGGCGCGGTGAGCGCGCAAACCGCCGCAGCCATGGCCGCCGGCGCGCTCGCCCACTCGCGCGCGGACGTTGCGGTCGCGATCACCGGCGTCGCGGGCCCCGGCGGCGGCTCGCCCGAAAAGCCCGTGGGGCTTGTGATGATCGCCAGCGCGCGACGCGGCGAGGACGTGCGCACGCAGGAGATGCGCTATGGAGACCTCGGGCGCGCGGGCATCCGCCGCGCGGCCGTTGAGACGGCGCTCGAGCTTCTCGCGCAGAGGATCGGCTGACCGCGCTCAGCGATAGGCGGCGGCGATGCCCAGAAAATCCTTCGCCGTGAGGCTTGCGCCGCCCACGAGCGCGCCGTCCACATTGGGCACGGCCATGAGTTCGGCCGCGTTGGAAGGCTTGACCGAGCCGCCGTAAAGGATGCGCACGCCGGCGCCCTGCTCGCCCATGGCCTTTCCGAGCTGCGCGCGCACGAAGGCGTGCACCTCGGCGACGTCGGCTGCGGTGGGGGTGAGGCCCGTGCCGATGGCCCAGACCGGCTCATAGGCGATCACGACCTGATCGGCGCGCGCCTCCTCCGGCAGGGAGTCGCGCAATTGCCCGCCCACGACGTCGAGCGTGCGCCCGGCCTTGCGCTCCGCCTCCGTCTCGCCGACGCAGACGATGGCGATCAGGCCCGCCCGCAGGGCCGCCTGCGCCTTGGCTTTGACCACGGCGCTGCTCTCCCCATGGTCGGCGCGCCGCTCGGAATGGCCGACGATCACGTAAGAGGTGCCAAGATCCTTGAGCATCTCGGCCGCCACGTCGCCCGTATGGGCGCCCGAAGCCCGCGCATGGCAGTCCTGGCCGCCGATGGCGATCCGCCCGGCCGCTTTGGCTGCGGCGGCCCCGACGAGCGTGGCCGGGGGGCAGACCAGCAGGTCGATGCGCGCCCGCAACGCGGCGTCATAGCCCGCCGCCATGGCCTCGATCTCGGCGAGCGAGGCGGTCAGGCCGTTCATCTTCCAATTGCCGGCGACAAGGGGGCGGACAAGGCTGCCTGGACGGGCGGACGCGGCGGCGGACATGGGCGCTCCTGTGAATTGATCGCGCCCCGCGTTAGCAGAGCCCGAGCGCTATGCAAAGCCGCCCGCAGCCGCTATGACGGCCCTTCCTATCAGGGGGCGCGGGCGTGGCCGCGCTGCTGCGCAGAAGGACGAGACGAAAATGCTGGAAGGCATGCGCCGGGCTTCCAAGAGCTGGCTCGGCAAAGTGGTCGTGACGATCCTGTTCGGCATCCTGATCCTCAGTTTCGCAATCTGGGGCATCGGGGACATTTTCCGCGGCATCGGCGTGTCCTCGGTCGCGAAAGTCGGCGACGTCGAAATCTCGACCGAGACCTATCGCACCGCCTACCAGACCCAGTTGCAGAACCTGCAGCGCGAGACGCGCCGCGCGATCACCGCCGATCAGGCGCGCGCCGCAGGCGTGGACCGCGCGGTGCTCTCGCGCCTCATCTCCGACGCCGCCCTCGACCAGCGCGCCAAGACGCTGGGCCTCGCCATGGCGGAGCGCGACATCGCGCAGGCGATCGTCAACGACCCCACCTTCCACGGCGCCACCGGCCAGTTCGATCGCCAGCGCTTCAACGAGGCCCTGCGCGAGGCGGGCTATCCGAACGAGCAGCGCTTCGTTCAGGAGCAGCGCCTCGTCTATGTGCGCCGCGAGCTTGCGCTCTCTATCGCGGGCGAGGCGCCTGCGCCCAAAATCCTGCTCGAAGCGGTGCATCAATACGATGCGGAGACGCGCAGCGTTGAGTTCTTCACCCTGCCCGCCTCTCGCGCCGAGCCTGTGGCGGCGCCCTCAGAGGAGGCGCTCACAGAGTATTACGAGGCCAATAAATCCGCTTTCCGCGCGCCTGAATATCGTCGCGTGACGATCCTGTCGGCCGCGCCCGCCGCTTTCGCCGATCCCGGCCGCGTGTCGGATGCGGACGCGCGCGCGCGCTATGAACAGACCAAGGCGCGCTTCTCCCAGCCCGAACGGCGCGAAGTGCAGCAGATCGTCTATCCCAACGAGGAGGAGGCCCGCGCCGCCCTCGAGAAGGCGAAAGGCGGCGAAAGCTTCGTGGCGCTCGCGGCCGCGCGCGGCCTTTCGGAAAAGGACGTCTCGCTCGGCCTGCTCACCTGGGGCGAATTCGCCGACCCCAACGTCGCGCAGGCCGCCTTCGCGCTGAAGGACGGCGAGACGGGCGAGCCGCTCAAGACCGCCTTCGGCTTCACGCTCCTGCGCGTGAACCGCGTCGAGCCGCAATCCACGCGCCCCTTCGAAGACGTGGCGGAGACGGTCAAGCGCGAACTCGCTGAACGGCGCGCGCGCGACGAGACGATGAAAGCGCGCGACCGCATCGAGGATCAGCGCACGTCCGGCAAGACGCTGTCGGAAGCCGCCGGCGCCGCCGGACTGCAGGCGCGCGTGATCGAGGCGATGGACCAGTTCGGTCAGGACCGCGATGGCGCGCCCGTGGCCGGCCTGCCCGAACGCGAAGACCTTCTGCGCGCGATTTTCGCCTCCGACATCGGCGTGGACAATGACGTGCTGAACACGCGCGACAACGGATATGTGTGGTTTGAGATCGCGGCCATCGATCCCGCGCGGGACCGCACGCTCGCGGAAGTGCGCGAGCGCGCCTCCAAGGCCTGGATGGACGAGGAGATCGACCGCGCGTTGCAGCGCAAGGCGAGCGCGCTCGTCAGGCGCATCGAGGCTGGCGAGAGCGTCGAGGCGGCGGCGAAGATCGAGGGGCTTGAGGCGCAGGTCGCCGCCGACGTGAAGCGCGGCGGCTCGCAGACCCTGCCGCCGGCCGCCATTGCGCGCGTCTTCTCCGTGGCGCCGGGCGCGGTCGCCTCGGCGGCCAGCGATTCCGATCGCGTGATCTTCAAGGTGGTGGACTCCGTCACGCCGCCCTTCGATCCCGACAGCGCGCTCATCAAGGCGATCGGCCCGCGTCTGCGCGAGGCGATCACCGAGGACATCCTCCAGCAATTCGTCGTCAAGACGCAGGAGGATCTCGGCGTGCGCATCAACGAGGCCGCCGTGCGCATGGCGGTGGGCGGCGAGCAGAACTGACGGACCAGCGATGACCGCCTTGTCCTTTGACGATTTCGCGAAGGCCTATGAGGGCGGTCGCGGGGCGCTTGTGTCGGCCACGCTGGTGGCCGATCTCGAAACGCCGGTCTCCGCCTATCTGAAACTCTCGGCCGCGCGGCCCGCCAACACATTCCTGCTGGAATCCGTGGAAGGCGGCGCCGCGCGCGGCCGCTATTCCATGATCGGCATGGAGCCGGACGTCATCTGGCGCGCCCATGGCGAGACGAGCGAGATCAATCGCGACGCGCTCGCGCAGCCCGCCGCTTTCGCGCCCTGCCCCGGCGCGCCGCTCGACGCGCTGCGCGCGCTGATCGCGGAAAGCCGCATCGAGTCCGACGCGGCGCTGCCGCCGATGGCGGCGGGCGTGTTCGGCTATCTCGGCTACGACATGGTGCGCCGCATGGAGCGGCTTGCGCCCGCAAAGCCTGACCCGATCGGCGTGCCGGACGCGGTGATGATCCGCCCGACGCTGATGGTGGTGTTCGATTCCGTGCGCGACGAGATGAGCGTCGTGACGCCTGTGCGCCCGAGGAAGGGCGTGAGCGCGCGCGAAGCCTGGGACGCGGCGCAGGCGCGTCTTGAGCGCGTGGTGGGCGTTCTGGAAAGCCCGCTCTCCCATCAGGCGCCGCAGGTCGCGCCCGGCGCGCGCGCGGCTGCGCCCGTCTCCAACACGCCGCAGGACCGCTACCTCGCAATGGTGGACAAGGCGAAGGAATACATCCGCGCCGGCGACATTTTTCAGGTGGTGCTCTCGCAGCGCTTCACGGCGCCGTTCGAACTGCCGGCTTTTTCGCTGTTCCGCGCTCTGCGTCGCGTCAATCCCGCGCCTTTCCTGTGCCATCTCGATTTCGGCGGCTTCCAGATCGTCTGTTCCTCGCCGGAGATTCTCGTGCGCATGCGCGAGGGCAAGGTGACGATCCGCCCGATCGCGGGCACCCGCTGGCGCGGCAAGACGCCTGCGGAGGACGCCGCGCTTGCGGAGGAATTGCTCGCGGATCCGAAGGAGCGCGCGGAACATCTGATGCTGCTCGATCTCGGCCGCAACGACGTCGGTCGCGTGTCGCAGATCGGCACGGTGCGCGTGACGGACCAGTTCTTCATCGAGCGTTACAGCCACGTGATGCATATTGTGTCGAACGTCGAGGGCGACCTCGATCCCCGCCGCGACGTGATCGACGCGCTCTGCGCAGGCTTTCCCGCGGGCACGGTGTCGGGCGCGCCGAAAGTGCGCGCGATGGAGATCATCGACGAGCTGGAAGTCGACAAACGCGGGATCTACGCCGGCTGCATCGGTTATTTCGGCGCGTCCGGCGAGATGGACACCTGCATCGTGCTACGCACGGCCGTCATCAAGGACGGCTTGATGCATGCGCAGGCGGGCGCAGGCATCGTCTATGATTCCGATCCCGCCTCAGAGCATCGCGAATGCGTGAACAAGGCGACTGCCCTGTTCCGCGCCGCCGAAGAGGCGGTGCGCTTCGCCACCCGCAGCAACCGCGCTTTCTGACCGCCGAACGTATTGGACCGCGCGCGCAGCAATGGGACCGCGCGCGCAGCAATGGGACCGCGCGCGCCCCCGCGCGCACCTTGATCCGCCTATGTCAGGCGAACGCCACCCATTGCGTTGACGTAAGCCTTGCGCGCTTCACGTGCTCGCGAGGACGCGCGCGGTCCAAAGACGGCGCGCGCCCGGACCGCGACTTACAACTTCTCGATCTTCGCCAGCTCGACGTAGCGGCCCCATGCCTGGATGTCGTCGGCGAGCAGCTTCTTCAGCTTCGTGGAATCGCCCGGATAGGAATCGACGCCGATTTCAGCGAGGAACTTCACAACGTCGGGCTGCGGCGCGATGGCGTTGAACCAGCCTTCCAGTTTCGCAAGGATCGCCGGATCGGTCTTTGCGGGCGTGTGCACCGACCACCATGCGGTGAGGTTCGAGTTTGCGATCCCAGCCTCCGCCGCGCTTGGCACGTCGGGCAGAGCCTTCATGCGTTCGGCGGCGCTGGAGGCGAGCGCGCGCACCTTGCCGGACTTGAGCTGGCCGAGCCCGCTCGTGGGATCGAGATGGACGAAGGCGAGATTGCCGCCGATCAGATCGTTGAGCATCGTCTGCGGATCTTTGTATTTGATCTCGACGGTCTTGAGGCCGAAGGCGGCCTTGTAGAGCTCGCTGCTCACAAGCCCGGTGTTGGCGACCGAACCATAGGAGGCCTTTTCGCCCTTCTGCTTCAGGTCGGCGGTAAGGTCCGCGACGCTCTTGTAAGGGCTGTCGCCGCGCACGAGCAGCAGGAACGGCAGGCGCGCCAGCGTGGTGACGTGCTCGAAATCGTTCACCGGATCGAACGGCAGCTTGTTGAACAGATGTTTTGCGGCCGCGAGCACCGAAGAGCCGGGCGCGATGTAAATCGTGTAGCCGTCGGGTTTGGCGCGCGCCACGGCTTCGGACGCGATATTGCCGAACGCGCCCGCGCGATTCTCCACCACCACCGGCTTGCCTGCGACCTCGCTGAGCTTCTTGGCGAAGAAGCGCACGGTCACGTCGGCGCCCGAGCCCGGCGGAAACATGCAGATCGAATGGATCGGCTTGTCGGGATAATTCGCCGCCGACTGGCCGAATGCCGTCACGGGCCCCAGCGCCGAGGCGAGAAGTCCGCCCACGCCCGATTGAACGATCCCACGCCTGCTGATCATCGCATCCTCCCCTCGCACGGCGCTGTCGCGCGCCTTTCGGGGGAAGGTTCGCCTCTTGCGGCGCGCTTGTCCAGCCCCCGCGCGCAGCCCTCGCGCGGCGCGCGCTGATCGCCTATCCTGCGCCGCAAAATGGAGGAATCGCGATGGCTGAGGGTTGGAACGTCAAGCGCGTGGGCCAGATCGACTGTCCGGGCGGCGGGCAGGTGTGGGTCGAGGGCGACGTGCTCTTCGTGGGCCATATGCGGGCGCCGGGCGGCACCAGCCTCTATGACGTGTCGGATCCGTCAAAGCCGCGCCAGCTCGCCCGCATCGACATGCCGGAAGGCTGGCACTCCCACAAGGTGCGCGCGCGCGACGGGGTGATGATCGTCAATCACGAGACGAACGGGGCGAGCCCGGGCGAGGGCTTCTCGGGCGGCCTGACGATCTACGACGTCGCCAATCCCTCCGCGCCAAAACTCATCATCAAATGGGAGACCGGCGGCGCCGGCGTGCACCGCTACGACTTCGACGGCCGCTACGCCTATGTCTCCGCCACGGCGGAGGGCTATGTCGGCTACATCGTCGTCATCCTCGATCTCATCGACCCCGCACGGCCGCGGGAGGTCTCGCGCTGGTGGATCCCCGGCCAGTGGAAGGCCGGCGGCGAGCATTATCCGTGGGACGATTTCGTCACGCCCAAATGCCATCATCCGCTGCGCGTGGGCGACCGGCTCTATGTGAGCTACTGGCATCACGGCTTCTACATTCTCGACATCTCCGATCTGTCGAAGCCGAAAATGGTGGGCCACGACCGCCGCAGCCCCGCCTTCCCCCATCCCACCCACACCTGTCTCGTCATTCCGCAGAAGCTGAAGGGGCGCGACATCATGGTGGTGGCCGACGAGGACGTGGCCCAATTGCGCCCGTCCGCGCCCGCCTTCGCCTGGGTCTATGACATTTCGGTGGAGAGCCTCCCCACGCCCATCGCCACGATCAACGTGCCCGGCCTCGACAAGGACGGCGCGACCCAGCCCAAGATGACCGGTTGCCACCAGCCCTCCGAACGTTTCAACGGCACGATCATCCCCTTCGCCTGGTTCGCGCAGGGCCTGCAGGTGTTCGACGTGGCCGATCCCTTCGCGCCGTGCCGGGTCGCGCATTTCCTGCCCGATCCCGCGCCGGGACAGGAGCGCGCCTCCTCCAATGACGTGACCATCGACGGGCGCGGCCTCGTCTATCTGATCGACCGGATCCGGGGCGTGGAGATCCTTGAGCTGACGATCTGAACGGGCCATCCAGACGGGCGCGTGGAGCGTAAACGGGTGAGAGTTTTCGCCTGTTCGTTCAAGGATGCGCCATGCCCGCCGCCGACAGCCCCGCCCTCGTCTGGTTTCGCGATGACCTGCGCCTGGCCGACCAGCCCGCCCTACGGGCTGCGGTCGATTCCGGCCGGCCGGTCCTATGCGTCTATCTCTACGACGACGGGCGCTCGGAAGGACGCGCGCTGGGCGGCGCCGCGCGATGGTGGCTGCATCACTCGCTGGCCGCCCATTCCGCCGCGCTGGAGAAGATCGGCGGCAGGCTCGACATTCTCGCCGCCGACCATGCGGACATGCCGGCGCTGGCGAAGGCGCTGGGCGCCGGCGCCGTCTTCTGGACGCGCCGCTATGGCGCCGCCGCCATCGAGACCGACAAGGCCGTGAAGGCCGCCCTGCAGGCGCAGGGCGTCGAGGCGCAGAGCTTCAACGGCCAGCTCTTGCGCGAGCCTTGGGAAGTGACCACCAAGGCCGGCCAGCCCATGCGCGTCTATACGCCCTTCTGGCGCGCCCATCAGGCGCTGGGCGACACGGGCGCGCCCCTGCCCGCGCCGCGCAAGATCGCTGCGGCCGAATGGAGCCGCAAGGCGCTCAAACGCATCGCGCTCGACGCGCTCGCGCTCCTGCCCACAAAGCCCGACTGGGCGGGCGGCTTGCGCGCGGAATGGACGCCCGGCGAGGCGGGCGCGAAGGCGCGCCTCCAGCGCTTCTTTCAGGAGGCGCTCGCGCGCTACGCCGACGAGCGCGACCTGCCCGCGCGCCCGTCCACCTCGCGCCTGTCGCCGCATCTGCGCTTCGGCGAAATCTCGCCGCGCAGCGTGATGCAGGCGACCCGCCATCAGGAAGCTGAGACCCCGCGCCTCGCCAAGGCGGCCGCGAAGTTTCTGGCCGAGATCGGCTGGCGCGAATTCGCCTTCCACCTGCTGTTCCACAATCCTGACCTTGCGACGCGCAACCATCAACCGCGTTTCGACGCCTTCCCCTGGCGCAAGCCCGAGGCGTCGGCGATCGAAGCCTGGCGCAAGGGGCGCACGGGCTATCCGATCGTGGACGCAGGCATGCGCGAATTGTGGCGCACCGGCTTCATGCACAATCGCGTGCGCATGATCGTCGCCTCCTTCCTCGTCAAACACATGCTGGTGGACTGGCGCGTGGGCGAGGAATGGTTCTGGGACACGCTGTGCGACGCGGACCCCGCGAACAATCCCGCAAGCTGGCAATGGGTGGCGGGCAGCGGCGCGGACGCAGCGCCCTATTTCCGCATCTTCAATCCGATCATTCAAGGCGAGCGCTTCGACCCCGAGGGCGAATATGTGCGCGCCTTCGTGCCCGAGCTCGCCCGCGTGCCGAAGAAATTCGTCCACAAGCCGTGGGAGGCGCCCGCCGCCATACTCGCAGCCGCAGGCGTGAAGATCGGCGTGGACTATCCCGCCCCGCTCATCGATCACGCGCAGGCGCGCGACCGCGCGCTCGCCGCCTTCGCGACCCTGGGCTGAGCGCGCAAGCGCCCTAGCCCAGCCGCTCCAGCGCCGCCTTCATGCGCGCGATGCGGTCGAGCCCGACCTGACGGCGCTCGCGATTCTCCTCAACCACGTCCTCCGGCGCGCGGACGATGAAATCAGCGTTGCCGAGTTTCGCATCGAGCTTGGCGACTTCCTTCTCCTCCTTGCCGATCTCCTTGGCGAGGCGCGCGCGTTCGGCGCCAACGTCCACGACGCCGGCGAGCGGCAGGGCGGCGAGCGCACCGCGCACGATCATCTGCGCGGATTCCGGCGGCGCCTGCGTGGCGAAAGACACGTCGGACAGGCGCGCGAGGCGCTTGATCGTTTCAAGCCAGGGCATGAGCCGCGTGCGCAGCGCGGCGTCCGAACCCACGATCACGAGCTCCATCTGCGCGGAGGCCGGCACGTTCATCTCTGAGCGCACGGAACGAATTTCAGAGACGAGATCGACGACGAGCCCGATCTCGGCTTCCGCCTCCGCGTCCTGCAGCCCCGCGTGGACAGGCCATTGCGCGAGCGCGAGCGGGCCTTCGCGCGCAGGACCTTCCGCGCCCTTGATCGCCCACAATTCCTCCGTGAGGAAGGGCATGAAGGGATGCAGCATTTTCGCGATCTCGTCGATCACCCATGCCGCGACCGCGCGCGTCTCAGCCTTTGCGGCGGGATCGGTCGCCGGCCCCTCCTCCGCCTGCAGGATCGGCTTGGCGAGCTCAAGATACCAGTCGCAGAACACGTTCCAGACGAAGCGATAAACCGCGTTCGCCGCATCGTTGAACCGGTAAGCCTCCAGCGCCGTCGTCACGTCGGCGGCCGCGCCCGCGACCTCGCCGACGATCCAGCGGTTGAGCGTCAGCCGCAATCCCGACGGCACGAACCCTTTGGCGCGCGCGCAGCCGTTCATCTCCGCGAAGCGCGCGGCGTTCCAAAGCTTCGTCGCGAAATTGCGATAGCCTTCCACGCGGCTCGTGGCGAGCTTGATGTCGCGGCCCTGCGCGGCCATGGCGGCGAGCGTGAAGCGCAGCGCGTCCGCGCCATATTGATCGATGAGCGTCAGGGGATCGATGACATTGCCCTTCGACTTCGACATTTTCGCGCCCTTCTCGTCACGGACGAGCGCATGGATGTAGACGTCGCGGAAGGGAACCTCCTTCATGAAGTGCAGGCCCATCATCATCATGCGGGCGACCCAGAAGAAGATGATGTCGAAGCCGGTGACGAGCACGGAGGTCGGATAGAACCGCGCGAGCGCCGCGTCCTTCCCCTCCGGCCAGCCCATGGTCGAGAACGGCCACAAGGCTGAGGAGAACCACGTGTCGAGCACGTCCTCGTCGCGGTGGAACATTTCGGCGCAACGCGTGGGATCGCGCGCGAGCGCGTCCGCCTCCTCGACGCTCAACGCGCCGCGCTCCACGCCGTCGGCGAGCGCCGCCGCAAAAGCCTGCTCCTCGCTTTCCGCCACATAGACCTCGCCCCAGGGCGCGTACCATGAGGGGATCTGATGGCCCCACCACAATTGGCGCGAGATGCACCAGGGCTGGATGTTCTCCAGCCAGTCGAAATAGGTCTTCTCCCAATTCTTCGGCACGAAAGTGGTGGCGCCTTCGCGCACCGCCGCCAGCGCCGGCGCCGCGAGCGTCTTCGCGTCCACATACCACTGGTCGGTGAGCCAGGGCTCGATCACCACGCCCGAACGGTCGCCATGGGGAACCATATGCGCGTGCGGCTCGATCTTCGGGCACAGCCCGCGCGTCTCCATCATCTCGACGATGAGCTTGCGCGCAGCGCCGCGATCCTTGCCCTCAAGCGCGTCGATGAGCGCGCGCAGCTCGTCGCTCGCAGGCACGTCCGCCAGGAAGGCCGGATTGTCGGCGAGCGTGACGCGCGCCTCCTGATCGAACACGTTGATGAGCGGAAGATCGTGCCGGCGGCCGACGTCGAAGTCGTTGAAGTCATGCGCAGGGGTGATCTTCACCGCGCCCGTGCCCTTTTCAGGATCGGCGTATTCGTCGCCCACGATCGGAATGCGACGCCCGACAAGAGGCAGAATGACGTTGCGGCCGATCAGATGGCCGAGCCGTTCGTTCTGCGGATGCACGGCCACCGCCGCGTCGCCCAGCATCGTCTCCGGGCGCGTGGTGGCGACGGTGATGAAGGTCGCGGGATTTTCGGGATCGTAGCTCTCGCCCTCGAGCGGATAGTTGAAGTGCCACAAATGGCCCTTCGTATCGATCTGCTGCACTTCGAGATCGGAGATCGCGGTGAGCAGTTTTGGGTCCCAATTGACGAGGCGCTTGTCCTTATAGATGAGCCCGTCGCGATAAAGCTCGACGAAGACTTTCGCCACCGCCTTCGACAGGCCCTCGTCCATGGTGAAGCGTTCGCGCGACCAGTCGCAGGAAGCGCCCAGCCGCTTGAGCTGGCCGACGATCGTGCCCCCGCTCTCCGCCTTCCAGGCCCACACGCGCTCGAGGAAAGCCTCGCGGCCCATGTCGCGCCGGCCCGGCTCGCCGCGTTCGGCGAGCTGGCGCTCCACCACCATCTGCGTGGCGATGCCCGCATGGTCGGTCCCCGGCTGCCAGAGCACGTCCTTGCCGCGCATGCGCTCAAACCGGCAGAGCACGTCCTGCAGCGTATTGTTGAGCGCGTGACCCATGTGCAGCGAGCCGGTCACGTTGGGCGGGGGAATGACCACGGAGAAGGTCGGCGCGTCGGCCCGCTCGGGACGGCCGGCGCGGAAGGCCTGCGCCGCCTCCCACATGGCGCTCACGCGCGCCTCGACTGCGGCGGGATCGAAGGTTTTGTCCATCATGGGAAGGCGGCGCTCCGGACGCCGAAAGCGTCAAAACACGGGAGCTTGCGGGTTAGGTAACGGCGCGCGGATTGTCAACGCGCGCAGGCGGCCTAGCGGCCTCCGCGGGCCACCCGCTCGATCTCGGCGCGCACAAGACGCTCCACCAGCGGCGGCAGATTGTCGTCCAGCCATTGCTTGAGCATGGGACGGAGAAGATCCTTCACCGTCTCCTCCATGAACGGGGCGTTCTGGAGCATCATGGCGCCGCTCAGCGCCTCGAAAGCCGAGGCGACCGACGCATCCGCCTGCGGCGACAGCAGCCCATGTTCGGCGACCGCCAGCGGCGCGCTCACAGGCGCGGGCGCGGCCTCGACGGGCGCGGGAGCTTCGACACGCACAGGCGCAGAAGCAGGCGCCGCAAAGGTCCCCGGCGCGCGATAGGCGTCCACGCCTGCAGTCGGCGCAAAGGGCGGCTCGACCGGAGGCGCGGCCCGCTGGAGTTTCGGCGGCAGGACGTCCAACACGCGCGGCTCCGGCGCGCTGGGGGCCACGGGCGGAAAGGGCGGAACGGGCGCAAAGGACGGCTCGAGCGCAACAGGGGGCGCGGGCGCGGTCGTCGCTCCATTCGCGAGCGCCTGATCGTCAGCGATGATGCGCCGGATCGAGGCCAGGATGTCCTCCATGGACGGATCGGACGCAGGCTCATGCGACCGCTCGGCCGGCTTATGGTCCGCGCCGGAATGCGCCGGGGAAGGAAAAGCGCTCATCGACCTGAATGCCCTGAAAATTCATGGAAAAAGCGGCCCGCTACGCCCGCGACGCGCACGCTACGCCATGCGTGACACCGACGAGCCGCAGGCGACTCGCACCACATGCTTCACAATGGACTCTGGCGCGCCCGGGAGCAAGCGGCGAACGCCGCGGGACTGTGGGAAACGTGGAAACGTTTCAGCGCCCTACGCAACAAACGCTCAGCGCCCGTCAGGCGTGCGCACGCCGATCCACTTGCCCTTCACCTGATCGTAGTGAACGGTGGGATCATAGGCCGCCACGTTGAGGCCCAGCGTACCCGCCGACAGACGCCCGACCGCGCTGAGCAGCGTGTAGGAGCCCACGACCCGATCGCGTTGCGCGGTCACGAGGTTCACGCGCGCGTTCAGCAAGGCCTGCTGCGCGTTGAGCACGTCGAGCGTGGTGCGCTGGCCCACGCGCGCTTCCTCGCGCACGCCGTTGAGCGCGATTTCCGCAGCGCGCACCTGCGCCTGCACGGCGTCGATCACGAGACGCGAATTCTGCCACACGCCCCAGGCGGACACGACCTGCGCGCGCACTTGTTCGCGCTGGAGATCGGCGAGCAGGCGCGCCTGACCAAGCTGCTCCTTCGTCTGGCGCACGAGCGCATAAACGGCTCCGCCCTCGTAGATGGGCACGCTGAGCTGGCCGATGATGGAGGCGGTATAGGCGTTGGCTCCGGGCGCGTTCGACAGATCGTAGCGCTTGCTGACGTTCCCCGTCACGCCGACGGTCGGATAGAGCTGGCCTTCCGCGAGCTTCACCGCGAGCTCGGCGGCGTCCGCGTTATGGAGCGCGGCCTGAATGGAGGGATGTTCGCTCTGCGAGGTCGCGAGCGCCTGATCGAGCGACCGCGGCGCGAGGCGCTCCAGCGGCTGCGCGGGCGACAGGCTTTTCGGCTGTTCGCCGATGAACTGGCGATAGGCGGCGAGGCTGTTCTGCAGGTTCGACTGGGCGACGAAAGCGTCCGAGCGGCCCTGCGCCAGCGCGGCTTCCGATTGCGCGACGTCGGTGCGCGTGACTTCGCCGACCGCGAAGCGGTCGCGCACCTGACGCAGCTGCTCCTCAAGCACGTCGACGTTGTTGCGCCGCAGGTTGAGGATCGCCGTGTCGCGCAGCACGTTCATATAGGCGGCGGCGGCGTTGCCGAGCAGCGTCTGCTCCGTCTGCCGCATCGTCTCGCGCGATTGCAGGATCTGGGACTCGGCCTGACGCACGCCATTGGCGGTGCGGTTGCCGTTCCACAGGTTCTGGTTGACCGTCACGCCCACGCCGCGCGGGTTGGTGGTCACGCCGTTCGGACGCGCCGTGGTCTCGGCGTACTGGCGGCCGGAGTCCGCCGTGGCGGTGACGGTCGGGCGATACCCGGACATCGCGCGCGGCACGGTCTCGTCCACCGCACGGGTGGCGGCGCGCTGCGCGTTCAGATCCGGGCTGAAAACATAAGCCTTGGCGAGCGCGCCGGAGATCGTCTCAGCCTGGGCGGGCGCAACGCCAAGCGACGCCGCGACGGCGAGCGCGGCCGCCAACGTGACGGCGCCCCGCGACCCGGCCCCGAGCGCAGTCCCCTGACAAGCGGACGCGCGACGGAGAGGGAAGCTCGACCGGCTCACGATCTGCGCATCGAACACCAAGGCAGCACCCTTTCCCCAACCAGGCCCGCACAGGCCGACTCGGCGCGAAGTAAGCGCCGAAAGCTACGCCATTTTCATACAACGTTAACCAAGACGCGTCGACCGCGACGGGGCGAAAAACACACCAAACACCGTCCCGGAAAGGAATCGCCGATCAATGTAAAACGCTATCCGCCCGCAATAAAGCGTGGGCGGAACCATAACGGCGCAAGAAAGCGCGAATCACAGCGGGTGCGGCTTTTTGGCCTCAGAAGGCGAAACTCGGCCTGCGCGCGAAAGCGGGCAACGAGTCGGCGGGCGCGCCGAACAAGGGGCGCGATCCGATCACGCCGCCCGCACGCTCCCAGAGGGTCATCTGACCGGACGCGTCCGACGCGCTGCGCACAGCAAGCAGGCGTCCGCCGTCAGCGAGTTGGGCGAGCAAAGCCTCAGGCTCCTCCTCCACCGCGCCGCCGATCAGGATCACGTCGAAGGGCCCCTCGCCCGGCAGGCCGGCGCCCAGATCGCCGAACGTCGCGCGCGCGTTCGACAAGCCAAGCCCCTTGAAGCCGAACTCAGCCTGATCGACAAAGCCGCGGTCGTCGTCGAGCGCGACGACCTCGCGCGCCAGACGGCTCGCCAGCGCGGCCGAATAGCCGCCCGATCCCGCGACGTCGAGGACGCGGTCGGTGGCGGACACATGGGCGAGCTGCAGAGCGCGCGCCACCGCCATCGGCGTGAGCAGACGCCGCTTCGTCTTGCCGCCCTGCGCGGACAGGTTCGCGTCGCTGTAGACGAGCGAGTCCACATGCCCGCTCACGAAGGGCTCACGCGGCGTGGCGATCACGGCGGAGAGAACGTCGGCGTCCGTCACGTCGAACGTGCGCAGCTGGCGGTCGACCATCGTGCGGCGCAGATCCAGGGAGCGCGGGGACGTCAGGTAATCGGAAGGGTGAGCCATGGGAATCGTCCGTCTGGCCGCGCATCGTCGCGGCTTCGCCGGCTTATAGGCCGCCCGGCCCCAAACTGTCCACGCATCCAAACGTCGGGCGCTTTCCGGCCTCAGGCGCGCGTCTCACGCAGGCGCTTGTTGCAGGCGCTCCAATAGCCCCCGCCCCGCTGCACCCAGCGCAGCCCGGCGTTGCCGCCGGTGGCCTTGTTGGCCCGAAACTGTTCCGAACAGGTCTTCTGGCGCGCCCGCGTCGGCTTTTCCGACGCGAATTTGGTGGCGACCGCGGAGGGAAACACGGGCTCCCCCGCCGGCGCAGGCCTTTCGGCGGGCGTGCGGGAGCGGCGCCTTGGCGCGTCCGCCGGCCGGCCGGGCGCTGGCGCGGGCCCCGCCGCCAGTTCGGAGCGGCAGCGCGAGAGAAACTGCATCCAGGTTTGCCCCTCCGCCCCGCCCGATGCGCGCGCCGCGCGCCATTTGTCGCCGCAGGTCTTCAGCGAATTGTCGGGAGCGGGCGTCTGCGCCGGCTGCGCCTGCGCGGAAACTCCGACAGGCGCGAAAAACGCAGCGGCTGCGAAAAGAAGCGCGGCGCCGGCGGGGCGAAGTGTCGATCGGGCGAACATGGGCGAGGGCTCCGCTGCGGACTGCACGCCCGTAACATCACCCAGACCTGACCGGGCGTCAATTGCCCAGATCAAGCCTTAGCGCGAGACGATCTGTGGCGCAGCCGTCGGCTGGCCGATCGAAACCCAGAGATTGGGGTCGGTCTGCGACTGGCGCTTGACGAAGCCATAGGGCGTCTCGCGCCACAGCTTCACCTCGTCGTTCATGTTGTCGAGGATGTAGTCCCCGCGGTCGGTGCGCAGCGTGAGCACCGCATGGCCGTCGCCCTGAAGGTCAGTGACGACGGTGATGAGCAGCGCCTGACGCGGCAGGCCCATCTCCATGAGCGCCTTGCGCTTGAGGAGCACATAATCCTCGCAATCGCCGCGTCCGTCTTGCGGATAGTCCCAGCGCTCCTGCTGGCCCCACATTTCGAAATCCGTGGCGGGCTCGATCTGCGCGTTCACCTCGCGATTGAGGCGCTCCACCGCACGACGCGTCTTCACGTCGTAAACCACCGTCTGCGGCTCGAGCGGACGGGCGTCGCATTCGCCCGCATAGCGCTTGCAGAAATCCGTCCAGCCCATCGGCTCGCGCGCGGGGCCGAGCGCCACAAGCGCGGCCGGCGCGACGCCCATCGCCGGCGGCGACAGCGCAGCCACGCGATCATTGGCCGAAGGCGCGCCAACCGCGCAGGCCACGATCAGGCTTGCAAGGCCCATGGCCCTGACGCCGGCAGACAACATTGGAAACGCCCCCGCAATTCTTACCAAAAGATTAAAGCGGGGGATCGCGGCTTGCGACAAGCGCGAACGCTGAAACGCAAGGGCTTTGACGCGCGCTGTGACGAAAGGGTGACGCTTTGTAACGTCGTTTTTAACGAGTCGCGACGACTGCGGGGGCGTGCGCCTCATCGCCGATCGACACCCACAGATTGGGATTGGTCTGGCTCTGGCGCTTGACGAATTTATAGGGGGTCGCGCTCCAGGGCTTCACGCCGTCGCGCAGATTGTCGAGCACGAACTCGCCCTGATTGGTCTTCACCGTCAGCACGGCGTGGCCTTCGCCGCGCTCGTCGCGCACCACGGTGACGAGCAACGACTGGATCGGCAGGCCCTCGTCAGCCAGCAGGCGGCGCTTGAGCAGCACATAGTCCTCGCAATCGCCCTGCCCGTTCGAGGGATAGTCCCAGCGGTCGATCACGCCCCACTGGTCCTGATCGGAACGAGCGCGCACATTGGCGTTCACCCATTTGTTGATCTGTGCGATGCGGCGGAACACGCCGGGGGTGAGCTTGATGTCGCTCGCCTCGCCGCTCGCCTGGCACTCGCCCTGATAGCGCGCGCAGAAATCGGCCCAGCCGTAGGGCATCAAAATCTGTCCGCCCACCTCGATGAAGGACGACTTCATCGCTTCCGCCTGGGTCGGCGTATGCACGCCAACGAGGCCCGTGAACACGACGACCGCCGCTGCGATGGATTTGAGGACTGTGCGCTTCATGATCGCCCCGAAAGTTCGATGGACACAGCATCGCAGGGGGCTTTTGCAGTCGATCTAAAGTAATCGCGCGCATTTTACGCGAACGCGTTTAGAATTGGCGGGATCAACGGCAAGTATAATTTTGTCGCGCCAATTTGCGGACAATTTGAACGATCGACGCGCAAACTGTTGATGCTCAAAAGATTACCTTGCGTCATACCGCGCATTGCAACGCCCCTTTGGGCGCTCAATACAGGCGAAAGTTAACGCCGGCGGCCTTAAGGCGGGGGGCGCAAGGTTAACGTCCCCGCGCGGACGCCTTAACGCAGCCGCGGCGCGGCGCGCTCCGCCAAGGTTGGGAGACGCATCATGGCCCATTTTCCCGACGCCCTGCGCCCGTCCCACGAGGCCGACGAGGAGGTGAGCCCGGCCGATCGGGCCGCCCTCGCCCGCGCGGTCGCCCTGCTCGAGCGCACGAGTTTCGCGGCCGCGCTGGCGCGGGAGGCGCGGGGCCCCTGAGAAGCCCGGATTGCGCTTTGCGCGGGCCACGTTAGGCTCTCCCCATCCGCCGCAGAGCGGTCCATTCAGGGGGAGGTTCTTTGATGTCTTCGTTGAAAACGGCGCGCCCGGCGTCCCGTCGTGATTTCGTACTGGGATGCGCGCTGGCGGGCGTCGCGTCGGCCCTGTCGCTGGCCCCAGGACAGGCGCAAGCGCAGACCGCGAACTGGCCCACACAGACCGTGAAGCTCGTCGTCCCTGCTCCCGCAGGCTCCACGACCGACGCGCTGGCGCGCATGCTGGCCGAACAGCTCGCCAAGAAATGGAAGAACCCGACCGTGGTCGAGAACATCGCCGGCGCGGGTATGAACCTTGGCGCACGAGCTGTGGCGCGCGCCACGCCGGACGGCCATATGCTGTTCGTCTCGCCGCCCTCGCCTTTGTCCTTCAACCATCTCCTCTACAAGGATCTCGGCTATGATCCGGCGCAATTCACGCCGATCACCCTGCTCGCCTCGATCCCCAATGCGCTTGTGGTGCGCAAGACGCTGCCCGTGAACAATCTGCAGGAGCTGATCGCCTTCGGAAAGGCGAACCCGGGCAAGCTCACCTATGGGTCGGGCGGAATCGGCACCACGCCGCATCTTTCCGCCGCCCAGCTTGAAGCGCGCGCGGGCCTGAAAATGGTGCACGTGCCCTATCGCGGCTCGCAGCCCGCCATGATGGACGTCGTCGCCGGCCATATCGATGTGTTCTTCGACACGCTGTCAGCGACGGTGCCGCTGGCGCGCGGTGGCGAGGTGAAGATGATCGCGGTCGCCGATGGCGCGCGCACGCCCGCCTTCCCGGAGGCGCCCACGCTGGAGGAATCAGGCCTGCCCGGATTCCGCTCCATCACCTGGTTCGGGCTCGCCGCCCCGCCGTCCACGCCCGCAGCCCTCGCCGCGCGAATCCATCGCGACGTGGCCGACGTGCTGAAAAGCCCCGAGGCGCAGGAGTTCCTGAAACGCACCTCCCTCGTCGCGGGCGGCCAGTCGCCCGAGGAGACCGCGAAGTTCTTCGCTGCGGAGGCGAAACTCTGGGGCGAGGTCATCAAGGAAGCGAAGCTGGAGCTTCAATGACCGGCGCAGAAGCGGCGTCGGGCTCTGCCGGCGCCGCATCACGCTGCGGCTGTCCACCGCCCTGAGCGCTCACGGGTACGAATGTGATCACGACCTCGTGATCCATCGCCCATGCAAGTTCGGCGAGGCTGCGCAGCGTGAGGTTCTCCTGCCCGTTGAGCCAACGGTTGACGCAAGACTTGTTGACCTCGAGCCGTTGCGCGATCTGCGTCTGAGTCAATCTGCGTTCGGCCCGCTCGGAACCGAACGCCTTGTGGATCTCCCGCAACGCATCCGAGATGAGGCGCGCTCCGGCCAGCCGCTTCGGATGAACCTTATCCAGAGATGACATCGCGCAGCTCCGTTGATTGCACAAACTTTGGTTCGTCCAGATTCAATCGTTCACGGCATTTGACGACGCCTCTGATAAGCGCGGCGTAACCACCAGGCTGTTTGGCGTCGTAAGCGTCCGCGCCATTGGCGGCCACGAAACAATCGTGGCTCGGGAACCAGCCGAAAATCCGCAGATCCCCGGTCTTCAATTCCCAGACGCCGCTTTCCTTCGGCTTCAGATATCTGATGCGCGACGGGTGATCGAAGCGCGCGCCGCCGACAAAATCCGCAAGTGTGACCGCGGCCTGTTCCACCGCTGGCAAGTCTCCGCCCCACATCGTGGCTTTGATCATGGGAACCTCGTCGTCCAGCCATGCGATGAACCGTTGCGTCCCGTAGAGAAGACGTGTCGGCAATTGCCGAGCCCGCAGGGGAGCCGCCACCTTATGGAGGAGGCCGGCCCGAACGAGGGCCTCTAAAGTTGCCATATAAGTCAACTCGCAATGAATAAAAAGTGACTGGCCTGAAAAACACGGGCGATGCGCAGGATGCTGCGCACAAGCCCTTGATCGGTCAAGGTCTAGATAAAGCGTGATCGTCCGCGCGAAGATAGCGACGCATGCAGGGCATGCCGCGATACAGGCGCCACTCTCAGAAAGTTTTGGGGAAATCTGGAGGCCTCGCCCGGAATCGAACCGGGGTGCAAGGATTTGCAGTCCTCTGCGTAGCCACTCCGCCACGAGGCCTCTGCGGGACGCGCCCGACGTGCTCCCATAGCAACGCGCCGGCCCGCCCGCAAGGCGGCGCAGCGCGCAGGCGCGGGAAAAGAAATCCGGAAAACGGCTTTGCAAAGCGCCGCGAGCTTGTTATACGCGCGGCGTCCCGCTTCGGCGTGATCCCCGATAGCTCAGCTGGTAGAGCATTCGACTGTTAATCGAACGGTCGCAGGTTCGAGTCCTGCTCGGGGAGCCATTCTTCCACATCGCCGCTTCTAATCCGCAGGGTTTCCTTAACTGCGCCGGCCAAAGCTCGCGTCTGAAGAACCCTGCCTCCCGTTTCGCGTTGGCGCTGGGGGCGGTCCGGCGATATGCTGCGGCGGCGCTCGAGCCTGCGCGCTGCACGGGAGATGACGATGGGCTTGTGGATCGTTCTCGGACTTCTGGCCCTCGCCCTCGTCTGGCTGGTCAGCGCCTATAACGGGCTCGTCGCCCTGCGCCAGCGCACCCATCAGGCGTTCGCCGACATTGACGTCCAGCTCACCCAGCGCCACGACCTCATCCCCAATCTCGTCGAGACCGTGAAGGCCTATGCGGCCCATGAGCGCGGAACGCTCGACGCGGTGATCGCTGCGCGCAACGCCGCCATGGGCGCAGGCGGCGGCGCGCATGAGAAGGCGCAGGCGGAAAACCTGCTGACCGGCGCGGTTGGTCGCCTGCTGGCGCTGGCGGAGGCCTATCCCGACCTGAAGGCGAACACGAATTTTCAGGCGTTGCAGGAACAGCTCGCGGACATCGAGAACAAGCTCGCCGCCGCGCGCCGCTTCTTCAACAATGCGGTGAGCGAATACAACGCCGCCCAGCAGGCGTTCCCCACGATCCTGTTCGCCGCCTCGATGGGCTTCGCCCCGCGCGAGTTTTTCGACGTGGGCGAGGACGACCGCAAGCGGTTGGAAGCGCCGCCGGCGGTGAAATTCTGATCGCGCGGCCGCGAGAGGTCGCGCTATGTTGCAAGCATTCGGCCTCTACACCCATATCGCAGCAAACAGGCGCCGCTCGATCATTCTGATCGTAGCCCTGTTCGCGCTCATCTATGCGCTGGCCTATGCGGGCGGGCTGATCTATCTCGCCATGACGCAGCCGGCGGATTTGCGCACGATGCTGCGCGACGCCGTCCAGCCTTTCTTGCAATCTGCGCCCTATGTCGCCGTGGGCACGCTGGTGTGGGTGATGATCGCATGGCGGTTCAACAAGGCCATCATCGCCCTCGCCCTCCCCGCGCAGGAGTTGCAACGCGCCGAAGCGCCCGAATTGTTCAACATGGTGGAGACGCTGTGCGTCTCGCGCGGCCTTCGAACGCCGCGCATCGCGATCCTCGAAACCCAAGAGCCCAACGCTTTCGCCTCCGGCGTGAACGAGGATCAATACGCCATCACCTTCACGCGCGGGCTCATCGATCTGCTCACGCCCGAAGAGCTTGAGGCGGTGGCCGCACATGAGCTGACTCACATCCGCAACGGCGACGTGCGCATGATGGTGGTCGCGATGATCGTGGCGGGCGTCGTCACCTTCTTCGCCGAGCTGCTTTTCCGCTTCGTGCGCGACGGACGCGGCCTGCCATTGCCGGGACAGGGGACGGACGGATCGCGCAAGGAGCGCAGCCGCGCCACCATCGCAATCGTCTTCGCCCTGTTCATCGTCGGCTGCGCCTGGGCGCTTTCGCTGATGCTGAGGCTTGCGCTTTCGCGAACGCGCGAATTCCTCGCCGACGCCGGCGCTGTGGAGCTGACCAAAAATCCCGACGCCATGATCTCCGCCTTGCGCAAGCTCGAGGGCAAGGGCGAACTGCCCGGCGTTCCCTCGGGCCTGATGGAGATGTGCATCGCCAACCCCAGCGCAGGCTTCGCTGACTTTTTCTCCTCTCATCCCTCGATCGAGGACCGCGTCGAGGCGCTCACGCGTTATGCTGGCGGACGCGACCTGCAACAGATCATGGATGAGATGGGATGAGCTATGACTTCTTCCCCGGCTTCGCAGCCCATTGGATCGACGGCAACGCCGGCCGCATCTTCGCCCGCGCCGGCGGCGAGGGCCCCCCGCTCCTGCTGCTGCACGGCTTTCCCCAAACCCATGTCATGTGGGCGCCGATCGCGCTCGACCTCGCCCGCCGCTTCAGCGTGGTGGCGATGGACCTGCGCGGCTATGGCTGGTCGGCCGCGCCGCGCAGCGAGGGCGGCGCGCTCTATTCCAAACGCGCTATGGCCGCTGATTGCGTGCGGGTGATGGAATCCCTCGGCCATGTGCGCTTCCGCCTCGTCGGCCATGACCGGGGCGCGCGCGTGGGCTACAGGCTTGCGCTCGACCAGCCGGGCCGCATCGAAAAACTCGCCCTGCTCGACATCCTTCCGACGGCGAGCGTATGGCGCAATATCGAGGCCGGCGTGACGCCCGCCGCCCATTGGGCCTTTCTCGCGCAGGAGGCGCCGACGCCTGAACGCGAGATCGCGCGGATCGGCCCCGACGCCTATTTCGAGCGATTGATGATGGGCTGGACGCTGGAGCGCAATCTGCGCGCCTTCGACGCGCGCGCGCTCGCCGCCTATCGCGACGGCTGGCGCGACCCTGCGCGCATCCACGCCTTCTGCGAGGATTACCGCGCCGGCGCGACGCTCGACCGCGCAGCCGACGAACAGGATCTTGCGGCCGGTCGCGTCATAGACGCGCCGGTGCTGGCGCTTTCGGGCGACTTCTTCCTGACGAGCGCGGCCCCGGCGCTTGACGCCTGGCGCACGACCTTCGCCCCGCATGCGCAGGGCGCGAAAATCGCGGACGCGGGGCACTTCGTGGCGGAAGAGAACCCGCAGGCGACGCTCGAAGCGTTGAACGCCTTCCTCTAGGGCGCGATCAAAGCCTTGGCGCGCGCCACCACATCCGGCGGCGATGCGTAAAGCGTCTCGATCAGTTTCTGCACCTTTTCGCCCGGCGACGGATTCACGTCGATCTTCAGGCGCTCGGCCTCCGCGAGGAAATCCTTGTCCGCGAGCGCGGCGTCGAACGCCTTGCGCAGGATCGCGACCCGCTCGGCCGGCACGCCCGGCGGCGTGATATAGGAGCGCAGGAACACCTGCTGCGACAGGATCAACTCCACCGCCTTGCGGTCGGTCTCGCTCTTGATGGCGGGCCAGATCTCGGGCACGCCGCGGGCGGCGAGTTCAGGATGGGGCTCAAGCGCGAGCTGCACGATCACGCTGAGCTGGCCGTCGCGCAGCCAGTCGCCTTTCTGCGCTTTCAGGCTGTTCCAGTCGAGCCCGCACATGGCCTCCGACTCGCCGCGCTCCATGGCGAGGAAAATGTCGGCCGAACCCTTGTAGCCGGAGACGACGCTGAACTGAGCGCCGGTTGCTTTCGCCACCATGAAGGCATAGTCGCGCGTGGCGCCGCCGGCGGCTGACGCGCCGACGATGGTTTTCTCCTTCAGCGCGTCCTGCAAGGTGCGCGCCTTCGCCGACTTGTAGGTGATGCACACGCGCGTGCCGCTGTCCGCGCTCGCGAGATAGATGAATTTCGACGGATCGAAATTCGCCTTTGCGCCGTCGCTGAGAATGCGGTCGAGAATGGCGCCGGGCATCAGCGAGCCGATAACAGAGCCGTCCTTGGCGGAGACGTTGTAGAGCTGGCCGGCGGCGACCGCGCTGCCGGCGCCGGGCATGTTGCGCACCACAATGGTCGGCTGGCCGGGAATGTGGCGCGGCAGGGCGCGGGCGAGCGTGCGGCCATAGACGTCATAGCCCCCACCCACGTCCGCGCCGATCAGAAGCTCCACCTGCTTGCCCGCATAAAAACCCTGCGCGAAGGCGGGCGCGGTCGAGATGGCTGGAATGGCGATGAAGGCCGCCGCAGCGAAAGCGGCTGCGGCGCGCGGCGCGCGGATCATGGGCTCCTCCCCTGTCGAGTTAGGAGCAGATTAGGGGCGCGCGCGGCTCGACGCAATGCGCCGGCCGCTTACTCCACCGTGACGGACTTGGCGAGATTGCGCGGCTGGTCCACGTCTTTGCCCATGATGACGGCGGTATGATAGGCGAGCATCTGCGCCGGCGCGGCATAGACGATGGGCGCGAAATCGGGCGCCATCTCCGGCATCGCCACCACGGCGTGGAAGTCGATCGCCGCCTCGTCGGCCGCGCGATTGTCGGCGATGAGAATGATGCGTCCGCCGCGCGCCGCCACTTCCTGCATGTTGGAGACGGTCTTCTCATACACGCCGTCATGGGCCGCGATGACGATCACGGGCATGGTCTCGTCGATGAGCGCGATGGGACCATGCTTCAGCTCGCCGGCCGCATAGCCCTCCGCGTGGATGTAGGAGATTTCCTTGAGCTTCAGCGCGCCTTCCATGGCGAGCGGGAAGCTGGCGCCGCGCCCGAGATAAAGCACGTCAGAGGCTTTCGCGAGCGTCGCGCTCACCTGCTCGATCTTCGGCTCGCGCTTGATCGCCTCCGCCAGAAGGCCCGGCACGGCGATGAGCTGCGAGACAAGCGCCGCCTCGCGCTCGTTCGAAAGCGCGCCGCGCGCGCGCCCGATCGCGATGGCGAGGCAGGCGAGCACGGCGAGCTGGCAGGTGAAAGCCTTGGTGGAGGCGACGCCGATCTCAGGCCCGGCGAGCGTGAGCGCCGGCGCGTCGCATTCGCGCGCGATGGTTGAGGTCGGCACGTTGACGACGGCGAGCGTCTTCTGCCCCTGCTCCTTGGCGTAGCGCAGGCTTGCCAGCGTGTCGGCGGTCTCGCCGGATTGGGACACCACGATGGTCAGGCCATCGGAATCCAGCGGCGGGTCGCGATAGCGGAACTCGGAGGCGACGTCGATCTCGACGGGAATGCGCGCATAGCGCTCGAACCAATATTTGGCGACGAGCCCGGCGTAATAGGCCGTGCCGCACGCGACGAGCGTGAGGCGCGTAAGGCGACTCGCGTCGAAAGGCAGATCGAAGGGCAGGCGCACGCAGCCCTGCGACATGTCGAGATAATGGGCGAGCGTGCGGCCCACCACTTCGGGCTGCTCGTGGATCTCCTTCGCCATGAAATGACGGTGGTTGCCCTTGTCGATGAGGAAGGCGGACGCCTGCGTGCGCAGCCGCGGGCGCGAGACCGGCGCGTTGCGCGCATCGAAGAAGGCCACGTCGTCGCGCGTCAGCACCGCCCAGTCGCCATCCTCGAGATAGGTGATCGTGTCGGTGAAGGGCGCAAGCGCCAGCGCATCGGAGCCGAGGAATGTCTCCCCCTCCCCATAGCCGACCGCGAGCGGCGCGCCTTGCCGGGCGGCGATCAGCAGATCTTCCTGCCCGTCGAACACGAAGGCGAGCGCGAAAGCCCCGCGCAGGCGCGGAAGCGCGGCGGCCACCGCCTCGCGCGGCCCCTTCCCCTTGCCCATTTCATCGGTGACGAGATGGGCGACCACTTCCGTGTCGGTCTCGGTCGCGAAGACATGGCCGCGCGCGCTCAGCTCCTCGCGCAATTCGCGGAAGTTCTCGATAATGCCGTTATGCACCACGGCCAGCCGCTCGGTGGCGTGCGGATGGGCGTTGTTCTCCGTCGGCCGGCCATGGGTCGCCCAGCGCGTATGGCCGATGCCGATCACCCCGCGCAGGGGCTCGCGCGCGAGCCGCTCCTCGAGGTTGCGCAGCTTGCCCTCCGCGCGCCGGCGCGCCAGCCGCCCGCCTTCCAGCGTGGCGACGCCGGCGGAATCATAGCCGCGGTATTCGAGCCGCTTCAGCGCCTCCACGAGGCGCGAGGCGACCGGCTCGCGACCGATGATTCCGACGATGCCGCACATGTTCCGCTCCGTTCGTGGCGACCTCGCCGGGTCTTCCGAAAAAAGGCGCGCCAGAGCCGTAGCCCGGCGGGGCGCGCCCGCTCAACTCAAATTTCGTTACTTGAGGTTACGCTTTCGCCGCCCGCCCGCGTCCGCTCAGCCCTTCGGCTTCGGCGTCTGGCGCGCGCGGAAGGCGGCCGCCCAGCCGGGCTTGTCGACCTGGCGACCGCGCGCCACCGCCAGCGAATCCGGCGGCACGTCCTGCGTGACGACGGAGCCCGAGCCCACATAAGCTCCCGCTCCCACGGTCACGGGGGCGACCAGCGAGGAGTTCGAGCCCACGAAGGCGCCCTCCCCGATATTCGTGCGGAATTTGCCGAAGCCGTCGTAATTACAGGTGATGACGCCGGCGCCCACATTGGCCTGCGCGCCCACTTGCGCGTCCCCGATGTAGCTGAGGTGGCTCACTTTCGCGCCGGCGCCCAGCGTCGCGGCCTTTATCTCCACGAAATTGCCGACCTTGGCGTCCGGTCCCAGATCAGCCCCCGGCCGCAGCCGTGCGAAGGGGCCGACATTGGCGCCCTGCGCCACCCGCGCCCCCTGCAAATGGCAGAACGCATGAATCGTCGCCCCGTCGGCGATCTCCACGCCGGGGCCGCACACCACATGGGGCTCGATCAGAACGTCGCGCCCGATCTTCGTGTCGAAACTCAGAAAGACCGTCTCGGGCGCGGTCATCGTGGCGCCGGCGCGCATGGCCGCCTCGCGCAGCCGCCCCTGCATGGCCGCCTCGGCCGCGGCGAGCTGAACGCGGTCGTTCACGCCCATGGCCTCCTCTTCCTCAACGAAGACCGCCGCGCAGGAGAGACCGCGCGCCCGCGCCGCCTGCACGCAATCGGTGAGGTAAAACTCCTTCTGCGCATTGTCGCAGCCCACGGAGTCCAGCAGCTCCAGCGCGCGCCGCCCGTCAAGCGCCATGATCCCCGCATTGCAGGCGCGAACCGCCAGCTCCTGCGCGCTTGCGTCCTTCTGTTCGCGAATGGCGACGAGCTCGCCGCCCTCCAGCAAGAGGCGCCCATAGCCGGTTGGATCGCGCGCCTCAAACCCCATGGCCGCGACGGCGGCGCCCTGGGCGATGCGCGCCCGCAGGGCGGCGAGGCTTTCCGTGCGCAGAAGCGGCGTGTCGGCGAACACAACGAGCACATCGTCATAGCCGCGCGCGATGGCCGCGCGGGCGGCCAGAACCGCATGGGCCGTTCCGCGCCGCTCCGCCTGCACGAAGGTCTGCGCGCCGGGGGCGGACGCGCGCGCGCAGGCCGCCACGTCCTCGCGCTGCGGCCCCACGACGACGGCGACCGCGTCCCCGGCGCCGCCGCCGGCGCCAATCGCCTGCGCGAGCACATGGGCCAGCATGGGGCGGCCGGCGACCTCATGCAGCACCTTGGGCGTGGCCGATTTCATCCGCGTGCCCTCGCCCGCGGCCAGAACGACGACCAAAAGCGAGCGGGCCTGCGCGCCCGGGCGCACGCTGTTCTGGGTCATGAACGAATCTCCGGCCTCGTCATCATGGTTAACGATTAGCCGAAGCCGATGCGCAGGTCAGCGCAAAACGCGCGTCATGCCCTTACGGCCCCCGGCTGGATTTTCCGCAGGGCCGCAGCGGCCGCGGCCTCGCCGGAAAGTCGTCGCGCGGCCGCCGCAATCTGCTATACACTCGCGCCGCGCCAAAGCCATGACGGCGCGAGCCGGGACGCAGCGCCTCCATGTTGGTAAGACGAGACTTGTTGAAAATCGCGATGGCGGGGCTCGCGACGCAGGCCCCGTTCGCGCCCGCCGCCGCGCAGGCGCAGTCTTCCCCCGGCGCCCCTGCCGCTGGCGATCCCCCCCGGTTCGATCCCACGCAGGTGCTGGAGGCTGCGCGCGCGCTCTCCCGCCAGCCCTGGCGCAAGCCTCCGCATGAATTGTCGGAAGCCTTCGCGGGCGTGAACTTCGAGCAATATTCCACCATGCGCCGCAAGCCCGGCGCCCTTGTGTGGGACGCGCAGCAGACCGGTTTCTCTCTCGAGCCGACCCCTCGCGGATTCATCTTCACGAACAATCTGCAGATCAATCTGGTCGAGGACGGGATCGTCCGCAGGCTCGCCTATGATTCAAACGAGTTCGACTTCGGCAAGGCGCCCGCGCCCGCCGACAAGCGCGACGTCGGCTTCGCCGGCTTTCGCCTCATGCAGCGCACGCCCAGCGGCGAGCTGCGCGACGCCATGCTGTTTCAGGGCGCGGGCTATTTCCAGACCGGCGCGCGCAACCAGCCTTTCGGCGCAGCCGCGCGCGCGCTTGCGATCCGCCCCGTCGATCTGAACAAGAGCGAAGAGTTTCCCTATATCGTCGCAGTGTGGATTGAACGGCCCGCGCTCGCCGCCAACGCCGTCGTCATCCACGCGCTGCTGGATTCCGAAAGCGTCACGGGCGCCTTCCGCTTCACGCTGCGTCCGGGCGACACGACGATCGTGGATACGGAATCCACCCTGTTCACCCGCGCCGCGATCGATCACATCGGGCTTGCGACCGTTCAGGGCACCTATCTCTTCGGCCCCATCGAGCGCCGGCGCGGCGACGACGTGCGCCCCAACGTCTATGACGTGGCGGGCGTGCAGATGCTGTCGGGCGGCGGCGAATGGATCTGGCGTCCGGTCGCCAACCGCGCAACGCTGCAGGCCTCCGCCTTCGTCGACGACAATCCGCGCGGCTTCGGCCTGGTTCAGCGCGACCGCGACTTCTCCCATTTCCGCGACGACGACGCCCATTGGGAGGCGCGCCCCACCGTGTGGACGCAACCGATCGGCGATTGGGGTCCGGGCCATGTGACCCTGCTCGAAATCCCCGCGGAATCGCAGGTGAACCAGAACATCGTCACCTATTGGCGTCCGCGCGCGAGCCTGCCCGCGAACGCCGAACAATCCTTCGCATACCGTCAGTTCTGGACATGGTCGCCCAGCGAGCGCCCGCCCCTCGCCGTCGCCGCGCTCTCGCGCAGCGGCCGTGTGCCCGGCGCCGCCGCCAACGCGCGCCGTCGCCGCTTTCTCGTGGAGTTCACCGGCGACATGCTCGCGGACGCGGGCGCCACGCCCGACGTGACGCCACGCGCCTACGGCTCAAGCGCGCAGGTCTCCAACCTGCGCTGCGTTCACGTGCGCGAGCAGAAAGCCGCGCGCGTCACCTTCGACGTCGAGGCCGGCGCCGACCCCAACGTGGAATTGCGGCTGATCCTTGAGACGGCCGGCAGACAGATCAGCGAAACCTGGCTCTACAGATGGACGCCGTGACGACGAACGCCCTAGCAGACCAAGAGACCGCCGCCCTTGAGGGCGCGGCGCGTTACGCGCCGCCGCCGGAATCGCGCATGGAGATGCCGGCGCAATCGCTCACCGCCTTCGAGCCTGCGCGGGCGCGCAGCCGCGGCCCCGATCCCCACGCCACACGCACGCGCATCGCGCGCCTGTTCGTCTTCCTCGGCGCGCTCGCGCTCACCGCTTATGGCGCGCGCGAGATGTACGGCGTCGTCAACGTCGGCCCCATCACGCCGCTCAAATGGGCCCTGCTCATTCTCTTCGTGATCAACTTCTCGTGGATCGCGCTCGCCTTCACCAGCGCCATCGTCGGCTTCGTCTCTCTCGTGACCGCCCGACGCGAGCGCGCGCCCCTGCCCGCGCTCAAGGGCCGGGTGGCCGTGGTGATGCCGATCTACAACGAGGCGCCCGCGCGCGTCTTCGCCGCCATGGCGGCGCTGCGCGAGGAGGTTGAGGCGAGCCCCAACGCCAGCCAGTTCGATTATTTCTTCCTCTCCGACAGCACGAACCCGGACGTCTGGCTCGCGGAGGAACAGGCTTTCGTCGCGCTGCGCGACCAATTGGGCCCAGATGCGCGCGTCTATTACCGCCACCGCCCGAAAAACGTGAGCCGCAAGGCCGGCAACATCGATGATTTCGTGACCCGCTGGGGCGGCGCCTACGATTACATGCTCGTGCTCGACGCCGACAGCCTCATGACCGGCGAATGCGTGCTCACGCTCGCAGCCGCCATGGAGGCCGACCCCGACGCGGGCATCATCCAGACGCTGCCGCTCATCATCAACCGCAACACGTTCTTCGCGCGCCTGCAGCAATTCGCCGCGCGCATCTATGGCCTCGTCATAGCGGCTGGCCTCGCCGTCTGGTCGGGCCGCAGCGGCAATTACTGGGGCCATAACGCGATCATCCGCACCAAGGCTTTCGCGCAATGCTGCGGCCTCCCGCATCTGCGCGGACGTCCGCCCTTCGGCGGCCACATCCTCAGCCACGACTTCGTCGAGGCCGCCCTGATGCTGCGTGGCGGCTATTCGGTCTATATGCTGCCCACGCTGCGCGGCAGCTATGAGGAAAGCCCGCCCTCGCTCATCGACGTCGCCGCGCGCGACCGTCGCTGGTGTCAGGGCAACCTGCAACATCTGCGCGTGATCGGCGCGAGCGGCC
>Ga0315905_10000655_pt1 | contig 37605 bp, 30 predicted proteins | sample LakEriMetagenome_5_FD_203522 | JGI IMG/M metagenome (GOLD analysis project Ga0315905, IMG submission 203522) | Freshwater fungal communities from buoy surface, Lake Erie, Ohio, United States - Buoy 4 MA121 | ecosystem: Environmental > Aquatic > Freshwater > Lake | place: USA: Lake Erie, Ohio... | reverse complement strand
GGCAATGATGGATTCCTGCGAAGCGGCGGCGGATTTTTCAACGACCGCGCTGGCGGTGCAGTCCACCATCAACGGAAGCCACCATGGCGGCCGTATCCAGCGGCGCGGCGAGAAACGCGGCGATGGCCGCGACAGCTTCTGCCGGACGGGCCAGCACGGCGTGAAACTCCAGCGGCAGGATTTGAATACCAGGAGCCGCAGCAAAGAAGGCGTCGGTCTCCTCGAGTTGCTGCTCAAAGAGGCGCTGGATGACTTTGACCGGTGCCGAGGGAGCCCGTCCATGCCGGTTGATCATCGTGCGCTGCGACTCGAGCACTTCACTAAGACGACGACGGATGAACAGAACCCGCGCCGCGCACGTGACGGGAATCTGGCGGACCTGCGGGATGGTTATCTTGACGGCTTTGCCCGCAGCCGCAGCCACGAGGTCCTTTATGGCCGCCGGAGTGCGTGCGCTTTCAATTTCATAATAGCCGCGCGGGTTGTCTTCATCCGGCACACGCGAACCGTCGGTGAGCAGCGGCAAGCCGCCCGCAGCGAGCATCTGCATGACGAGTGAGGTCCCCGATCTCGGCAAACCGGTGACAATAACAGGACTGCTTTCGACGGCCATAGCAGCGCACTATATTCTGCAGCGCCGCCAGAGTGCAAGCCCGGCGGATCCCATCGCGGGCATGGCCAGCGGGGCCGGCTCGGGGATGATGATCGGGGCCCCGGTGTTCTCGTAAGCCCAGGAAATCACGCGGCCATTCTGAATATCGTCAGGGTTCACCTGAATGAGCATCCAGCCATACCAGGTCTGCACGCCGGGAACGCTGTCCGGACCAAAGCTGAAACCCACATAGCCGCTGGAGAAAGCCGGGATATCCACGAGGCCGTAAAATTCCACTGTCGAGAAGTTCAAGGCTGCGGACACCTGCGTGCCCACGGGCAGGTCGGCCGCATTCAGCCCATTGACCGCCGCACAGGAATTGCTGTTCGTGTAAATCGAAGTTCCGCCATCGTAGGGATTGATGTCCCACCCTGCCATGGGCACACCCTGGCTGGTGGCGAACGGAGCCTCCACATCGATGTAAAGCCCGTCATCCTGCACCACCGGGTGAATCGGCAGGTTTTGCGCGCCGCTGAAAATGACAGCAGCCTCCGCCGTCCCGGTAATGGAGACGATCACTCCTGCCGCAGTTGCAGAACAGAGCCAATAGTGACGCCGCAGGCGCAGGCAGCTGGAAGTTGGCGGTTTCATGGTGGGTCGGTTGGCTGCGAAAAAGCGGGCGCTTTGCTAAAGAGGATACTTTTCCCGGTTTTTCGCGTAAGATATTTTATGGATTTTATATAAAATCTCAAAACCCTAGCATTCAGTTCCCCGATGCTCACTGAATCCGGCCTGGAAATGGAGCCCTGCCGGATGCAGAGAGGGGCCAGTGCATGAGGGCTCCCCGCGTCATTTTTCATCTCGATATGGACGCCTTTTACGCGTCGGTCGAGCAGCGCGACCAGCCGGAATGGCAGGGGAAACCGGTCATCGTGGGAGCCCCGCCAGAACGGCGTGGAGTGGTGTGCGCGGCGAGCTATGAGGCGAGAAAATACGGGGTGCGGTCGGCCATGGCCAGCGTCACCGCGTGGCGCCTGTGTCCGGCAGGGGTCTTCGTCCGGCCGCGCATGGAGGCCTATCGCGCAGAGAGCGCGGCGATCATGGAAATCGTGCAGCGCCTCGGCGGGAATCTGGTGCAGCAGGTCTCCGTGGACGAGGCCTACATTGACGTGACCGCGCAGCTGGCATCCGCCTCACCGCACGATACACTGCTGGACAGCGCCCTCCCGCTGGCCCGCGCCATGAAGGAGGCGATCCGGCGCGAGCGCCGGCTCACCGCCACCATCGGGGTCGCCCCGAACAAGCTCCTCGCCAAGATCGCCTCATCGCAGTTCAAACCGGATGGCCTCACGCTCGTTGCAGATTCCACAAAGACCGCCTTTCTCCGGCCCCTGCCCGTGGATGCCATTCACGGCGTGGGCCGCGTCACCGGTGAAGCCCTGCACCGCGCGGGTTTCCGCACGATCGCCGACCTCCAGGATACCGCCACGGACCTGCGATCTCTCGTGGGTTCCTGGGGGCCGGAACTGAGGCGCATGGCGTTTGGCGAGGACGACCGCCCGCTGGATCTAGACGATGAAGTCAAAAGCATCAGCAGCGAGAATACCTTTGACCGCGACACGGCGCACCGCGCCCTCCTCCGCGCCTGCCTGCGGGAGCAGGCCGATGACATTGCGCGCAAACTCAAAGCCCACCGCATCGGAGCGACCACGGTGCAGGTCAAAGTGCGCTACAGCGACTTCACCACTCTCACGCGGCAGATCAGCGTGGAGGAACCGCTGGAGGATGCGCGCTCTGTTTACCGGCTGGGCTGCTGGCTCCTCGGGCGGCACCGGCTTGTCCAGCGCCCCCTGCGGCTGCTCGGCCTCGGTGTTTCCGGCCTTCGCGACATCACGGTGCGCCAGCTGCACCTGCCCTTTGGCTGAACCCGCTACCGGTGGTAAGGCTCACCGCGCTTGATGGTATGAATGCGGTAGAGCTGCTCCAGGAGCACCACCAGCGCCAGTTCGTGCTGCAGGGTGAGCGGACTCAGCGCCCAGAGTTCCCCGGCTTCCCGGCGCAGCGCCTCGGTGTGGCCGTCAGCCCCACCGATGAGAAACGCCACCCGCTTGATGCCCGAATCCATCTCCCAGCGGTCCACGAGCAGCTTTGCCGCCGGCGTCGTCAGTAAGCGGCCGCGCTCGTCCAGCACCACCCGGAAGCACCCCTCCGACGCCTTCAGCAGCCGCGTGCTGTTCGCCTCCTGCCCCCCTTCCTTCAGATAATCCATCTCCAGCTTCACATAGCGGCCGAGCCGCTGCGCGTAGTCCGCAATTCCCCCGCGCGCCCAGTCCAGAGCCGGCTTGCCAATGACGATGATCTTCCAGTGCATGGCGCCACTATCGCTGCATCGCGACCGCTCTCAGCCACAAAATCAGGAAGTTTGATCAGTGAAATTATAAAACTTCCTTGATTATTAGCTCAATTTATAGTATTCATAGTCGTAAACCGCGCGCCCTATGCCCAACCCCCGGATTTTTTTAATACTCCTCGCACTGGTGCTCGCACTGGGGCAGGCGGCATACGCCGGCATCCGACGCCCGGTCATTGTGCTGGACCCCGGACACGGCGGCAAAGACCGGGGCACCATGTGGGGAGGGGTCTCGGAGAAAACCATCACCTTGAGCATTGCGCGGAAAGTGGAGGCCCGGCTGCGCGCCCGCGGATTTACCACCGCCATGACACGCCGCAGCGATGTCTTTCGCTCCCTGGAAGGCCGTGCCGCAGTGGCCAACAGCTACCGCAACAGCCTGTTCGTGAGCATTCACTGCAACGCCGACCCCCGGCAGCGCGCCCGGGGCATCGAGACCTTCTACTGCGGCGCCCAGGGACTCAAGCTCGCCCGCATCATTCACGGGCACCTCGACAACCACACCACCACGCCCAACCGCGGCATCAAATTCGCCGGGTTCACCGTTCTCCGGAACACCGCGGGACCCGCTGCACTCATCGAATGCGGCTTCCTCACCTGCCCCAACGAACGCCGCCTGCTCACCACCGCCATCTATCAGGAGCGCATCGCCCGCGCCATTGCCGACGGTATCACTCAGGCCATTCACTGATAATTCCCCCCCATGCGCCTGTCCAAAAGCAATTGGTGGACCCTCGCCGCCATCGTCGCCGCACTCATCATCCTCTTCTCCGTCACCGGCATTCCGGGACTGCCCGGACCTGACAAAAGCCGGCCGAAGCCAGGTGAGGTATATAAATTAACCGCCTCCAACCTGCCCGGTGCCCGCCGCCACGCCCCCGTGCTGGTCGCCCTCTTCACCGAAACCGGAAGTGTCCACGGCACCCGCATGGCCCGCAGCCTCCCCTCCCTCGCCGAACGCACCAAAGGCCGCGCCATCATCGCTGTCGGCAATCTCGACATCGATCCCGCCCTCGCCTCCCGGGCCTCCCTCAAGGAACTCCCCGCCTGGGTCGTTTACCGCGACGGCACCGAAGTCGCCCGCGCCACCGGCGAATTCGCCGACCTCAGCGTGGACCGCTTCATTGCCGAGCAAACCGGCACCGCCCCCTGACCGCGACATACAGCGGTTGAGAACCGGCAGCAGCCGGACAACATGCCCGCCGTGACCCGCGCCCGTATTCTCATCCTAGGCTTCCTCCTCCTCTGTCTGTTCCTCTACCTCCGGGTCCTCCGTGCCCGCGGCACCCCGCAAACCAGCAGGGTCGCCCAGGTCAAGGAACGCATGTGGCCCACCATCGTTAATGAACTGAAGAAATCCGGCTTCAAAGCCGGTGCGCCCGTCTTCCTCCGCATCTTCAAGGAAACCATGGAGCTGGAACTCTGGCTGCGCGACGACATCGGCGGCCGTTACCGCCTCTTCTCCACCTACCGCATCGCCACCTGCGGCGGCGGCCGCCTCGGCCCCAAGCTCAAACAGGGCGACGGCATCGCCCCCGAAGGCTTCTATCACGTCGGCGCCCGCCAGCTCAATCCCAACTCCAAATTCCACCTCGCCTTCAACATCGGCTACCCCAACGGCTACGACGCCTCACACAAACGCACCGGCGACTTCATCATGGTCCACGGCAGCGACGTCTCCATCGGCTGCTTCGCCATGACCGATCCGCAAATCGAGATCATCTACCTCATCGTCGAAGCCGCCCTCCGCGGCAAACAGGACGAGTTCCCCGTGCACATCTTCCCCTTCCGCATGACCCCGGAACGCCTCGAAAAAGAAAAAGCCTCCGAATGGTTCAGCTTCTGGACGAATCTGAAAGAAGGCTACGACCACTTCGAACGCGACCGCACCCCCCCCCTCGTCGGCCACCGGGACAAACAATACGTTTTCAAACGCCAGACACCCTGAGGCTGCTCACAAAGCGGAGCCACGCCGCCACAGTGCCCGGCTCACCCCGCCACCGGCGCCTCCGGCTTCTTCTCCTTCGCGGTGCTTTGGATGTAGAGTTCGGAGCGCGAAGTTGCACTTCGCCCCACCTGACCGTTCATGCAGGCGCAGCCCCGTTCGTTTATCGGGAAGGCGCTGCCATCTCAAAACAATTCCGCGTCAAACTTTGCCAGCGCTTGCTCTGCCTTTCGCTGACCGGGAGAACCCTGGAGCAAATTTTCCGCGTGCTGCACCAGCCATTCCCGGGCTTTGGCTCGATTTGGTGGGGTGCCGATGCCGTCGCGGTAGCGGTTGGAGAGTTCCAGCATGGCGCGGGCGGCGCTGCCGGGGCCGCCGGTTTCGGCGACGCGGTGATACCACTTCAGGGCTTCCACAGGATCGTGAACGGGTGAGTGCCGGTCAGCGTAGAGGTCAGCGAGGAAAACGAAAGCGTCGCGGTGTCCGGCTTCGGCCGCCTTGAGGAGAATGGAGAGGCCTTCCTCATGACGATCCATCAACAAAGCGAGGAGCCTGCCCAGCAGCACCAGGGCATGGCTGTCCCCGGCCTCGACGGCGCGGCGAAACCAGGCCGCGGCGGTGGGAAAGTCTTCCGCCACACCATGCCCGTCGCGGTAAGCGAAGCCCATAAAGGTCATGGCCCGGGCGAAGCCGAGTGCCGCGGCACGTTCGAGCCATTGGATGGCCTCTGCGTTGTGCGCCTCCTCCCGCCGGAGCGCCAAGGCAAGATTTACCATCGCAGCGGGCAGACCGGCGGCGGCGGCTTTACGTTCCCACCTCAGCGCGGCCTCGTCATCGCGGTCCGCATATTCGGCCGCGTGGGCAGCGGCGTGCCAGATTTCCGGGTTCCCTGGTTCCGCGGCGGCCTTCAGCACCTCGGCGGCCTCGCGAAAAGCCGCACGGGCTGTCGCCTGCCGGGCAAAGGCATCTCGTGTCCACTCTTCCGGGTGGGCCGCATCATACACAGCTCTCCAGGCGGCAAAGTAAGCATCCGCCACGGGGTCGAACGATGAAGGATACAGTGACATATTACGCTGGCACTCACCCCACATTCACCGGCACCAGCGTCATGGTGTCGTTGCCGAAGATATCAATGACCTTCACGGCGATGGTGTAGCGGCCGGGCTTTTTGTAGGTGTGGGTGGCGGAGGTGAGTTCCAGGTTCCGGTCCTTGCGGGTGCGGAAGCTCTGCCACTCATTCTCGAAGATGTAGGCTCCGGTCCAGCGCTCTTCGTATTCCAGGAGTTCCTCGCCGGCCACGACCACGCCGGGCAGCTGGTTCTCCACGCCCATGTGCTTCGCCACCTTGATGATCTCCTTCCGGCTCTCGTAGTGGAAATCCACGGCCCAGTAGTCCACCCAGTCCGTCCAGTGCTTGGTGAGCACATCGGTGGTCACGATGCCCTGCTTGTTCTTGCTCACTTTGATGAGCTGGCCGCGGTCGCCGCGCAGGTCGCAGACGACTTCGCTTTTCCCCTCCTTCAATTCCAGCGCCACGGTATCCAGGAGACCCTGCGTGTAGAAGACGGAGAAGTCCACCAGCTCCACGGCCACCGTGAGGTTGTGCTTCTGGTGGTAGCGCGGCTTGACCTCGATGTAGGCCACGTCGTGAAACCGCACCTGGCCTTTGTCCACGGCGCGGCGGTCAAAGACTTCCGGCGGGATGGTCTTCGGCGCGATGTCAATGCCCTTGGCCTTCGCCTCCTCCAGCACCGCCGGGAAGAGGCCCATCTCGAACTCGAAGGCGAGGATGTCCGCCCGGCTGGCGCCGCGCTTCCGGCACTCGGTGATGACCTCCTCTACAAAGAGCCGGCCCACGGGCAGATTGATGGGGCCCACCACGACCAGCCGCCCGGCGCACTTCCCGTGGAAGAAGCCGTCCGTGCCCGCGCTGCCCGCGCCTTCCAGCGGCTGGGCCTTGTAGGCGCGGAGAATGAGTTCGCGGAATTCCTGCTCCTTCCGCGCGAGGGCCTCGGCTTTCTTCTTCCCCGTGAGCCGCCCGGCGACGTTGAGATAGGCCTGGCGCTCGTAGCGGCCGAGGTTGAGCACCTCGAAGGCGCGGAAGGGTTTTCCATTGGCCTTCAACTCGCGCTGCACCTGGATGAGCCGCTTGCGCGTGGTGTGGATGCCGAACTTGCCGAGGTCGGTGGCGATCCATTTGCGCCCGAGCTTTTCGGCCACGGCGGCGGTCGTGCCGCTCCCGCAGAAAAAGTCTGCCACCAAATCGCCTTCGTTGCTGCTGGATTCAATGATTCGCGCAAGCAACGGCTCTGGCTTTTGCGTTGGATAATCCACTCGCTCATTCGCGAGATGATGAATTTTCGTGAACGTGTCCCAAATGGATTGAACCGGCATCCCCTGCATCTCTTCGAGATACTGCTTATATCGCACAAGACCTTTTCCGGTGTAAGTCAGCCGCTCCTCCTTTTCGTATCGCTCCATCGTTGTCTTGGGACAGCGCCACAGGCGATTTTGGCCTTTCCACTCATAGTTGTAGCCGCCGCCAGAGAGTCCGTCCGCCGTCAGACTGCGCGAGAGAAACCTGCGTCCTTTTTCATCAACGTAACGATACTGCTTTTCGACGTATTCATCCGTGTATGGAACGTATTGTTGATTCCACGCCTTCGTTTCGCTCCTTGAGTAGTAGTAAATGAGGTCGTGGATTTTTCCGAAGCCGGACGCATCGGCGTGGGCATCCGCTCGCTTCCACACGATTTCATTAACGAAGTTATCTCGACCGAAGATTTCATCGCAACAGCATCGGATGAACGAGTTCACCCTTGGGTCGCAATGCACATAGACGCTTCCCTCGTTGTGCATCAAATCGCGCATGAGGATGAGGCGTTCGTAAATCATGGCGATGAAGGAATCCGCGCCGCGCCCCCAGGTGTCGCGGTAGGCGATTTGTTCGAGGAGGTTCGGCTCCTTGTGGAAGGTCTCGCCGCCAATCTCGATGTCCATGCTGAAGTCCGCGCCCACGTCGAAGGGCGGGTCAATGTAGATGAGCTTGAGGCCGCCGGCGTCCTCGATCTGGCGGCGGAGCGCGCCGCTCTTGAGGGAGGAGAGGATGAGCTTGTTGTCGCCCCAGATGAGTTTGTTAGTCCAGCCCTTCACCTGCCGCCCGCCGGTGTCGAGGCCGAGTTCCTCGTCGTCGCGCTTTTCCTTCCGGGGTTCGTCAATGTGTTCGAGGGTTTGGAAGGGGAGGATGGCGGTGCAGACTTCGCGGGACTTGCCGTTCCAGACGAGTTCGACCTCGCGTTTGTCGGCGAAGAGGAGGAAGCGGTATTTCTCGGGCAGGGGCTTCCCCTTCTCGATGAGGGCGATGAGGTCGCGCTTCTCCGTGGCGGAGAGTTCGTAGCGTTCGGATTCGTGCGGGCGGGGCATGGCGGGCGGGAGTTGGCGAAATTATTGATGGGTGCGTCCGGACTGGCGAACCGGCAAGGCACCAGATGGGGCCCCGCCGGTGCCGGGGAAAGGGACCGGCGGCATCGGGTTTCCGGTAAATTCCAGGATGGGAGAAATAATTCTTGCAATCCCCCGGCGGAACGGGGACGCTGGCGATGAACCACTCAACCCTCGTATGAGGGGTAGGTGGTGATCAATCCGGCACCGCTTTCTCACGAAGGCGGTGCCGTTTTCATTATGGATTCGGGATGAGTACGAGGCCATAAGGATGCTGGGGGGCTGCTGCCAGATTCAAGACGGGCTTCAAAGTATCCAGCCAGGCTGTGAGCACATCCGGCGTCAGCTCCGGGGGAACACGGGCTGGGAGCGGGGCGGTGCCCGTTTCCAACCCCGCCCGCATGTAAAACAAACAAGCCATCAGATCGGCCAGCTGAATGAAGTAGGACTCCTTCGAATCTTTTGGCAGGGGATCCTCAATCATCTGGTGGATCTCCCGCCGGAGAGGGGTGCCGCCAAACTGGGACGGCACGTAATTGATCTTCTGCAGCCTCCGGGTGGTGGACCGCATTTTGGCCACCCGCCCCTCATCGGTGATGACGAGAAAGCGGTTCTGCGGGGCACTGAGAAGGTCGCGTTCGATCCGGGTGATGGAGTAACTCAATGCCCTGTCGAGGACGTCGAATTTCTGAGCTTTGATGACCGGCTTGATGACGGCTGTGGTAATGCCGCGGATGGTAAGCTGAGAGATCATCTGACAGTAGCGGCTGATGATCTCCAGCCGCTGGGCACCCGTAAGCCGGAGCGGCGCATAAGGCTTTTTGTTGAGAATGAGTTCCCGGGTGTGCAGTTCGACATCGAAGGGGAGGCCGCAGTCCTTGACGAGCTGGCGCTTGAATCCGGCGATGATCTCGAAGTTTTCCTTCCAGTCCTGAGCCGGGCCGTAGATTGCACTGAGCACAAACAGCGGTGCGGCGTATTCCGGAAAGCCGTCGTCCCCTGATTCATCGTAGTAAACAAGGTGCATGGCTCAGTCTTTGTAATCCCGGAAGCCCGCCGAAAGCGCCGCGAAGTCCTGCGGCGTGTGCTGTTTCCATGACGCCTCGTCCACGAAGACGAAACCGTAACGCTGGCCGTCCTCCTCTGCGGCGGTGGCATCGGCACACCACTGGCGCAGCCGGGCCATCTTCTGCGGCAGGTCCAGCTCCTCGCGGCCTTTGGTCTCAATGATCCATACGGAGCCGTCCGCGGTCTTCACGATGAAGTCGGGCACGTAGGTGGAGAGGTCGCCGTCGGCCTTCACGTAGTCGAGCTTGAAGCCGACGGCGAGGTAGTTCTTGGCGAAGGAGACGACATCCGGCGCGGTGTCGAGGAACCCGGCGAAGGCGAGTTCCAGGCCGCCGGCACGGGGCTCGCCGACGATGCGGGAGAAGACGGATTTCTTCGGGGAGAGAAAGGGCCGGTGCTCGGTGCGGAAGGGGCGGGTGTCGCGCAGCCGGATACGGTCCTCGATGCGCGTCTCGCCAGTGTCTTCCACGGTGAGGGCGTTGATGGCTTTCTTGAAGGCATCGAAGAGGACCTTCCCGGCAGCGGATTCCGAGAGATTGCGCAGGAAGACCGGGTCCTCGAGGTCGCAGGGCTCGCCCTCGAACAGGTGGGCGCGCATGAATTCCTTCACCTTGCCGTAGAGCACATCGTAGCCGCCCACGAGGCGCAGTTCCTTGAGCAATTGCCGGGCGAAAAAGGCCACCACCGAGCGGTAATCGCCGGGGCCCGTGCCGTCGAGCAAGACGGTGTGATGCTCCTCGCCGTCGAGCATGGTCTTGAAAACGATTTCCAGCGTCTCCTCGGGAGTGAACGGCTTGAGTGGCAGTTTCGGGTTGCCGAACGAGGCGGGGTCCAGTGCGTCGAGGTGCTTGAACTCGCGCTGGTAGCGGCGTCTGAGCTTCGGCAGGGCAATGTCGAGCGCATCCATGTCCTTCTCCGGATTCTCCGTGTCCACCTCCACGATGAGCGAATCCTTGCGCTCCGTTCCCTCGCCCATGGGCACATGCTCGAAGGTCACGCCTTCGCTTTGGATCGACTCCACGAATTCCATGAAGGCCGCAGTGCCCATGACGGAGACCGTCTCTCTGACATCGCTGCCGAAATACATGCGCCGCAGGCCGCGGCCGAGCGTCTGCTCGGGGAGAATATTCGACTTGGCCGCGTAGGCGCGCAGGCCGCAGATGACCGTCACGTTCCGCACATCCCATCCCTCCTTGAGCATGAGAACGGAGACGATGGCCTTGTAGGGAGACTTCCACGTGTCGATCTCGTTGGACTGCTTCCGGAGGACTTCGAGTTCCTCCTTGTTCTTGCCGGTGGCGGACTCGCTGATGTCGCCATTGTTCTTCGTGTGGATTACCAGGACGGCGTCCTGAAGTTCCGGACAGATCTTCTGAAGGTAGGAGCCGACTTCATCGCAGTTCTTCGTGTCGTCCACCATCACGAAGAGAACGGCCTTCTTGCCGAGGGCCTCGTGTTCCGCATAGCTTTTCCGCCATTCCTCGACGCCGAGCGCGAGGTAGTCCTTGTACTTCTCCGTGAAGATGGCGGTTTTGTATTCCCGGAGCCTGGCGCGGCTCGGCGCATCGGGCAGCACGGGGTGCTTCACAACGTTCTGATGGATGGCCTCGACAAGAGGATAATCGGAAACAGTCTGAACGAAGATGGCCCCGTTGTTGTGCCGCGGCGTGGCGGTGACATCCACCTGAATCGCCAGCCGGCAGTCCTTCTGCACCATGCGGTGGTGAATATCCTGGATGCTCTGAAACCACGCGAGGCGGCTGTCGTGGATGTGGTGCGCCTCGTCATTGAAGACCGCCAGCTCCTCGACTTCGCGGATGATCTCGCCAAGGTCGGTCTTGCTGTCGGTAGTCTTGCCCACCGGTTGTGCCCCGAATGCATCGCTGAGGAAGTAGTCGCGCAGGTCGTCGTCCTCCAGAGATGGCTCCGGCACATTGTGCGGGAAGACGCGGTGAATGTTGGTGAGGAAAAGGTTGCCCGTCTCGCGCAGCACGCGCACGTCGTCCTGCAGGTGGACCGTGACCTGGAAGTCGTCGTGCCAGTTGCGGCCCTCGTAGCCATTGTCCGGCAGGATGGGATCGTTGAAGAAGATGCGCAGCCCGTCGAAGTCCGTGCGCAGGCGATCCAGCACGATGATGTTCGGGGCGATGAGCAGGAAATTACGCGAGAGTTCCGAGCCGGTCTCGTAAGTCCTGTGAAAGTAGCTCCATGCCATGAGCAGGGACAGAACCTTCGTCTTGCCGGCACCGGTAGCCATCTTGGTGACGTAGCGTGGCCAGTTCTCGTCGAACATCTTCCCGGAGACGGAACCTGACGCGTCGAAGCGCATGAGGTCGAACTTGTCCCGCGCCTGCTTGACTTCGTAGAGCCAGATCACGGATTCCACCGCCTCGCGCTGTGCAAAGTAATAGCGGAACGGCGAAAGGGTGCCGTCGGCATTCTCGATGTTGTGTTCCGTGTCGAACCACCACCGGAGGAGCGCCCGGGTCGTGGGAGACGCGCCGGCGTAACCGGTAGAACGCCATGCCTGAACCGCAGCGCGGATCTTGGCGACAAGGGGCGGCAGTAGTTTCTCGTACGCAGTTTCCCGCAGTTCCTCAGCCGCTGGAAACCAGCGTTCCGCCGGATTCAGTTCGTCGTAAGGCGAGGAGGACAGGTTCGGGTGCAATGACATAGGGCTTCGGTCAGCACTATTTCACGCTGGCCCCATTTTCCAGTCTAAACTGTTACTGTCCCGCCACCGGCGCCTCCGGCTTCTTCTCCTTCGCGGTGCTTTGGATGTAGAGTTCGCGGAGTTGTTTGAAGTCTACTTTGGTCGGCGAGTCGGTCATGAGGTCGCTGGCTTTGTTGTTCTTCGGGAAGGCGATGACTTCGCGGATGCTGCTCTCGCCGGCGATGAGCATGGCGATGCGGTCGAGGCCGAGCGCGAGACCGCCGTGGGGCGGGGCGCCGAAGCGGAAGGCGTCGAGAATGTGAGCGAACTTGATTTGCTGTTCCTCTTCGCTGACGCCGAGGACGCTGAACATCTTGGCCTGGAGGTCCTTCTCGTGAATCCGGATGGAACCACCGCCGAGTTCGTAGCCGTTGAGCACGACGTCGTAGGCCACAGCGCGGACTTTGGCGTAGTCGCCAGCATCCAGGAGGGGGATGTCGTCGGCGTTGGGGCGGGTGAACGGGTGGTGCACGGCGGTCCATGAGCCGTCGTCGGTTTTGGCGAGCAGCGGGAAGTCCACGACCCAGAGGAAGTTGAGCGCGGTGCTGCCTTTGGTGAGCTCCATCATGTCTGCGATCTCAAGGCGGGTGCGGCCGAGGATGGTGCAGGTGGATTCCCATTCGCCGGCGACGAAGAAGACAATGTCGCCTTCCTCGATGTTGAGCGTGCTGATGAGCGCGGCCTTTTCGGCATCCGTGAAGAACTTCCAGAGCGGGCTCTTGTACTCGCCGTTCTCGCATTTGATGAACGCCAGCGTTTTCACCGGCAGTCCGGCCTGGACGGCGAGTTCGTTGAGGCGGTTCATCTGACCGGTGGTGATGCCGGCGAAGCCTTTGGCATTGATGGCTTTCACGACGCCGCCGCTTTCGAGCGTGCTCTTAAAGATCTTGAACTCGGTGCCAGCGAAGACGCCGCCGAGGTCGATGAGCGTCATGCCGAAGCGGGTGTCCGGCTTATCAATACCGTAGCTGTCCATGGCCTCGCGCCACGTCATGCGCTGGAAGGGCGTGGGCACGTCGCGGTCCATGCCTGCCTTGAACATGGAGACGAGCAGGCCTTCGACGAGTTTGATGATGTCTTCCTGACCGACGAAGCTGGCTTCGATGTCGATCTGAGTGAACTCCGGCTGACGGTCGGCGCGGAGGTCTTCGTCGCGGAAGCAGCGGGCGATCTGGAAATACTTCTCCAGGCCGGCGACCATGAGCAGCTGCTTGTACTGCTGCGGGGCCTGCGGCAGGGCGAAGAAGTGTCCGGGCGAGAGACGGGCGGGCACGAGGAAGTCGCGCGCGCCTTCCGGCGTGGGATTGGAAAGGATAGGCGTTTCGACTTCGATGAAGCCCTCGCCATCGAGGTAGTTGCGCGCGGCGGCGGTGATCTTGTGGCGCTGGCGGATGTTCTTGTTCATCCGCGGGCGGCGCAGGTCGAGGTAGCGGTATTGCATCCGCAGGTCTTCGTTGGAAAGCTCGCGGTCGAGCTGGAAGGGGAGGACGTCGGCTTTGTTCAGAATGGTGAACTCTGTGCAGACGATCTCAATGTCGCCGGTGCCGAGTTTGTCGTTTTCCGTGCCGGCGAGACGGGCGTCCACGCGGCCGGTGATTTGAATGACGTCCTCATCGCGCAGCTTGTGGCTGGCTTTGGCGGCTTCCGCGTTTTCTTCGGTCCGGAAGACAACCTGCGTGAGGCCTTCACGGTCGCGGAGGTCGAGAAAGATGACGCCGCCCTGGTCGCGCACGGTATTCACCCAGCCGGCGAGGGTAACAGTCTGGCCAATGTGGGATTTGCGGAGTTCGTTGCAGTGGTGTGTGCGGTACATGGACGGGAAAGATCTAAAAAGGGCGCGCAGAGTGCCCTGGATTTCCCCGGGCTCAAGTGGTGAAATGAATTCCCCCCGCCCCGCCCATGAAACGCGCCGTCCTCTACACCTTAGCCCTCGCCCTCGCGGGGATAATGCTGTGGATGAACTTCCAGCGCCTGCGCAGCCGGAGCGCCGCGGGCCCGCGGGTGACGGCACTGGCGGACTACCACGGCTCGAACGCGCTGGAGGTGCACGGCGACGGCGTGGTGGCCGTGGCGGTACAGGGTATCGGCCGTGTGATGGACCTGCGTTTCAGCGGCGAAAAGACCGGGCCGTTTTGGCACGCGGCGGAGTGGTATGGGAAGCCGGCGGATGCAGCCGCGCCGGTGTGGCGGAACTTTGGCGGCGATCAGTCGTGGCCTGCTCCGGGAGGCACGCCACCGCCGGAGGCATTCGATCAGTCGCCGCATTTGGCCACGGTCTTGCCGGAAGGCGGCGGGCTGCAGCTGGAGTCGCCGCTGGACCCGGCATCGGGCATCAAATGCGTGCGCACCATCACGCCCGGGCCGCATCCTGGGAGTATCGCAGTCCGCACCACCTATTATAAAGACAGCGGGCCGCCGGCGGAGCTGGCGGTGCGGGTCCGCACTCAACTCAAGCTCCCCGTATTGCTCGCGATGCCGGCCGGCCCCGCCACGGTGCCTCACGTGGAGCCTGTGCCGAGTCTCAACGGTTCGGAAATCCGTGAAGGCCTTGTCCTTTGCCGCCACGATGCCATGAAAGAGCAAACGCTGAGCAGCGCCGCACGCAGTCTCGTGTGGGTGGGCGAAACGGCCGTGCTGCGTATTGATTTGATGCTGGACCACGAGCCTCCGGGGGCCTTCCCGGACAACGGCTGCAGCGCGCAAATCCACACCTGGCCGGGCCCGGCTCCACGCACAGCGCTGGAGACCCGGGGCCCGCTGGTGAGGCTAAAGGTCGGCGATCTCACGGCGGCGACCAATGTTTACACACAGCTCCGGAGGCAGCCCGGAGAGGATGCGTTTGCGGCAGCCCGGCGGGCTTTGCAGGCGGAGGGTCGTTGATTTAACCCAAAGGCGCAAAGGGCGCAGAGATTGGATGAACTGCCGGTGTTAGGCACCTTATGGCAGGGAGCATCACAGAAGGCAGGAGAAGTGCTTTGATTTCCTGAATCTCAGCGCTCTCCGTGCCTCTGCGGTTCCGCCCCTGCACCTTGCGTTAGTCTGAGAGACGGCGCAGGCGCTCAATGACGTCGCGCACGGTTTCATCCAGCGTGGAAGTGCCCGCGGTGACCCCGACATCGCGGCTTCCGCGAAACCAGTCGGCGTGAATTTCCTCCGGCCCCTCCACCTGCCAGACCCGGCAGCCCCGGGCGCGGGCGTTCTCGGTGAGCTGACGCGTGTTGTTGCTGTGATGGCCGCCGATGACGACGATGGTATCGCATTTCCGGCACAGATCATCCATGGCCGCCTGACGGTCCTTCGTGGGCTGGCAAACAGTATCGCGAAAGAGCACCTCTGCGGGGGCGCAGTGGCGGCGCAGAGCCTCCACCAGTTCACGCACCCGGGCGATGGGCTGGGTCGTCTGCGAAACAACACCGTAGCGCTCCACAGTAGGCAGCCGGGCGAAATCGGCCGCGCTTTCCACCACCACGGCGTGCGGGAAATCGCCGGTCAGGCCGCGCACTTCCACATGGGTCGCCTGACCAATCACCACCGGCTGACAACCCTGCGCCACAAGAGTGGCCAGCGCCTGATGCGCCCGGTGCACCAGCGGGCAGGTCGTGTCGGTGACCTGATAGCCGGCTTCACGCCAGGCCGCGCGGTCGCGGTCAGCAGCTCCGTGAGCCGTGATCATGACGCGCGGCGTTTCCGCACTGGAGCGGTCGTCCAGCCGGCCTTCGCGGACGCCGATGGTATTCAAGTGTTCGAGCACTACGGGATTGTGCACCAGCTGCCCGAGCATGGTCACGGGACCGGATGCGGCGGCATCGTGGGCGCGGCGCAGGGCTTCGCGGACGCCGAAGCACATGCCGTAATGAGTGGCGGTATGGATATTCATGGAGGATGCGGGTTGTTGCTTTGCGATACAAAGTTTGGAGGCAAAAAAAGTCAGCTCCGGGTGGAGCGGACGATGGCTTCGAGCAGGGTGATGTAGCCGTCGAATGCCGAGCGGCCCGCCGGAGTGAGGGCGTAGCAGGTTTGGGGGCGGCCCTTCATTTCGCGCGTCTCCTCGACGTAGCCTGCTTTGATGAGCGTGCGCAGGTGAGTGATGAGATTTCCGTCACTCATTTTGAGTTCTGCTTTGAGGTCCTGAAATGGCCAGCCGGCACGGGCCGCGAGGAGCGTCATGATTGCCAGACGCCCTTTCTCGTGGATCGTTTTGTCGAGCTGGGAGAAGTCGATCATGCGCCGGATGCGTCGCCGGATGCCCTCCGGGTTTGGATGAAGACCGCCGCCGCGTAAATGAGGTGCAGCACGCCAAAAGAAAACGCCATGTGCAGCACGGCCACTTCATACTGCCGCCCGCAAATTTGCCGCACCGACGGCAGGAAGGTCAGGATGCCGAGCACAAAAAAGCCGGCACCGAGGGCTTGCATGGACCTGGGCGCAAACGAGCCGGTGGCAAGCAGCGCGAGGCCGTAGAAGAGAATCCAGTAGGCCGCGACATCAGCATAGCAGTCGAGGCTGCTGCTCCCTGGTTTTGACACCTCCAGCAGCGACATCACAAATCCCGCCATCAGCGGTGGCAGGAGAGCCCGCAGCGCGTGCTTCATGCCGGCGGAAACGAACGCCTCGCCGCGCTGCCGGGCGCTGCGCCAGAGCAGCCAGGTGTTCACGGCACTCACCACGGACAGCACGAACAGCCAGATGGTGAGAAATACGATGGGCTCCGGCGACTGATCCGGAGAACGCCTCGCCCAAAGCCACCAGCAAACACCGAGACTGAGCAGGCCGGCAAAAGCCGCGGCGGGTCCGGAAATCGCCCGGTAAATGGTGGAACGCTCCATGAGCGCCCTAATGGCGCGCAACTGATTGGCGGCTTCCTCGGCGGAATTGGTCATAACGGCAGGAGTTTACTTTGCATCGCAAAGTATGAGCATCCAGGCGCTTTGCAAGCTTTTCTTTCCCACAAGGCCAGAAGCGCGGCGCGATGGCTTAGAAATACCCTTCCTTCTTACGGTCCTCCATGGCGCTTTCGCTGCGCTGGTCGTCGGCACGGGTGCCGCGTTCCGTCTGGCGGGCGGCAGCGACTTCGGCGATGACTTCATCGAGGGTGGAAGCGTGGCTTTCCACAGCCCCAGTGCAGGTCACGTCGCCAATCGTGCGGAAACGAATGGTCTTTTCCACCACGGGTTCATCCGGCTGCGGATTGGCGAAGCCAGTCTCGGCATCCAGCCACGAACCGTCGCGCTGGAAGACACGGCGCTGGTGGCTGAAGTAAATTTCCGGCAGGGGGATGTTCTGCTCTTTGATGTATTGCCACACGTCCATCTCCGTCCAGTTGGAGAGCGGGAAGACACGGAAGTGCTCGCCTTCATGCATGCGGCCGTTGAAGAGATTCCACAATTCCGGGCGCTGATTCTTCGGGTCCCACTGCCCGAAGTCGTTGCGGTGGCTGAAGAAGCGCTCCTTGGCGCGCGCCTTCTCCTCATCGCGCCGACCGCCGCCCAGGCAGGCGTCGAATTTGTTGTCGGCGACCGCATCCAGGAGCGTCACCGTTTGCAGCTTGTTGCGGCTGGCCCGCGGGCCCTTCTCCTCCACCACACGGCCCTGGTCGATGCTGTCCTGCACCAGTGCGACCACAAGTCGCGCCCCCAGTTTCTCCACAAACATGTCACGATACACCAGCGTCTCCGGGAAGTTGTGCCCGGTATCGACGTGCAGCAGCGCAAAGGGCATGCGGGCCGGGTGGAAGGCCTTGCGCGCCAGCCAGGCCATCACGATGGAGTCCTTCCCACCGGAGAAAAGGAGGGCGGGATTCCGGAACTGCGCGGCCGTTTCCCGCAGCACATAGATGGCTTCGGACTCCAGCTGCTGGAGGTGACTAATGTTGTAGCGGTGAAAGGTGGACATGGTAATACCCGCCACCTTTTGCACAGGGAACGGGCGGCGCAACCAGATTCTCCCTATTGTCTATAGGATTAGTCGTCTTTTGCAAAACAGGGGCATTTCTTCGCTTTGCAGCCTGGCATTTTGCGCCTAAACCCCCCGCCCTTATGGCATCCACTCCCGTCATCAATCTCCGCCGCGGACATGCCGTGCGCCACAACAACGACGTCTGCATCATCACTGAGATGGAGCACAAAACGCCGCCGCGCATGGCCTCCTACGTGCAAATGTCCATCCGCAGTATCAGCAGCGGCAGCGTGACCAATCTGCGCCTCACGTCCAACCAGTCGCTCGATGCGGTCAATCTCACCAAGATCGACCACGAGTACAGCTACAAGGACAGCAGCGGCTACCACTTCATCCACCCGGAAACCTACGACGACGTCCTCGTTGGTGAGTCCCTCGTGGCCACGGTGAAGAACTACCTCTACGAAGGCGGCAAATACATCCTCGTCTTCACTGACGAAGTCGTCGCCGCCATCGAACTCCCGGCATCCATGGTGCTGACCGTCGCCGAAGCCTCCGAAGGCGTCCGCGGCGACTCCGCCAACAACATGTACAAGCCAGCCGTGATGGAAACCGGCCTCGTCGTGCAGGTCCCCCTCTTCATCAATCAGGGAGAGAAGATCAGCGTGAAAACAGAGGACGGCAGCTACCTCGGCCGCGCCTGATTTTTACCTTTCAAATCCCTCTGCAAAGCCCGCCGGCACTCCACCGGCGGGCTTTTTCGTGGCTGCGAACTGCGGCTTCTAACCGTTAGAACCCGGAAGGAACCGGCAGCCAAAAAGATTTTTCTGAAATGGCTGAATACTCTGAAGAGGCCTGCGTCTGAAAAACCGGAACCCATCGGCTGACACAGAAGCCGGCCACGCAGGAACCACCCGACCAAACATCCCCAAACCACACACCATGAAAAAGCTCAGCCTCGCCCTCGCTACCATCCTCGGACTCGGAATCCTGTCCCCCGCCACCGCAGAAGCAGGCGGCTGCCGCAGCCGCGTCCATGTGGACCGCTGCGGGTACACCGTTTACACCGAATACCGCTATGTCGGCCGCGACTGCCACGGCTGCCCCCGCTATGAATGGGTGGTGGTGCGCCGTGTCCCGCCCTGCGACCATGGCTATGACCGCGGCGGCTATCGCCACAGTGGCTACGAAGGCCACTACCACGGCGGCCGCGGCGGCTACTATCCCAGCCGCCCCAGCTGCGGCACCAGCATCCACTTTTCCTGGGGCCGCTAATCCCCGCTAGCCATCCCCCTCAAACTTGCGGCAGTCTGAAAATGACTGCCCGAAGCCCCCCACGCAGGGCGCTCCCAACCGGAGCGCCCTGTTGCGCTGCCGGGGTGAGGCTTTGTTCCACCGGTTTGACAAGTCCCCATGCAAATGACACTGCTGACAGTTGCGCCGCCGGGCTCTTCGCAGCCGGTAAAAGTTGCACCAGATCTTCCTCTGGAGTGAACCGCCGCCTTCTCTTCAAATCCACTTTCCCATGAACGACCGTAAAACTCTCGAAGAACGCGCCGCGATGTCCGACATCGAGCGCCTCCGCCATTCCTGTGCCCACGTGATGGCCACTGCGATTTTGAAACTCTGGCCGGATGCACAATTCGCCTACGGACCACCGATCGAAAACGGGTTCTACTACGACTTCGACATGAAGCACCGCATCACACCGGATGACTTCGAGAAGATCGAGGCCGAGATGAAGAAGATCGCTAAGGACAATCAGAAATTCGAGAAGAAAGTCCTCAGCCGCGACGAAGCAAAGGCCCTCGCGGAAAGCGGACGCCTCGGCGGCCTCACGGAACGCCCGGGCAACGCCAGCCGCTTCAAACTCGACCTCATCGACAAGATCCCGGATGGCGAGGAAATCTCCTGCTATCAAAACGGCGAGTTCCTCGACCTCTGCGCCGGCCCTCACGTCAATTACACTTCTAAGTGCAAGAACGTAAAGCTCATGTCAGTCTCGTCGTCCTTCTACATGGGCGATGAATCGAAAGGCCAGCTCCAGCGCCTCTACGGCACCGCTTTTGAATCGAAGGAGGAACTCGAACAGCACCTCGTGGCGATGGAGGAGGCGAAGAAGCGCGACCACCGCAAGCTGGGCAGGGATCTCCACCTCTTCCACATTGATGAAGACGTCGGTCAGGGCCTGATCCTCTGGACGCCAAAGGGTGCCATCGTGCGTCAGGAACTCCAGAACTTCATCAGCGATGAACTGCGCAAGCAGGGCTACAGCCAGGTCTTCACGCCGCACATTGGCAAGCTCACGCTCTACAAGACCAGCGGCCACTTCCCTTATTACAAGGACAGCCAGTTCGGCGCCATCATTGAGAATGACGAGTTCCAGAAGTGCGCCGACGCCGGCTGCACCTGCGCGGAAATCATGCAGCGCGTGGACGGCGTCAGCAAACGCCTCGCCGACGGCATCAACGAACGGGCCGGAAAGGAAGTCATCCCCGCGGAGCGCATCATGGCGGACGGGCAGATCATGGATGGCTTCATGCTCAAGCCGATGAACTGCCCGCACCACATCAAAATCTTCGACAGCCAGCAGCGCAGCTATCGCGACCTGCCCGTGCGCCTCGCGGAGTTCGGCACGGTCTATCGCTGGGAGCAAAGCGGCGAACTCAACGGCCTCACCCGCGTCCGTGGCTTCACTCAGGACGATGCCCACCTCTTCTGCACCGAAGACCAAATCGCAGAGGAAGTCCTCGGCTGCCTCAGCCTCGTGAAGAAGGTTCTGACCACGCTCGGCATGAACAACTACCGCGTGCGTGTCGGACTGCGCGATCCTGACAGCAGCAAGTTCACCGGCGACCCCGCCCAGTGGGACAAAGCGGAAGCCGCCTGCCGAGCCGCCGCCGCCACGCTTGGCGTGCCGTTCAGCGAGGAACCCGGCGAAGCCGCCTTCTACGGCCCGAAGATCGACTTTGTGGTGAAAGACGTGATCGGCCGCGAATGGCAGCTCGGCACCGTGCAGGTGGACTACGTCCTGCCCGTGCGCTTCGACCTCAGCTACATCGGCGCGGACAACCAGAAGCACCGCCCCGTCATGATCCACCGCGCACCCTTCGGCAGCATGGAGCGCTTCTGCGGCGTGCTCATCGAACACTTCGCCGGCGCCTTCCCCACCTGGCTGAATCCGGAACAGGTCCGCGTCATGACCATCTCCGAAAAAGCTGACGAATTCGCCCGCGGCGTCTTCGAACAACTCAAAGCCGCCGGCCTCCGTGTCACGCTGGATGTAGAAGCCGAAAAGATCGGCGCCAAGATCCGCAACGCCCAGCTGGAGAAAGTCCCCTACATGCTCGTCATCGGCCAAAAGGAAGCAGAAGCCGGCGGCGTCTCCGTGCGCCACCGCAGCCGCGGCGACCTCGGCGTGCAAAGCGTGGAGGCCTTCCTCGAGGCCGTGACCAGAGAGGTCACGGAGCGGGCGCTGTGACCCGCGACGGCTGCCTGCCAGGGCCGGACCGCGAAGTTGCACTTCGCCCCGTCGGCATCTCGCCCCCGGGGACTCGCGACATCCAGCCTGCGGACAGGACACTACGAATACAGAGCGGGAGCCTTCCGCCCCAATACCTCCCGCCTCCTCGCTCCGCTCTCCAACGGGCAGCTCTACGGACGTCCCATCGTCGCCGTGCGCGAACTCCTCCAGAATGACTTCGATGCCGTCCGCGAAAAGGCCGCGCGTCGCCGCCTCCAGACCCACGTCCCATACCCCTCCGATCTCAAATGGGAGCAGAGGTTCGGCTATCAGGAAAAAATCACCCTCATCCTGCGGCCCGATGCCCACGGCCACTGGCAGTCCCTTCGTGCAGCGGGAGCATTCACTCATCCGTCTATTGTAACCGGAACAACAGGAAGCACTCCGGGCAACAAATGTGTATCAATCTGAAAGCGCGGAAAGTCTGGACCGGGCCCGCGACTGCCTCCGCCGCGTCGCCCGCCTTCTGACCAACGGCTCTTTCGCTAACTCATCTTGGCCGGTATTCCGCGTGGGAGTGCTATCGGGAGCAGCGGGCGGGGCATCTGCAGCACCTCTGGCAACTCATCGCCACGGCCACAAGCACCCCGCTGAAGCAACTTTACCTCGTCGTTATCAGTCGCTACACGGAGGCGTTGCTCAGCCCCGGGGAATACCGCGTCTCTCATATTGGCGAAGGCGAGACCAACATCCTCCTGCCCGTGACAGACCCGGCGTGGCTACTGCATGAGGTGGGCGAAAGCTAGGCGGAGGGCGTAGGCGCGTTTTTCGGTCGGGGGCCAGACTGAGTGCTTCGGGTTATCCTCCCGACCCTGGCACAGCTTCAGTCGGGTGCGGCAACCGGTTCCGGACTTTATCCCAAATCCACGATCGACTGGAAGTCGGCATCGAAGAGACGGCGGCACATGCGGGTGGCTGCGCCGTCGGTCATGCGGGTGATGACGTCGCAAACCACGCGGGCGCGGCCGTTTTCGTCCGGCGCTGCTTCGATGGCGGCTTCATCGCTTTCCGGCAGGAGGCGGAAGCGGGAAGCCGCGCTGCCGGTGACGTAGCGGTCCACGAGGGTATTGAAGAGACGCGTGAGAAGCCAGTCGCTCTTGTGTTCCAACTGCTGGAGCTGGCGGCTTTTGAAGACGAGCTGGAGAGCGATCTTCTTGTACAGTTTCGACTCGGCGCGGGCGGCGGGGTCAATTTCCAGACGGAAACGGTAGCGGTGGGTCTCGGAACTGAGGAAGTTAGCGTCCGGCACGAGAGTGGCCGCCGCGATGAAGTCGGCGATGCGGCTGCGAAGGCGGTTTTCCACGCTGCGTTTGCGGATGCCCTCGAGCAGGCGGCGCACATGGCCGTCGGCCTCACCACTCACATTTTCCCGCTCTGCCCAGCGCTCGAGAGCTTCGAAGGTTATGAAGCCGGCATTGATGCCATCAGCGATATCATTGAGCGAGTAGGCGGTGTCATCTGCCCAGTCCATGATCTGGCATTCGATGGAGCGAAAGGCGTCGCGCTCGGGGCCCGGAGGGAGCTCCACAGGGAAGTCGCGGCCGCCGGTGACAAAGTCGAGATAGCGGTGCTGGCTGTCGTAGATGAAGTGGTTCTCGGGATCGTCCAGTTCGCTATAGAGCGTCTTGTATTTGAGGGTGGCGTCGAGGAAGGCCCGGCAGGGGTTCATGCCGGAGCCCTGAGCGCTGAAGATGGTCTCGGTGAGCAGGCGCAGCGTCTGAGCATTGCCTTCAAACCCTCCCCACGGCTTCATGAGCCGATGGATAGTGCGCTCGCCGGCGTGCCCGAACGGCGGATGCCCGAGGTCGTGCGCGAGGCAGGCGGCTTCCACGATGTCGGGGTCGATGAAATAGGCAACATGCAGCAGTCCGCTGGTGCGCTGGAGCCGTGTACAGAGACTGCGGCCGATCTGCGAGACCTCAATGCTGTGGGTGAGACGCGTGCGGTAAAAGTCGTACTCGCCGGAGAGGAACACCTGCGTCTTGCTCTGCAATCGCCGGAATGCGGAGGTGTGGATGATACGGTCCCGGTTGATCTCGAAGACGGTGCGGTATTCCCCGTCCCGGGCGCGGGTGACGGGGCTGAGCAGTTCGCAGTCGAAGGCGGTGTAAAACTTGTTTTCCACGGTATTTCGGCGGCGACACTGCCGGACAGCTCCCCTGCTGGCAATGAAGAATGCGGCGAACGCGCAGCGCCGGTGCAAATGCGGGCCGACGGGGGACTTGTCAGCGGCTGCGGGGCGTGACAAATTCCGGGTATGATGCGTGCCTTTTTCCATCTGCTTGCTGTCTTCTGGTGTCTCGCTGGTGTCTCCTTCCGGAATGCGGAGGCGCAGGCACCGCTCGGGGGCAGTCTGAACTTTCTCCTCACCGACACGGCTCTGTGGAAGTTGCCTGCCGCGGAACTGCCTGCGCGGCTGGAACCCTCGGGTTACACCAACAACGCCTCGACGGGACTCATCACACTGGGCGAACCGAAGGACATGATGCAGCGGAAGGCCTCGCTATTCACCGATGATCTCTCCGTCTGGAAGGCCACGCTCACTCAGGGCACAACGCTGCGTTCAGTGACACTCGACTTCATGCCGCCTCCGGCGCTGGCGAAGACGCCGGACAAGCAGCAGTTCCGCAACATTGCCCGGCGCATCGAGGAGCGGCTCACGGAAGTGATGAAGGCCAAACCGTCCATTCATCCCCCGGACTATCTGTTACCGGATGCCGCAGTGAAGCTCACCAGCCAGCGCTGGGTGAATGCCAGCCTGCAGGCGGTGCTCATCACATCGGCGCTGGAAACACGCACTACCTTCACTCCGCAGCGGCTGGAACTTCGGATCATGCCCGCGATTGCCCCCGGCAAGACATCGATCACGAAAGCGCCCGTCGCCCGGGTGGATAAGGCCAGCGGCAATACGGTGCTGGAGGGCTTCCCGGCAGAGCCCGCGTGGGAAGGCTCGCACCGCGACTGGCTGGTGCTGGAGCAGGCCCTCCATGCGACCGGCCGCGCGTCGGACCGCAACGGCATTCTGGAACACTATCAGGGCGGAGCCTCGTGGGCGGCCACCATCGCTCTTGGCGTGCAGCGCATCAGCGCGCTGTCCGGTGCCAGGACGGAGGATGTTGTGCCGCTTGTGCACCTCGCCAGCGAGATAGTGAAACTCACGAAGGCCTGCGACTCCGCCGCGAAGAAAGCCGGGAAGCATTCCCCGCAGCAGGTTGGGAACCTGACGGATGTGGACGCGGGCGTGCTGCTGGCGGCCAGAACAGGAGGCAATGATCTGCCCGCGTTCCTCAATGCCGTGAAGCAGGCCATCGGTGCCGGCCGGCCGGTGTTCTGGTATGGCTGGCGCGGAATCTATGCGGAAACACCGGCGGCGGGCGGAGCAGCCACGCCGGTGGTGCGGCTGATCATTGGCTATACACCCCGCAGCGGTGAGGTGATCTTCGCCGGTGCCGACGGCAAACCTGGAACGCGCATGAAAGCTGCCGAGGCCCTCGCGGCTTCGCTGTATGTCACCGTGATTTCGCCGAAGTGACCTACACTTTGCGCAACTGCCGCCGCAGCACAAAGTAAAGCAACACCAGCGGCGCAAACACCCACAGGGTAATGATGATGGCATTCCAGTCCAGCGTGCGCACCTTCATGTCGAGCAGCGTCCATTCGCGGCCAAAGAGCTGAAAGCGGATGACGTAGAGCTTATCGCGGCCAAAGAAGACATTAGGGCGCTGGGTGCGTCGCTTGTCGGTGCGCTCCATCTCCGCCTTGCTGAAAAGGTCGCGGATTTTCTGGTTATCAAACACCTGCTCGGCACTGAGCGCTTTAAAGTCATCGGGCACAGCGTGCTTTGCGGGATCAAATGAACCGGCGTCCACATCCTCCATGATCGCCTCAATGCGCTGCGCCAGTTTGCGCGGCGTACGCTCCTCCAGGCCGGAGATCATGGCCAGCGCCTGCTTCGCGGCCTCCAACCGCACCTCCTCCTGGGCACTCAGCTCTTTCCGCGCGCCTCCGGGAGCCGACACCAGCCGCCGGATGCGGGCATTCAGCTCCTCCTGCGCCTGGCTCAGCGGATTCAAATTCGCCTGCGCGAGGACGAGGCTTTCGTAGGACCAGCGGAGCGGCATGAGATTGCAAATCCACGGCACCTGGAGGTCGCTGCGTTTGTCAGGACCATCCTCCGCGCCCTGACTCCACTTCCGGATGCTGTACACGAAATCCAGGTTCCGGTTCATCTCCTCATACTTGATGAGCGCACCGCCGAGGATGATCTGGGGAATGAGGACGAGCGGGATGATGTTGAGAGCGGTCTTGGCATCGCGCACCAGACTGGAAATGAGCAACCCAATGCCCACACCGCAGATGGAGGTGGCAAACATCCAGCCCAGGTAGATGAGGAACATGTCCTTGATTTCCAGAATGCGGTTTCCGATGACGGTATAGATCACGCACTGGAGCAGCGAGACGGCGCCCAGCGCCAGCATCTTGGCGAGGATGAAGCCGGAGACGTTGCGCGAGTAATTGCGCTCCCGCTGGAGCAGGATGCGGTCGCGGATGATTTCATCGGCGCTGTTCGTGAGGCCGAGGAACATCGCCACCACCAGGGAAAGAAAGAGATAGGTGGGAATGTGGAAGGCGGATGCGAAGGTATAGGCACCCTCCTCCGACCAGCGCAGCACCGTAGCAATGAGCACCGCGAGCAGCGGAGCCTCAATGAGTGTCGTCGCCATGTTCGCCCGGTTGCGCAGGCGGCTGAGAAAGGCCCGCTGCAGCATGACGCCAAAGCGCACCCCTCGCTCGCGCGGCGGCGGTTTCACTGGAGCCTCCGCCTGGGTGAGCGAGGGGGCGGTGCCGGTTTCCTCGTTGCGCAGCGAGGCGTCCTTCACCTCCCGCATCACGAGGTGCGTGCTGTAGCGGTCGCGCCAGAACTCCGGCGGGAAGCGCCGCGCCGGCGCCATGTGTCCGCGGGCGTCCTCTTCATAGAGCACGTCGCCGCTCAGGTCGCGCAGCGGTGTTTCCAGCACATCGAAGATGAATTCCGGCTGATGGAAATCCGGCTGAGGCAGATGTGTGCCGCCGTCCCGAACCGGCCGGGCCAACTGCTCCTCCCACGCTTCGCGGAAGTAATCCATCATCTCCTGCGGCCGCCCGAAGAAGACCATCTTCCCGCCATTATCGAGGAGGATGGCCTTGTTGAACATGTGGAAGAGCCGCGCGCTGGGCTGGTGAATACTGACAAAGACAATCTTGTTATGCGCCAGCCCGCGGATGATCTCCAGAATGTGTTCACTGTCCTTCGAGGAAAGACCTGAGGTGGGCTCGTCGAAGAGAAACACATCCGCCGGAGTGATCATATCGAGCCCGATATTGAGCCGCTTCCGCTCGCCGCTGGAGAGCGTCTTCTGCTCCGGCAGTCCGGCCACGGAATGCCGGCGTTCGTTGAGCCCCAGTTCGATGAGCTTGGCATCCACGCGGCGGCGGATGTCGCGTGCCTGCAAATGCGGCGAGCGCATCGTCGCCGCGCAGGTCAGGTTTTCCTCCACCGTGAGCAGGGAGTCGAAGGCGTCCTCGTGCGGGATGTAGCTGATGAAGGGCGAGAGCCGGCCGATGTTGTCGTAGAGCGACTGCCCGTTCATGAGCACGCGGCCGGTATTCGGCTTGAGATGGCTGGCCAGAATGCGAAGCAGGCAGCTCTTGCCGCTGCCGCTGGGCCCGAGCACGCAGATCATTTCCCCGCGCCGCACGGAAAAGCTGATGCCATCCACCGCCGGAGCCCCGCGGCCGAACCGGTGCGTGAGGTCCATGACATCGAGCTGCCGGATGATGTTCCGCTCCTCCTCGATGATGCCGTCGGCAAAGCGGCAGCGAAGATGCTGGCCTTCCCCGAGCGAGATCACTGCGCCGTCCTTCAGCGGCACGCGCTCTTTTTCCTTCACCGGCACGCGCTCGACCGTGACCGGCCGCGGCGCTTTCAGCACTTCCAGCTCACCGGTTTTGTTTTCGTAGTCGCAGGTGATACGGAGCAGCATCTCACTGCGCAGTGTGGGCGAGAGCAGGATGTCACCCTCACGCAGCAGGCCGGGGACATTGGAAATGCGGTAGTCGGTGCGGTTCGGATTGAGATTGAACCGCCCGCCCATTTCGCGCGCCCGGCGGCGCAGCTCAGCGAAGGTGATGGACGTCTCGTCCGGGAAAGTGATGCGGTCGGAAAGCGAAGCCGTCACCGGCTGCCCTGTGGTCAGGGGCTTACCGGAAATCTTCAACTCCGCGGGACGCAGCGCCTCCACACTAACAGCGAGACCAAACTGGAGCCGCAGCACACTGTGGCGCGAGCGCTCGCGCTCCAGAAAAGGTGCCCCGCCTGAGCCGAGGCTCAGGTAGAGCTGCGTGGATGACACACCTTTCCGCGCATTCAGGTAGAAGACGAGATCCTGATAGTCGAGCACATACTCGCCCACCACGACGCGCTGGCCGTCGTAGAGCCGGAGAAACTCGCCGCGCCCGAGACGGCGTCCGCGGGCGATGACCTGTGCACTGCCGGTGCGCTTCAGCAGCAGCAGGTGCTGAAAGCGGAATACCGTGAGCGCATGAGGCCCGGATACATGGTCCAGCACCAAATGTGCCGGCGCACTGCCGCCAATGTCCAGGGTCTCCAGGACATGGCCTGGAGCGAGCGCATCCGCGCCCTCCTCTGCCAGCTGTCCGACGATTTCCCGCACTTCATCCGCCATCCCCAGACCAGCCATGAACCGCTGGAACGCCGGCATTTCCTCCGCCGGGGCCGATGAGCGCGTGATCAGCACGTAGAGCTGCACCGCGAGCTGGATCTTCTCATCGTGATTGAGCATCCCGCGGAGCTGCCCGGCGATAGCCTGCAAGTCCTGAGGCTCGCGCAGCGCCTTGCGGTAGAGCGCCTGGAGTTCGGAATACACCGCCTCCGGATAGTCGTAGCGCATAAAGCCGAGACTGCTCTCGATTTCATCCTCGCTGGCCACGCCGTCCAGCTTACTGAAGCCCGCATACACCTTGATGAGCACGGGCATCAGCTGCTGCTGTGTGGCCCGGCCGCGAATGCGCCGCAGCAACCGCTTCAGACGGCTTTGCCGTTTGAGAAAGGCCCGCTGCATTCCCCCTCCCCCGGCGGAGTGCGGCGGAACGGATGGGGGCTGGTCGGGTGCTTTCATGCGGGTCGGTTCCGGTCAGTCATTCATGCCGAGCAGGGTCCGGGCGTGGGCTCGGGCGCTGGCCGCCTTGCCGCCCAGCATGCGGGTGATTTCATCCACACGGTCCTCGCCCTCCACGTGTTTCAATTCCGTGAAAGTGCGCTCCTGTTTCACCGACTTGCTCACCACATAGTGGCAGGAAGCCAGAGCCGCCACCTGCGGCATGTGCGTGATGCTGATAATCTGATGCGTGCGTCCCAGCTCCGCCATCTTCCGGCCCACCGCCGCGGCGATCTCACCACCGACATTGGCGTCGATCTCATCGAACACCAGCAGCGGGATGTTATCCTCCTTCGCCAGCGCGCTCTTCACCGCCAGCATCACGCGACTCATTTCACCGGACGAAGCGATGACGCGCAGCGGCTTGGCCGGCTCGCCAGGATTGGGGGCGAACATAAAGTCCACCTCCTCCACCCCCAGCGCGCCCGGCTGCGCCAGCGGGGTGAGATCCACGCTGAACTTCGCCTGGAGAAACCCGAGGTCGCTCAGGTTCCGGCTGATTTCTTTTGCCAGCCGCGGCGCGGCCTTCTTGCGCAGCTGACTGAGCGCAGTGCCCGCACTGTCCACGGCCTCACGGGCAGCGGCCAGCGCTTTGGAAAGCCGTTCCAGTTCGTCGCTGCGGCCCTCGATTTTCCCGAGCTTCGCCGCCGCCGCATCGCGGTGGTCGAGCACTCGTTCAATGCTGCCGCCGTACTTCCGCTTCAGCGTTTCGATGGTGTTGATGCGGTCCTCAATTTCCAGCACCTCGCGCGGATCAATCTCCAGGTCTTCATTGTAGCGCCGCAGGCCGCGCTCCAGTTCCTCCAGCTCCACAAAGGCATTTTCAAATCCCGCCGTCACCTCCGCGGCCCCGCGGTCGGTCCGCTCGATGTCCCGCAGCACCCGGCGCAGCTCGGTGAGCTGTGAGAGCACCGCGCTGTCGGCATCGCAGAGCAAGCCGAGCGCCTGCCCGGTCAATTCCACGAGCCGCGTGCTATTTGATGCCATTTTGTGCCGCTGCAGCAGCGGCTCCTCTTCATCGGCGCGGAGATTCGCGGCCTCGATTTCCTGCACCTGATAGCGCAGCAGTTCCAGCTCCTGCTCGCTGGCGCGCTCCGCGTTGCTCAGGTCGTCCAGTTCCGCAGCAATGCGGCGCCACTCGCGCCATGCCGAGCGGTAAGTCTCCAGCGCCGTGCCCGCACCGGCTGCGGCATCCAGCATCGCCAGCTGGCGGTCGCGCGAGTTGAGGGACTGATGATCGTGCGGGCCGTGCAGGTCCACGAGATACTGCCCCAGCGCTTTCAGCACCTGGAGGGTAGCCGGCGCGCAGTTGACGAACTGCCGGTTTTGCCCGCCCGCGGAAATGACCCGCTTGATGATGAGCTGGCCGCCATCGCATTCCTCCAGACCGGAAGCGCTCAGCACCGCATTGATCTCCGCAATGTGCGCCGTCTCAAACACCGCCTCCACCGTGCACTGATCCTCACCCGTGCGGATGAGGTCCCGGTCCGCGCGCTCCCCCAGCACCAGCTTCAGCGCCCCCACGATGATCGACTTCCCCGCCCCCGTCTCGCCCGTAATGCCGACAAGCCCGGCACCGAGTTCCCAGGTGAGTGATTCGACGAGAGCGAGATTTTTGATGGAAAGCGTGGTCAGCATGGCCGCGGCGAGTATGAAGCCCGCCGCCCTGCGCGCAAGCCGTCCGCCACACCACCGGCGGAAAAATTTTCCGGCCTCATGTCAGGGGCTCAGCCGCTCAATTTTCCAGCCCCCGTCCACCCGGGTATAGCGCACCCGGTCGTGCAGCCGGCTCGGCCTTCCCTGCCAGAATTCGATGCTGTGCGGCACCAACCGGTAACCGCCCCAGGTCTCCGGCAGCGGCACTGTACCCTCCGGCCAGCGCGCCTTCAGCTCCGCATACCGCTCCTCCAGCCACGCCCGCGAGGGAATCACGCTGCTCTGGATGCTCACGTGCGCCCCCAGCTGACTCCCATACGGCCGCACGGCAAAGTAAGCCTCACTCTCCTCCCGCGACGTCATCTCCACCGCCCCCTGGATCTTCACCTGCCGCTGCAGTTCCATCCAGAGAAACGACATCGCCCCCCGCGGATTGTCCGCCAGCTCCCCCGCCTTACGGCTCAGATAGCTCGTGAAAAACGTAAACCCGCGCTCATCCAGCCCCTTCAGCAGCAGCGTGCGCGACGACGGCTGCCCCTCGCTGTTCACCGTGGCCAGCACCATCGCATTCGGCTCCAGAATCTGCGCCGCCCGCGCCTCCCCAAACCACTGGTGAAACTGCACAAACGGATCCGCCGCCACATCCGCAGTGTCCAGGCTGTGCATACTGTATTCCTGTCTTAGTCCGGCCAGATCATTCATGGAAAAGTAAAAAATTTCGGGTTCAACGCTGGAGAATACCCTCCATCACACTATACGCAGCCAGCACCCCTGCCCTGCCAGGCCAAAATCCAACTTTTCCGCCGCCATGCACAACGACATCGCCAGCGTCCTCCACCACGAGACCACCATCCTCAGCCGCCTCGACGCCATCGCCCGCGACATCATGCGCGACTACGACGGCAAGCCCCTCACCGTCGTCGCCATCCTCCAGGGCGGCCTCATCCTCATGGCCGACCTCCTCCGCCGCGTCCAGCTCCCGCTGCTTATCGAAACCATCACCGTCTCCAGCTACCACGGCGGCACCGAAAGCTCCGGCACCGTCACCTTCCTCCAGACCCGCCTCCCCGACATCAACGGCCGCCACGTCATCCTCCTCGACGACATCCTCGACAGCGGCCGCACCCTACACGCCATCCGCGAAAAACTCACCACCGAATGCCGCCCCGCCAGCATTCGCATCTGCGTCCTCCTCCGGAAACGCAAACAGCGCGCCTGCGCCGTCGAAGCCGACTACACCGGCTTCGACATCGACGACGAATTCGTCGTCGGCTACGGCCTCGACTACCAGGGCCGCTACCGCAACCTCCCCTACATCGGCGTGCTCAAACCCGAAGCCATTCACTCCTGAGGCCCCTCCATTTCGCACGCCAGTGCAGCGGACCACACCGCCAGCCGCAATGGAAAAGAAGCTCCGCAACATCCACCCCGGCGAAGTGCTCCGCGAGTAATTCCTCATCCCGCTGGTAGTAACGCAATACGCCCTCGCCGTTGGCACCGGCATTCCGTACAACGGCTGACGCGCTTCTTTGGCGTCAGCCCGGAGTTTTAGCTCGGCCTGCAGCGTGACTATGAACTCGAAGAAGCCGCCCGAGCCCACGCCGCCGAATACCGCAACATCAAGCCGCTGGCAGCCCAGGCTTGATTCCGTTTGCCCGGCCTGGCCGGAAATCAGGCTGCCCGAGAAGCGCCGCCAGGGCTACACTCCCCGGATAGAAAGTGGCGGAGAGGAAGCGAATCGAACACTTCCAGCTAAGGATCACTTAGCTACAACGGTTTTGAAGACCGCGGCGGCCACCAGGCACACATCACTCTCCATTCTGGACGGGTCCAGGAGCGGCGTTTCATAGAGCGCTTTCCCGGAAGCGGAAAGAGGGAAAATCGGGCGGCGCGGCGCTCAGGATTTGATGAGCAGCTGGCTCCAGCCGCCAGGGCCTCGGGTGACTTCCACCTGAGTGGTGAGGCGGGCCTTGAGGGCTTCCACATGGGAAATGACGCCGATGCAGCTGTGAGCGGTGCGCAGGCCTTCGAGAGCGGAGAGAGCCATGTCGAGCGCAGCGCTGTCGAGCGTGCCAAAGCCCTCGTCGATGAAGAGGGTGCCGATCTTTGTGTGGCGGCCGGCGAGTTCACTGAGGCCGAGGGCGAGGGCGAGACTAACAAGGAAGGTTTCGCCGCCGCTGAGGCTCTCCATGGGGCGCACGGCGTCGGCCTGCCAGGCGTCGGCGATCTGCATTTGGAGTTCCTCCGGGGCTCCCGCGCGGAGCAGCCGGTAGCGGTCGCACAACTGAGTGAGCCGGCGGTTCGCCACGGCAACAAGGCCATCCATCGTCATGGACTGGGCAAAGCGGCTGAAGCGCGCGCCATCCGCCGAGCCGATGAGACCGCTGAGGCGGGCCCACGGGCGCACGGACAGTTTGAAGGCGTCCAGTTCCTCCAGTGCCGCAGCGTGTCCGGCACGGGCGGCGGCATCCGCCTGCAACTGCTGCGCCAGGCCGCCGGATTCCGTGAGGAGCCGCTGGGTTTCGGCGAGGAATGCGTCCAGTTCCTGCTGAATCCGGGCGACGGCTGCAGCATCCGGCAGCGGCTCTGCGCCCGCGGCAGCCGCGAGTTCGGCCGCCTGGTGTTCGAGTTCGCGACGAACGGCCGCGAACTGCACGGCGGACTTTTCCAGGGCAGAGGCGATGCGGGAAAGGCGCTCGTGCGCGGCGGTATCCAGCAGCGCCGCCTGGAGCGCCGCGGCGGCGGCAAACCCGGTGCCGTCCAGTGCCGCCGTGAGCGCCGTCGCAGTCTCATGGGCCCTCACCGCAGCGGCCGCCGCAGTCGTCTCCGCAGCACTCAGCAACTGGCGCGCGGCATGCCGCTCGCGCAGAGCCGCCTGAAGGGCTTCCGGCGCTGCCGGCTTCGCTTCTGAGGCTGGAGTGATGCCCGCGGAGGCGATCTCGGCCTCCACCTGCCGGCGGCGCTCGGCACGCTGCCGGCCCTGCAGCGCGTGCTGCCCGGCCTCATGACGGATATCCGTTAGCGACTGCTCAAGAGCGCGGGCTTCCGTTTGCTTTTCCCGCCATTGCGCGGCCCGCGCCTGCACCTGCCGGAGCGACTCCGCCGGGCTGGCTCCGGGATCAGGGAAAGCGGCGTGCACCTCAGATGTGATCAACTCCAGGGCCCCGCCTGCGGCACTGCATTCTGTGCGCCATTTCTCCTGCGCAGCGCGCGCCGCCTGCCGTGCAGCATCCGCGGCCTCACACTGACCGCGGGCACTCTGCGCCTTCTCTTTCGCCAGCGCCGCCTGCAGGGATGCCGTCTGCTGCTGCTGCACACACTCCCGCACCTGACGCCGCAGCGCTGTCGCCGCGGCGAGATCCACCGCGGCCGTTCCGGCAGCCTCCACTAAGACGGCGGCCGCAAGCGACCCCGGCTCACCGCAGGCTGTCCACTCCGCCTCCAGCGCCATGCGGTCGCGTTGCAGTGAACCGGCCTCAGACTGCGCCCTCGCCTCTGCCGCGGTTAATTGCTGACGCCGGTCCGCAGCAGCAGAGGTCGCTTCCGCGAGACGCTGCTCAACGGTGCGCAAATGCGCGCCGTGCTCCTGCAGCAGAGACTGAGAGGAACTGGACTGAAAGTTGTCAGGATCACTCCATGGATGCTCCGGCGCCCCGCACAGCGGGCAGGGCTCACCGGCGGTCAAATGCGCCCGGTGTTGCTCCAGACTGCGCGTCAACTCCTCCAAGCGCACGCGTTCCAGGAGATCCGTCTCGCGCAACCGGGCCACGGCGAGGGCTTCGCGCGCCGCAGCCTCCTGCGCCGCGGAGGCCTGCGCCCGCTCAACCAGCCGCGCCGTCTCCGTCTGTAGAGCGCCGAGAGATTGCCCGCGCGCTTCCAGACTCGTGAGCCCGGTGGCGAGACGCCGCAGGGTTTCGGTGATCCGCTCCAGCCGCTGGCCTTCCGCCTCGACGGCTTCCGCTGTCTTCCAGCGTCCGGTGAAAAGAGCCTCCATCCCCGCATCGGCCTGCGCTAAGGTTTCCGCTGCCGCCGCCGCTGCCGCCGCAGTGAGAGAAACGGCTTCAACCCGTTCGGCGTGCCGGGATTCCGCCTCCGCAACAGTCTGTGATGCCTGCTCCAGCGCGGCCTGCAGTTCCTGCACACGCCGCGCCGCAGCCTCCCACCGCTCCACGAGCGCCGAGAGCGCGGGCAACTGGTCGTTGAGCGCAGCATCACCAGCGTGCGCCGCGAGCCAGGACTGCGCGGCCGCGAGCGCCGCTTCCTGACTTTCCAGCCGCTGCCGGAGCGCTGCCTGTTCCCTGGCGGCGGCCTGCTCTGCTTCCGCGAAGGCGAGCAACACCCCGCCCGCCGCAAGAGCCGCAGCACGCTCCGCCTCAGCAGTGGCGGTCTGCTGTCTGGTGAGCGTGGCTGCGGCTTCCGCGGCCGTGTTTGAAGCCGACTGCGCCTTCTCCAAAGTTGTCAGGAACGGCACCGCCGCGGCATGGCGCTCGAGGCTGGCCCGCTGCGGGGCAAAGTCTGCGACTTCTGCCGCGTGCCGGGCTTCGTCTGCCAGCAACTGCGCCCACTGCCCGGCATGTTTCACCGCACGCTGCCCCAGCGCCAGACGGGCCCGCAGCGCCGCCTCCTGCACCGCGCGCTGCTGCAGCGTCGCGGAAAGCGCCTCGCCTTGTGCCTCCAGTGCCGCCCGCGCTTCTTCGGAAAGGAATTCCCGCGCGGAAAGCCTGGCACTGCGCAAACTGATGTCCTCCTCGTGACCGGAGTGAATGCGATAGGCGAGACTGCCGAGTTCCGCGTAAATGTGAGAGCCGGTGATGCGCTGGAGGAGATCGGCGCGCTCTTTGGTGTCCGCCTTGAGGAATGCGGCGAACTGCCCCTGCGCAAGAAGCACCGAGCGGAGAAAGCGCTCGTAGTCGAGCCCGGTGAGTGCTTCGATGCGCGGAATGACGCTGCTGGTTTTCTCCTCAATGATGCCGCTGGTGTCACTGAGTTCATGCTTCGGCGGCTGAAAGTTGCCGTCGCCTTTGCCGCGTGAGCGGCGGCGCATCCACCGCGCCGTGTAGCGGCCGCTGCGGCAGGCAAAGGTGACCTCTGCGGAACACTCGCCGACACCGCGGCTCATCATGTCCTCGGCACCGCTTTTGCCATAGCGCGCCGCACGGGCATACAGCGCCAGCGTGATGGCATCAAGGATCGTGGACTTCCCTGCACCGGTGGGCCCAGTGATGGCGAAGATCCCGGCCTCGGCGAGCGGGCCGCTTTCGAGGTTCACCACATGCTCCCCGCGCAGCGAATTGAGATTCTGAAAACGGATGGCGAGGATTCTCATGGCGCGGCGGCAGCGGTTTCGTGCTGGCGTTCCAGCAGCCGGTTGAAGGTAAGGCGGAGCTCCTCAGCCTCGTCCTCCGGCACCGCAGTGGAGACGAGCAGGGCCTCAAAGACCTCCGGCGGCGTGAGGTCGTGCAAAGCGGGCGCGGTTTCCTCCACGGCAGCCTGCCCCGCGAAGGCGGCCCTGCGAATGGCCACGGCAGAAGCCGGGCAGCCGGCGAGGGCTTTCTGTATGCGCTCGGCCAGCAGCGAGGCCGGTTCGCTCGTCGCCGCGACGGTGACTTCCAGCCACGCCGGCTGCGGCGAGGGCGGCAGCGTTAGGGACTGGAGGCTGGCTTCGAGGAGTTCTGCCGTGGTGGACACACGGAGCAGCGGCCGGGCGCAGGGCACGGGCAGCGCCCGCGATTCCATGAGACGCCCCCCGGCAAAGCTGAGGAGGCGGACTTGCTTCGCATCGCGCCACTCCGAAAAACTCAGCGGAATGGGGGAACCGCTGTAGCGAATGTGCTCTGCGCCGGCCTGCTGCGGACGGTGCAGGTGCCCCAGGGCGACATAATCAAAGCCAGGGCTGAAGACGTCGCTGCCGGTGGCCCCAAGGTTGCCAATATGAATATCGCGTTCGCTGTCGGTGACTTCACTGCCGGCCACGGTGAGGTGGCCCATGCACAGCACGGCACAGCCCTGCGCTTTCAGCGGGGCGACGGCTTCCGCCACGGCGGCATAGCGCTGCCGGATTCCCTCCCGCAACTGCTCCTGTACGGCACCGGCGGAAAGTTCACCTCCCGGGCTGCGCAGGTCGCGGTCGCGCAAAAACGGCACCGCCGCCACCACGAGAGCCGGAGCGCCGGTGTTGTCAGGATAGACCCGCAGGCAATCATGCGCGTCGTCCGGCATTTCGCCACAAATGAACACGCCCATGCCGGAAAGCGGCGCCCGTGCGGCCTCCAGAACATGCGGCGAGTCGTGATTCCCCGCCGTGGCCACGACCTCACTGTGCGGACACTCACGCCGCAGGGTGGCGAGGAAGTCATACCACATGCGCAGGGCCGACTGCGGGGGATTGGCGCTGTCGAATACGTCACCGGCGATCACCAGCAGGTGCGCGGCCTCCGCTTTGATCTGCTGGATGAGCCACGCGAGAAAGGCGGCATGCTCGGCGCTGCGGTCCAGGTCATGCAGCCGCACTCCGAGGTGCCAGTCGGCGGTATGGATGACAGTGAAGGGCGGCATGATTTTCCTATCGTGAGCGCAGCCGCGGTCGAGTGCAACGGCCCGGCGCGTCTGCCATCCTTTTCTTGCGTGCAGCAGAATCAGCCGTTTGGTAGCGCACATGACCCGACTCTCCCAGCCTCAGCGCGAAGCCCTGATCGAACTCCTGTGCCTCGCCGCGGCGACGAACCACCGCGAATCCCCCGCTCAGGAGATCGCGCTGCACCGCGCCCTGAAGAAACTGGGCTGGGCCGATGCCCATCAACCACAGGCGTTTTTCCTCGCCCGCGCCTTGAATGAAGCGCGCGAGATCATCGGCGATGAGAAGTGCACCGTCGCCTTCCTCGCCACCCGTGCGGCGGAATTCGACACGGACGCGGCCCGGAAGAGCGCGATGGATTTGCTCATGATGGTCCTGGAAATCGACGGCATGGAGGAATGCGAGGACACGTTCGTCGCCCGGGTGCTGGCCACCTTCAACGAATGAGCCCGGACCTTCCGCCGCGGAAACGCAAATCCGCCGGCTGAAGGAGACTACTCAGCCGGCGGATGTGGTGCTTTTTCTCAGGTTAGCGCAAAAGGTTCCTCAGCGGGAAGGCGGTGTGGCGAAG
>Ga0315905_10000654_pt1 | contig 37625 bp, 60 predicted proteins | sample LakEriMetagenome_5_FD_203522 | JGI IMG/M metagenome (GOLD analysis project Ga0315905, IMG submission 203522) | Freshwater fungal communities from buoy surface, Lake Erie, Ohio, United States - Buoy 4 MA121 | ecosystem: Environmental > Aquatic > Freshwater > Lake | place: USA: Lake Erie, Ohio... | reverse complement strand
GGAGGGCCAATCGTTGGCCATTTCGTTGGCAGCCCAACTCACCTAGCAACCTAAAGCCTTGATTTGAATGGTCGGAGCGGCGAGATTCGAACTCGCGACCCCTTGCTCCCGAAGCAACCGAGTCAGCATTAAAACCGCGATTTATCGGGCTTTCTCGTGCACTTGACGCCAACGAAACGCGGGCCGAATCGTCTCAATCGTTGGCATTCGTTGGCGAGCGGCCCATCAGCCGATCAAGATCGGCGTCGGTGTCGCCCGGCTCGAGCATCTCGCACTCGATGCCCCGCATCTGTCTCACGTCCTGCGGATACTCCCGGCACACCTGCGGCCGGGTGTCGTAGATGGTGCAGGTGTAGCGATCCGTCCCACGGAGCTTGCGGACAAAGGGGCAGCGCCTGACCTCGTGGCCCGCCTTGGTGAACCAGGCATCCGCCCAAGGGTCGGCCTTGGACACCCCCATCACCTCGATATGCGCCAGGATGTCATATCGCCGCTGCCGCCGCCAGCGCTTCACGTCCTCGCCGTCGATTTGCAGCGTGTTCATGTAGCGGTCGTATAGGCAGCACTTGCCGCATTGCGTGCACGGTTTCATCTCGCCGTCGCCTTGGCCATGTGGTCCGGGTGGTGATGCCCATATACCCTGTCAAACATCTCGACGGACATCCCCACGAACCCCGCCGCCTCGGCGATCGGAACGCCTCGATGCATGAGCCAGGTGCAGCAGGTGTGCCGGAGGGTGTGTGGTGTCACGTCGGCGGACAGCCCGGCTCGAGCCCTGGCGCTGGCCCAGCTCGTCTTGATCGAGCGCGAGGCTGCCCCGTGCAGGTGGCACACGTCGGCCCAGCCCCTAGCGAGGTCGCCGGCGGCCCATCTGCGCAGGTGAGGCATGAGGCCATCCGGGATCCGGCAGGGCGTCCGGCGCTTCGCCGTGGCTTCCTCGGCCCGCCCCATGCGGTGCATCACCCCGGCGTCGAGGTCAAAATATCCCGTGGTCAAGCTCGGCGTCCATTTGAGCCGGACAATCGCGTCCTTCCGGGTGCCCGTATACAACCCGATTAGGATGAAGCGGGCGAGCCGGGGATGGCTGCGGGCGGCCCACAGCAGGCGGGCTGCCTCCGAGCGGGTAAGCCAGCGGTCGCGCGGCTCGCCCTTGGCTGGCATGGTGAGGCTCGGCACGGCAGACAGTGGGCCATACTCCCGATGGAAATAGTTGATCGCGGCTCTTAGCGTTTTGAGGTCGTGCCGGGCGGTCTGGTCCGACACCCCACGCTTGCAGCGCCAGTCCACATACTCTCGGCAGCTCTGGCCCCGGATCTCAGCCAAAGTCTTGGCGCCCCACCAGTCGATGATTGGGTTCGCAGTGTGTAGCAGAAACTCAGGGTTCTTCACATGCGGCGCATGCTCTTTGAGGTAGACGGTCATCACGTCGGCGATGAGGATGCGGTCGAGCGCGCTTTCTCGCGTCGGCGGGTGGTACTTGTCCGCGATGTAGCGGCCAAGTGCTCTCTCAGCGCCTGCACGGTCGCTTTCGCTGCAGCCTGTGCTGTGCTGGCGTCCGGCGTCGAGGATGAGCCATGTGGGCTCCCTCCCTGGCCTGCGGTGGAGCCACAACCTAGGCCCCTTTGAGCGGCGCGGCATCGCTCGATCATCTCCCCTAAATCCGACTCCGTGACGTAATCCTTGCCGGCCACGCGGGTAAGATGCAACCGGCCCTTGCGCGCTTCTGTGCGCAATGCGCGCGCCGTGACATTGCCGAGCCGAGCCGCGGCTTCCTGCAGGGTCAGCAGGGTGGGGATGCTCATTTGCCGCCTCCCGGAGGAGGAGGAAGGGGCAGCCAGTGGGTGGGCTTGTGAGCGCCGCCGTCCATGATCGCATTAGTGCCGTTGGTTTCGTCGAGCACCACCCACGGAAACAGCTTGTCAGATTGTGCTTTGTACACTCGTTGGGCGTTTCCCCAGTAAGCCGCCCTAACGCCCTTGTGATTTGTTAGCAGGATGATCGTCCCATCCTTCGGCGCCGTCTCGATCGGCTGCCATTGAAACACTGTCGCAATAGCCGCGTCGGCTGCGTCGAAATAATTTTCGCGCGTCATCACCATCTGATCAAGCAGATCGTGGCCTAGTTCTGCTTCGCAAATGGCTCGCGCAACTCTCTCTCTTAGATCGCTCATTCTGCGCCTCCCCTCAACACGCGCGTCTGGCCGGCCGCGTGCTCTGCCTCTGCTTCTTTCACTAGCCAATCGAGCCGGCCTGCTTTTTCGTCGCGCTCTATCTGGGCATCCCATGCCCGTTCCTGCGCCTCGTTGACCGACCGGGCGGCGAAAATAGCCATCACGATTGCACCCAGCACGAACCCGATAGTCAGTGCCGCATAGATCCAGAGCCAACTCATGACGTACCCCGCTACTCGTTGAATTGTCGGCCCCATTGCTGGGACTTTGGACGGGTCGGAAATGGACGCTTCTTTCTCACACCGATACGCTTCTCGAAAATGCGCTGCGACTTTGCCAGTTCTGGAATGTCCTTTTCCTCGGTCAACCGGCGGTGGCATTTCTTCGACATCACCATGCAATTATCGAGGTCGTTCGATCCGCCAAGGGATGCCGCGACAATGTGATGATATTCGACCAGCCCAATTATTTTGAGACCGCAGCCGCATTCGCAGATGCCCTTGGAGCGCTGATGCGCCGCGATCTTGGTTTGCTTCGTAAATTCTTGTCGAGTCATAGCGATTTGGCCGTCTGCCGCAGATATTTCATCAACTCGTCGATCGCATCCTCATTCAAAAGGATGATCTGCGGCTCTGGGCTGTCTTCGTCGTCGTCAAGTGCGATCGATAACGCAACGCACTGTCCCAATTCGTGATCGCAAATCCCGAGGTGATATATGCCAAGGGTCGCTTCCGTGTGGGTATTGTGCCAGTCGATATCGTCCCAATCGATTTTTACGTCGGCTACTTTGCTCATGTCGATGACCTCGCCATTTTGCGCTCACTCATCGCCTGCCACTCGCGCCGATCCTGTCGCCGCTCGCGCATGCGTAGGTAATCCATTCTGGCCCTGAGCACGTTCGCGTTTCGCTTGGCGTCTGATGCCTTCTGCACGTGCTCGCGATACTCGGGCGAGACCTTTGCAACCTTCTCCGCCTTTGACGCCGGCACGCCGGCATCGATGTGCTTCAACTCGATCTCGGCGCGTATCGATGTGGTCGTGCTGTCAAGCATGTAGAACGCCGCGTCGGCGTCGGCCCATTCTTCAGCTACAAGACGAAACCGCTCGGCGATGTCCTGCTCTCTCGCCGGCATCTCGCTCACAGATGCGCGCGCGCGCTCGGAGATGGTCATGTCTCAGCCCTCCGATCAGCACCAGGGCCGGCGCTCCCCACCGTCGCTACCCCCGCAGCTCGCGATGCCTCACGCGCCGGCCCTGGATTCTTGAATCGGTCCATTTCGAATATGATCTCTCGCAGCGTCGGGTGTGGCCCCTGCCAGCCCATGTGCTCGCAGCAGCGGTGCATGACGACGGCGGCGGGAAGACCTTGCCGAGACCACAACCGGATCATGTGCAGGTTGGACCACGAGCGTTCCATGACGATTACTCCGCTGCTAAAGGCTGCCGATACCGGGCGACAAGCTCGGCGCAAGTCTGCTCGACCTCGCGTAGGAACGTCGCGATCTGCGCCTCGAGCTCGTCGATCATCTCGTCGTCGCGCTTCACGCGCGCCACGAACATCTGCATCTCGGCGGGCATGCGTGGATCATAGGACACCCAATCGACCCACTGCCGGCCGGTGCAGGCCATCTGCCATTGCATCTGTTTAAGATAGCGCGGATCGGGCTGCATCCCGCGCAACGTCTCGATGTGCGTGGCCGTGTTCGGACATTTGATCTCGAGCAGGCCATCGGCACCGATCAGGCCATCCGGCGAGGCCACGGCCATGTCAATCTTAGGGTGGAGAACAAGCCCGACTTGATCGACCTTCGTCCCGTGCACGAACTCATAGAACGAGCGCGCTTCCGGCTCCCTCTCAGTTCCCCAGCGCATCGCGTCGTTGACGAACGAATCCTGAAACGCGCCGGTCAGCCGTTCTGCGACAAGACGGGCCGCCAGATTGGCCCTGGACGCCCCCCAGCCGGTTTTCGTGCGTGCCGTGGCATCGGCCACCATCGACGCGCCGACCTTGCCAAGCCGCGCGAGCTTCCATTCCTCCGAGCCTTGCTCGACATCAACCACGCGCATTGGCCTTCCTCACGTGTGCGAGCTTTGCCGTGAGCCTTGTCTTGATCTCGTCCCGCTGCTTGCCGGTCAGATCGTCAAGTGCCTCGACCGAGTAATGCGCGAGAACGTCGACTTTCTTGACGCCGGTATCGGCGATCAGCTTTTCGATTTCGTCGAGCGTGGCTGTCGCCGGTTTTTCGCCGCCGGCTTGGCCGTCGTCGTCCTCGCCGCGAGCCACAATGTTCAGCAGTGCGAACGCCGTGTATCGCTTGCCGTAGCTGACGCTCGAGCCCCAGCCTTGCATGTTGTTCTTGGCGCCGCTGTCGTCGATCGGCAGAGACATCGAGGTCTCCTCGCAATGGCCGGCCTTGTGGCCAAGAACGGCCGCCACTTCGACGCGCGCCTCCTGCTTGATACGAAACGACAAGGCGAAGCCGTGCTTAGCCAGGATCGGTGTGATCGCTTCGACAACGTCTTCCCACTTGGCATACTTGGTCGCTTTTGCAGCCTGCCTCTGGCCCTTGTCGTCGCGTTTGCTACGGTCGATCTCGCCGCGCTTGTCGACAACTGGCAGCTCCGGCTGCATGTCAGCCAACGCGGCGAGATAGAATACCTTTGCCCGTCGCGCCTCGGCAGCGATGTGCATCTGATAGAGCCGCTCCATCTTGTCGATATCAACCGATGGATCACGGGCCGCGCGCTCGATCATGCTGATCAGCGCTCCGGTGCCGTCCTGCTGGGCTGGCGCTGGCGCTTGCACTTCAGCAGGCGTGATTTTAGCCACCTCACTCATCGCTGACCCCCATCTGTTTGAGCGCTTCCACGGCGCGGGCGTATTGGTCTCGGCTCTGTGTCGTGTCCCGCATGAGGCGCAGGGCCTCAATGGCCGTGGCGTTCGGGACCGGCGGGGCGATGCGCACGACCGTTTCGATCCTGCCGGGCGCGCTCATGCGCTTTCGCAGTTCGTCGAAAAATTCCTGGGTCATCTTCATTCTGGTTGTCCCTTCTTCGTCACTGCAAAGCCGGTGCGCGCCGCCACCAGAGCGAGGCCAGCGACGATGAGATAGAGCCCGATGATCTGCCACGTGGTCATGTTTCACCTCGGGCCTTCTTGAGGGCGGCAAGGCCCTTTTCGATCACGCATTCACCATCGTCGGGACCACCTCTGTCGCACAGGTCTCGAAGCGCCTCGTACAGGTCCGGCGCTGCCGCGATCAGGGCGGCGTCGTGCTCATCGATGCAGCCACTGACACTCATGTATCGGCCGCTTGAGTGAGTGCCGAAAACGCCGCCGCCCATCTCGTTGAGCATCACTCCAATTGTGTGATGGGTGCCGGTTTCCTTTGTCGCGCGGCGCTCAACGAGCCAAGGCCCCGGCGTGAATTTCGTCTCTCTCATGCCGCTACCTCGCCGCGATCGGGACCAGAGTCCACAGAACGGCCAGACCTGCCGCCAGAACGCTGAATATGATGAAGGGCAGATTGGTATGCCCTGACGGCGCGGCGGGTGCGCTTCGCTTGGTTTGCGAGTTTTGATCGCAGTTCGGCGTTTTTGCGTTTGAGTTCGGCACTTTTAGCCTCCGGATCGATTACGTATTCGCGGCGCTTTTGCATTTCGGCCAGGATCGCGCGGCCGGCTTCATATCCGCAGCAATATTGCCTCCCGCCGTCTGCTGGGATTGGATGGCCATCTAATGCCGCCCACATTCCCCGCTCAAACTCGACCCACTGATGCAACATGATTACCCTCACATCGGGGATGGCGCGGCCGGGTTAGAATGCAACGTCCAGCCCCCGGCCGCGCCTCGCGCTCGGACGCCCCGCAACGCCCGATGGAGACGGCTGGACGTATCTGCTATGCGACGCGGCGCTGACGGCCGGCGTGGCGAAACCTGCGGTCGGTGTAGTCGGGCAGCTCGACCTCGATCAGGTCGGATATCCCGCAAATCTCCCGGATGTGGTCGGCGCAGCGCTTCACGGCCTCGCGCGCTTCCTGAAAAATGATGCTTTTGTCCCCGGTCGAGTCCCGACTGATCTTGATCGACGGCGGGGGCTTGATGACGCTGGAAGTCCAAGCGCGCAGGTCCAAGCGGATCAGGTCGCAGTGCTCGTCCACTACGATCCGGCAGTGTTGCTCGGCATAGCCGACGATCAAACCGTCGACGACCATTGCAAGCTCCAGCTCATAATCGGTGACGTACATCGGTCTCTCCCTCTGTCACCAGCCGCCGCTATCCGGGACCATTCCCTTGGGCTCGAGGCGACGAGCCGGGCGGCTGGTGATGCAGGGACAATGCTTGGGAATTCCCAAATCGTCAAGCAAAAAAATTGGTAATTCCCAAACCGGCTGTGGATAGCCGTTCAGGTCTGGCCGCGCAGGATCATTTGGATTGGCGCCACCCAATCAATCGTAGCGCCTTCAATGTCTTCAACATTTCGATCGAGCGACCGCAGCGTGTAGCGGCCCGCCGACGCGCCGCGGTGCAACGTCCGGATAAGTTGCTCCCCCGTCGCCAGCCTGATGATGCAGTCGTCGCCGATGTGATTGTCGACGTGGCGCCCGACAGACTTAGGCCCGCAAACGACATCGCCACGTCGGTAGACCGGCTGTAAGTCATTGGTTTCTATTACAAGAGTGACGAGGTCTTGCGTTAGCACACGCAGCGTAATCGCCTGACCGTTCGCAACGGTCGTGTCGGTCCACATGTCGCCCCCCCCCAACTCGGCCTAGCACCTGTAGTTGAGGCGCATTATTTGCGGAGGGCTCTAACAAGTCAATGAGTCGCACCCCTAGTGCTGATGCCAGCTTGGCCAGATTCGCGATGGACGGGGTTTGCCCCCGCTTCAGGAGGTCGTGAACCATCGTAGCGTTCACGCCCGCGCGCCGAGTCAGCTCGGCAGGGGTAATTCCTCTGTCGGCCATAGCCTGCTCAAGCCGTTTTTTCCACGCAGCGTCCATTCCGTGGTTTACCCAATCCACAAGCCTGTGTGTGCGCGGTAATTCCCACTTGCTTGCTTGGGAATTCCCAACTACAACGTTTGGCATGACGATACGCGATCAACTCCTGGCCGAAATCGAAGAGTTTCTGACCCGCCATGGAATCTCCGCCAGCCGGTTTGGACGCCTCGCCGCGAACGACACCGCTTTGGTCTCGCGCATGAGGGCTGGCACAGCCGTCCGCATCGATACGGCGGACCGGCTGCGTCAGTTTATGGCCGAGTACCGCCCTTCCCTGAGCACGGCGGGAAACGACCGCGTCGCCGCCTAGCTGAGTAGCGTCCCCGTATCCGTTGCGTCCTGCGTCCCTTGTGCCCAACTGGCCGGGCTTTGGCCCGGTCTCTTTGGGCCGAAAACGATGAAGCCTCGAGCTGCTGTAACAGCCCGAGGCCCCTGGTTTGAGGTCGGTAGTAGCCGAGGCTCAACCGTTGAACGCGCCGATAGGAGGTCGGCGAACAGATGAAGATTATACTTGACAGGATACGGGTTTGCAACACCGAGCCCGAGCCGGACATGCTCATAATCCACTGCCCGCGATCGATGACCACCTCGCCTTGGGGCGAATGGGCAGCGGCAACAGCCGAGTGGCTGGAGTCTAAGGGGTGGATCAGACATCGCGAGTGCGACGCGGTGCACATCATTTGTCCCGGTCACCCGGCGAGGCTGCAATGAGCGAGATCAGCGACCTCGAGGCCACGGTCAACACGCCCTGGCCCAAACGCACGCCCAAAGGCCCGCGCGGCATGGCCAACGCCCAACGCCGGCAGGCCCGGTCACTGGAGACGCGGGCCCGCCAGCTATTCCAGAGCAAGGGCCGCGAGCCGTCCTTGCCTCAGTTCAAGTGTCTTGAAGATTAGCGAAAGAAAAGAGGCCGGCGCCTGCAAGCTAAACCGGCCTCAAATCACTACAGCGAGGAAATCATGCCAGATACCGACGAAGCAGTCAAAGAAATTATCGAACCCGATCCGGAGGATATGGGGTATTGCTCAGTCTGCGACGTGGAAATCTCCATTCCAGACGCACCAAATCATCTTTGTGCGCATTGCCGGAATGACGAGGTGGCGTCGTGAGCATGCAAGCGATCAACTACGCGATGACGCTGCCGGTCGATGAGCCCGGCCCGCGCCTTCTGCTGATCGTCGTCGCGCATCATGTTAACTGGCAGACTGGCACCATGTACGTCAGCCAGGACGTTCTTGCCAAGGAGGTGCGGGCGTCAAAGCGCAGCGTCCAGCGCTGGCTTTTGCAGCTTGAAGAGGGCGATTACATTTCGCGTTCTAAACAACGCGGCGCTGACGGTCATCAGGGCGTGGATGCCATTGAACTGTTGGGGTATCTCGAATGGCAAAACGTCATCAACAACGGCGGTACTCTGCCCAACCCCGAGACGCGCGGAAAGCCTATCAAATCCCAGGGCGACAAATTGGCCACCGGGCAAATTCCAGGGCGACAAACTGAGGCTTCCAGGGCGACAAATCAGGTAGTCCAGGGCGACACACGTGTCGCCCATAATAGAAACCCTTATTTAACCATAGATAACCTTAGCGCGGACGTGCGCGCGAGCGAAGGCGCTCGCACTCCCGCGCCAAAAAAGCACCTCCCCCAATTTGTCATCACGCCTGCCGATAGCTCCTGGGGCCATTGGGTCGCGTGGCTGACCGACAACGACCGTCGCGACCTCGTTCTAGCGGCTCAAGAGGCTCGGCAGATGGTGACCGCGTCTAGGTGGCCATCTGACAATTCACCGTTGCCCAGCGTCGACGGTCGGCCCGCGCTCGAGAAGCGCAAGCGCGGGGAGGCGGCATGACCCCTACTCCACTCGACCTCGCCCGGGAGCTTACCCTGCTCAAGGCGTACCGCCCTCGCAAGCGCAGATCAAAGCGGTCCATGAAATCTCGACGGGCTCGCATCGTGAAGCAGATCCGCAAGGCGGTTGCAGGGGGAAGGCAATGACCGACAAAGAATTTAGAGAGAAGCTGATCGACGCACTGCGGTTCATCGGCGGCGGAGAACTAAGCGGGCCGTCTGGCCTTGAAGGCTTGGCAATGGCGATGGCCGGCAAGGATTTCATCACGCGCGAAAACGATATTACCAGCGCTCTTTATGCCATTGCTGGCGCTTTAGAACGGATCGCGGATCATCTCGAAGCCGAGGGCAAATTATGATCCCTGCAACAGTCTACCTCCGCTACGTGACCCACGAAGACGTTCCGGCATTCGAGGCCAAGGGCTGGCGCAAGCATTCAGACATGCAGCGTCACCATGGCCACTACTCAATTCTGATGATCTGGGAGGGCGACGGTGAGCCGGCTTGAGATCATCGGCGATTGCACGCTGTACCTGGGCGACTGCAGGGAAATCCTGCCGACGCTCGGCAAGGTCGATGCCGTTGTGACTGATCCGCCTTATGGGATTGGCATGGACGGTGGAAAAATCGGCAAAGCAGTTTACGAGCAAGCAGACTGGGACAAAGCCCCAGCCGACGTTGCCCCGGTTCTGGGGCTAGATGTCCCGTCGATTATCTGGGGCGGGAATTACTTCAATGTGCCGCCGTCAAGTAATTGGATCGTGTGGGACAAGCAAAACGATCCAACAACGTTTGCGGATTGCGAGTTGGCGTGGACGAATCTGGCCGGAGCCGTCCGCGTGTTCCGATGGTTGTGGTCAGGTCCTTATCAGAAGAAGAAAGAGATGCGTTTCGGGCATCCGACGCAAAAGCCACTCGAATTAATGCAGTGGTGCATTGAGCGGCTACCAGAACCTAGCTACACCATCCTAGATCCTTTCATGGGCTCTGGCACCACTGGCGTTGCCTGCGTCAAGCTAGGCCGCAAGTTCATCGGTATTGAAATTGAAGAGCGTTATTTCACGATTGCTTGCCGTCGTATCGAAGCCGCCTACGCTCAGCCTGATTTTTTCGTCTCCCCGCCAGCCCCGAAAGCCGAGCAGCTTGGCCTTGGCCTGGAGGCCGCAGAATGATCCCCGCCCCTGCGATCCAAATCGCACTCGCATTCGACAAGGCAGTGGAGAGGACCATGGCTAAAGCCCCCACACTAGTTCGGCGTGGCATCCCCATAGGCGGCTCATTCAAGGCCACCGACACCGGGAAAGTCGAGCCCAAGCCCAAGCGCGCCAAGCTCTCTCCGCCGGCTCAGTACGCAGCGAAGAACAAGCGCAAGTGGAGGGCTGCGAAGTGAAGCTCGATAGAGTGCGCAGACCGTCAGCCTTCGATGATTTCCCCAAGACGACACCAGACAAGATCATCTGACCACGAGTGCCCGCGTATCGAACGGGACACCATGAGCATGAACGACGTTTTAACCGCCTTCCACATCGCCCCACAGCGGGAGTTCAAAGCCGCTCGCGAGTGTGAGCGCGCCGGCATTGGCTACGAGCTGCCAACGGAGACCGTTACGACCCGCCGCGCCGGCAGTCGCAAGCCAGTAGATCGCACCGTGCCGGCAATCCGGGGCTATCTCCCGGCGGAAGGCAAGCCCCATGACGCCCGCTACATCGGCCGGGCGGTTGGGCCAGTGCTGCGCCGTGATATGATCCGCGTCGCTACCCATCTCGACCGCGTCCAGGGGCGCCGCTGCGACAATCCTTTCAGTGTCGGCCAGTCCGTCTATCGTGGCGAGGTGCCGGGGACTGTGGTCGACCGCAATGGCGAAACGTGTTGGTTTGCATGGACTATGCTTGGCAAGCAACACGTCCGCCCCGTCCACTACAAGCAATTGCGCCCTGGTTGACTACGTGGCGGAAATACGGCATAACGCGCAGTGACGGACGCCCGCGCCTTGTCATCAGTGTGCGGACCCAGGCATCTCCCGCAGCATCCGAGCGGTTGAGAGTAAAGCCAGCCAATTCCAGCATTGCGCCCGAAGCACCAAGGCGGCTCCACACCAGGGCCGCCCTATTCGCGCATCGACGCCACTCACCCACGGTACGCTTACCGAGACCCCCTGACCGGATTGCACATCAGCCGGCCTGCCGCACGCACCGGACACACCCAACGTCGACCGGTCAGGGGAAACTACCGCAGCCAGCAAAAAAGGACCACGCACGATGCGGAAAGTTGCGATATTTGCCGCGCTGGTCGCGCTGGTCTCCCCCGCCGCCGCTGCCGACAAGGGCGGGCCTCCGGCTACGCTCGAGCAGATCATCAACGCTCCAGCCCCATCCGCGTTGCGTGGCTGCTATGTGGAGGCCGGGCTCGCCGGCACGTTTCTCGCCGCTGGCGACCGCACGGCCAATGGCGCCCTCGGCGGTGGCTGCAACATCAAGATCGACCGCGCATTCATCGGCGCCAACATTCGCGGGTTCTTTGGTGAGGCCGAGACCCGCGGCGGCTCGCTCGGCGCCCGGCTTGGCTTTGCCCTCAATCCCAACGTGGACCTCTACGGCTTGGTGGACTGGCGTGCCCAAGACTTCAAGCTCGGCACCGCCGGCCAGCTCTACGTTGGCGGAGGTCTGGAGACTACCGTTTTCGTCGAGGGACTGTCTGCATTCGCCGAAGGATCATTCGCCGTCAGCAAGTGGGGCGCCGCCACCAAGGATGACTTTGCCACCATCATCGGCCTGAGATGGCGTTTCCGGTGAGCCTCGTCATCCTCTGGATCGTGTTCATCCTGCTAGTCCATTTCGTCGCGACTGCCAACGCTGTCACTCTGGACGACTGACATGAACGCCGCCACCATCAAATCCTCGCTGCTCCAGATCGCCGGCACAATCAGCCACTGGTGCGTCTGGTGGGCAAAGCTCGTGCTCGCCATCGGCCTGGCCTACGCGGCTTCCCGGATGTTCTCGCTCGGCTGGATCAGCATCGACGCCGTCCGCATCCCCATTCCCCGCGTCACTGCCGAGCCGCTGCAGCTCTTGTATCTGGCCGGCGCTGTATGGGCCCTCAAGTAATTGCCGCCCGCACCCGTGAGCGTATCACTCAATGGAGGCTCACCCGTGAAGCAGATCATGAAAGACCTGTTCGGAGACCTCAGCCCGTGGGGCCGCCTCTGGCTCTACTTCGGCGTCTTCGCCCTCATTGCAGCGTCGTGGATGTCCTTCATGGTCGGGCTCAAGATGACGCTCGCTCATGCCCTGTTCCTCGTGATTCTGTCGTTCGTCGCGGCGTTCCTGCCCGTCACGGCTGAGTTCATGTGGCAGCGCGGCCGAAAAGTCATGGCCGTCGTGCTCGGCGCCCTCTGCATCCCGCTGCTCGCCATCGAGTTTGGCCAGCATGCAGCCTACACCGCCGGCATTCGCGGCCATGACCTCGCCGTCACCCGAGTGCAGAACGTCAAGCACAAGGGCGCACAGGACAACGTCGATGAACTGCGAAGCCAAATCGCCTTCTGGAACAAGCGCCGCGCCGACCTGATCCAGCAGAACGGGTGGACCGCATCCGTGACGGCCGATGCACTCCGCGCCCGTATGGCCAGCCTCAACCTCGCGATCGATCAGGAAGCCGCCCGTGGTGGCTGCAAGCAGCGCTGCCTCGCCCGCACTCAAGAGCGCGACGAGGTCGCCTCTCGCATTGCCGTGCTCGAGGAAACCAAAGGGCTAGACGATCGGATCAAGCACGCTACGGCCAAGGTCGAGGAGTTGCGCGGAAAGGCGGCAACGGTCGAGTTCAAGTCGAGCCAGACCGAGCACATGAACGCCTTCCTCTCCAAGGCGGTCGCCTTTTTCGGGCAAGGCGAGCTTCAGCCCGACGCGAGGACAGAGGAAGGCACGCAGCTTTCCGCTAATCTCGCCATGGCACTCGCCGGCACTGGCCTTCCCGCGCTGTGTTTCTTCGCCGCCGGCTTGTTCCGCCGCAAGGACGACGAGTCCACCAGCAGTGTTGCACGTGAAACAGCCAACACCACAGCAACAGTCGCCAAGACTGAGCACATGAGCCTCGGCGATGCTGCTGCACTCATGGCGAACATGAAGGCCACGGCATGACTCGTCTGTTTCCTTTGCCCAAAACCGTGCTGGAGCGCTGGAACGGCATGAGGGCAGCCCTTGATGCAGCAGCGTCCCCCTTCACCGGCAAGCCCGCGCTGCCTCTGTCCGTCATGTACCTGCACGAAATAACTGGCGCAGAAGAGGCCCTAGACCGCGCAATGAGCGAGGTACGCAAGACGGTGCCTGAAATCCCGATTCGTGGCGCGTTCGTTCTCAAAAACGGCGAGCCCATGTGCGAGGTCACTTGGTGGCAATCGGTAGGGAAGGCCACGTCTACTACAGAAGTCACAACTTGAATTCATGAAACGAAAATCAAGATAATCAAGATGCACGGTGGAAAGCGGACAGGGGCCGGACGGCGAAGAGGATCGACCAACACCAAGACCGCAATCGAGCGTGCTGCGGTGCGTGAGAAGGTGGAGGCGATCAAGAGCGAGGGCGATCTTCCGTTGGACGTGCTGCTGCGGATCATGCGCACGTCCAAGGACGAGACCGTCATCATCGACTGCGCCAAGGCGGCGGCCCCGTACATCCATCCCAAGCTCGCATCTGTCGAGCACAAGGGCGACCCTGACAACCCGCTCGGCATCATGATCGCAACCGGCGTCCCGAATGCAACGGCAGACGACACAGACGACCGGCCGCAGGCTCATTGATCTGGGCTATCGGCCCCGAGAGCAGTTCATCGAGTTTCATCGGCGCCGGCAGAGATGGGCGTGTCTCGTCGCCCACCGACGCGCTGGAAAGACCGTCGCTTGCGTGATGGACCTCGTCGATAAGGCTCTCAGGTGCCAGCAGAAGGATGGCCGCTTTGCCTACGTCGCCCCGCATTGGAACCAGGCCAAGGACGTTGCCTGGCTTTATGTGAAGAGGTTCACGGCGCCGATCCCCGGTGTAAGGCTCAACGAGAGTGAATTGTTCGTCGAGTTTGAGCACAACAAGGCGCGCGTTCGATTGGCCGGCGCCGACAATTACGACCGGCTCCGCGGCGCGTATCTCGACGGAGTGATACTCGACGAGTACGGCGACATGCACCCGGCTGCATGGCCAGAGGTCATTCGCCCCATGCTCGCAGATCGTAAGGGCTGGGCCACGTTCATAGGCACACCCAAAGGGCGCAACGACTTTTTCGATGTGTGGGAGCGCGCAAAGTCGTCGACTGACTGGTTTCGCCTGATGCTTCGAGGTTCGGATAGCGGCATTATCGACGACGACGAATTGCAGGGCATTCGCGCCGAGCTATCGCCTGAACAATACGAGCAGGAAATCGAGTGCAACTTTAACGCGGCGATCCTCGGCGCCTACTACGGCAAAGAGATCGTGGAAGCCGAGCGCGCCAACCGCGTGCGGCCGGTGCCAGTCGATCCAACCGTGCCAGTCCACGCCGCGTGGGACTTGGGTATCGGGGACAGCACTGCGATCTGGTGTTTCCAGATGGTCGGCGGCGAGATCAGGTTCGTTGACTATTACGAGGCGCACGGTCAGCCACTTGCTCACTACGCAGCCGAACTGAAAGCCCGCGGCTATCACGGTGACGATTGGGTGCCGCATGATGCCAAGGTGCGCGAGCTGAGCACGGGCCGGACCAGAGTTGAGACGCTGCAGCAGTTACAACGCAAGCCGCGTCTGGTGCCAGATCACAAGGTAGAGGACGGCATCAACGCCGCCCGCGTCTCGTTTCCGCGCATGTGGTTCGACGAGACGCGCTGCAAGTACGGGCTCGAGGCGCTGCGCCAGTATCGCACCGAGTTCGACGAAAAAGCCAAGGTGTTCAAGAACGCGCCTAAGCACGACTGGACGAGCCACGCTGCTGACGCCTTCCGATACGCCGCCATGGCCTGGCGCGAGATTGTGCCGAGAGTTGAGGTCAAGAAACCGACCGACCACGTGCTCAAGGTAGATCACACCGGCCGCATCCGTTCCAACATGAGCGTCAGAGAGATCATCGAATTGAAGCGCAGGAAGAAATCGATCGATGGCTGAGACCTACGACGGCCAGATGATCGAGACCGAAGCCAAGGCTATTGAAACCGGCATGGCGCCGGTCGATGTCTGGCTGCGGCATATCGAGAAGTCGAAAGACGACGAAAAGGAATGGCGCGAGCAGGCAGAGCGCGCGATCGAGATCTATGAGGCCGGCGACCCTGGCACGGCGCAAAGCGGCAAGACCGCATTCAACATCTATCACAGCAACATCGAGACGATGGTGCCGGCGGCGTATAACTCCACGCCCGTTCCTGACATCCGCCGCCGCTATGACGACCCGGACCCGACATCTAAGCTTGGCGTCGACATCATCGAGCGCGCTATCAGCTATGCGGTCGATCAGTACGAGTTCGACACCACCATGCGCGACGTGGTCCGCTCGGCGCTGACGGCGGGTCGCGGTGTGCCGCGCGTGCGCTACAAGCCGCAGATGCGCGAGGAGATGGACCCTCAAACGCAACAGCCCGTCGAGGTGATCGGCTACCAGGAAGTTACGTGCGAAATCGTCGCGTGGGATCGGTTCATTCGCGGCCCTGGCCGGACATGGGACACGATCCCGTGGATCGCTTTTGAGCACGACCTGACAAAAGACGAGATTGACCAGCTCACAGGCGGCGACACTGAAGTCACCATGAGCGAGACGGATGCCAATCGGGATCGCGAGCTGAAAGCCAAGCCCGACGCCGGCATTTTCAAGACGACTAAGGTCTATGAGATCTGGGACAAGCGCCGCGAAGTCGTGGTGTTCATCCGGGACGAGGCCAAGTCAGAGCCGCTGAAGGTCGAGCGCGACCCGCTGAAGCTGCCCGGCTTCTTTCCCGTGCCGAGGCCATTGCAACCGATCTGGCGTCTCAGCGGCATGACGCCGGTCTGCCCCTATGAGGTCTACCGGCAGCTGATCGAAGAGCTGGACATCGTCACCAAGCGCATCAACAAGCTGGTGAAGCAGCTTCGCGTAAAGGGCCTGTACGACTCGGCAATGAAGGCCGACTTCATCAAGCTGCAGACGGCCGACGATGGCATTTTTGAGCCAGCCGAAGAGGCGACCAAGTTTGCCCAAGGCGCAGGCGGCATTGAGAAGGCCATCTTCCAATGGCCGATTGAGACAATCGCGGGCGTTGTCGAAAAGCTTTACCAGCACCGCGACAAGATCATCGAAACGATCTTTCAGGTCACGGGCCTGTCCGACATCGTGCGCGGGCAGAGCCAAGCGAGCGAGACGGCCACGGCGCAGCAGATCAAGGCGCAATATGCGGGCTTGCGCATCCAGCACTTCCAAAAAGAAGTGGCCAGGATCGCTCGTGATCTGTTCCGCATGAAGGCGGCGATCATCTGCACCCACTTCACAACTGAAAACCTGCAGGTGATGACGGGATTGCAGGTTACGCCGGAAGCCGAGCAGTTGCTCAGGTCTGACGCGCTCCGCTCCTATCGCATTGACATCGAGACGGATTCGACGATCCGCGGCGACGTCGGCCGCAAGCTTGAGCAGATGTCGCAGTTCATCCAAGGCACGGCATCGTTCGCCCAGGCTATCGGCGGCGTGGTGCAGCAGGCCCCGCCACTGTTGCCGATGTTCACCGAGGTCTATGCATCGTTCGCCCGCCAGTTCGACTTGGGCAAACAGGCCGAAGACGCGCTCGACCAAGTCAGTCAGACGATGCAGCAGTTCGTTGCGCAGCAGCAGCAGGCCGCATCTGGGCCGTCTCCAGAGCAGCAGAAGGCTGAGATGGACAAAGCCGCACGCCAAGACGAAATGGCCATGAAGCGCGAGGGCCACCAGCTCGATATGCAGATGAAACAGACGGAAATGGCCTTCAAGCAGCAGGGCCTTGAGATGGACATGGCTGCCAAGCAGCGGGCCGCCGAGATTGATGCGGAAAAGATGGTGCTCGGCGCGCAGGTGGCACAGCAGAAGGCGCAGATGATGCCGCAGAAAGGGATGGCGTGATGGGCAACCCGTTTATGAGCTTAGCTGTGCGGAACCGTGCCGAACCGATCGGTTGCATATTCTTTGGCAAGAGCGAAATCGGCGCAATTTACCGAATGCGCATTATGTCCAACAGTGGACGCACTGCCATCAAACAACGCGACAACGAAGAGAAAGATCGTCGGAGTTTGCGGGGGCTGAACCCTCACAACGTGCGCCGTCGCCGATGCAAAGTGAAGTTGAAGGCAGATCGCGTGCGGGTCGCATGGTCGTGCGTTGTCTATAATGTTCGGTTCGGCGTGTTTGCGCCCAAGGATGCGCTGCGGGCAACCCAGCGTCTCTATCCAACAAGATTATCAGCCCTAGAAGAAATCAACCGATTGGGATTTACGGTTCAATGACGCGCTATGTCTGGGACAGTCAGTCTTTCATCTTCCGCGACCGCAAGACGGGCGAGCCCATGCAGGTCGCAGACGACAACGCGATCTGCATGCCGGTAGTCCGCTCGGACATCCCCGAATATCGCAGCCCCATCGACGGCAAGCTGATCACGTCGCGCTCGCATCGTCGCGAGGATCTGGCGCGGAATGGTTGCGTCGAGATGGACCCGCCCAAGCGCCCGCGCGGGTTCAAAAACAAGCGGTTCACCAAACGGCACAGCCTGCCTTACCTCTGAGGTCTCATGTCACTCGAAGCTGAAGTTGTCGAGCCAGTAGCCGAAGCGCCAGCCGCGCCCGCCCCGGAAACGCCGGCACCTGCGCCAGAAGCCAAATCGGAGCCGCAAAGCGAGGGCGACAAGGCCGCAGCGGCAGAAGCCGCGCTTGACGACGATCTGCGCAAGGTGTTCCGCAGCACCAATCGCGAGCGCGACGAGAGCGGCAAGTTTGCGCCGAAGGACGGCAAGGCCGAAGCTCCGCCCGTTGAGGAGGCCAAGCCCGCAGAGGTGGCTAAGCCTGCCGTGCCGCCCCCGCAAAGCTGGACGGCTGACGCCAAAGCGCACTGGACCAAGCTGCCGCCCGATGCACAAGCCTATGTGGCACAGCGCGAAGCCGACGCACACAAAGCAATCAGCCAACTCGGCCAGACGGTGAAGAATTTCGAGCCCTTGGCCAAGGTCATCACGCCCCACGCTGACCGCATCGCAGCCGTGGGCGACACACCAGCCGCCTATATCGAAAAGATGTTTGCGGCTGATCAGTTTCTCATGCGTGATCCCGTCAACGCCATCAAATGGCTGGCGGACAGTTACAAGGTCGATCTCTATGCGCTGGCCGATCCGTTCGCGTCGCCAGTCGATCCGCAGTCACAGCAGCACAATGCCCAGCTGTCGGCCGCGTTTCAAGAAATCGACCAGCTTAAGCGTATGCTCAACGACACGCGCCAGGTTGTTCACGGTCGCGAGACCCAGGAACAAATGGCTCGCCAGTCGCAGGTAGAGAGCACGATAGAGAGTTTCGCAGCCGACAAGCCGGATTTCGACTCGTTGGAGACGGAAATTCTCACACTCATCCCAGCCGTAAAAAAGAGCAAGCCCGACCTGTCCCACAAAGACGTGCTGCAAGAGGCTTACGACCGCGCCAGATGGGCCAACCCCGCCACGCGACAGAAGCTGATTGAGCAGCAGCGCACGGAGGCAGAGGCCAAACGGCTCGAGACGGCGAAGTCAGCGGCAGCCAACGCCAAGCGCAGCGCTGCCATCAACGTCAACGGTTCGGCCCCCGTCCGAGGTCTCCCCGTCCTCGAGGATGACCTGCGCTCGATCTGGCGCCGGAACCACGCCAACTAGGACCACTAAGCCATGCCTTCTCCAAACTCGACGTTCACCGAAATGGTGACGACCACGATGCGCAAGCATTATCGCAAGGTCGTGGACAACGTGACCGACAACAACGGCTTGTTGACCGTGCTCAAGGAGCGCGGGAACATCAAGACGGACGCTGCTGGCGGCTACGAGATCGCCCTCCCGCTCAGCTACGCCGAAAACAGCACGTATCAGCGCTATTCCGGCTACGACACGCTCAACATCGGCGCATCGGACGTTCTGTCGTCTGCCAAGTACGACTGGAGCCAGGTTGCGCTCCACGTCACTGCGTCCGGCCGCGAGCTTCGCATGAACAACAGCGAAGAGCGCATGATCAACCTCGTGAAGGCTCGCACGGACGTAGCGTTTGCCACGGCGGCGAACAACATGAGCGTTGATCTCTACTCGGACGGCGCGCTGTCGAACCAGATCGGCGGTCTCGCCCACATGATCACGAACGACGGCACCGGCACTGTCGGCGGCATCGTAGCCGGCACGTATACGTTCTGGAAGAACAAGTTCCAGGAAGTCGCGGGCGGCGACGTGGCGGTCGACGGCGCGGCCACGGGTACGGCGCTCACCTACGCCAACCTGCGCTCGGCGATGAACACCCTCTGGCTTGCCACCAATCGCGGCAACGACAAGCCGGACGTGATCGTGGCCTCGCACGACATGTACTCGCTCTATGAGGGCGGGCTGCAGGATCTCCAACGCTACGCTGACGCCAAGATGGCTGCGGCCGGCTTTGAGGCCCTGAAATACAAGTCGGCGTCGGTCATCTTCGACGACAACACCAACTTCGGCACCACGGCCGAGAAGATGTTTTTCCTCAACACCAAGTATCTATTCCTCATGGAACACCCGGACGCGCGGTGGACTGAGGATGACGAGAAGGTGCCCGTGAATCAGGATGCCGTGGTCATCCCGATCTATTGGATGGGGCAGCTATGCTGCTCGAACCGCTCGCTACAGGGCGTCCTGTTCGACGTGGCAACCTGATCCCAACTCTGACACGGAGCAACATTCATGACTATCAGCGCAGGAGCCCTCCTCACGGGCACGTGGACCTCATCTGAACTGCGGCAGGGCAGCGCGCACGGTGCCGGCGATCACTTCACCGGTCCGGACGGCAAAATCTACAAGTTCGTTCAGTACGACACTGGGGCAGGGTCGGTCGCTGCCGTTGCTGGCAACGTCTGCTACTACTACGCGCCGAGCGGAGCATCTGCTGGTGCCACAACCGTCGTTACGTCCGACCTGTCGGACTCGGCTGGTCTGGGCGCTGGTGTGCTGCAATCGGCTCCGGCCGATGGCGAATATTGCTGGATTCAGATCAAAGGTCCGGCAACCATCACCCCCGCTCTTACGGCTGGAGCTGACGGCAACGCGCTCACTGCAGTTGGCGCGACTGACGGCACGCTCGACGTGTCGGCGCTCGCGACTGACGCGATCGTTGCCTACGCGGTCGACGCTTCCGCGAAGATCATTTTCTGCGACTTCCCGTTCTGAGGTCACTAGGCCGGGGGCAATCACGCCCCCGGCCGCTTGCTTAAGGAAACACGATGTCCGCGCAAACCGCACCGTTTCGCATCATCAAGTTCTGGACCGAATACAAGCGTGCCGCTGGCGGCTTGAAGGAAATCGACAAGGTCGAATATTGCGCGGTCGGCATGGCGCAGAAGGCGACCACGGTCGCGCGCATCGCCGACCTGCGGCGCATTCGCGAGGCGCCCGATCCCGACGACGTGGCGTCAAACATCGCCCGCGATCGCTGGGCGTTCATCGAGCGGCACTACAACGCCTGGAAAGCCGGCCAAGCCACGCCCGAACATGGCACGCCGCTTGCCGCATGGCCTGGGATCACGGCAGAGCAGGCCGACGTATTCCGCACTGCGGGGCTCAGGGCTGTCGAAGACATTGCCCAGGCAACGGATAGCGTCATCAACCGCATCAACCTGCCCGGCGTGCGCGAAATCCAGAAGAACGCACAGCGGTTCCTCGAGGCGGCGGACAGCACCGCCATTGCCGACCGCATGGCAGAGAAGGACAAGCAGATTGCCTCACTGACGGCTGATCTGGAAGAGCTGAAGCAACTCATTTTGAGGCAGCAGGACGAGGACGAGGAAGAAGACAAGCCCAAGCGCCGCGGCCGGCCGCCGAAGGTCGCTGCCGATGAGGCGACTACGTGAGCAGTCTTGTCGATATCGTCGGGGACGTAGCCACGCGCATTGGCATTCACGTGCCGGCGGCTGTGGTCGGTTCGTCGGACCCGAACACGCGGCTGTTGCTTGCCCTGACACAACAGGAGGGGCGCGATCTTGCATCGCGTCACCCCTGGCAGGTGCTTACGAAGGAGAAGACGTTCACGGCCACAGCAACGGAAGAGCAGGCGAACGTCATCCCAGCCGATTTTGACCGGTTCGTCGACAGCACGTTCTGGAACCGCACTGAAAACAGGCTGGTGCTTGGCCCCGTATCGGCCGTGGATTGGCAAGCGCTCAAGTCGGATCGTATCCAAGCGGTCCACGACACATTCCGCCAGCGCGGCAATAGCCTCTACATGCTGCCGACGCCCACGGCCGGCGCCACGTATGCATTCGAGTACGTGTCGACGTATTGGGTCGGTCTGACAGGCTCGACGACGGCCACGCTCGATGAGTTCGCGGGCGACACAGATATTCCCTATCTCGATGCAGAGTTAATCCGGCTCGGCGTGGTGTGGCGCTATCTACGGGCGCGCGGGCTCGACTATGCCGAGGCGTTTCAGTCCTACGAGCTGGCCGTAAAGCGCAAGATCGGCCGCGACGGCGGCTCGCCTACGCTCAACATGAGCGGCCCGAGTGACCGTTATCCGATCCCGCGTGCCACGATTCCCGATGGGAGCTGGAATCTCAGCTAATGATGCTCGCGCCCGCTCGCACCAACTCAAATCGTAGACCTGTCGCGCGCATCATGCCGCTGCCGTTCCCAACGAAGGGATGGAACGCCAAGCTGCCGCTAGCGTCGATGCCGCAAGATTACGCTGTCGAGTTGCGCAATTGGTTCCCGCAGCCCGGTTATGGGGAGGTACGGCGTGGCTTTCAGCGGTGGGCGTGGTCGATCGGCGCCGACGTTCCCGTTGAGACGCTTATGGCGTGGCGCGGGCCTGCCTCGAGCAAGATGTTCGCCATCGCTGACGGCACCATTTGGGACATTACGCTTCAGCAGGCCGCGACATCGGCAGCAACGGGCCTGACGCTGTCACGGTGCCAACACGTTAATCACACGACATCGGCCAATCATTTTCTTTTTGTCGTCAACGGCCAGGACGCGCCGCAGCACTACAACGGCTCGGCGTGGGCAGCGCCGACGATAACGGGCGTTACCCCAGAAGATATCGTTCACGTCAACTCGCACAAAAAGCGGCTGTGGTTTACGCTGGTTGACTCGACGACGGCCTATTACCTCGGCACCGAAGCCGTTGCGGGTGCGGCAACAGCGTTTGCGCTTGGCTCGCTGTTTACGCGCGGCGGCTATCTCATGGCCATGGCGACGTGGACTAGAGATGGCGGCTCTGGATCAGACGATTACGCGGTGTTCATCTCGTCAGAGGGGCAGATCGCGCTTTACCAAGGCACCGACCCATCAAGCGCCAACACGTGGGCACTTGTCGGCACGTTCGATGTTCCGCCCCCGATCGGCCGGCGCTGTTTCTTCAAGTACGGCGCGGATCTGGGTTTGATCACGGTTGAGGGCGTGTTTCCGCTGTCGCAGCTCCTTTCTGTTGATCAGAGCCAATCGCAGCGCGTGGCGATGACGGACGACATCACGCCGGCATTTGCGACTGCGTTTCAGTCCTACGGCTCAAATTTTGGTTGGGAGGCGTGCGTCTATCCCAAAGGCACGCGGCTCATCGTCAACATTCCAACGGCCGAGAACAGCCAAGCCAAGCAATACGTCATGAACACGGTAACGGGAGCGTGGTGCGAATTCGATTCGCACAATGCCAATTGCTGGGTTGTGTTCGGCGACAATCTCTATTTTGGCGCCAACGATGGCACCGTTTACAAGGCGGACAGCGGATCAATCGACTACGATACCGAGATCGTTGCTGTAGGCCAGACGGCATACACGGCCGTAAAATCGCCGATGGTCAAGCAGTGGAAGATGGTTCGCCCGATCGTCACCACCTCCGGCTCATCGGTGCCGGAGGTTGGTGTGTCGGTGGACTTCCAAGAGACTGACAGCCTCGCAACCACGGGCGAGGCAACGGCGGCAACGGCGCGGTTCGACACCGCTGTTTTCGACGCCGCTGTGTTTGCGTCGGACAGCAACAACATCTCCGAATGGGTTGGTGTGACGGGGATAGGCGTCTTCGGCTCGATCAAGTTCAGGGGCGAGACCGGCGAAACAAAAACCGGCTCGACGTTGTGGGGCAGCGCCGTGTGGGGCGTGTCAAGCTGGGTCGAAAGCACGTCGGCTGACGAGATTATCCGCGTCAATGGCTTTATGTTGATGACTGAGGTCGGGGGGCATTTGTGAGGCTGGTGGCAGGCCACAACGACACGGTAAACGCCTGGATCAGTCATTTTCACGGGGCGGACATTCTGCACCGGCCGTCCGAGACGTTCGGCGTGATCGATGCGGATGGTGTGCTGCGCGGGGCTATGGTGACGTGGTTCAAGACCGATGCCACGGCCGAATTGAGCGTGTTTGGCCGAACATCGAATGATGTGTGGAAGGCTTACTTTAATTGGGTGTTCGCGCACATCCATCGCCTCGAGGTGCGCACCAGCCGGCGCAACAAGGCCGTTAAGAAAGCCGCGCCGAAGTTCGGCTTCGCTTATCAGGGGCCTGATCGTGACTACTACGGTCCAGGTGACGATGCGTTGGTGTTCTACATGACCCCCGACAAATGCAGGTGGATCAATCATGGGCTCGATGTTCAAGTCGCCTAAGGCGCCGGCACCAATGAACGTGGGCGCAGTCGGCGCGCAGCAGCAGCAGCAGAACACGGCCAACGCTTTTCAGCAGGCGGCATTCAACCGGCCGAACCAGTCCGATGCGTTCGGCAACACGTTGAACTATGCGCAAAGCGGCACGGATGCGCAGGGCAACCCGATTTTTTCCGTCAATCAGCAGCTCGGCCAGACCGGGCAGCAGATGGCGGGCGGGTTCGCTGGGCTTGGCCAAGCGTATTTCGATCAGGCGGCCAATCGTCCTGATCTGGGCTCCGGCGCGGCTCTTGATCGAGCCTATTCGGCAGCGACGGCCAACATCGAACCGCGGTTCCAACGCGCTAACGATCAGATGGTGAACCGCCTGCGCAATCAGGGCCTTGATCCGACCAGCGAAGCCTACAAGAGCCAGGCAAACGATTTGGCTTTGCAGCAGCACGAAGCGCGGAACAGCCTCTATTCTCAGCTCCAAGGCCAGATGTTCAACCAGGGCCTCGCTCAGCGCCAGCAGCAGATGGGCGAGCTGAACCCCGGTTTGCAGTTCGGCATGGGCACCACACGGCCGAACGTCGTCAACACACCGGGCGTAAACGTCGGCAACGTCGACTATGTCGGGCTGAACCAAGCCCGCTACGCTCAAGAAATGGAACAGTACAAACAAAAGCAAGCGGCGCGAAGCGCTGGTCTTGGCGGACTGGCCAGCTTGGGCGGAACGGTCATCGGCGGTGTGCTGGGCGGCCCCATCGGGGCATCGATTGGCAAGTCGCTTGGCAACGCACTTGGCGGCGGTGGGGGCATGGGTATGCCGGGCGGCGGTTCCGCATTCGCGGGCGATAATGACCCGGCGGGCTCATATTATTACTACGGGTGACGCAATTGTCTGACGCAACGCCTCTGACGCTGCGCTATAACAATCCGGGCGCGGTGGAGTTCAAGCCCTGGATGTCGGCCTACGGCGCAACGCTTGGGCCGAATGGCCGCTATGCGCAGTTTCCTGGCCCCGAGCAGGGCTATCAGGTCATGTCGCGCATTCTGGACACCTACCAAAACAAGCACGGCCTGAACAACGTCGCCGGAATCGTGAACCGATGGGCTCCGCCGCAGGTCGATAGAAATTCGACCGCGCAGTATATCGCCAACGTCTCGCGCTCGCTCGGTGTCGATCCCAACTCGCCGCTATCGCCCGAGCAGCGTCCTGGCTTGATGCGCGCCATGGCGGCTTATGAGGCCGGACGAGCGCCAGCACCTCTTGGCGGTGCGCCACAGCCTGCCGCGTCGAGTCCGCAGCCACAAGCCACATCTTCTGTCGGAGCGCGACCAATGTCGTCTACTGATTCCTATTGGAACCCGTCAACCGTCAATTGGAATAGGCAGTTTGGCGGCAATCTGATGCAGCAGGGCACTGATGCGTCGCCTGTTGGCCATTGGACGCAAGCGCTTGCGCGCGTGCTGCAGGGCGGCATGGGCGGCTATATGACGGGCCAAGCCAACAGGGCGGAATCGGCCGGCAAGCAGGGCGTGTCCGACATCTACCGCCAAGGGCTCGAGCGCGGCGACGGGATGAATAAGATCGCCGCGGCTCTTCTCGGCAACCCGTTCGGCGCGGAAGACGGTCAGAAGCTTGCACAGCAACACATGATGTTGCAGGCCAAGGGGCCAGAGCAGACCGAAGCACAGCGCAACTTTGCCTATGGTGTGAGGAACCCGGATTTTGCCAAGCGCGAAGTCGAGTTGAAGCAAGCCGCGCGCCCGCAGGTCAACATCGACCAGAAAGGCGAGACAACATTTGCCTCGGAGTCGGCCAAGGCGACCGTTAAGCGGCTCGACGAGAACATTCAGCAGGGCCAGACCGCGCGGGCGCAGGGCGCTGACATTGACCGGCTCGACGAGTTGTCGATGTCGATTGGCACGCAAGGCGCTGCCGCGCAGATCAAGGCCGCGCTTGGACCCTATGCCAACGCTCTCGGCATCAAGATCGACGGGCTGGACGAAGTGCAAGCTTTCACGGGCATCGTGTCGAAGCTGGCCCCGCTGATGCGTCCGCCAGGCTCGGGCGCAACGTCTGATTTTGAGTTCCGCCAATACTTGGCCGCTCTGCCGCAGCTTGCCCAAACCGTCGAAGGCCGCAAGCTGATCCTCGATCAGATGCGCGCTTTGAACAATCACAAGGTTGCAGTCGGCGAGATCAGCGAGCGCGTGATTGCCGGCGAGATCGACCGCAAGTCGGCCGACGCCGAAATCCGCAAGTTGGGAAATCCGCTTGGCTTGTGGCGGCAGAAACCAGAAGCCTTGCCGCCGACGCCGCAAGCTGCGCCGCAGCAGGGCGCCCCGGTCGTCAACATGGGCAATCAGATCATCGAACAGGGCCGACAGATGATCCAGTCCGGCCAGATCAACTCGCAAGCCGCCATCGAGAGCGCCATCCGCGCCATCGAGAGCGGTGTTGATCGTGCCGCTGTGATTCAACGCTTGCAAACGCTCGGCATCCCCGTGCCGCCCGAGCTGATGCAGCCCGCGGCCCCACAGCCAGCGCCGCAGCGCCGCGGCACGCTCAACCGCGAGGTGATCCGCAATGGCTAATCCGGCCGATGCGCTGTTTGCCGATTTAATCGCACCGACACCGGATCGTCCGGCCAATCCGGCTGATGCGCTGTTTGCTGATCTGGCCACGCCCCAACAGCCCACAACGCCATCCGGGTTTGTCCGCGACGTCGGCAAGTCGACGGCGGCCGGCGTGGTCAAGGGTGCTATCGGTATTGCGGCATTGCCGGGAGCGGTCGAACAGCTCAGCCGCATGGGCATCAACTACGCCGGCCGGCAATTGGGCGCACAAGGCGAGGTCGTCAATCCGCAAGCCGCTTTGCCGCAGTTTTCCGACATCAAAAAGAAGGTGGAGGACAACGTCACTGGCGAGCTTTACAAGCCGCAGACGACGGCCGGCCGCTATGCTGGCGCCGTGGCTGAGTTCCTGCCTGGCATGCTGTTTCCGGTGGCGGGCGCGGCTGGTGCGGGTGCACAGCTCGGGCGCCGCTTTGCGCTCAATGTGGCCGGGCCTGGCGCAGTCAGCGAAACGGCAGGTGAGGCGACCAAGGGCACGGCGCTTGAGCCTTATGCCAGAGCTGGTGGCGCGCTTCTAGGCGGCGTGGCTCCGCAGATGATTGGCCGTGTCGTGTCACCGGGCGCGATCAATCGCAGCTCGGCAAAAGGCGTCGAGCGTGCCGAGTACGTCGATGCCATGCGCAAGGAAGGCGTGCCGTTGTCGGCGGGCGACATCAGCGGCAATCGCTCGATCCGATGGGCAGAAAGCGTTGCGGCCGACACTCCAGGCGCGGCAAGCAAGGCGGCCGTATTCCGCGATGCGCAGTCGGAAAAGTACGTTGAAGCTGTGTTGAAGAAGGCGGGAATCGACGCCAAGGCGGCCACACCAGAGGTTATTGATCAGGCGTTCACGCGCATTGGCAGCGCATTCGAGTCGGCTGCGCAGCGTATCGCCGTGCCGCTCAATGTCCAGTCGGGCGCTGTCAATGTGCAATCGCGCGTGGCCAAGATCGCCGACGATTATGAGCGCATCACCGAGCCGTCGTTGCGCAGCGCGCTCCCACGCGCCATTGCCGACGACGTGGCGTCGCTGGCCGCTCAGAACAGCCACATGACGGGCGACATCTATATTGTCTGGCGGTCTCAGCTAGGGTCCGCCGCACGCAACGCACAAGATCCCCGTACCCGTGACGCGCTTTATGCAATGCAGAACACGCTAGACGACATCGCAGAGCGGTGGGTGTCGTCGACAGGGCGGCGCGACGTGGCGCAAACGCTGCGAACCGCTCGGAAAGAGTATCGCAACCTGCTGGCCATCGAACGCGCAGCGATCAGTGCTGGAGAGGGCGCAGCGCTCGGCATTTTCTCGCCGCAACAATTGGCCCAAGCCGTCAAAACCGTGCACGGGCAGCGCAACTATTCCCGCGGGCGTGGTGATCTTGTCGATTTGGCCCGTGGCGGCGCGGCACTCATGGCGCCGTTGCCCAACAGCGGCACGCCAGCGCGGCTTGTGATGTCGGCTCTCGGCGCTGCAGCTGGCTCGGCTGTGGCTGGCGCTCCAGGCGCGGCGGTCGGCGTGCTTGCGCCTTTGGTCGGCCAAGCGATTGCAGGCCGCAGCATCATGAGCCCGACCATGCAACGCTACCTCGGCAATCAGGTGGCGGCCCCCATGGTGAGCCTGCCAGCTGCGAACCGTATGTCGACGCGGTCTGGCGCGGCGGCACAGTTCAACGAAACTGAGAGTGAGCGCCAGCTCATCGCGCGGGCGTTGGCGCGTTAGGCACACAACACGGGATGATCATCATGGCAGACCCAGTCAACAACTTCAGCCCCCTCACGCCGGAGCAGCAAGCGATGAGCATGGAGGCAATGAGCACAATCGCGAGCGCGCGTCGCAGCATCGACAACATGTAGCAAAGGATTCAGGTCATGAACAATCAAGGCGACATTCTTCAGCAGCTCACGCCCGAACAAATCATGATGCTTCAAGCGTTGCTGTCCGGCAGCGGCGGCGCCGGCCAGGCCATGCCCGCGGAGCAAGCGCAGGCAATGGGGCAGATGCCAGCGGTGAGCAATGGAGCCCCGCCGCAGATGATGCAGCAGCAGGCTGGCATGAACCCAGCCGCACGGCAGAAGATGATTCAAGAGCTGATGCGCCGATAATCGCCCAAACCTAGTGCCTGCGTATCATCCAAGGATAACGCCCCTTGCCCCGCAACGGATCAGGCACCTATTCAGTCCCGACCACGTACACATCTGGTCAGACCATCACCGCCGCGGTCGTCAACTCCAACTTCTCCGACGTTGGAAGCGAGCTGACCAACAGCGTCGCGCGCGATGGTCAAACCACAATGACTGGACCGCTGAAGGCGGCCAACGGCACAGCGGCGGCGCCGGCCGTGACGTTCGCCGCGGATACAGACACCGGCATCTATCGCAAGAGCGCCAACACAATCGGCGTGGCGTGCGGTGGCTCCGAGGTGGCGGCAATCTCGTCGTCTGGCATCGAGCTTTCATCGGGGTTTGTGACCGTCATGCCGCCCGGCGCCATGATGCCGTATGTCGGCACGTCTGCGCCGACAGGATGGGTTCGCGCGAACGGCCGCACCATCGGCAACGCTTCCTCGAGCGCAACGGAACGCGCCAACGCTGACACAGAAGACCTGTTTACTGTTCTATGGGACAGCTACAGCGATTCGGTCTGTGCCGTCTCGTCTGGTCGAGGCGCGTCGGCTGCCGCGGACTATGCCGCGAACAAGACAATTGCGCTTCCCGATTTGCGCGGCCGATCGTTCTTCGGCCTCGATGACATGGGCAACAGCGCGGCATCGCGCCTTGGCACGGTCATCACGTCGGCAACCACTAACGGCGCATCAGGCGGCACGGAAACCGTTGCTCTGGCGACCGGCGAACTGCCGAGCCACACCCACGGCCCCGGCACGCTGGCAACGTCCTCGGCCGGCGCGCACACGCACGACATCACGGGCGGTACGTCGGCCAACACCGAGACGGCGGGCGCGGGACCACGCGTATCCAACATCACGGCGGGGCAGCCCGTCATCGGCGTCGCTGGCGCGGCCTCGGCCGGCGCGCACACCCACAGCGTTACCAGCGGCGTAACTGCGGCGACCGGCTCCGGCACGGCGCATTCCAACATGCCGCCCGCTTGGCTCGCAACCTTTATCATCAAGCTCTGAGGTCAAGCGATGTCGCGCAGCGCCGGCACTTATACGCTCCCGTCTAATTCCGTTTCGCCAGCCGTGGCGGACACGGTAATCAGTCCTACCGACTTCAACGCGGTGATGGACGATATTGAAACGGCGGTTAACGAAAGCACCTATACCGCAGGGCTTGGCGCGACCGACAATCGCCTCGTGCGCACGGATGGGACCGACACAAAGAAAATTCAGGGTGCCAGCGTCACGCTCGACGATAGCGCCAACATGTCGGGTATCGCTGCACTGTCGGCGACAACGATAGAGCTGGGGCACGCAACGGATACTACCCTTGCGCGGTCTGGTGCGGGCGATATCACCATCGAGGGCAACGCAGTCTATCGGGCCGGCGGTGTGGATGTTGCCCTCGCCGATGGCGGCACGGGCGCGAGCCTGACAGATCCGAATGCCGATCGAATTATGTTCTGGGACGACAGCGCCAGCGCTGTGACGTGGCTTGAGGTCGGGTCGGGGTTGTCGATTACAGGGACGACGCTATCGGCAAGCGGCGCGGCCGGCGACGTGACGGCAGCCTCGGCATTTGCAACGGATAACCGTCTGATCCGTTCGGACGGCACCGGCAAGGGGGTGCAGGCATCCGGCATTGACATCGACGATAGCGATGTGATGACCACGCCGGGGCGGATCATCGCGACCAAGAACGGTGCGCTCGATGCGCCTACCATCGCCGTTAATGGCACTCCAATAAGCGGGGGCACGGCGACAACGACCAAACCGCTCGTCTTACTGGAGCACGGCGGCGCGACAAGCAACGCATGGAGCACGAGCGGCACGGTTCTGGGAATCAACTTTCCCACTGGTTTTACTGGCAACGCAATCGACATTCAGCGGAACGCTGTAAGTGTGCTCTCATGGTCGACTTCCACAGGCTGGAGATTTGGGTCAAACGTCAACTTAACAGTAAGTGGGGCCACACTTTCCTGGACCGGTTTAGGAAATACAATTCTTACATCTCCAGCAGCCGCAACGCTTCAATTCGGCGCCACCGATACAGCGTCTCCGGTCGCTCAGACGCTCCGCGCCCAGGGCTCTCGCTCTGGCACTGATACCAACGTCGGCGGCGGCAACCTCACGATTCAGGCCGGCACGGGCACGGGCACGGGAACGGCAGCCTCGCTGATCCTGCGTTCGCCCGTGACTGTCGCGTCTGGCACAGGCGCTCAAACGCAGACGACGGGCCTGACGATCACGAGCGGCGTGCCCTACGTGCCGAGCTACACGGTAGCTGGTGCGCCGTCTGCCGCGACTGCGGCCGGCATCATTTACGTGAGCAACGAAACCGGCGGCGCCGTGCTCGCGTTTTCGGATGGCACCAATTGGCGCCGCGTCACAGATCGCGCGATTATTGCTTAAGGACCGACGATGAGCGAGACACCAGAAGTCCCGACCGTAAAGCCGCAGATCGAGACACCGCCTCCTCCCTACGATCCGCGCTATCAGAACGCGGTGGCGACGTACACCGAGACGGCCGACGCGATTGTGCAGGAATGGCACGTCGAGACGTGGCCGATCGACCGGGTGAAAACGATCTATCGCAACCGGGTGGAAGAGGAAGCGGAGCGCATCCGTCTGCGCTACATCACGCCGGGCGCTGGCATGGCGATGACCTACACCGAGAAGCATCAGCAGGCACAGGCTGTGGAGGCGATGGGAGAAGCGGCGGCCAACGCGCTGACGCCAGAACAGCGCACGTCTCAGTTCCCGACGCTGGCCGCATCGGTCGGCATCGAGGCGCCGACGCTGTGGGGCTGCGCCCTGCTGGTGATCCAGAAATACGAGCAGTTTGCACAACTCTCCGGTGCCATCGAGCGCGCGCGTTTGCTCGGTAAGAAGGCGATCAGTGATGCGTCCGATCAGGCGGCGGTTGTCGCTGCATATGGGGCGATCACATGGCCGAACCCGTAGCATCGAGGGATTGGCGCCAGAAGCACCGCGAAGTCCGCCACGAGCGCACGACCGAGGTGCGCGCCGAGACGCTGCCCGCTGATGTCGTCGACCTCATCACCGACATGGCCCAGCAAGTCGCGCGGATCAACCTCGAGCTGATCGACGCGAAGCAGCGGCTAGCGGCCATTGAGTCCATCGAGATCGACAAGCGGTTGCTCAAGGGGGCGGCATGAGGTTCGACACACTCGCCCGCGAATACGCCACGCTCTGGGACAACATGGAGGTGACACGGCTTCACAGGTCCATCGAGCGCACGGCCGACCGCATCATCGAGAACCGCTCCCGCTATGAGGCCATTCAGGCCACAACCGGCGTGCCGTGGTTTGTCGTTGGGATCATTCATTCGCTCGAGACGGGCCTGCGCTTTGATCGGCACCTGCACAACGGCGACCCGCTGACGGCGAAAACAAGGCTCGTTCCCGCCGGGCGACCCTTGGGGCATGCCCCCTTCACATTCGAGCAGAGCTGCCAGGACGCGCTTTGCATGAAGTCCTACGACAAGATCCCCGCTTGGCCGGTCGAACGCATCGCCTGGGCGCTGGAGAACTACAACGGTTGGGGCTATCGCCGGTATCGCAAGATCCTCAGCCCGTACCTGTGGAGCGGGTCGAACCACTACGCCCGAGGCAAGTACGTGGCCGATGGCAAGTGGAGCTCTACTGCGGTCAGCACGCAATCGGGTGGAATGCCCCTGCTCAAAGCGATCGCGGACAAATGCCCCGACGTGCAGATTGTCTCGATGTTCGCGGCGACGCCCGATCCTGAGCAGCCGAGCCCAGCCAGCAACGCCAGCGCATCGGAGCCCGCCGTGCCTACCGGCGCTGCCGCTGTCGGTGGCGCTGGCATCATCAGCGGTGGTGCTCTGCTGGCCGATCCTGCTGGCGTCACGAGCACGGCAGTCGCGGTCAAATCGAATGCCTCTGCCCTGCTTGCCGGCGTTGATCTGGTGACGTGGGGCGTTCCGCTGCTGATCGCTGTGGCTGTGCTGGCGTTCTTCTACTGGAGCCGCAAGAATGGCTGACCCCGTCAACGGCCTGCTCGCCGCACGGATGGACCCAGAGCGCCGACGCCGCATCGGCAATGCCCTGATGGCGTACCAGTACGACCGGGAAACACCGCAGGACGCCGCTGTCACCGAGCGCGCGGGCCTTTTCCCGCTTGCCACCTATGCCAACGGGCAGACCGGCCCTGCATGGCCTGGACTGATCGCCACGCCAGTTGAGAAAATGGCGCAGGTGCTCAGAGGCGAGATCACGCCCGGCACGCCCGAGTTCAATGAAGCCGGTTTCGACATCGCAGGCGCGGCCATGGTGGGAGGGCTGGCAGCGGCACGGCCGAGAGTTACCCCATCAACAACGGTTCTGCCGACATCGATGTCGCAACCCGAAATAAATTATGCAACACCACGCGACGTGCTGAAAAAGGCTGAACGGCAGGCATTTAACCGCATTTCTGCAGGGTCAGTGAACCCTATCACGGAGCAGGCATGGCACGGCGGACGCGACAACTGGTTTTTGACGCATGGCACTGCAGACCGTTCGTACGAAGGCCCGTGGGGCTCGAGCAATCGCGACGTAGCCGGCACATACACCAGCAGCGCAACCGGCTACACTGCCAACGGCGCTATGATGGTTCCCGTTGAATACAGGTTCCGCAATCCGATGGAGTTCGACGCTAAGGGGAGATTGTGGAACGAATTGCCCGTTTTGACTGATAAAAATAGGCATATTGTGTATGAGACAGACGATTTAGCGCGAGCAGCTCAAGAGCGCGGCCATGATGGGCTTGTGGTCCGCAATGTCGATGATTTGCAGGACGGGCGCGGCGGGTCGTTGTCGACGACGTATAAGCCGCTGCAACGCGGCACCGTTTACAGCCCTCTTACCGGCGACCTCCTCTACGCCAACGCCCGCCCCGGCGCTGCTCTAGGGGCTGGGCTGAGTGGCGCGAGCGAGCGCCAAGGCATCCGCGCCTATCACGGCTCCCCGCATGACTTCGACAAGTTCGATACAAGCAAGATCGGCACGGGAGAAGGCGCACAGGCGTATGGCCATGGGCTGTATTTTGCGGAGAATGAAGCCGTTGCGCAATCCTACAAGCAGCCGCTTCTTGGCATGGCCAGGGGGCAAAGTGGAGCCGACGTTGTAGCGCGGCAGGCTATGAGCACAAGCGCGACACCGGAAGCCGCCATTGAGTTTATTCAGCAAACTATCGCGCACCTGCGCAAAAGGGGCCCAGAAGGCGAGAAGGCAATCCGCGAGTTCTACGAGCCTGCAATTGACATCGTGCGAAGTGGCGGGAAGCCTGACGGCCGCATGTACGAGGTGAACATCAAGGCCAACCCTGACGAGTTCCTAGATTGGGACATGCCGCTGAGCCAGCAGAGCGAGAAGGTGAGGGCGGCGCTTAACAGTATCCCTGAAGCGCAAGCGTTGCAACGTCAGCCGATTTACCCAGACTTGGGCCCCTGGCGTGGGTCTGACCTGCCGGTGGAAATTCTTACCAGTAGAAGCGGCACGTGGCCGCGCAGCGGGATGTCTCAGTACGATCCTGAAATTTCAGCAGTGTTCCGCGACGCCGGCATTCCCGGCATCAAGTACCTAGACCAAGGCTCTCGTTCTGCTGGCGAGGGCAGCCGCAACTACGTCGTGTTTGACGCCAACCTGATCGAGATTCTCAAAAAGTACGGCCTCCTAGGCATGCTCGGCGCTGGCGGCATGGCTCAAGAGCTTTTGAAGCCGTCTAAGCCCACCATCCCGGATGATGCAGCATGATCACGACCTTCTTTCGCACCATGACAGGTCAACTCGCAGTCGTCGCGATTGCCGTCTCTGCCGTCGTCGGCTGGGTGGCGTCCATCAAAAGTAAGGCGGTTACAGAGGAGCGTGCGCGCGTCGAAGCGAAGAGCAACCAGAATGCCAAGAAAGCCGATGCTGCTCGCCGCAGCGCTGACAAGCTGCCTTCTGACCGGTTGCGCGACAAATGGTGCCGTGACTGCTGATGCAAGCTGCAAAGCGTTCCAGCCCATCGCCATGAGCAAGCGCGACACAGACGAGACGAAAAGGCAGATCATCGGCCACAACCGGGCCTATGAGGCCATCTGCCCGGCGTCGGAGCGCTCAAATGGATGAGCGATTGGCTGTCATATCAGATTGGGCGGATCGCAAGCGACGTGAGCGAGACCAATCGCAAGGTGGACGACCTCACCCACAAGGTGGATTCGGCTCTCTCGTGGGCGCAACGGCTGGTGCTGCTGGGCCTGTCGATCCTGGGTGGTCTGCTGCTCAATTACTCGCCGGACAAGACGGGCGAGGCCCTGGCAGCCTTCCTCAAGGCCCTTCGATGAGCGTGCGGGTTTGCCACGCGCTGCTTGCCATTGCGATAGCAGCTTGCCTGATTGGAATCGCCCGCAATGCGTGGTGGGTCGTGATGCACTGGTGACTGGCCCTTTCTAGTCTTCCAAGTGCAGCGGAACATCCCGCCACTCGATTACGCTCTCAACTGCGATGCCTTTGTCGTCGAGACGTAGGACCTGCCAGGCCTGTTGCAACCGGGGCGGGCTTGTTGTCGTGGTCCGGCTACCGAGCCAGCGCAGTTGAGGCGTAACTGTCGACACTGAGTGTCCGCCGAGTAACAAAACTTGAGTTTCGGCTGACATCCGTCCGGCCTCCGTTGGTGCTTTATGCGTCGTGGCGGCGGTAATCCGCCAGCCACTTCTTGATTGCCTTTTCGAAGGCGACAGGGTCGCTCGCACTAATGGTGCTGCCGCGCGTTCCGCCACCGTGGCAAATCTGCCGGCCAAGCGTTCCGCTGCGGCGTGCACTACCAAAATCGCAGTAGACGTAGCCACCGCCTGGGCGGCTGAATGTCCATTCGTCGCCGTTCGGCCACACGGCCGTCAGCGAGCCTGAATTCTCGCGGCGCCACTTGATGCGGTTTGCACTGGCGCGGTTCGGGTGGTTCGTCATGGTCTTGTCTCCGCCCCTGATTCCGCGAGGCGCCGGTCTGATGGTGGATAGATAGCAAATCACCGATTGACCGTCAACATAATTCGTGCAAAAAAGGTTGCGAAACGTTCGGACGAATTATCCACAGCCGAAAGCTTATGGCACAGTGAAGTCACCGGAGCAGACCCAAGGCGAGGTAGTGGGATACGCCCGCGTCTCGACCGAGGACCAAGACCTGAAGATGCAAATCACGGCGCTAGAAAAATCTGGCATACCGCGCAACATGATCTTCTCGGAGAAGGTCAGCGGTGCCGCGCGGCGGCTTCCCGAGCGCGAGCGTGCGTTGAAGATGGCGACCCGGCCGGGCTGGGTGTTGCGCGTGTGGAAGCTCGACCGGCTCGGCCGCTCGATGCGGGACGTGGTCAACATCGCCTATGATCTGGCCGACGCTGGTGCCAGCGTGCAGACAATGGACGGCATCGATACAGGGCGGCCGATCGTTGGTCCTTTGATCCTGAACGTACTGGCAGCCGTTGCTGAGTTCGAGCGCGCGATGATCGCAGAGCGCACCAAGGCCGGCATGGCCGCTCGGAAGGCAGCAGGCCAGAAGTTTGGCGCGAAGAAGAAGATCAACGCGAAGCTGCGAGCCACGATCCGCAAGCAGCTTCGCGAGAAAGACCCGGCCACGGGAAAGCTGCGCTACACCATCACCGAGATTGCCGAGATGCACGATATGGTGGCGTCGACTATCCAGAACGACCCGGCGCTGCGCGGGCTGAGAACGCAGTGGGGCATCAGCCGGCGAGGCCGGCCCCCAGGCAAGAAGCGAAACTAAGGAGCATCGGGTGGCGCTTAGAGCTTTGGACCTGTTCTGCTGCGCTGGCGGTGCGTCCGAGGGGCTGCGCCGCGCTGGCTTCGACGTGGTTGGTGTCGATATCGATCCGCAACCGCAGTATCCGTTCGAGTTCCATCAGGCCGACGCCATGACGTTCCCGCTAGGCGGCTTTGACTTCATCTGGGCTAGCCCGCCGTGCCAAGCGTACACGCTATGCCAGCGGATCATGAAGAATGACCACCCCGACCTCGTTGCGCCGACGCGCGAGCGATTGAAATCGTCAGGCGCATTTTGGTGCATCGAGAACGTCCCAGGCTCCCCTCTCATCGAGCCAATCGAATTGTGCGGGACCATGTTCGGCCTCAAGACGTACCGGCACAGGCTGTTCGAGTGCTCATACCCAATCGATCAGCCGCCTCATCCTAAGCATGAGGCGCGCAACGCGAAGATGGGGCGCCCGATCCGTGACGGGGAGTTTATCCAAGTGGTCGGCAACTTCTCGAATGTAGCGTTCGCGCGTGAGGCTATGGACATCGGCTGGATGTCTCGCGACAAGCTGCGTGAGGCAATTCCGCCATCGTTCGCGGAGTACGTCGGCCTCGCTGCTCGCGTAGCTATTGCGAAGCGTGACGTGGAAGATCTCAACAGCCGCAGCCGCAACATGCTGGCTGCGTAATTCGTGCAACCGAGGAGAGACGCCATGCGCGACCATCTCGGCCGACGGATCGGTGAAAAATTCGAGCTTGATTGGAAGCTGCCGCGCCGCGACGAGCTGGCGATTGCTATCCGTATCTCACTCACCCGTCGCGGCGTGACCTGGGGCGAAAACCTGCACACTGATGAGCAGTGGGCCGAGATGGCCGACGAGATCATTGAGACACTTGAAACGGACCATTAGAGGAGACCGCCGTGGCCGTGAAACATGACCTGTCGCAAGCCGAACGTGAGACGGCTATTCGCGTCCTTGGCGCGGCTGACGGGTACGCCAGCATGCTGATCCGAGTGCGGTCGCAGATTGCGAACGTGATGAGCGAACGGATTGACGAGCGGCACACTCGCAAGCTGGCGGCGAGAGATCAGATCCTGCGCCCGCTCGTAGCGCTTCGCGACCACTGCGAAACTCAGCACCGCGAGTGCAGCAACGCCTACAAGCGCAGGATGGCCGGCGAGAACCACTAACAACGGAGGGCCAATCGTTGGCCATTTCGTTGGCAGCCCAACTCACCTAGCAACCTAAAGCCTTGATTTGAATGGTCGGAGCGGCGAGATTCGAACTCGCGACCCCTTGCTCCCGAAGCAACCGAGTCAGC
>Ga0315905_10000651_pt1 | contig 37661 bp, 21 predicted proteins | sample LakEriMetagenome_5_FD_203522 | JGI IMG/M metagenome (GOLD analysis project Ga0315905, IMG submission 203522) | Freshwater fungal communities from buoy surface, Lake Erie, Ohio, United States - Buoy 4 MA121 | ecosystem: Environmental > Aquatic > Freshwater > Lake | place: USA: Lake Erie, Ohio... | reverse complement strand
AGGCGCGAAAATGCCCGGGCGCACCGGGTTGACGCGCTGCAAAGCCAGCCCACACTGACGCCTTTCCATGGCGCGGGTCCACATTCGCATCGTCGCAGCGCTTCTTGCCCTCGCGGTCCTCGCAGTGACCGTGCTGGGTGCCTACTATATGTACCGGGAGAACATCGTCCCGGAGCAGAAGCGCAAGGAGGAGGTGGCAGCGCTGTTGAAGCAAAAAGGCCCGAAAGCAGATCCCGGCAAAAAGGTGTTCGACCAGGCCATGGAACTGATCCGAAAGCGCGAAATGGAGGCGGCGCACGAAAAGCTCATGGAGATCATCGACGTTTACCGCGACTCCGAACGCTACGAGCCCGCGCGGGTGGTCCTCGGCGAGATGAATATGGACCGCCTGTTTTCCCGCGTGCCCATGCCTGGGAAACTCGAATACACCGTGGGCCGCACGCGGCAGGACAACCTCAACGCCATCGCCGCGAAATTCCGCACCACCATCGCTTACATCAAGCGCGTCAATAATCTGCTCGGCACGGTGATTCATCCAGGCGACCGGCTTGTGCTCTATCCGCTGGATTTTGAAGTGGAGGTGCGTCTCCAGGACAAGCGGGTCACGCTCCTCAAGGACGGCCGGTACTTCAAAGACTACACCATCGTGGGCCACCATCTGCCGTTTGCCCGCATGGGCCGGGAGACGACCGTCGCGGAAACCCCGGGCTGGATTGGCGAAAAGAAAATCCGTCCCGATGACGAGCGCTACACGGCCGCCGGGAAATGGATCCAAACCGCCTCCAAAGGCTCCCGCGCCGGCATCATCTTCTGCCCGGAGCCGCCGCCTCCGCCGGAGGGCCAGCAGCCGTCGCCGGCCGGTATTTATCTTTCCGCTGAAGACATGCACGAGTTGATTACCATTATCCGCCCGGGTATTCCTCTCCGCTTTATTGACCAGGGAAAATCCTAACGTTCATGAAAATGACCCCGCTCGAATTTGAAAAGCCCATCATCGAACTCCAGGAGCAGCTGGAGGAACTGCAGAAGAAGTCCAGCGGACAGGACCTGAACGTGGACCGGGAAGTCGCTGCGATTCAGTCCAAGCTGGAAACGCTGCGCACCAATACCTACCGCAACCTGACTTCGTGGCAGCGTGTGCAGATTGCCCGGCACCCGGCCCGGCCCTACATGCTCGACTACGTGCAGCACTGCTGCAGCGAGTTCGTGGAACTGCACGGGGACCGGCACATCGGTGACGACCACGCCATGCCCGGGGGCTTCGCCACCATCGGTGGAAACCGGGTCATGCTCATCGGCCATCAGAAAGGCCGCGACACCAAGGAGAACCTGAAGCGGAATTTCGGCTGTGCTCACCCGGAAGGCTACCGCAAGGCACTGCGCCTCATGCGCATGGCGGAGAAGTTTAATCTGCCGGTCGTGAGTCTCATTGATACCCCCGGCGCGTATCCCGGCGTCCAGGCGGAGGAGCGCAATATTGCGGAGAGCATCGCGTTCAATCTGCGAGAGATGATGTCGCTGAAGGTGCCGGTCGTGGCAGTGGTCATCGGCGAAGGAGGCAGCGGCGGTGCACTCGGCATTGGAGTCGCTGACCGGGTGCTCATGATGGAGAACGCCTATTATTCCGTGATCAGTCCGGAGGGCTGCGCGGCCATCCTCTGGAAGGACCGCAAGTTTGCTCCAGATGCGGCCGATGCCCTGCGGGTCACCGCCAAAGACCTGAATAAGTTCGGCATCGTGGATGCGGTCATTCCGGAACCGATGGGGGGTGCTCATAACAACCCTGAGGAAGCCGCTGCGGCACTCAAAGCCGCGATTGTTTCTCAGCTGGAAGCGCTGGGCTCGCTGTCCCCGGCAGAAATTCGAGCCGGCCGCTACGCCAAGTTCCGAAAGTACGGCGAGTTCACCGAAACCGCCGCCTGAGATTCTGCGGCACCGCTCTGCAAAGTGTGATTTCAAATTACAAGTGGAACGCGTAACCCCTTGATGGTGAGTAGTCACTTTTTCGGAAAAACGCTGTTCCCGCCTCGTGCTGGCAGTTTTTTCCCGGGAAAATGACTGGGGGCGCAGAGCCGAGGCCCGCTCCACTTGGAACTTGAAACCGCCTGGCACAAAAAACGGCGGAGGTGATGAGCCTCCGCCGCTTTGTTTTGATTCAATGGAACGCCAGCGGCTCAGTTCGCGGCGAGAAAGTCCTTCGCGGCGGGCACCGGGATTTTCTTGAAGCGCTGGGTGATGTCGATGAGCGACTGCTCCACACCCATGCGCTCCAGACTGGAGGCGCCGACGAAGCCGACGCAGCCGGTGCGCTCATTCACCTGAGCCGCGTCCTCGGGCGAGCAAATCGGGCCGCCGTGGCTGAGGAAGATGATATCCTTGCGGCCGGATTGGTTGGCACCGGCAATGATCTCATTGGTGCGTGCCACGGCATCGTCCATGGTGCAGCAGGCCCCGGTGACACCGATGGAACCGCCGATGGTGGTGCCCACGTGGGCGATGATGGCGTCCGCTCCGGCTTCGGCCATCGCTTTGGCCTCCTCTGCGGCACCGACATAGACCACCGTGAAGAGGTCCATGCGCCGGGCGAGGCTCACCATTTCATACTCCTTCTTTACGCTCATGCCGGTTTCCTCCAGCACGCCGCGGAAGTGCCCGTCCACGATGGTGTGGGTGGGGAAGTTGTTGACTCCGGAGAAGCCCATGTCCTTCACCTGGAGCAGCCAGTGCCACATGCGGCGGCGCGGGTCGGTGGCGTGGACACCGCAAATGACGGGGGTTTCCTCCACGATCGGGAGCACTTCATACTCGCCGATTTCCATCGCGATAGCATTGGCATCGCCGTAGGCCATCATGCCTGCGGTGGAGCCGTGGCCCATCATGCGGAAGCGGCCACTGTTGTAGATAATGATGAGGTCTGCGCCGCCCTTTTCGATGAACTTGGCACTGATGCCGGTGCCGGCGCCTGCAGCGATGATGGGATCACCCTTTTTGAGCGTTTCGTGGAGACGTTCAACGACTTCGAGGCGGGTGTAGGGATTTCCTTTTCCGGTCCAAGGATTGGGCATGGCTGTTGGGGGTGGTGTGTGGGGTTGGTAGTAAAAATCAGCTGACGGGCGGGTATTCGATGGGAGTGAAGTGGCTCACCCACGGCTCCTCCCGGAAGCAGTCCACCACCATGGGTTCGCTGCCGCGGATGTTGTTGAGAACGGCGAGAAACTTCAGCGTGTCCGGGCCCGGGTTATAGGTCATGTGCGGCATTCCCGCGGGAATGAGCGCCATTTCCCCTGCTTTGAGCACGCGCTTTTCTTCGCCTACCCACTGCTCGGCCTGGCCTTCCAGCACGTAGATGATTTCCTCCCTCCCGGGGTGATAGTGAAACAGATGCGCTTCACCGGGAGGGAAGGTGGCCCGGCAAAGGTAAAGGTCGGCAGAGCCGGCGTTCGCGGGGGTGACGAATTCCTCCACGTGACACCACGGGAGATCAATGTGTTTGGCGTCGGGCGCCGTGAGATGCGTTTTGACTTCAGACATGGCTGGAAGCGGGGGAACTCAGTGAAGCGGTGGAGGCTGCGTTTGTCCAGCGTCCGCATGATGGAAAATCCCGCAGGCACAATTACGGTTTCGGCGCGTATCTACGGGACATGATCATCGGACTGACAGGAGCCACCGGATTCATCGGACGCCATTTTCTCGCCGCAGCAGCAGGTGCCGGACACACCGTTGTGGGCTTTTCCCGCACCCCGCAGCCGCGTCCGGTCTTTGCGGAAATGCGGGCATGGCATCCGGTGAAATCCGCCGACTTCACGGGGCTGGACGCCATCGTCCATCTCGCGGGGGAAAGCATCCAGGGCCTCTGGACCGCCTCTAAGCGTGAGGCCATCCGGCGCTCCCGGGTCATTGATACCTGCGATCTGGTGAGGCGTCTCCGTGAGCTGCCGTCTCCGCCGCGCGTGCTCGTGAGCGCCGGCGGAACCGCTTATTATGGCGATGGTGGCGAGGAGGAACTCCTAGAGTCCTCGCCGGCAGGGCAGGGGTTTCTTTCCGAAGTCGCCCGCGCCTGGGACGGTGCCGCTCTGGATGCCGGTGACTTTCTCCGCGTGGTGACGCTGCGCACGGGCATGGTACTCGGGCCTGATGGCGGGGCCATAACCGCGCTGCGGCGCCTTTTCCGGCTGGGCCTTGGCGGCCGCCTTGGCAGTGGCCGCCAGTGGATGCCCTGGATTCATGTGAGCGATCTCGCGCGGCTCTATCTGAAAGCGGTGGAGGATGCCACCCTCCAGGGCCCGGTGAATGCGGTGGCTCCGTCCCTGGTGCGGAACTCTGACTTCACCCGGGCGCTTGCCCGATCGCTGCACCGTCCGGCGCTGTTTCCTGCCCCGGCTTTTGTGCTGAGGCGTCTCCCTGGTGGCATGAGTGACATCTTCCTGCACAGCCAGCGCGTGCTGCCGGGTGCGGCGCAGCGGGCGGGCTTCACCTGGCTCTATCCCGAACTCCAGGCGGCCTTCGCGGAAATCTTTCAGGATTAGGCACCGTGAACAGGGGATTGCCTCCCGGGTGCAGCTTTTGGTAGTTCCCGGGTATGACCACACGCCTTTCCCGCCGCCGATTTCTGGCTTCCGCTACTGCTGTCTCCGCTCCGTTGATTCTTCCCGGCCGCATTTTGGGTCAGAGTGGTGCGACAGCCCCGGGCAGCAAAGTGCGGCTCGCCTGTATCGGTGTCGGCGGCATGGGCACGGGGAATATGAACGCCTTTCTGAATGACGAGCGTGTCCAGGTGGTCGCTGTCTGTGATGTGGATGCCAATCACCGCGCTGCCGCAGCTGCGGCGGCCAAACTCGGGGAGAAGGATGCCTGTCGCGACTGGCGCGAAGTCATCGCCCGCAAGGATGTCGATGCGGTGATGTGTGCTACTCCCGATCACTGGCACGCCGTGATCGCCTGCGCTGCTGCCGCCGCGGGCAAGGATCTCTATTCGGAGAAGCCGCTCGCTGCGAGCATCGGTGAAGGCCGGGCGGTGTGCGCGGCGGTCAAAAAGCACGGCCGCATTCTCCAGTGCGGCACGTGGCGGCGATCCGGCCTTAAGACCCGCCTCGCCTGTGAATGGGTGCGCAACGGCTACATTGGCGAGCTGAAGGAAATCCTCGTCGGCGTGCCCGGAAAGTTCGCCATCAGCGGCGGGTTCACCGGTCTCGAAGCGGAACAGCCGGTGCCCGCACACCTCGACTACGAAATGTGGCAGGGGCCGGCGCCGGCAGCCCCCTACACGGCAGGCCGCGTGCATTTCAACTTCCGCTGGGTGAAGGACTACGCGCCTGGCTATATCACCGACTGGGGCGCGCACTTCCTCGATGTCGCCCAGTGGGGCGCCAACAAAGACGACACCTCTCCGGTTTCCATCAGTGCCACCAGCGTGGTGCGCCGTGACAAGGGCTACTATGATGCCCCGGAGTCCTTCCGTGTGGAGTATGAATACGCCAAAGGCCCTCGCGTCGTAATGTTCAGCACTGAGGACACAAAGCAGTGGGGCGTGAAATTCGTGGGCAGCACCGGCTGGGTCTTCACGGAAAATGACCGTCTGGAAACCGGCCCGGAAAACCTGCGCAGCGTCAAATTCAAAGACGCTGACGAGCGGCTCTTCGTTTCCAACAATCACCACCGCAACTTCATCGACGCGGTGCTCAGCCGCGGCCGCACAGCTGCCAGCGCAGACATCGCGCAGCGTGCGGCCACCATGTGCCACCTCGGGGCCATCTCCGCGTCCCTCGGCCGGCCGGTGAAGTTCGATCCAGCAGCCGAGGCGTTCCCGGATGACAAGGAGGCTGCGGCGCTGCACACCCGGTCGCTGCGCGGCCCCTGGAAGCTGGAGTCCTGACGCCCGATTTACAGGCGGTTTACAGACAACGTCTGAAATATGGGTTGGCTGTTTTGTGTAAAACTGCTAAATTTTTCGCATCATGTCCAAACCTGCCATTCTCCTGTCCCTGCTGGCTTTCGTCAGTTCTCTCCACGCCGCGCCATTTGACGATGCCGCGGCGCTTTTGCAGTCAAAGAAATATCCGGAAGCCGCGGCTGCCTTCGCGGCGATGCCTGCCGCTGCCGGAGAAAAAGACTTCACCGCTTATCTCCATGCGTTGAGCCTCTATCTGGCGGACAAACTGGACGATGCTCTCGCTGCGGCGGACAAAGTGGCCGCTGATTCGCCATGGGGCTTGAAGGCGAAGTTTCTCAAGGGCGCGGCATTTACAAAGGCGAAGCGCCACAAGGAAGCCGAGGCCATCTACGCGGCGGAGGCGGCGCGCGCATTTTCCCCGGAACGACGCGATGCGCTGGTGAAGGCGCTCCTGGAGGTCGCCGATGAAGTGATGAATCCGGTCGCGGCCGGCGAGGTGAATCCGCCGCAGCCGGACTACAAAAAGGCCGCCAGCCTCTGCGAAAAGGTCCTCGATATGCCCATCACTGCGGATCTCCGCGCGGACGTGCTCTATAAGAAGGCCACGCTGCTGCAAAAGTCCGCGCAGCCGGAGGCCGCGCATGCCGCCTTTCACGCCTGGCTGCTGCTCTTCGACAACACATGGGCGCTCTCACTTCCCGGGGGCAAGCCGCAGCTGGAGGGCAAGCCCTCACACAAGAACCGTCTCGGTGCGCGGCTGCACCTTGCGGAGTCGCTGCTGGCACTCGGGCGCTACGGCGATGCCCGGCTTGCTGCCAAAGAACTTCAGGAGCACGTGGCCAAACTCCCGGCGCTGCCGGAAGGCATCGAACCGCTCGACTACGCCGGTGACGCCGCGTGGATCTATGCGCGCACCTTTGGCCCGCAGCCCCAGCGGCAGCAGGCGCCTGCGCAGCAAATGCGGCAGTCGTTTCAAAATGACGTGCAGCAGAATCTCCTGCCGGGGCCGCAGGGTGAGGCGGGTATGTCCGGCCCTGCAGGCAGCCCGTTCCAGCAGTTCGCGAATGCCGTGCCGTTTCCCAATCTGGGAGCTACACCCGGCTACAATGCCGAAGACGCTCTCCGCGAACTCCGCGCCTTCCTCGCTGCTCACGCTAAACACAAGGCCGCACCGGACGCCTCCGAGGCCATCGCTCGCACCCTCGACGCGACCGACAGGTCAGACGCGTCCGACCAGTTCGACAAAACCATCGCGGCCTGGACGGACTTCATCGAAGCCAAGAACTACACCTTCGACGCCAATGCGGAAGCCAACCGCAAGCCCGACGCCGCCACCGGCCAGACGCCCGCAGAAGCGCTGCTGAAACGCCAGCAGGCCGCCGCCTTCCGCATCGGGCAAATCCATTTCGACCACCGCCGCTACACTGAAGCCATCGCGCAGTGGCAAAAGTACATCGCCGCGCATCCCAACGGCGCGGACTGGCAGCGCGCGCAGAGCAGCATCATTGACGCCGAATTCCAAAGCGGCCTCACCGCCGTCGCCACGGGCGATGAAAAGAAAGCCCGCGAAATCTTCGATGGCTTCCTCGCGCGCTACCCGCTCGATGCCCGCGCTCGGCAGATTCTCTTCATCTACGGCCAGTTCCATTACGCCACGGCCATCACGATGAAGGAACAGAAAACCGATGCCGCGAAGACCGCGCCGCATTTCCAAAACGCCATCACCGAATGGTCGCGCCTCATCGGCAAGTATCCAAACACCGAGGAGTCGTCGCTCGCTCTATATAATACCGCGCTCATTCTCAGCGACGAACTCGGCCGGCTCGAAGACGGCCTCGCCGCGTTCAAGCGCGTCACCTGGGGCCAGTGGGCCGGACCGGCAAAGCAGCGCGTGCAGCTCATGAGCAGCAAGTCGCTCGCCGTCGCCAGTGAGCGCGTCTTTCGCCTCAACGAAACGCCTGCGGTCAAAGTCAGCCTGCGCAACATCGAGAAGCTCAAAGTCAGCCGCTACCCGCTCGACGTCGAAGCATTCTTCCGCAGTCGCCACCGCATGGACGCGATAGACCTCCTCGATATTGACCTCATCGCGCCTGACAAGACGTGGGAAGTCGCGGTGAAGGATTTTTCCCGCTTCCGCAGCATCCAGCAGGAGATTCCCGTCGAGTTCCCCGACGCCAAACCCGGTGCCTACGTCGTCCGCGTGGAGGCCGACGACTGGCAGGCGACCACGCTGCTCGTGCGCAGCGACATTGATGTGCTCGTCGAATCCGCGCGCCGCGAAGTGCTGGCCTACGTTCACAGCGCCGACAAAAAGCCCGTGGCCAACGCCAGCGTGCTGCTCAGCGACGGCGAGAAGATCATCGCCACCGGCACCACCGGCGCAGACGGCGTCTTCCGCGCCAAGCCTGAGGGCATCGAAAAGACCGGCACCATGCGTGCCTTCGTCAGCACGCCGCAGGGTATGGCCGGCAGCTTCCTCGAAACCGCCGGCCTCGCCCTCAGCACCCAGCCGGAAAAAATGGCGCGCGTCTTCTTCGACCGCAGCAGCTACCGCGCCGGCGACACCGTCCGCTGGCAGGCCATCCGCCGCGACGTGAAGGACGGAGCCTTCCCCGTCCCGCCAGCCAGCGAAGGCTGGAAATGGCGTGCGCAACTTCCCGACGGCCGCCTCATGTACGAAGGCGACATCAAGTGGGACGCCCTCGGCCTCTGTAGCGGGAGCTTCCAGCTCCCACCCTCTGCTTTTTCAGGCGATTACAGTGTTCGAGTGTTCACGGAGAAGGATTCCGTGCGGTCCAGTTTCTACGTAGCCACTGACACTCCATCGGGCGCGCTTCGCTCTGAGGGCAAAATAGAGCGCCGGCCAAACCTGATTGGCGAGACGGTCAAAGGCACAGTCACATTCCGCTGGGGCAACGGCCTGCCCGCTTCCGGGATTAAGGCATGGATTGTGCTGCCCAATGACGTCAAGCAGTCTCGGGTAACCGATGCCAACGGCAACATAGCCATTGAGTATTTGGCCACTAAGCCGGGCTGCTATACAATCAGTGCAGGCGCGGAAGAAAACCTCCGCTTCAATCACGAAACGGATATTGATGGAGCGTCATCGTCCCTCGTCTTCGATGTGTATGCGAACGATCTAACCGTAGCGTTTAGCAAACTCCCGGAAGTCGTCCTCTCCGGTGAACCCTTCGATCTGAAAGCCCTCGTCCACAGCTTCGACAACAAGCCGCACAGCGCCGCGCTCAAGCTCACCATCGTCCGCCGCGATGCGCCGAAGCCCAGCCGCGTGCTGGAAGGCGTGCCGTGGATCAGCGGGGTCACGAATCCGTCCACCGACACGCCGGTTTCCGAGATCGAAATCAAAACCGGCGACAACAGCGAGGCCGTGCAACCGGTGACGCTGCCGCAGCCGGGCACGTACGTTTTGAAACTCTCCGGCAAGGACAAAGCCGGGAAGGACATCACCGCCGAGACCACCGTGCGCGCCGCGGGCGGCGACGATGATTCCAAACTCCGCCTGCTCGCGCCCGATGCGCCGCTCATCGCCGGGCAAATGCTCAAGCTGCGCGTGCAGTCAGGCTTCGCGCATCCGAATGCGCTCATCACCGTCCACGCGCAGGAATTCTTCAGCCATCAGATCGTCGCACTCCAGGCTGGCGCGAACACGCTGGAGATTCCCGTCATCGCCGCGCACGCGCCGAACTTCCGCATCACCGTCGCCGCGATGGACGGTCGCGATGTCCACATCGCCTCGCGCCCGTTCGAGGTGCGCAGCGGATTGAAAGTCACGCTCACCGCCGAGGGCGACGGCTACACGGTGAAGACCACCGACCTCGCGGGGAATCCCGTCGCTGCGCATGTCATCACCAGCGCATGGTCGCCCGCGGACGGTGAGTTATTCCGCGCGGAGGAGAAGATCGTCATCCCCACGCGCGCCACCGGCCTCAGCGTGGAAAGCAGCGCCGCCTTCTCCCACACCGGAGCCTCGCTTCGCAAACAGGGCGATCAATTCGTCGCCGCGCTCAACGACATGATGCTGCTCTGCAACATCCAGGAGGCGGAGCTTTCCTTCAATGGCAGCAACACCCTGCTCCTTGATAACAACCGCAGCTTCATGACGGGGAACTCCTTCATCGTCGCCACCGGAGCCAAGAGCCGCGGCGTCTTTGTCTTCAATGCCGGCCTGCGCGACGTGAAGCTCGACGCCCTCGGCACAGAGGTGAAGATTCTCACCAAAGGCGTGCCCGACATTCGCTGGACCGAGCACGAAGCAACCCGTAGCACGGGCATGGCTTCCAGCCTGCCCGTGTTCGACTCGCACGATGGAACAAGCACGGCCAGTCTTCGACATGGCCGCGCTACGGTTCAAACTCTCCACACCCTCGTGGACACCGACGCCACTGGCGTGAAGAAGATCGGCGAACTCAAAGGCCCCGACGCCAAAGCCATCGTCGCCTACGCCGTGGATGGCACGTCGCTCGTCGCGGCGGACGCGCTGTTCATTCCGTCGCAAGTAAAGCTGGATGTCAGAGTTGTTCTGCCAGCACCCGTAATGCCCGCAGGACGTTGTCAGTTGCCCGTTATCATCCGGAACCTCACGTTGAACCCAGTCGCCGAGACGAAATTGACGGTTGGGAATTTGTGGGGGCCACAAATGGGTGAGACCATGATGCCAGGTCTCGTTCCTGGCGAGACGAGAACAGTTTGGGTGGATGTTGAAATCCCTTACAGCCGTCAGCCCTGGGTGATCACTGCCTGGGCCGGAGACAGCATATCGGACTCAGAGAATGTTACAGTGAGTCATCCCAATGTGGAGTCCACTATTCCTGCGGGCGGTTTCTTTGCGCAAGGCGAGCACACACTCCCGCTACCGGGCGACGAAACGATCACTCAGGACATGGATGGCAAACCGCTTCCTGCGCCCATAGTGAAGAAAGCCATCGGCTTCCGGCTCATCAAAGCCGCGGACCTCGCGTCGTTTCCCGAGGCTTCGCTGTATGCCGCCAGCGAGCCGCAGAATGCCGCGAGCGATCTGCTGCACATTCTCTCCGCCTTTGCCGCAGCCAAAGAGGACGCGAAGCCCTCACTGCGCGCGCGGCTTGATCTGCTCGTGGCGGAACTCGCTGTCACGGAGCAGGAAGGCGGCTGGGCGTGGGAGAACATTGATATTTCCCCCGGTCTGCTGACGACCGCCTTCACGTGGCGCGCGCTGCTCGATGCGAAGAGCGCGGGCGTGATCGTCAGCGACATGATGCTGAAGCGCACCGCGGCCTTCGTTGCCGGGCGCTATGCGGGCATCGGGGCCACCGATTTTGAACGCAAGGCCACCACGCTCCAGGCCATGGCCGCGGCGGGGAAGGCGGACTTCTCGCTGCTCAATCCGCTCTACCGCGTGCGCGAGACGCTCACGCCGGTGGCTCTGTCGCGGCTGTGCGCGGCATTCATCCACGCCGGCCGCGAGGACGAGGCGAAGGAAGTGCTAGCGCAATTGCTCAAGACCGGCACCGCAGGTAAAACCGCCGCCGGCGAAGACACGCTCTACTGGCCCGGCAGCAAAACCGTGGCCGGCCTCAACGCGCCGGAGGAATCCACCGCCGCTGCACTGTGGTGCACGGCAAAGCTAACGCCCAACGCCCCGGAAGCCCGCCGCATCGCGCTGTGGCTGCTCCATTCCCAGGCCTGCGCGCCCGGCGGCACCACGCGCTGCCGCGGTCAGGTGATGCAGGCGCTGGCAGAGTGGGGGCGGAGTTTGCCGAGGGCGGCTGCTGACAGCGTTACAGTGGCGTATGGCGACATTAATGGAATACCGGGTTTGGGCCTTACAGGTCCTATGGGTCAAAGGTGGCCCATGCCCAAAGACGGCAAACTCACCATCCGCGTGAAGGGCAACGCGCCGGCCGTCGTCATTGCAGCCGTCATCTACGAGACTGCCCCCGATGACCCGAAGTCCTGGGAATACCCGAAGATCGCCGGGCGCACCTACTTCCACGACAACTACACCGCCGGCGACGTGCGCCTCAGTTCCACCAGCACCTCGCCGGTGACGCAGGCCGCCTATGGCCAGATCATCAACGTGACGGTGAAGATCGGCAATCACCCCGATCCCACCTGGCGCTCGCACGGCAATTTTCTCCAGGTGGCCGAGGAAATCCCTGCCGGTTGTTTGTTCGTGGAAGGCAGTCTGCGCCACAATGCCGACCGTGTGGACCGCGACGGGAACTTCATGCGCTTCCGCTACGGCCCCGGCACCATGGAGGACATTACCTATCAGGTCATCGCGCTCACGCCGGGCACTTGGACGGCAAAGGCCGCCGTGCTCGCCGATCCCTACGATCCCGCGCGCTGCCGCCGCGGCGAAGCGAACACCCTCACCATTCTCCCGCCCGGCACTGCGAGCCCTGACGTTTATGCCATGAACCGCGCCGAGCACATGGAACTCGCGCGCCTCACCTTCGCACAGAACAAAGGCGACGACTGCCTCAAGCATCTCGATGCCGTGGTCGCTGCGGGCCGGATCTCGCAGGATGAAGAGCGCGACATCGCCCGCATGAGGCTGTGGATTCTTGCGGAGAAAGAGGACGGCGATGCGCGCGCGCTCATCGGTGCGTTTGAACTGCTCACCGAGCGCCATCCGCGGCTGGTGATTCCATTCGAGAAGCTGCTGCGCGTCGGCGCAGCGTATCGTCGCCTGAATGAATTCGAGCGTGCCGCTACCGTGCTGCGCGGCGCGCTGGATGGCGCGTTCCTCCAGGACAGCAGCCTCAGTGCCGCGCTCGAAGATGTCGGCGACTACATCGGCGGTGTGGACTTCCAGGAGCGCCTCTGGCGTGAGTTCCCTGACAGCAAGGACGTGATGGCTTCGCTCAGCGGCCTCGCGCAGAGCCTCAGCGCCAAAGCCCCCGATGCCGAGAAGCTGCCCGTCCGTTCCGGCAAAGCGAAGCTGGAAAAGAACGCCATCCTCACCCGCAGCCGCGATCTGCTCGTCCGCTACCTCACCCTCTATCCCGCTGACGATCAGGCCGACGATGCCGCATTCAGTCTCGTGAACGTCCACTTCTCGCTCAAGGACTACGCCGGCATGGTGAATGCAGCGACCGCGGGCGCGGACCGCTACGCCACCAGCAACTTCGCCGACAGCTTTAAGTACATGGCCGCGCTCGGCTGGTTCTGGCAGGGGCAGTTCGACAAAGCCCTCGCCGCCGCTGCACCGGTGGCCAATGGCGAGAGCAAAGACCGCGACTACGCACGCTACGTTACCGCTCAGGTGCATCACGCGCAGGGCCAGCCCGCGCAGGCCATCGAGTGGTATCAGAAAGTGAAGACCGTCTATGAGGACGCCGCCGAGGCCATCGCGTGGTTTGAGGAAAAGAAAGTCAGCCTCCCGGAAGTCACCATCTTCAAACCCGGCGAGCCGGTGAAGCTCACGCTCGACTACCGGAACATCAAAGAGGGCGCCGTGCAGCTCTACAAAGTGGACCTCATGAAACTCTACCTGCGCGAGAAGAGCCTCAGCAACATCACCCGCGTGAACCTAGCCGGCATCGCCCCGCAAGCCGGCGAAGCCTTCCAGCTCGGCGAAGGCAAAGACTACACGCCGAAGAAGAAGGAACTCACTCTGCCTGTGACCGAGGAAGGCGCGTATCTCGCCATCGTGCGCGGCGACAACCTCTTCACCAGCGGCCTCGTGCTCATCTCACCGCTGAAACTGGAAGTGAAGGAGAATGATGCCGGCAGCGTGCGCGTGAATGTCACCGACGCCGCCAGCGGCAAGGCCCTCGCCGATGCGGAGGTGAAAGCCCTCGGCAGCAACAGTCAGGAAGTGCAGAGCGGCACCACCGATCCGCGCGGCGTCTTTGAAGCCGCAGACATCTACGGCACCGCTACCGTCATCGTGAAGCAGGGCGAGAACCGCTATGCTTTCCACCGCGGCACGCAAAATCTCGGCTTCGTTCCACCGCAGATTCCGCAGACGTTTGGGGGGCAGCTCCCGGCGAATGGAGCGCAGGGCAACGCCTTCCCCGTCACGCCGACTACGCCTTCTGCGGGCAAACCCAAAGTCATGTCCAAGGGTGACTACCTGAAGAACATTGATGAATCGAACAAGATGCTCCAGCAGCGCCAGCTCGACACCTGGGATGCCAAACGCCGCAGCAATGCGAAGGGCGTTGAAGCCAGTGAAGCGCTCAGTAAGTGAGGATCCAGCCATGAACGCGAAACGCCTTGCCCTTGCCCTCGCCGCAGCCGCAGTCGGCATACCCGCCGCGGTCCTGCTGTGGCCGCACATGGAATCCCCCGGGGCTACCGCTGCGCAGCGCAGCGTGCCGCGATTCGCCGCCGCCCATCTGCGCAGCCCGCAGGTGAAGCCCGCTGCACCCGTGACGGAGGCCCCGCTGCTCCCGCCGCCGGCTTTGGCGGCGCCATCCCTGCAGCAGGCTGTTGCCACCGCGGTGCCGCAGCTTGTCTGGTCCCCCGGCAATCCTTATGGCATGCGCCCGGCGGAGGAAACTATGATGAGCAACTGGGCCGCGCGCGATCCTGAAGCCGCCGGCCACTGGCTGAATCAGAACCGCGCCCATCCAAAGTTCGCCGACCTGGTGCGCGGCTACGCCATACAGATTGAGACGATGGGCCCCGGTGAGGCGCGCCAGTGGGCGGCGCAGATTCCCGCGGGGCAAAACCGCTTCGCCCGCGGGAGCACGCTGGAGCAGCACATCGACGCCATTGAGCAAATGCTCCGCGGCCCTGCGTCCGAAGCCAGCAAGCCCGCCATGGGCCTGGCCGACTACCAGCCGGTGCTCGTGCGGCAGCATCCTGATGAAGAGCCGGTGCTCGAAATGCAGCCGGTCTCGCCATTCACCTGAAGCGCGGCGCATGGCGGGCGGTGGTCACTGCCCACAAAAGTCATGGTGCGCGACGTCAGCTGCCAGCTCGTTGCCGAGGCTCCCGCAGCCGCCCCCCAGTGATCCTCTGGAAATCCGGTGCCGCGGCATCCCCCCGTTCCCGCGGGCTTGCAAAAGCGGGTGGCGGGGGAAAGTGGACGCATGAACCGGTTTTGTGCCTTCCTGCTGTTGCTCGCCACGCTCCCCGTTTCCGCCCAGGAGACGGGCGCGAAGCCCTCGCTCAATGAAAAGTTCCGCGACCCGAACCTCAAGACCGAGGAATGGTCGCAGAAGTTCGAGACCGAGAGCCGCGAGATCTTCCACCACCGCGAGGCCATCCTCAAGGCTGCCGGCATCAAGCCCGGCATGACGGTCGCCGACATCGGCGCCGGCACCGGGATCTTCACCATTCCCTTCGCCCGCGCCACCGGGCCGGAGGGGAAAGTGTACGCCGTGGAGATCGCGCCAAAGTTCATCGAGTACATCAAGCAGCGCGCGGAAAAGGAACAGGTGCCCAATGTGCATACGGTCCTCTGCACCGACCGCTCGGTGGAACTCACGGAGGCCTCCATCGACCTCGCCTTCATCTGCGATGTCTATCATCACTTCGAGCACCCCGCGGATTCCCTCCAGTCGCTCTACAAGGCCCTCAAACCCGGCGGCACCCTCGTGCTCATCGACTTCATCCGCATCGAAGGCCGCAGCAGCGCCTTCGTCATGGGCCACGTGCGCGCCGGGCAGGAGGTCTTCGAAAAGGAAATCACTGCAGCCGGATTCGTGAAGACCGGCGAGGAGAAAGGCTTCCTCCTGGAAAACTACTTCGTCCGCTTCCAAAAGCCCGCGGCAAAATAATCACGCCGGCCAGACTTTGGTGAGGCGCTCTGCGCGGCTGATGGCTGCACCGGCACCTTGCCAGCTGCGAAATAGGGGTCATGATTACATGTGTTCGTTCATGTAGATGAGACAGCGAACTCCGACAAGGTAAAGCCCTATCAAAAAAGCGGCCACACATAAAAAACTTCCAGTCCTCCTGACGCTGAAAGTGAGGCCTGTCAGTGCCAGCCAGGCCAAAAGTGAGGCGGTCAGTGGTGGCCCTGCGGCTGCGCCGGAAATTTGCCTGCAATCTCGGAATGGTAATCTGCTTTACTTCGTTCATGAACCTGCCGGTGGAGACCATCCTTACTATTATTCTCATGACAGGTCTGGCGAAACAGCGACAGTGGCTGGATAGATCAGACAGCAATCCCCTGCCCTATAGCACCACCCGGCGTTATTTTGCCGCAATAAAAAACCGCCCGGATCATTACTGATCCGGGCGGCTGATCTTTGGGGTATGAGGCTGGGCTGATGGATTACATCATGCCGCCCATGCCACCGTGGTCGTGACCGTGTTCGGCGCCGCCCTTCTTCTCTTCCGGAAGCTCGGTGATGAGGCATTCCGTGGTGAGGAGGAGGCCGGAGATGGACGCGGCGTTCTGGAGAGCGCTGCGGGTGACCTTCGTCGGGTCCACGACGCCGGAGGCGATGAGGTCTTCGAACTTACCGGTGGCAACGTTGTAGCCTTCGCCGCCTTTGCCGTTCTTGACCTGCTCGACGATGAGCGCGCCTTCCACACCGGCGTTGGCGGCCAGCGTGCGGAGGGGAGCTTCGATGGCGCGGCGCACGATGTCAGCGCCAGTGGCTTCGTCACCCTTGAGCTTGAGGGTATCGAGAGCCTTCTGAGCGCGGAGCAGCGCGGTGCCACCGCCAGGCACGATGCCTTCTTCCACCGCGGCGCGGGTAGCGTGGAGGGCGTCTTCAACACGGGCCTTCTTTTCCTTCATCTCGGTCTCGGTAGCAGCACCCACGTGGATGACAGCCACACCGCCGGCGAGCTTGGCGAGGCGCTCCTGGAGCTTCTCGCGGTCGTAGTCGGAGGTGGTCTCGTCGATCTGACGCTTGATCTGGGTGACGCGGCCGGTGATGTCGGCCTTCTTGCCGGCGCCTTCCACGATGACGGTGTTTTCCTTCTCGATGACGATGCGCTTGGCACGGCCGAGATCGGTGACATCAACGTTCTCGAGCTTGATGCCGAGGTCTTCGGTGATGACCTTGCCGCCGGTGAGGATGGCGATGTCTTCGAGGATGGCCTTGCGGCGGTCGCCAAAGCCAGGAGCCTTGACGGCAACGGCGTTGAGGGTGCCGCGGAGCTTGTTCACCACGAGGGTGGCGAGGGCTTCGCCTTCGACGTCTTCAGCGATGATGAGGAGGGGCTTGCCGCTCTTGGCCACTTTCTCGAGGAGGGGCAGCATGTCCTTCAGATTGCTGATCTTCTTCTCGTGAATGAGAATGTAGGCGCCGTCGAGGGTGGCGGTCATGGCCTCAGCGTCCGTCACGAAGTACGGAGAGAGGTAGCCTTTGTCGAACTGCATGCCTTCGACGACGTCGAGGGTGGTTTCGATGCTCTTGGCTTCTTCCACGGTGATGGTGCCGTCCTTGCCGACCTTGTCCATGGCATCGGCGATGATCTTGCCGATTTCACGGTCCCAGTTGGCGGAAACGGTGGCGACCTGAGCGATTTCCTTGGTGTCCTTGACGGGCTTGGAAATCTTGTGGAGTTCCGCCACGAGGACCTCGGCGGCCTTCATGATGCCGCGCTGGAGGCTCGTCGGATTGGCACCGGCGGTGACGTTGCGGAGGCCTTCCTTGTAGATGGCTTCGGCGAGCACGGTGGCCGTCGTGGTGCCGTCGCCGGCGATGTCGCTGGTCTTGCTGGAGACTTCGCGGACGAGCTGGGCGCCCATGTTTTCAAACGGGCACGGAAGCTCGATTTCCTTGGCCACAGTCACACCGTCTTTGGTGATCGTTGGGGAGCCGAATTTCTTGTCGAGAATGACATTGCGGCCGGCAGGGCCGAGAGTGGCCTTGACGGCCTTGGCGATTTTTTCCACGCCGCGCAGAAGCAGGTGGCGGGCGGTTTCGTCGAACTGGAGTTGTTTAGCCATGTGATGATGTAGGATTTAAGATTGTAGATTTGGGATTGGGCTGATTGAGGAAGCGGAATTACTTCTTCAGGATGCCGAGGATGTCGGATTCGGAGATGATGAGGTGCTCGCCGCCGTCGATCTTGACTTCGGTGCCGCCGTATTTTGAGATGAGGACGATATCGCCCACCTTCACGGTGAATTCGATGGTCTTTCCATCTTCGTCCTTACCGCCAGTGCCGAGGGCGACGACTTTGGCCTCCTGGGGCTTTTCCTTCGCGGTGTCAGGAAGGTAGATGCCGCCGGCGGTCTTTTCTTCGCTTTCGATGCGCTTCACGAGAACGCGCTGTCCGAGGGGTTGAATTTTGGTTGCCATGTTGTTTTCGGTGTTTGTTTGGGTTTTTGCTTTTGAGGGCATTGGGTTGGGATTCCTGCGGTGTTTATGTGTTGGGGTGAATTATTTCTTCTCGTCCACGACTTCGAAATCGGCGTCCACGACCTTGCCTTTGGCCTGCTTGGGCTCGTTCGATTTCACTTCGCCTTCGTCGGACTGTGGAGGGGCTCCGCCCATGTCGTTGGGGTTGAACCCAGCCTGCTGAGCGGCAGCGGCGGCCTGGGAGAAGATGCGCTCCAGGTTGTCGGTCGCTTCCTTGATCTTGTCGGTGTCGTTGGTGGCGAGAGCATCTTTGACCTTTTGTATTTCGTCGAGGATGGGCTTCTTCTGGTCGTCGGTGACTTTGTCGCCGAGTTCGGCGACTTGCTTTTCGATCTGGAAGACGAGGGCTTCGGCTTTGTTGCGGGCTTCGGCGGACTCTTTGCGCTTTTTGTCCTCCTCGCCGTGGATCTCGGCGTCGCGCTTGGCTCGCTCGATTTCATCCTGGCTGAGACCGCTGGAGCCTTTGATGGAAATCTGCTGGCTCTTGCCGGACTTCTTGTCCTTGGCGGCGACGTGGAGAATGCCGTTGGCGTCGATGTCGAAGGTCACTTCGATCTGCGGCACACCGCGAGGCGCAGGGTCGATGCCGTCGAGCTTGAAGGTGCCGAGCTGCTTATTGTCGCGGGCCATGGGGCGCTCACCCTGAGTGACCACAACTTCCACGCCCGGCTGGTTGTCGCTCGCGGTGGAGAAGACTTCCGTCTTCTTAAATGGAATGGTCGTGTTGCGCGGGATCATCGGAGTGGCCACACCGCCCATGGTTTCAATCGCGAGAGTGAGCGGCGTCACATCGAGAAGGAGAATGTCCTTCACATCGCCCTGAAGCACACCGCCCTGAATCGCCGCGCCGAGGGCCACGACTTCGTCAGGATTGACGGTTTGATTCGGCAGTTTTCCGCCCAGTTTTTTCGCGGTCTCGACGACCTTAGGCATGCGGGTCATGCCGCCTACGAGCACGAGTTCGTCCACGCTGCTGGTGGAGACCCTGGCGTCTTCGAGACACTTCTTTACAGGGCCCACGGTGCGCTCGAAAAGATCATCGCAGAGCTGCTCCATTTTCGCACGGGTCAGCGTCTTCATGATGTGCTTCGGCCCGGAGGCGTCGGCGGTGATGAACGGCAGATTGATGTCGTAGCTCTGGCTGGAGCTGAGCGCGATCTTGGCCTTCTCCGCTTCCTCTTTAATACGCTGAATGGCATCCGGCTGGCCTTTGAGATCCATGCCGCTGTCGGCTTTGAATTCGGACAGGATCCAGTCGATGAGACGGTTGTCCCAGTCGTCGCCGCCGAGGTGGGTATCGCCGTTGGTGGCGAGCACTTCAAAGACGCCGTCGCCAATGTCGAGCACACTGATGTCGAAGGTTCCGCCGCCAAGGTCATACACGGCGATCTTTTCGTCCTTCTTTTTATCGAGGCCGTAGGCCAGAGAGGCCGCGGTCGGCTCATTGATAATGCGGCGCACATTTAGGCCGGCGATTTCACCGGCTGCCTTTGTGGCGTTGCGCTGCGAATCGTTGAAGTAAGCCGGCACGGTGATCACCGCGTCCGTGATGGTTTCGCCGAGCTTCGTTTCCGCGTCCGCCTTCAGCTTGCCGAGGACCATGGCCGCAATTTCCTGCGGGCTGTAGGCCTTCTTTTCGCCGCCGAATTCCACTTCGATGTGCGCGTCACCGTTGGCGGCGGCCACGAGCTTGTAGGGCACGTTTTTATCCGCCTCGGTCAGTTCAGAATACTTGCGGCCGATGTAGCGCTTCGCCGAGAAAATGGTGTTCCGGGGGTTGGTGATCGCCTGGCGCTTGGCGGCCTGGCCGACAATGCGCTCACCGCTCTTCGTGAATGCGACGACGGATGGCGTGGTCCGTGCGCCTTCTGAATTTTCGAGAACCACACCCTCTCCGCCTTCCATGATGGCCATACAGGAGTTGGTAGTGCCAAGGTCGATGCCGAGAATCTTGCCCATAGTGAATAGTTAGGTTGGAGTTTAGTGCGATCCATTCCGCACGCTCCGTGCCACATCATCTTAAAGATACACAACCGACTCAAATACAACGCGTTATAATTCCCACTCAAGTATTTCCAGCCATTTCACCACCGCACAGTAGCGCCATTTTGCCTCACACCTGCGCCATCCTGGCGCACTGCGTCCCATTTTGCCCGCCCTTCTGTCCCAAAATAAAACCCCGACACACCCAGGTCTGCCTGCCCATCCATACCCTTGTTCAGAGCGGGCAGCCTGGGTTATGTCAGGTAAAGTTTCCCCTGCTCCGCCGGTTAGAAGGCGAGAGACTTGCCGAAGATGGCATCGTCGCGCGTATCGGAGGCACGGCTGTTATCGGGAATGAAGAGTTCGTCCGCCTGGCGCAGAATTTCGCAGGCATTCACTTCCCACGCGAGCAACTCATGACGGACAAATCGCGCCAGGTGCTGCCGCTGCGTGAGCGCGAGCGGCATATCAAGGTCCAGCGCATCAATTTCGTCCAGCACTGTATCGCTCACCGAAGGGAGCGTGAATTCGAGAGCGCCCAGCTGGTGGAAATAGCGCTCGGCCGCACTGCCTTTGTAATCCATCGGCTCGTCGGCCAGCAGCGGCATGCGGACGATCACGACTTCCGCACACTTATTCCAAATGCGGGCCCGCTCCTGCGCCTGATGCAGCACTGCGGCGTCGCCGCAGACCGGAATGACAATCGTCACACCGCATTCGATTTCATCCAGCGCCTCGTCGAGACGGTGCCGGAAGAAGTGCTTTTCAAAGTCCTCGGCGCCACCGGTGTGCACATCAGCAATCACCACCTGCGAGTGGTCCACCAGATCCACAAGATCGGCAGGATTGAACCCGTCCTCTGCATCCAGGAGCACCGTGTCGAGGGGCAGTTCCTGGAGCGGCGAAGTAACCACCACGGTTTGCGTCAGATTCTTGCGCTGCACGAGACCGCTCAGCAGAGCTGTCAGCGTCGTCTTTCCGCAGGCATCAGCGTCGTTGGCAATGAGGATCAGCTTCTTCATAATTTTACGATTTCCACAGTCAGCATACCCATTATTTTCAAACCGCAAGCAAAATAATAAACTTTTCCATAATTTCTAAATCAAGAAACCATCAACCCGCTCGCGTCCCGGTTGTCATATGCCAAAAATTTTAAAAATACCTGCCGTGAACTGCCGCTGCGCCCGTTGCCTGAACCCCGAAGAATGGCTGGAAACCTGCCCCGAGGATTCCCAGGATGACTGCACTACGCTGCGCGAGTGGATTTTCTCGTGGGAGCCCGACCTGCGGGAGTCGATCAAATGGAACATGTTCTGTTACAGCGGGAGGCGGCTTGCCTGTGCCATTGGGGGCTACAAGCAGCGCGCAGGATTGAGCTTCTTCCGCGGCCAGGAATTGCCGGAGGCTGTGTCGCTCTGCACGCAGGGCGAAGGCAATGTGGCCATTCTTTCCATGCGGATCGACGACATCACGCAAGTGGACCGCGGAGCGCCGCGCCGCCTGCTGCGGGCGGCTGTCAGGCTGGACGAAAGCGTTCCCCCGCCCCGTCTGTCCAAAACACCGCGCCCCATGCCTGCGATGCCGCCGGTGCTGTCCACTGCTCTGAAAAAGAACCGCTCGGCGCAGGCGGGCTACAACGCGCTCAGCCCATCGTGTCAGCGTGAATACATCGCCTGGATCAGTCGGGCGAAGCGCCAGGAAACCCGGGCAAAGCGCGTGGAGGAAACCATCGCCGCGCTCGCCCAGGGGCGAAAGTGAGCGCAGCGCAAAGGCTGACTCACGCCACCAAATGCTGGGGCAAATCCCCCACGCGAGCGCAGCCAAGCTGTTCCATCACCTGTTTGAACTGACGCTTCATCATGTTCATCGTGTGCTCCCCGCCATCCTTGCCGAGAGCGGCCACGCCATACATCCACGAGCGGCCCAGGAAGACAAACTTCGCGCCACTGGCCATGGCACAGGCCACATCCGGACCGGAGCGCGCCCCGCTGTCCATCATCACGGTCGTGCGATGGCCAAATTCCTTCGCCAGCTCCCGCAGCGGCGCGATGGTGGGCTGCCCGGCATCCAGCTGACGGCCACCGTGATTCGACACGATGAAGCCATCCGCGCCCAGCTTGAGCACCGTCTCCGCATCCTCCGGCGTCACGACACCCTTCACGACGAGCTTCCCTGGCCAGCGGTCACGGAGCGCTGCAATGCGATCCGGATTGAGCCGCCCGGAGAAGGTCTTGTTCATGAAGAGCCCGAGATGCTTCATGTTCATGCCGCCAGGCAGATACGGCTGCAGGGTGGCAAACTTTGGCGCGCCGGCCGCGAGTTGCGCCATACACCAGCGCGGCCGCAGCATCATCTGAGCGATGTTCCGCAGCGTCATGCGCGGCGGGATGGCCAGCCCGTTGCGGATCTCTTTAGGACGATAGGCAAAGGTCGGTGTGTCCGCGAGAATCACCAGCACGGGCAAGCCGGCTGCACGCACACGCTCCAGCAGTTTATCGCGCAGTTCCGCCTCGGCTGGATGGTAAAGCTGAAACCACGCCCGGCCCTGCGTGAGTTCCGCCACTGTCTCAATGCTCGCAGTCGCCACCGTGCTCAGAATGAACGGCACATGGTGGCGGTGCGCCGCTTTGGCCAGAATTTCCGTGGCCCTCGGCCAGAGCAGCCCCTGCAGCCCGATGGGCGCGACGCCAAACGGCGCCTCGTAGCGAATGCCGAAAATCTCCGTGCTCAGGTCGGAGCCCGGATAGTCGCGCACATACCACGGACGGAGCTGCACCCGGCGAATCTCCTCCGTGTTGCGCTGCAGGTTTAAATTCGAAAAGCACCCGCCCTCCAGATACTCAAAAGCGAAACGCGGAACACGTCCCCGAGCCCGTTCGCGCAGGTGCTCGATGGAAGGATACTCGGAATAGAAGATGTCATCCATAGCGGTGATTAAAGGCGGCGCACGAAAGCCGCAATGTCGGCGATCTGCTGATCTGTCAATCCGGCGGCCAGCGGCAGCATGGCACTGTGTCCGTTGCGGTAGCGGGCGGTGTGGGCGCGCAGGAGGTTGATGTCCTGCGTGGCGCCGCCCATCATCTGGATGGCCACGCGGTTGCCGCTGCGTGCTTTGAGAAAGCCCTCCACTTCCCGGCCATCGCGCAACCGGATGTGATAGGGGCGGAAGACATTCTCCACCGCCGCCTCCGGCTCCAGCATGGCCAGCAGCACGGCGGGAAGGTCGCGCTTGTTGCTGCCATCCAGCGGCGGGGCAAAGCCGATGCCTTTGCCGGCAGCGGAGTGACACGTGAGGCAGAGACTGGTGAAGAGCGGCTCACCCGCGGCCTGATCGCCCGTGAGCTTCTCCACCGCCGTGATGCGTCCGGCCGCAGCTTCGCTGCGGGCTTTGCGCATGTCGTTCACACGCGACTGCACCTGCGGCAGGCGGCCGTGCTGCGGGACGCATTCGCTGAGTTCGTCGGCGAGACGCGGCAACGTGGTGCCATCCTGTGCGAGCAGCGCGGGAAAGGCATTGTTCAGCGCAAAGTGCGTACCGGTTTCCGTGGCGGCGAGTTCATTGAGCAACTGCGTCTGCTCCGCGGGTGGCAGCGATGCCGCCCAGGTGCGCAGTTGCTCCTCCACTTTCGCCTTATCCGCGCTCTGAGCGGAATCGAACAACCCCTGCGACGCCGCAGCGCGCACGGCTGGGTCGGCAATGTCAGGGCCGAACAGGCTGCCGTAGAATTCCACGCTGCGAATACCCGCGCGCAGCGCACTGCGAACGACATACAGCCGGCGCTCCGGGTGATCCTTGAGAATCCCCTGCGCCAGCCTGACAAACTCCGCGCTGTCTGCCGCCGTGCAGGCATTCGCCGCGAGATCCAGCCCATCCTGCCAGCGGTCCTGCTCGGCCATGCAGCGCAGCGCGACAGGCGCGGCGAATTTCTTGAGCGCCACCGCCGACAGTACCTCCTCATTCAGCAACTCATGCGCAAACTCCAGCCCGTGAGGCCCCGCGGCATATTCGCGCAGCAGCGCCGCCGCCTTGTCCGAGTGCTCCACACAACTCAGCGCCGCTGAGCGCACGGGAAGGGCCTCCATGTCCGCGAGCGTGATCGCGCCCTGCTCGAACTTCTTCGCATACCCCGCGCGCTCCACCAGCACCCGCGCCTCCGCCGGCATGCGAGCGAGGATACCTGGTGCCTGTGCCAGTTGCTCTACCACATCCACTCGCTTCTCCAGCAGGCGGCGGATCCACATGTTGAGAAATGCCTGCGGATAGTGCGCCCACGGCAGCGTCTCGCCCTGCACGCCTTTTACCTTTTGTGAGGGCACCTCCTTCAGCCAGCGCAGCGCGATGGCCAGCTCACTGGCGGTAATGTCCACCGCTTCACACAGCCAGCGCACGAACTCCGTCCGCACCCGCAGCGAAGCCGTGTCGCTGATGATATTCTGAAACTGCCGCGACACCTCGCGCCGCGGCTGAATGATGCGCAGCGCCCGCACCAGTTCCACCAGCAGCGCCTCACTCGTCGGCCGCAGGTTCGCGGGATCCGCACCGGAACGCTGCAGCGCCACCTCGCTCCACAGCGCCTGATCGAACTGCCGCAACTCCGCGAGACACCACAGCGCGTGGATGCGCACATCGTCCGGCAGCTTGTAATTGCGCAGCACTGCCTTGAGTTCGGGAATCTGCGCCGTCGCCCTGCGGTCCACGATCTCCCGCCACGCTGCGCGCATCTCCCAGGTGTTCGGCGACTGCAAATGCCTAACCAGTTCCGTGTCGCGCGCGTGCAGCACATTCGGCGCTTCACGTTTCGTCTGTGAGGAATGCCGCACGCGCCAGATGCGACCGCTGCTTTTATCCCGCGCCGGATGATCCCGCGGCACTTCGTTGTGCGAGATCACCGGATTGTACCAGTCCACGATGTAGAGACAGGCATCCGGCCCGAACGCGATGTGCACCGGCCGGAAGCGCCGGTCCTTGCACGTCACCAGGTCCGGACCACGCGTCACCTTCCAACCGCCCTCCGGCTTGGGCTCAGCCGTCACAGCATTGATCGCACCCGTCACCGCATTCGCGATCAACTTCCGCGCCTGCCACTCTGCGGGGAATCCACCCTCGCGGTCCTCGCTCTGCGCCAGTCCAGACAATCCCGTGCTCCCCAGATCCACCTCGCCCACACCCGGCTGCCATGGCGCGTCTTTGATATACGGCTCCTCGTTCCAGCCATGATAGTGCACGCCCCCCTCGAACGGCGCGATGCAGTGGTCGAAGCAGTTCGCCTCCTGCACCCACATGGTGCCATCACGTTTCAGCAGCACGCCCCATGTGTTATTCAGTCCCGCGCCGATGATGCGAAACTCCGTGCCGTTCGGGCGGAAGGACGCGAACTTCCCGTAGTTGAACGCCACCGTCCTTCCATCCGCATCTGTGATGCCGCCGCTGTCCAGTATGCCCTGCGCCGTGAAGATCGAGCCATCCGGCAGCCACATCAGATTGTGCGCCATGGTGTGAGAGTCCTGAATGCCAAAGCCCCGCAGCAGCACCTGTCGCTGATCCGTCCTGCCATCACCGTCCGTGTCGCGCAGCCACAACATCTCCGGCCCGTGCGCCACGATCACGCCGTCCTTATAGGGCAGCACACTCATCGGCATCACCAGCCCCTCCGCAAACACCCGCGCCTTGTGCGGACCAGGCCCCAGCGGACTATCAATCACGAGCACCCGGTCGCGCCCGCCCATCTTCCATTTCCGCCGCGCCTCGTCGGCGTGCTGCTTGTCATTCGTATCCAGCGGATACTCCGTCGCCGTCATCGTCCACAACCGGCCCGCCGCATCAAAGTTCAGCGCCACCGGCTTCTCCACACCTTCGGCCTCGCTGGCGACCAGCTCGATGCTAAATCCCTCTGGCAGCACAAACTGCCGCTGCTGCTCATCCGCTGAGAGTTTGGGCGCATCCGCCGCATTGCCTTCCTTGAGGTTCGGCGCAGGGGCGGCCACCGACTGCGCGAGCGGCTTGTTTTCAAATTGCTTCCACGGTACCACTTCGCCGTGCTCCGCCTTGTCCAGAGCGGTCTGCAGGTCGCTGGCCGTCCATCCTGGATTGGCCCCGGACAAATTCTCCAGCATCCGCGCTGCTGTGGGCGCGGGCGATTCCAGACCCTTCTCCGGTATGTCCAGCCCCGCGCTCCAGGCGATGCCGTTGAGCACCATGCGGCGAACATCGCTGCGCGCCCAACTCCAGTGAAAGTGACCACCAGTGAATCCAAAGGCGCGGCCACCCTGCGGCCTGTCATAAGCCCATGCGACCGTCTGCGGCTCCTTGCGTTCGATGATGCTGGCGCGGGCAAGGCCGTTGCCTTCAAAGGCGGTCTCGCCTGTTTTCTCCAGCAGATCATCAGGCGGCAGCGCGGTGAGGAGGTGTTTCGTCGCATCGCCTATGTCGAAATGCAGATGGAAATAGCATTCGTCATGAAGACGGAACGGGTTTACGCCGCGCAGGATCGGATGCGGTTCGCCGGGCATGGTGAAGTTCGCCGTCCAGATGCGGCTGACCGAATACTGAGCCTCGAATCCAGCACCCGTGATCGTCCGCCACAGGGCCGAATGCTCCGCGCCAATGCCCGTGGCCCAATGCAGGACGGTCAGCCCCTTGCCCGCATCCAGGAATGTTTTCAGCACCGGCAGGTGCGCATTGGCAGGGTGAAACTGGTGCCCGTCGGCATAAATGATAAGCGCGCGGGCGACTGACAGTTGTTCCTGCGAAGGAAACTCGCGCACCACTTCCGTGGTGATCTTCGCAACTGCCGCACGCAGTGAATCGGCAAGCAGCATAGACCCGGCATAGTGCTTGTGCTGTCCCCAGTCATGTGTGTCCGGACCAGCGAGGAAGAGAACATCAGCTGCGGAGGCGCAGACAGGCGCGAGGAGTGCCGTGGCAAAAATACGAAGAAGTTTCATATGATGTGAAGCAGCGCGGTCACTCGGCGCGAGCGGCTTTGAGATATGTTACAGAGCGCGCCGGGAGTGTCACCTCCACGATGGCTTCCTGAGCGCCGGTGAGCGCGAGAACTTTGGCAGGCTCGCCGTTGATCTGCAGACTCGCCTTTCCGGCCAGTCCGGCGTAGTAGAGCGGCAGGGTGATGCGGCGGGTCAATGGCTGATCGAGGGAGTTGAACACAAGCGCGAGAGCTGGCGCGGGCAGTGCGGGATTCACATGAATCCAGCCATCCCAGTCGCGGCCATCGGCGCGGCGCAGGGGCAGCAACTGACTGTCGAGGATGGCGCGGTTTGCTTTGTAGAAGTCCACGCGGCGATTCACTTCGGCCATGGTTTCCGGAGAATCATAGAGCCGTGTGCCGCGAACGACTCCGGTCACCCCGCCGCCAAGAAGACTGGCCAGACGCAGGCTGTAGTCCGCACGGTGCTGGTCCAGCGGCTCATAGGTGGCGGCGGCACCTCCTCCGTGATACTGGGTGAGCGGCAGGTGCATCCAGCCCATGGATGGCAGTTTGTAGCGGGTGCCGTCCACGATATTCTGGCGCTCGATGATCTCCTGCATCGCGCGGGGCAGCGACCAGTTATCCTCGCGGTAGCCCATGGAGCAGCGATTGGAGCCGTGGAGGAAATACCAGTCGGGCACGTTGAGATAGATGCCCTCACTGCGGCACCATTGATAGTAGCGGGTTATGGACTCCCACTGAGTCCACCGGGAATCGGCGAGGCCTGCGTGACCGGGGTGAGTGGTGCTGGCGCAGACATCGCCCGGGTAGCTGCCGTCATGTTCATGCGCGCGGAAACCAGCGGCGGTGAAGTTTCGTTTCAGCAGGTCAAAGTGATCGCGGCCCCACTGACTGCAGAGGCACGGCGCGTTGCCGAATTTCGCAATGCCGCCAGTTTTTCCGGTCTTCGGATTGATCACATCATGCTCGTCGCTAATGCGGCGGCTCGAGAGCAGCGAGTAGGTGCCAACACTGATACCTTTCACCGCAGCGTAGTCGGTGACCTCTGCTTTGTATCTTGAAAAGTAAGCGGCCTCGGTGCTCTCAAGGTTGAATCCACTGCCGAAGCTGAGGATGAGTATTTCGAATCCGGTAGCCGCCATCTGATCAATGGCCGACCGGCAACTCGCAATGTCGCTTTTCACGAGGTGGAACATCAGCGGATTCTCCTGGGTCCACGGCGCGATGGTCCGGTAGAGCCGTCCCACCGCGAGAGCGTTGCGGTTCGCCTCGCCACTGGTCGTGGGCATGATCCAGAGGCGGAAGCTGGTGAGCGACTCGCCGGGTTTCAATTCGCGTGCCGGTCCATGCGGTGGTGCCACATTCAGCACGCAGAGTGACTTGTTCCCGTAGTTCGTCTGAGTGTGATGGGCGGCGTCCACAGTCCACTGAACGGTCTGGATCTGAGCGGCATCATTCGACATCGCACCGAGCGTGTAGTCTGTTTCCACATGCAGCGGTGGAATTTCAAAGCGCCACGGGTCCTCCACATCCGCATCGGCTTCAGTGGTACGCAGTTCCTCCAGCTTGAAGGCATCCAGCATGATGGGGGCCGATCCCCTGTTCGTCACGGTGAGCCACTTGGAGGCGCAGGGAAGGCCATCGTAGATCTCAAAATGCACCGCCGTTTCGACATCCTGTGCGGGCGAGCCATCCGGACCGCGATAGGTGAAGACAACTTCCCGCCCCTGCGGTGGCCACTGCAAAGACTGGCTGATCCAAGCGGCATTGCGCTTCCATGGAAAACGCTCGCGGCAGGAACCGGCCGTGGTGCCCGTGAGGCGAAAGGCTTTCTCCACCGGCTTCAGTGACGGTATCTCGGAGGCCGCGAGGAAATTGCTGCTCCGCTGCCCGGTCAGTCCACCCACAGGATAGACCACGCCATTGAGCGTCAGGCTGGCCTCCGGGCCAGTGGCCCGGAGATACTCGTGGCCTGTCGTCTCATCGCGCATGCTCACGCGGGCCACAGCCGGTGACATGCGCCACTGAACGGATAGCAGGCCGTTGGAGAGCGTGAGGGTCTGGTCGTTGTCACTGCGCTGGAGGCCGCTGACCGCAGGTTTTGTTTCCAGGAGCCAGTCGCTCGCGGGCCCGGACGGCTGCTGCGCCTGGCAGGGCTGAAGGAGAAGGGCGAGGACCGCTGTAGTTCTTGGAATCATGTTGGGAAAAATTTGGACTACGGATGACGCGGATGCTTCCAGGATTGGAACAAGCTCATCCTTTCAAGCTATTCGTGAGAACCGCGTCTTCCGCGGTTAATTCCCCACCTTTCCGCGGACAAAGAGTCGGGTGACTCCCGGCGGAGCGGGCACGGAGAGGCTCAGGCGTTCCACGGTGCCGCTGACCGGTGCGCGGCTGAGCACGGTGGCGTTCGCGGGCTGCCAGGTGGCGGGGGCGAGGTCGGAGGAAATTTCCAGTGTGAGGGATGCCTGAGACGCCGTGTCGTGTTCGAGAGTGACCGTGAAGCCGCCCGCACCATCGCTTACTGCAGTGGGCGCACCACCAGTGCCCAGGGCGAAGTCCACCAGATCATCCAGCCCGTTGTTGTTGGTGTCGGTCCCGGCGCTGCCGGTGAATGCAGTTCCGTCGGTGACACTGGGGTTTCCGTTCGTGGAGAAACTTGCGCGCCAGCTCAGCGGGTCGCTGTGCCCGGGATTGGTCTGCGGAGCGATGAGCACCAGCGAGGGGCCGGTGCCGTCCGGGGCTGCGGGCCAGAAGCCGGTGTCGTCGCAGGTGAACGATTTGATGATTTGGCCATCGGCGGCGAGGAGGGTGATGCGTTCGCCACCGTTGCTGAACTGATTACCGAGGGGATCGGTGCTCACGAAATACTGCGGGGCGGTGGTGACTGCGGGATGCCTCAGGGCAAAGGCGGCGGTACGGCGCGGGACCACGAGACGGGCAGGGGCTCGGTGACTCCATTGCGGTAGATGGAATAGACATCCACCCACGCGCGGCCGGTGCGGGTGACGCTGCTGTCGGGCGTGGTGAAATCCGCGCCGCCATTCGTGGTGATCTCAAACGGCACGGCGGCAGGCATTTGGGTGAGAGCGAAATTTCCGCGGCTCTGGGCGTAGCCGGAAAAGCCGGTGAGGCTCGTGCCCACGGCGGCTCCGAGATGCGTGGCCCATGTGTCGAGATACTGCGCGTTCGCCGTGCTGGCGACGATGTCGAGGACGTGGGAATCGAAGAGGCGCTTCCACCGCGGCACGGTGAACAGCCGCTGGATGGCCTGCGACTGGCCGCTGGTGTTCGTGGTGGGAATGAGCGAGAGATTCGGCCCGCCGAGTCCGGTGGTGGTGGCATTGAGCGCCACGCCGTTGGCCGCTCCGGGATCGTTTTCTCCCAGCAGGTAGGATGCTGCCTGAGCCGTCGGGAGACCGGCTGCAGCCACGAGTGTGATAAGTAGTTTCTTTATGGTTGAGATGTGTGGTTGATTTAGAACGCCATCTGGTGAGGCCTTCCCTCGTATATAAAATGCCTCCTGTCGGAGGTCAATTTTCCCATCCCTGAAGAAATCCACGTCCACCCGACTGAAATCCCCCCCGCCTGTTCAGTGCCGCTGGCGGTAATCGGAGGGGGTGAGGCCGATCCATCGTTTGAAGGCGCTTGAGAAGGTCATGCCGTCGGAGAAGCCGAGGCGTTCCGCCACGACGTCAAGTTTATCCTGCGTGTACTCCAGCAAATGGCGGGCCCGCTGCATGCGAATATAGGTGACGTGCTGCATGGGGCTGCGGCCCATTTCGTGCAGGCAGCGTTTGCGCAGCGCTTCGGGGCTGGTGTGGACGGTCGCGGCCAGTAGCTCCAGCGTCCAGGGGCGATCGAGGGCTGTCTCCACCCCGGCCCAGAGGGCGGCGAGGCGGTCGTCCATCGAGCCGGGCCGCGCCGCGCCTCGTCGGCGTGCTGCTTGTCATTCGTATCCAGCGGATACTCCGTCGCCGTCATCGTCCACAACCGGCCCGCCGCATTAAAGTTCAGCGCCACCGGCTTCTCCGCGCCCTGCACCTCGCTCGTCACCAACTCGATAGCGAACCCCTCCGGCAGCACAAACTGCGCGCGCTGCTCCTCCGGCGTGAGCCTCGGCGCATCCGCCGCATTGCCCTCCTTGAGCTGGGCACAAACCACCGGCGCGACAGCATGAGAGAGCGTCAGAAAATCAAATCCCCAGGCTGTCCATCTGCATGATCAAGATATTTTATGAGCCTGCCCTGCGCGCAGGGGAGCACGGCGACGCGCAAAAAGGGCGTGCCGCTGGCCGGGCTGCCTGGGCGGCGCCTTGCGGCGGACCTTACGGTGCGAGCGGCACGGTGATTTCCGCGGGTAAGGTATAGTGCGGGTCGCAGCGCTCGGCCATGGTGCGGGCCATGACGGAGAGGCGGCGCTCGGCTTTGGCCGGAGCGATCGCTTTGCCATTCACCGAGATGGTCACGGGCTGATCCAGATCGAGCATGGCATCACTCAGCCGCACCAGAATACTCCCGCCTGCGGCCGGCGTACGGCCTTTCCCGTCGGCCGCGTTTGTCTCAGCAGTGATGGCGATGGCATTGCCGGAAAGCGTGGCGGTGAGGTAGAGCGGCATGATCTGCGGGGCCTCTGGCAGGGCCAGCCAGTAGCGCTGCAGGGCGACGGTCTTGTCGAATGGCCGCACGGTCCACACCACGCGCTGCGGCAGCGGATTCCGCGTGCGCTGGGCGATCCACTTTGGGCCTTCGGCGTAGTCGATGCCATGGCCGCGGCCGGGCTGCACATTGACGAGGAAATCGTAGCCGCCGGGGTCGTCTTTCTTCAACTCGCCGAGGCGCTCGCCCATGCGGCGGGCAAGGCCCACGCGGTCGAACATGGTGTCCTTTTCCCCGATGTCGATGCGCATGGCTACGTTGCGCATGTTCTCCGGCGGCGAAGTGTCGAGCGGCTCGGCCGCAGCCATGCCATTGGTGGCGGCGAAGCGGTCGGGGCGGTTTCCGGCAAAACGGATGGCGCCATAGCCGCCTTCACTGATGCCCATGAGGTAAACGCGGTTAGGGTCCACATCGCGGTAGAGGATGCTGTCGCGGATGATCTGCTCGAACGCGGCCTGGTTGTGATCCAGATACCAGCGGCCTTTGCGGTCGTCGGCCATGCGCGGGATGAAGTAGATGCCCGCGGGTGCATAGACGCGCTCAAAGAGGGCCATCTGCGCCTGCCACTCGCGGGTATTCACCTCCCACGCGTGCGGCCCCTGCGCCTGATCATTCCCGCCGCCCCCGTGCAGGCAGAGGAAGAGCGGCCAGCCAGTCTTGGGCTTTTCGCCTTTCGCCAGCATGACATACGGCATAGTGAACTCTCCGATCTTCAGCGCGGAGGGCCGCAGCGGTTCCTTCGGCGGATTCTTTTGCAACTCCTCGAGAGTGGGTGGCAACGGCGGCTGGGCTTTGTCCCAGCCGAGAGCTTTGCCTCCCTCGCGACAGGCGGCCATCAGTTTCGCCACCATGCCAGCAGCCTCGGCTTTGCTGAGCACGCGCTCACCGGGTGGCACGCCACGCTTCTCCGCTGGCGTGGCAAACCACTGCTGCAGGGAAGCTGGAGCGGACGGCGACTGGGCGCGGGCGGCTTGCGCCCAGGTAACGAGGGCAAAGATGATGACGGGGAGTATTCGCATGGCTGGATGAAGGATGCCCATCGCAGCATGGCGCACCGCAGTAAAGTGCAGCCACGGCAGCATGCCGCCCGCGTCCTGCCTCACGGCACAATGATGGCGCGCCAGAAGCGGCGGGTGTCGGTGCGGGGGAGGTTCGCCGCGGTGCTGGTGGTGGTGGCGGTGAGGGGCGCGCCCCAGTTGCTCCACGCGGTGAGGTCGGTGGTGCTCTGGAGTTGATAGACGTGCGTGGGCTCAGTGCTGAAGGTGATGGTGCTAACACCGGCTCCGGCGTCCACGATCGCGATGATGTCGGGCGTGAGGGCGTTGCGTTTCCCTGGCGTGGGCACGGGGCTGACAATGCCAGGCGCGCTGTCGGGGTAGCGGCACTGGCTTTGATTGGCGGTCTGCGCGCCAAAGGTGACGAGATCGACTAACGTGCCGTCGGGCGTGTAGAGCGCGAGGGCTTCACCGCCGGCACTGAGGCGGAAGTTGGTGTGCAGTTGCCCGGGAGTGACGCCGTTCTCCTCCGGCTCATTGTCGGCCCACACCAGCAGCCAGCCGCCCGCCGGAATGGTGGTGCCCGCGGGGATTTGGAACTGGTTCACATTGGCGGTGGAGTCGGTGAGGTAGAAGCCGCCGAGGTTCACAGGAGTGGTGCCGGCATTGTGGAGTTCGAACCAGTCTTCATACTGGCCGTCAGCGGGATCAGCGAATCCGGAGGCGCTGGTGTTGTCGGCCATCCATTCGTTGATGGTCACGGGCGGCAGCGGCGGCGGGCCAGTGACGTTCACTGTGATGTTGAATGTGCCGACCACATTGCCGCGCAGACCGAGGCCCTGCACGCTGAGGTTGTTCGTCGCCGAGTAGAGCGTGAGCGGCAGGCTCCACGCGGTCTGGCTCGTCCAGTTAGGGGTGTACTCGACGCCGTTGATGAGGAAGGTCTTCACGCCTGGCGGCGCGAGGCCGGTGAGCGTGAGGATGCCGTCGGCGTCGCTGATAGGACCACTGGTAGCGGAGGCGAAGGTGATGCCGGTATAGACGCCATTCAACTGGGTGATGATGTAGTTCCGCCGATCGGAGATATAGGTCTTCACGGCACTGACCTGCGTGGCATTGGCGGTGATGCTGTTCGACGCAAGACCGGCGACCATGCGGTCAATGTGGGCATTCACCGCCGCGGTGACCATCGGTCCATCCACGGCCTCACGATAGGCGCACCACATGGCGCGGCGGAAGGCGGGATGCGTGCGGAACTTGGTGGCGAGCGGGTCCTGAGTGCTGACTTCGAGGCCGGTGGTGGCGGGGTCGCCCACGAGGCCGAAGCTGAAGTCAATGTCCCACGCGGTCATGGCCCACGGGCCCTGAGTGGGCTTATAGATATACATGTTTTTGCCGAACGTGTAGCCCCAGGTGTCCCAGTTCCCTGCAATGCGCTGCACGGCGAGGGCGCGCATCCATGAGTCCTGATCCACGATGGGATCCACCGCATTGAAGAACGATGCATCGGTGCCCGCCGCGCCCGTGGCGAAGACATCGGCAAGTGCGCGGAAGGGTGCCCAGTCATTCGCCGAACCGGCAACTGAGCGAGCAGCCCACTGGTAGCGGTAGCTGGCGTCCTTGTGCACGCCGCCGGTGGTGGTGCGCTTGGTAAGGTGCGCGCGCAGGGTGGTGCCAAAGGTGGCGCCGTCGTCGCCGTATTCGATCCAGTCCTGCGCCTTGTGCAGCGCGCCGTCGTTGTCGCCGGGCCAGTATTCATCAATCCAGTCGCCGTTCGGCTGCTGGGTGTCTTCGAAGACGGTCTGGCGCTGCGCGCCATTGATCCACACCCGGCAGAAGCGGCGGTGAATGCTCTGGAGGCCGAGCTTCCGCGCGATCCACCAGATGGTCTGCTCTCGGATGAGCGAGGCATCGTCGCCGAAGGTGCCGGGGCCGGCGAAGATGAAGTCGGTGGTGCCGAGCAGGTGGTCGTCGGCGGGGACGTTGCAGTCGTAGTCGCAGTTGTTGCCCACGGGGCTGTTGAATCCGCCGGTATGCCACGGGCTGCCGCTGTATTGCGCGGAGGCATTGTAGATGGGGCGGAAGTTGTTGTACACCATCGTCACATCGAGCGGGGTGTTGCTGTTCCGTCCGCGCGTGGACCAGGCGTTCTGCGTGGCCAGCGTCATCCACAGGCGATAGGTGCCGAGGGTGCCGGGGGAGTTGCCCTCACCCCAGCGCACCAGGCATTCCTTTCCATAGGCAGGGAATGCGGAGGACGCGCCCGCGCCGTCGTAGGCAGCGATAGTGAAGGCGGCGAGCGTGCCCGCGATCTGCGCCGGAATCTCCGCACTGAAGAGGCCCGCGCCGCGGTAGCTCATCACGACATTGGTGAGGGTGCTGGAGGGATCGAGCCGGTAGCGCAGGAGCGCGAGGCTGATGTTGTCAGGATCGTCGAGCTTCGCATAGACCGTCACCGGCTGCGCGGCCGCCGGAATGACGGGGCGATGCGTGACTTCAAAGATCGCGGGGCCGGCATTGGTGGTTGCGGTGGAATTCACTGCGCCAGGCGTGCCGGGCGTGTAGCCTGGCGGCAGGATGTTGCCCGTGGCTTCCAGCACGCCGCCGGCGAGGCGGAAGAGAATCTCGGGATGGCCGCGCAGCCATTTTACCTTGGCGCGAATGGTCGCCGTCTGCCCCGCAGTGAGCGTGCTGGTGAGGGGAATGCTGAGGCGATTGCCCGCAAGGTCGCCGCGCCCGGCGGCACGGATGTGCATGCAGCTGGTGCCGCTGAAGCCCGGGGATTCCACGCTGCTCATATCGTGCGTGCCCTGGATGAGCCACGAGGTGGCGCCGGACTCGAAGCCGGGATTGGTGACCACATTGCCGCCCGAGCCCTGGAGGACTTCGATGTCATCAATGAGGCACTCGCCCGCGCCGAGCATCATGACATGCAGGCGGTTGATGGCGGAGCCGCTGCCATTGTCCATGACGCCGGTGGCCTGGATTGTCACCCATGCCTGTCCGGCAGGCTCGCTGCTGTCGGCCCAGTTGGAAGCGAGGCGGCCATCGCTGAGCAGGTCCTTGAGTTCCAGAGATGAACCGCCGCCGTCGCTGTCGCGGCCCCAGCGTCCGCCGGTACCGTAGGTGACTTCATCCACGACAGGATAGACCGTGCCAGTGCCATCGGGATCCGTGATGGGTTTTTCCAGGCGAATGCGCTCACCTGTTCCTCCGTTTAGCGAACCGGAGAAAGCATTCACTGCCAATGCTGCATTCGCATTGAGAATGGTACCCGCAGGAAAGACATACTGGACGCCGCCGCTGAGGCGCCAGCCACTGAGATCAACGGGATCGTGCCAGCGGCTTGCCACCTCGACGAAAGGCAACTGCGCGGAGCCTGCGGGCGTTTCAAAGCAGATCTCAGAGATAACTGCCACCGATCGGAAGATGCTGCCGCCTGCCGAACCCGGCGTCGTGTCCGCCATCACGCGCCACAAGCTGGAGCCGGGCGTGGAACGTGCGTAGCTGTATGTGGGCAACTGAGGACCAAACCGCACAGCATCAAGCACACGGCCGGGAACGCCCCCGCTGCCGGGTGCGCGGAAGAAGACGGTGTCGCCTGATGCCTTCAAGCCGAAGCCAAGCGCGCTCTGATTGAATACAAGAAAGCCACCCGCAGGGATGCTGGTGTTGGCGGGAATCACAAATTTCTCCGCATCGCGGTCATCACTGAGGGAGCAGTTGCCGATGTTCGCTGCGGATGAGCTGTAGTTGTAGAGTTCGATAAAGTCCTGACCTTCCAGCGAAGCGGCAAGCACTTCATTGATGACCACAGAGCGATAAGTGTCTGCCGCTCCCGGCTCCGCTGCGCCGGGCGAGCCATCGAGATGGAAGCTGATGTCCCACGAGCGCGCATCCTTCATGCCGTAGCTGGGCCGCGCGAGAACGAGCGAATGCCCCGTGCCATCCGCAGCGGGCGGCCACGGATGACCGCCGTCGTAGTCCACTTCAAAGACGACAGCGTTGGAATGATCGCGCAGGCGCACCTGGCCGCCACTGTTGTTCAGCGAGCCGGTCCACGGGCCCAGCACGCCGGTGATGGAATACACGCTCTGCACATCCGCCGGCACCGCGGCGATGACGAGCCGCGCGCCCGCGGCGATGGTGGTGCCTGCAGGGAAGTCGTAGCTGATTTCCCCCGTGAGGCGGAAGCCGGTGAGGTCTTCCTGCCAGGGCTGCGTATTATACAGCTCAATGAACTCAAGGTTCTTCAAGTCCACGCGGTCGCGCGGGTGATAGTGAATTTCAGAGAGCACAAACGGCCCGCGGCGTGTGGCCGGGCCGATGGGTTCCGCAGCGGGGCGCACCAGCTCGATAGGCGCAGGAGTCGGCGTGGGCGCAGCAGTGAAGGATGTGCTGGCGGTGGCGAGGGTGTTGCCGGTGAGGTCTTTGACGTTGTTCGCGGTGACGCTGTAGCCGGTGTTAGGCGAAAGACCCGTCACGGTCAGCGTGACCATGCCCGGGAGCGGTCCGGCGACGGCTCCGGTGACGGAGCCACCACCGATGCTGAACGTCGCGCTGCTGATGTCCACGGGCTCATTGAACGTGAGAATGACCTGCGTGGCGGAGACCGGTGAAGCGGCAGTCTGGAGCACTGGCGGATTAGTGTCGTTCACCGTGAGCGTGGCCGCGTTCGATGTCACACCGCCGTAGGGATTGTAGATGATGCAGCGGAAGGCCGCGGCATTGTCCGCGAGTGTGGCGGGACTAAGCGTGTAGCTGGCTGACGTCGCCCCGGGAATATCCACGCCATTGCGCTGCCAGCGGTAGCTGGCAGCGGCGGCATTCGAGAGCACCACCGAAAAGGTCGCCAGGCTTCCCTCATTGACCGTCTGATTCTGCGGTTGAGTACTGACCACCGGCGC
>Ga0315905_10000649_pt1 | contig 37692 bp, 27 predicted proteins | sample LakEriMetagenome_5_FD_203522 | JGI IMG/M metagenome (GOLD analysis project Ga0315905, IMG submission 203522) | Freshwater fungal communities from buoy surface, Lake Erie, Ohio, United States - Buoy 4 MA121 | ecosystem: Environmental > Aquatic > Freshwater > Lake | place: USA: Lake Erie, Ohio... | reverse complement strand
CAGACAGAAAGTTCGGAATACACGACCAACACGGAGCAATACATCAATGAAACCATCATCGCCGAAAAAGGTCTAGTTAGAGGCACTGCGGAGTTCGAAACGGCACTGAAGGAGTTCGAGGACCGCATGGCCCATTACTTGCAACACCGTCTCTACCCAGTACTTCCCGACTGGCCAGTCATTTGTTTTTACCCGATGTCGAAGCGCCGCAGCGGCAACGACAACTGGTATTCGCTCGACTACAAAGCACGCCGCGAACTGATGGCGGGGCACGCCCGGGTTGGTCGCACGTATTCAGGTCGAATCCTTCAATTGATAACCGGTTCGACCGGCCTGGACGAATACGAATGGGGTGTCACCCTGCTGGCGAAGGACACCATCGATGTGAAATCAATTGTATACGAAATGCGTTTCGACGAGGTTTCGGCCCGCTACGCCGATTTTGGGGATTTTTACATCGGCATGCAACTACCGCTCGACGAATTATTCAACCGCGTCTGCCTCTAACGAAAAGGCTGAGGGGAAATTACCCGAAATCGCTCGTTTAACACACAATCCGGTTGCGGGGTGACGTTAATCGTCCATATTGAATTCCACAACTTGAAATATTTATGACAATTGAAGAAACGCAAGCACGCATCGCCGAAACCAGCAACTGGATTCAAGCCGTAAAATCTGAAATGGCCCAAGTGTTGGTGGGACAAGGCGAATTGGTGGACCGACTGCTGATCGGGCTTCTTTGCAACGGCCACATCCTATTAGAAGGCGTGCCCGGATTGGCTAAAACACTTGCGGTTAAAGCTCTCTCTGGATGCCTGCAAACATCTTTCTCGCGTTTTCAATTCACCCCGGACCTGCTGCCAGCTGACCTGTTGGGCACCATGGTTTACAATCCGCAGTCCGCATCCTTTGCCCCGAAGTTGGGACCGATTTTCAATAATCTGATCCTCGCTGACGAAATCAACCGCGCACCAGCTAAGGTCCAGTCGGCCTTGCTTGAAGCGATGCAGGAACGCCAGGTCACCTTGGGCGACAAAACCTACAAACTCCCCGAACCTTTCCTAGTGCTGGCAACCCAGAACCCCATCGACCAGGAAGGCACCTACCAACTACCCGAAGCCCAGCTTGACCGTTTTCTATTGAAGGTCACGGTGAACTATCCCAGCCCAGAAGAGGAGCTCATCATTCTCGACCGCATGGCAACGTCTGCACCAGCCTATCAGACAAAAACTGCCGCCACGCCGGATCAGATCGCCTACTCGCGCGAACTGGTCAATTCAATCTACATCGATCCCGCCCTGCGACAATACATCGTGCAAATTATCAATGCCACACGTGATCCGGTGAAATACGACACATCATTGAAAAACCTCATCCGCGCTGGAGCTTCGCCACGCGGCACGATCAATCTCGCACTCAGCTCTCGGGCCCGGGCATTCATGTCGGGTCGGGCTTTCGTCACCCCTCAGGACATCAAGGATATGGTTCACGCGGTGCTACGTCACCGAATTCTTGTGACTTATGAAGCAGAAGCGGAAAACATCAATACCGACACCATCATCTCGCGCCTGCTGACAAAAATTCCCGTTCCTTGAATATCCAACAAATGACATTCGACGAGCAAATCGATGAAATGATGGCGCGGGTTCGCAAGTTGGAACTCAAAGCGCGCCGTCTAGTTAGAGAATCGTTCTCGGGCGAATATCAGTCGTCTTTCAAAGGCCAGGGTCTTGATTTCGACGACTTCCGCGAATACCAGCATGGCGACGAAATCCGCTTCATCGACTGGAACGTCACCGCCCGAATGGGTATGCCATTCGTTCGCAAGTTCCGCGAGGAACGGGAGCTAAACGTGATCATCGCTGTGGATGTCAGCGGCTCCTCCGACTACGGGTCGGTGAATTACTCTAAACGCGAGATCGCCGCCGAAACAGCTGCGATCCTTGGTTTTTCGGCGCTGCAAAACGGAGACAAATGCGGCCTTTTGATCTTCGCCGCTGAGACCCTGATGTTCATTCCTCCCGCGAAGGGAACCAAACACCTGCTGCGTCTTGTTAGGGAAATTCTGATTGCCCAACCCAACAATCCCGGCACGTCGATCGAAGCCGCCTCGACCACCTTGATCCACACCCTGCCGAGAAAATCGCTTGTCTTTCTTATCTCGGATTTTCACGCCGATTCGATTGACAAGCCGCTGGGCAAACTTGCGGCAAAACACGACACTATCGCAATCCGAATCACCGACCCATTGGAAAAAAAACTCCCGCGTGGCGGACGAGTCACCCTGGAGGATCCCGAAACTGGCTGGCAGACATCGATCAACACCTCAAATCCAAACCTGCGCATGGCCTATGAGAAAATGATGCTCCGCCAGCACGAAGGCGTGGTCACCCTACTGAAAAAACACGGCATCGATTTCGCGGAACTCAGCACTGCCAGCGACCCCATCCCTTCCCTTCACGCCATGTTGAACAGACGGGTTCGCAAACGCTATCGATAATGGAAGAACAGCCAACATCACTGGAGTTGTCTGACATTCCAAATATCAGACAGCTGATCCCCTCGCCCGCTTTGTCCTGGTGGGTTTGGGCCGCGTTGGCCACTGTTTGCATTGCGTTGGCTGTGACATTGGTCATAGCGCTGAAATCCCGGAAATCTAAGCCTGCTATGCTGCGACAGATTGCATTTCGAGAGGCGATGGCTTCATTGGAAAAAGCCCGTCTCATTACTGCACCGGTCGCGCTAGCCACAGCCGTGTCGCTGGCAATCCGTCGATATCTCGCTTCCTCCTTTGCCGATCCTTCGCTGTTTGAAACCCACGAAGAATTCCTCTCACGCCACCAGGCACTAGCGACTCTCCCTGAAATCACACGGCAGAAAATAGCGCGGGAATACGACCATCTGGCGCGCATGAAATACGCGCCTATGGAAACACAGCAGGACATCTCTGAACTTGTGACGCAGATGATCCAACTGCTGGAGCATCTTCACTCCGTGCACCCCGTTTTGACCGCTGGACCATGACAGAATTCCTCAAACATTTCTGCTTTTCCTCCCCGCCGTGGCTGCTGCTGTTGTTGCCATCGCTCTTGTTGCTATTTCTACGCCGCGGTCGGGGTGCGGAATCAACGCTGACGTTTTCTACACTAAATGTGCTGGTCTCTCTCGGCAAAAAACTTCGCCAGGGCCCTGGTTCTTTTAGCATCCCCCTGCTGTTTGTTGCGCTCACTCTAACAATTCTTGCACTTGCCCGTCCGGTCTGGCGACTGGAGTTTCAAAACCGAACCGCCTCGGGTATTGATATCATGATTGCCTTCGATGTGTCGCTCTCGATGGAGATCGATGATTTTTATACTTCCGATGGCTTGCCGATCCAGCGCCTTGACGCGGCAAAAGAAGTGGTCACGAATTTCGTTCGCAACCGGCCAGATGACCGCATTGGTCTGGTGGTCTTTTCCGGACAACCCTATCACATTAGTCCGATCACCCTTGATCACGAATGGCTACTCAATGGATTGAAACGGGTGAAACTCAACCACCGCAATGGCAGCGGCGACGGCACGGTGAACGAGCAGGGCACCGCGATCGGCTCGGCAATATCTGCTGCAGCCACCCGCCTACACGCCCGCGATGCCAAGTCGAAAATCATCGTGCTGATTACCGATGGCGCGAACAATTCAGGTAAGATTGCCCCGATCGACGCTGCGAAGTACGCAGCTGACCTCAAGATCAAAATTTATGCGGTCGCCCTGGGCACCAAGGAAGGAAGAGTCAGTAGCAACGTCCAGCGATTTCCACGCCAGGAATTCGACCTACCTACACTGCAGGAGGTTGCACGCCTGACAGGAGCCGAGCACTACTGGGCACAAACCAATGCCGAATTGAAAAACACATTCCGTACCATCGACGAATTGGAAAAAACAGAACGCAAGACCTACACGGTGACTGAAGATCGCGAGTTGTTTCCCTGGTTCCTGATCCCCGCACTTTTCTTTGCCTGCCTGTCCGCCATATTGATCGCCCTCACACCTCCCCCAAGTCCGGATTAACCCCGTCTTTCGCCATGCAGCCCGCCAATCCCTACATTCTTCTTCTGCTGATCATTCCGCCGTTCTTGGCATTGATCGCACTGGTTGCTGCGGGAAAGAAACGCCGCCAATGGGCGATATTTGTCGCCGACCGCCTGCGCGGAAAATTAATCAAACGCTCGTCCCCGCTGCCGCGCTGGCTGGCCTATTTTTCGCTGCTGATCGCTATTTTCCTAATGATCATCGGACTGTCCCGAATGCAAATCAGCTCGAGTCCAAAAACGGAGAGCACCCGGGGCCGTAATCTGATGATCGTGCTCGACCTCTCGCGTTCGATGCAGGTGGAGGACCTGAAGCCATCACGACTGGCCCAGGCTAAGGCGTTGATTTACGAACTGCTGGAAATCTTGCCCAACGATCGAATCGGCGTAGTAGGATTTTCAAGCGTGCCATTTCTGTTCGCGCCGCTGACCACCGATCACGGCGCGGTGAAGGAAACCGTCGAACAACTCGATTACGAATCCATTCCTACCGGTGGGTCCGACATCAGCGCGGCAGTAATTCTTGCAATCAACACCCTCAAGGAAACCGCACAAACCAACAACGGGTTGCTTATTCTATCTGACGGTGAGGAACACTCGCCGAAACTTCTGGACACCATCGATGATATCAAAAAATCCGGCACCTACGCCTTCGCGGTTGGCATTGGTACCGACGACGGCGGCTTCATTCCGGACAAGACAGCGAGCGATGGCCGCTTTCGAGACGTCAAGGGCAATGCTATCATCAGTCGCCTGCAAACAGCTACAATGCAGGATTTCGCTACCCAAGCAGGAGGGCGTTTCGCACTGGCGCAATCGGCGACCGAAATTCCAGCTATGGTCACAGCGGCGGTTTCAGATCTCGAGTCCTTCGAAATGAAGGGTCGTGAAAAAATGTTGGCGACGGAACTGTTTCAATGGTTTATTCTCCCCGCAGCGATTCTGCTCATGACTTCTCTAATCCTCGGCACCCGCTGGCGCAGATTATCAAAGACAAACGGCGCATCCGCTGTCGTCTTGCTGCTCGCGCTCTTTCTTCAACCCGTGCAAGCTGCATACGAGATCGGTTCGCTTGAGGCAGCACGCGCCGCGCTGCAGTCGGGTGCCTACCAGAGTGCCCGCGAACAGTTTGAGCTACTCGCCTCGAGAGAACACCCGCAGAGCGAAGATTTCGCAGGACTGCAATTGGGCAAGGCCACCGCCGATTACCGGTTGAATGATTTTTCCGCTGCACGGGCTTCTTATTCGAAGGCCTTGACCAATGACGATTCACGAATCCGCGCGGCTGCGCACCAGGGCATGGGTAACACCCTTTTCCAGCTCGGCTGGCAGTCGCTAGCAAAAGGGCAAAGTTATCCAGGTGAAATAGCAGCTGCGGAAAATTTCGACAAACTGGTCAAGGAGCGCATCGACGAGTGGATGAAAGGTGAAGAGGAAACCGACTCGAAAGCTCTTTCTGAGGGATACCGGAATTTTCAAACGATTATGCTCAACTGGGCTGATGCAATGCGCCATTCACAGTCCGCTCTGAGCCTGCAGCCAGGCAATCAGGACACTGAACAGAACAAAAGAGTTGCGCAGACATATCTGGAGAAGCTTCGCAAGGCCATGGAGCAGCAGCAGCAAGAGATGCAGGAACAGATGGAAGGTCAGGGAGATGGTGAAGGACAACAGCCCGATCCCGGTGAAAGTGGCGAGGGCGGTGAGGAGGAAGGCGACAAGGGTGAGGATGGCAAGGAGAAGGATGCTGCGGGCGATGGAGGGAAAGACCCAAAAGACAAGGGCGAGGATGGCGAGAAAAATCCCGACGGCAAAACCCCTGACGGCGAAAAACCCGACCCGAAAAACACCCACGGCAAAGACCGAAAACCAGAGGAGACCAAAGAACAAAATGCCTTACGCAAGCTCAATGAAAATGCCGACCTTCAACGCGGCATCGTCGCCCCAGGCACCTACAATTTCCGGCGCCCGGAAAAGGATTGGTGAGCATTACCCTATGACTGCCATGAAGAACATTCTCACATCGTTACTTTTCCCCCTACTCACGTCTGGCCTTGTTCGCGCAGCCGCTATTGAAGCCACAATTTCCAGCCAGTTTCTAGTCCGCGGCGAACAGGCAGTTCTTGAAGTCATGCTCTCAGAGGTCAGTCCTCCTGAAGAAATGCGCATCCCCGCCATCCCCGGCGTAACGATACAGTCGCGCGGTTTCGGCGGCGCCAATGCAACCATTCTCCCGGGTCGAAAGCTGGGCTATATCTATCAATTCGCGCTCTCGTCATTTGAAAAAGGCCGCTATACGATTCCGCCAATCTCCCTGAAGGTGGGAACTGAAACGATATCCAGTAATGCGTTGAATTTCGAGGTTTTTGACGGAACCGACATCTCATTCTCGGAACTGCGGATTGGCAATGAAACCATCCGCTATGCCGCATTTTTCAAAACATCGAAGAGTCAGGTATACGAGGGTGAAAGCATTCCCGTGGAATTGAAAATCTATTTCCCTGCCAATCAGCGGATTGAAGAATGGGGCATTCCGGATTTTGATCGCGAAGGCCTCACCGCCTGGCGCTTCGAACCGCGCCCACAACTTGGTGGCGCGATTTTGTTGGGAACGAACTACCAAGCCGCATCGTATCCGAGCATGCTCGCCGCAGGACGCTCAGGAAAGGTCACTCTGGGACCTGCAAAAATCAGACTCATCTCGGTCCAAAACGCAATTGGACAGTTCGGTACGTTCGAACAAAATGCGGTGGCTCTCAACCTAACGGCTTCCGCTCTGGAACTTGAATCGACGGCCCTGCCTGCCAATCCTCCCGAGGGATTCACCAACGCCATTGGCACGTTCACCCTCAACGCAAGTTCTAGTGAAACTGAGGTCCGCGAGGGCGACCCGATCAACCTGGACCTAACCGTGAGCGGGAGCGGTAATCTCGATTCCATGGATGCGCCTTCTCTTGCTGATAACGAGGGTTGGAAACTCTATGATGCCACTCGTTCGGAACTGGGCGAGGCCCGCCGACTGCAGCGCGGCCAAGTATTTTTCAAACAATTTATGCGTCCGATCAGAAGGCAGACCATCATCCCGCCCTTTCAACTGGTTTACTTCGATCCCGCCCTCGGGGAATACAAGGTTGTAAGCACCGCTCCGATCCCTTTGAAAATCTTACCATCAACCAATCCTGTCGCCGCACTGGGCGCGCCGCCACCGCAGGCAGCCAATCTTCCTGTCGAACGCATGACCGACATTCTCGGATTGATCAAAGCGGATCGAGTTCTCAATTCCGCCGCCTTCACCGCTCTGCCGCATCTCTGGCACCTCGTGCCTGCAGTCCTCCTGCTGACACTGTGCTTCGCCATTTTTCATCGCCACTTCTGGCCGCGTTTCGTCCCCCACCCTGAACTTGTTAAACGCAGAAAAGCATGGAATGAACTGGAAAAAGCACCCTCAGATGCGGCGGGCTTCTTCCGCAGCGCAGGCCATTTCATCGAGGCAAACCTCGCCAACCAGGCACAAAACCCCGCCGTTGCGGATATTCTCAAGGAGCGTGATCTGGTGTGTTTTCTCCCGAGCAGCAACAACACACCAATCGATTCCAAACGACGGAATCAAATTCTTAAAGCACTGCGCAAGCTTGCTTTCTCACTGATTGTATTCGCAGTTTCGGCAAACTCTTTCGTTAGAGCCGACGATGTGAATCCAGATGCGGCGGATGCCACGACCCTTTACAATGAAGGAAAATTCAAGGAGGCAATCAGCCAGTGGCTGGGAGCCGGCCCCTTCCAGCAGTTACCTGCGGAAACACTCTACAACATTGGTAACGCTTGCTATCGCGCAGGTTCTCAGGGACACGCGGCGCTATACTATCGTCGCGCTTTGCTCGCAGATCCGGCCCTCGCCGAAGCACGGCAAAACCTGCGATTTCTTGAGAGAAAATTCGGCGCACTGACGATCAAACGGCCCGACTATCAATACTCCCTGACCCGCATCCCCCGAGTCTGGTTGAGCAACACCCTGGCGGCAATCATTTGGCTGGTGGGGCTTTCGCTGCTAACATTCCCCGCAACGCGCACGGGTAGCAAACTGCGGATTGCTGCCTTCTCGACTATTTTATTTAGCCCCCTGCTCCTGCTGGCATGCTCGCTGGCCTTGCACTATTACCCGAATGATTCGGCATTTGCTCCTTTCGAGGAACAAGCGGTGATAGTAGCGGATAAAGCCGTGGCCTACGCCGATGCATCTCGCAGTTCGGAACATGTCATCGATGCCCCCGCTGGATCATTGTGCCGTATCATCCGCCGAAGCGACCGCTGGGTTTATATCGCGTTCGCCAGTCAAACCCGCGGCTGGGTGCCAGCAGAAAGCATAGAGCCTTTGATCCCGACCACACCTCCCCATGTGCCGAGTTTCTCGCCGACCGCCGAACCACCCACCCCCTCAGCCTAAGGAGATGCATGGAGCAGTTCCGAGACTCATTACAAACTTCCTCATCGATCTAGTGATATACTCTCCCCGCTGTAGCGCACGAAAACAGTCCCGATGATCTGTTACAGCAATCCGCGCGCGATCCACTTCTCCCAACAGCACGTTAGGAGAAATTTCTCATTGAAATTCGTCATTCGTAGATCAAGGCGCGGTTGCGATAGGGACGTTGCAGAAAGTTAGGGCGGCGATGCCGTTGGCGCCCAGTAACAGCGCTTCCTGATTCCAACTAACTTCTTTAAGGTAGGTAATTTTCGTCGCCTTTCCGGGCTCTTTCAATTTCAGCGTCAAGACATTGCCCTTCACACTGCCCGAAGCCACTTTGTCCTTTTCTCCATCGAGATAAAATTGTCCTATCAAGACATCAGCCCAGCCGACGGGTTGATCAAATTCCAGCTCAATCGTATCCTTTCCGTTAGACCTCGCCTTCAAAAGGTTCGGCGGGGTGATCGATTCCGTGGGCACCTTGCGGTAGTTGTCACGTTCGATGAGCGGTTGGATCATGCGTGCGAATTCCGCCCAGCCGACCAGCGGGAAATGGCAACCGCCGGGTGGCCGAACACCGAGCGTAGACATGATGCTCATGTTCGAATAGTACTGCGGCAGGGTGCGTTGTTTTTCGCGCAACATGTCGCCCGATCCCGCACCGCCGCCCATGCTGCACGAGTTCGGCCAGATCTGAAATATGTAGTAGTGCCGCACGTTGGGAAAGTCTTCCTTCCACGCAGCCGACATTTCCAAAAACAAGCGATGGTAGGACTCCCAACCGTATCCTCCCGTCGGTCCATCGGAGCCCTGATCATTTTCGCCCTGATGCCAGAGGATACCGCGTATGCCGTGGCTCAGTTTCGCCTGCTGCACACGCCAGAGCATTTTCCCATACAGCGTGGTCAAATCCGTGGGATTGCTCTCGCTGCGCTGGTGCTGGTCGATGCGTGTGCCACCGGCGGCGGCGTTGATCATGAAAATCGGCACCTTCTGACTGGCAAGAAGGCGTTTCGCCAACTCCATTCCCCACCATCCGAGTTCGGCTTTTTCACCACTCGACGCTTTCCAAACTGGGAGGCACCACAGATTTTCGGTGGCTTCCTTGCCGTCAGCGGATGGTCGCCCGTAACTACGGATCCACTCGCTGGTTTCCGGCGGCGACTTCTCGCCAGTGTCGGTTGCCAGAGCATTCGATTGTCCATCGATAATGTACGCATCGCCGCAAACGATATTGCCCACTGTGTTGTGAACTTTTTCCGCCGTGCCCTTTTTGCTTCCAAATTCAACTTTGTATTTGGTCAGTCCGGGCTTGAGCTTCACGGTCAAGGCATACGACTTGTCCGCCGAGAGTTTCAGGCTCTCGGTTTTCTCCAGCTTGTCGTCTGCATAGAGCTTGAGAAACACCGTGTCGGCGGCTTCTTCAAGTGCGCCGTTGTAAAAGAGCGTGCCTTCGTTCTTGTCATCGCGGGCGTAAAACTGCCCCTCTTGCGGCTTCTCATCGGCGGTGGGGATGCGTGCGAGCCATGGGTCGGTTTTCGGTTCGGTCACCGCGATGCTGATGCTCTGGGTGACCGGCTTACCACCATTGCTCATCGTTGCGGTGACCTCCAGCTTGCCGCTGTTCTGCGCGCCTTTGAGCAATAATTTTCCGTCGGCTGCTTTCTTTATCACCGCGATGTTGCCGCAGTTCCAATCGACCTTCAAGTCCCCCGCCCCCTTGGCTTTCATCGCTGCGAGGTTACTCACCTGCGGCACGATTTCAATTGCCGTACGACCATCCCATGCGGCGGGCGCCTTGAGTGTGAATACCGGTTCGGCGATGTCTTCTTTGATGGTGATGGCGATGTCCTTGGTTTTGACTTCTTTTGAATAGACAGCCTTGAGCTGCAGGGTCAATGGCTTGTCGCCCTCGACCCGTCCGGCATCGAGGGTGTAGCTGAAACGATCCACTGCGACAATCGATTCCTGCGCGCCGTCTTTGAGAATCCAGTAAATCTTCTGCGCCCCGCCCGCCTTGGCGGTGATCGTGACGCTTTTGCCCTCGGCCAGGGAAACTTTTTCCTGTGACACCGCAAACTCCGCACCCGCCTGAATCAGCGGTCCAACCAACGTTTGCAGCGGTTTCTGATTTTCATATTGCAACCTGACCCAGTCCGCTGACCGCGCGACTTTGGAAATGCGCATTTCGTCTATATCGCCAACAAACTTGTAGTTATCGTACCAACCGCCGATCCACAGTCGGGATGTATTTGGCAAATTCAGCACGGGTGTCGTATTACCGTCGAGCACGCCATTGACATACACGCGCGAATCCTTTTCGGAATAGGTATGGACCACATGGAACCACTGGTTCGTGGCCAGCGGGGTCTTCGCCTCGACATCGGCGAAGTAACATTGGATCGCCATGCGCGGCGGGCTCAGGAAGTTGAACATCACCTTGCAGGGTTTTTTTTCCTCACCCCATGCAACAACTGTGCCGTTGGTTTGTTCAGCGCGAAACCATACTTCCGTCGTCATTGGTCCCAGCCCCGACGGATAACCGACGATCTTGTCGCCACCAAAGATTCCCTTTTTTTCCTCGAAATGTCGCGCCTGGCCGACAATGCCTTCTGTTGCGGTCGTGCCCTGGTCTTTTGGCTCTGTCGCCCCTGCGTCATCAGTAACGGGGTCAGACATGTGATAAACACTTGCATAGCCATTTGATTCGTTGAACACCGCCTTACCGTTTGATTCGCCGACAGCATCCACCTTGCCCCAGAAAACCTTCAACGGCTGGCGTTCGTTACCTTTGATTTTCGGCATCAGCACCCAGATGCTGGCCGTGCCTTTTTCCGCGTCCCACTGCTCAATCTGATAGGTCAGCGCTTTGCCTTCAGCGGAAAACCGCAGGTCTGCACCGTCGTTTTTCGCCTGCTTGAAATCAAAAAAATCCTTATCCAGACGAACCAAAAGAGGGAAATTTTCGAGCGTCACTCCTGCGGGGATATTGGCGCCCTCCGGCGTGGTTACCACCGCCACCATGCCCGAATGCTGCCATCCGGTGTATTGCGCTGAAACCGTTGCCGCTGAGAGCAGGCTGATAAGAAAAAAAATAGGGCCCGAATTCATGTGTATTGAACTACGGATATCAGTGAACTGATCTTACAGTATAGAAACCGGAAAAATCGAGCTTTTCTCCTACTGGTCGGTATGTTACAATCGTCGCATGAGCACACGCAAAAAAAATCCCGTCGCAACTCGCGCCACCATACTTCATCATGCAGGCGAAGAATTCTGTCGCCTTGGATTTCAAGCGGCGCGATTGAATTCGATCGTCGAGAACTCCGGAATCACCAAGGGAGCATTGTTTCACCACTTTGTTGGAAAGGATGACTTGAGTATCCAATGGCTGCAGGAAACCCTGCCAGCGCTGTTGGAATCTACCTGGCTTGCTCCATTGCGGGCGGGCGAAGACAACCCTCTCGACGCCCTCCATACGATCCTCCGCGAACAGGTTCGTGTGATCGAGCAAACGCCGCGCAGGGAATTTACTGGTAATCCACTCGCCACCCTTAACAGCTCTGTTCCCATTGAAGAATCTCCTCTGCAACAAGCGATGGCGGAGTTGATGCAGCTTTGGCACCAGGGAATTAGTGAGTCTCTGCGCAAGGGGCAAAGCCGCAACACAGTCCATGCGGCGATTCAGGCGAATGATGAAGCACATCTGATCATCGCCCTGATGACAGGACTGGAACTTCAGGCACGCAGCATGGGCAGCAGCATTACTGCCGGTTTTCTGCGTGCCGCCGGAGCCTATCTAGAAACTCTGCGGCCGGCCTGAGATCGTAAACTTTCGTCAAGGTCTCGATTCTACCAACGCTACGGCATTGGCAGCAGCGTATTCCTGGGCATGGGTGAGGCTGATCTTGATTTCGATAATACCGTGTTGCCGACAAAAATCGAGTACCTTGCCGGTCAGTCGCATCGTTGGTTCGCCGTTGTCGCCGCGCACGACCTCCATATCGAGCCAGCCGACATCCTTACCAATGCCGGTACCGAGAGCCTTGGCAACCGCCTCTTTTGCGGCGAAACGGGCAGCATAATGCAGTTCTGGTTTGACTTTATTGCTACAGTAGTGCCTCTCAGATACAGTGAAAAGGCGGTCGACAAATCGATCGCCGAATTCCGCAATAGACGAGGCAATCCGCCCCACCTCTACCACGTCGATCCCGATGCCATATATGTCCATCCGCTGGAACGAAGATAGTCCCCTGCCCTAAATTGGCAATTGCGAAAATGAACCATCAACGGGTTGGAGACATGTTGTAGACGGCCATGCTGCATGCATAGGCTTGTGCCATGGGCATTTTTTTGTATTCGTGACCCTTGCCCCAGGAGTCGGTATAAACCACCTCGTCGGTCTTTGGATTGTAACCGATGATCAGTCGCATGTGACCACCTCGTGTCTGTGGAATGCTTGGCTCTTTGAACATCCCTAGTCGCAGACACCAGCATAAGGGGATTCCTTGATCGATGTATTCTGCGACTTTGGTGGAAAAACGTTTACAGCCCGATTGTTCTGCTTTTACTTTAATAAAAACCTCAGGGTCCATCGAAGACCAAACCCCTTCCGGGATAAATACCTGGTTTTTTTCCAATTTGAAAGTCCGCGCTTTGGGAAAGTCCTTTTTCGCCAGTTGATTATAGGCGCGCACGTCGGCATCAAACTGCCGTTCAGTGAGTTCGAAATGCTGGGTGGTGCGGATGTGCAGTTTACCGACGATCTTTTTGAATGCTTCCTCCATCTCTTCGGGCGAGGTGCCGAATTCCGATGCGTTTGCCAATTGCGCCATTTCATGCTGGTCCACGTCCAGTCCGTAGTACCCTGTCACCCGGGCGATGGTGGCGACCGCGCAATAGCCCTTCTGTCCCTGATCAACCATGGGGATGTTCTTTACGTAAATATCACCGTCCTCTTTTTTGGTAACATTGGCTTTCAGGGAAGTGCGCCCGGCAACCTTGGAATTACCGGAAGTAGAGATGGATGCGATGCGGATACGCATAAACTCGGCGCGGGAATATCCCGTGGCATCCTCACTGGTGCTGCTCTCCAATAGCCACGCCGTGTCACCTTTTTTCCAAATATAGGCTTCCAGTTTCACGGCCGATTTCGATTTATGCTCCTGGCCGGCCACGCCGATTTTTTCGTCCAACAATACTTTCCATTTTTCAAATTCCGCGTGCAGGGCTTTCGGCGCCTTGTCGCCGTCATCGCCACGGTTAAAGACGGAAATGCTCCACGATCCAACGTTGCCGCCTTCTCCTTTGACGACAACCTCACCAATCTTTTGATCGAACAATTTCAATCGACCAGCTTCCGCCCGCACTCCGTCCTTCTTGTCGGAGAGCCAGGCAAAACCTCCATAATACGGATCGCCCGCATCGCCGCCACGGCTTTCGATCGATTTGCGGCGGAACTCTTCCATCCGCTTGTCGTCGTCTGTCGGTTCGACACGATACTGCGACTCGAGCTTTTCCATGGAAATGGCCCATAGCCCCGCATCTAGCAAAACGTTTGAAATTTCTTGTGATTTCTTCCTTGTTACGTCCTGCGCTAGTAGCGGGGAAGGCAGCCCCAAAAGCAGCACATATCCTAATATTACTAGTTTGTTTGGCATGAGGTTTCCAGATGATATAATTAAGAATCGTAACTGGGTCAAATTAAAATTGACATACTTGATCAAACGTATGTTACGGTTTGATCACCCAACTGGGCAGCAAGAAACGGTGCGGTGCAGGACAACTTGCAAAGGACAACTTTTTCCGGCGTCCCCTGTGCAACTAATTGCCCGCCTCCATCACCGGCCTCAGGGCCAAGATCGATCACCCAGTCAGCCTCGGCCGCCAGCGCCATGTGGTGCTCGATGACAACGAGCGTGTGACCTTCGTCAACCATGCGATGCATGACGTCGATCAAACGCCTGACGTCCTCGAGATGAAGTCCCACGGTGGGTTCCTCGATCAGATACATATTGCCCTTCGCTTTACCGATGGTCGCCATGCGCTTGCGCAGCGAACGGCCGCGGGCGATTTCGCTGACAAGCTTGATGCGCTGTGCCTCGCCACCGGAAAGCGTCGGCGAGGCCTGGCCGATTGTCAGATAACCGAGACCGGTTTCATTGAGCAGACGCAGCGGTTCGGCCAGTCGGCTGTGGGTTTCAAAAAATACCGCCGCCTCCTCGATAGTCATATTCAGAACATCAGCGATGGACTTGTCGCGATAGGCGACTTCCAGCGTGGCGCTATTGTAACGCTGGCCCTGGCAAACCTCGCAGGGCACCCAGGCCGAAGGCAGGAAATCCATTTCTAATTTGATACGACCGTTGCCTTTGCACTCTTCGCAGCGTCCGCCATCGGTATTGAACGAAAATCGAGATGCCTCGTAGCCTCGAGCGCGCGATTCCGGCAACTGAGCAAAAACCTTACGAATGTCATCGAAAATTCCAACATAGGTTGCTGGACAGGATCGCGAGGTTTTGCCGATAGGTGATTGATCGACCTCGTATACCGCCTCCAGCAAATCGAAATTAGCGCTGCGTGTAAATGGAGGCGGCGACGATTTGGATGATTTGGATTTTCGTGCCGCGACAGCAATGCAGCCGTGCATCAGCGAGGATTTTCCCGAGCCGGAAACTCCGGTAAGCACCGTCAGACACCCTAACGGGATTTTTACGCTAATTTTTTTCAGGTTATTGGCATGACAGCCGTCGAGCGAGAGAAACGTGCGGCTCTTATCGACCGCCCGGCGTTTCCCTCGGCTTGGATGCCTGGAATGCATGGCCATGGCCCGCAAGGTGGGGGAAATTTCCCGTGCCGCTTTGCTGCCAATTCGAGCACCCAAACGTGGTGGTTTTCCCTCATACACCACCTGCCCGCCGAGCCTTCCCGCCGCAGGACCGAGGTCGATCAGCCAGTCTGCGCGGGCGATGGTATCCTCGTCGTGTTCTACAACAACGAGCGAATTTCCCCGGTCGCGCAGTGCTATTAAGGTTTCCAGCAAAGCGGCGTTGTCGCGTGGATGAAGGCCGATTGTCGGTTCATCGAGAATATACAATACGCCGCGGAGGTTAGATCCCAGTTGCGCCGCGAGACGGATGCGCTGGCTTTCGCCTCCGGAAAGAGTGCGCGCCGAACGATCTAACTGTAAGTAGCCGAGCCCGACATTGGCAAGAAAACGCAGGCGCTGGTGAATCTCGGGAATAATGTCGCGGGCGATCATTTGTCGACGTTTTTCCGTGAAGCGCAGGGCATCGAAATAACCAGCGGCATCTGCAATGGAAAGCTGCGACAGTGACTCGATCGCACGATTCTCCAACTGCACCTGTCGGGATGCCGCATTCAAGCGCACGCCCTTGCAACTGGGACAAGTAACAAGTTCATCGTCGTCCATGCGTTCCATCGTGCGCTCATCGTCAACCTCCGCAGCCAGCATCGAATCAAATCGCGAGGCATCAAGAGCTCGGTGTTTATGAGGAACCTTACCATATCCGCGACACTCAGAACACCAACCATGCGGTGAGTTGAAGGAAAAATCGCGGGGGTCGAGGTCTTCATACGAAATGCCACAGGTTGCGCACGACTGGCTTGAAGAGAGCACATGGAACTGTTTGTCGGCTGTTAGAATCCTCACCGTACCCTTGCCAATTTTTAACGCCTCCTCCAGTTTATCGGCAATCGGTTCACCATCGGAATGGAACTCAGCGATCATGACATCGACATCGTGTTCCTTAAATCGTTCCAGTCGTTGGAAATTCTCTGCCTCGATGATTTTACGGTCTGCCAACATGACATGGTAGCCGTGTTTTAAGGCCCACTCCGCGACTTCGTTGTGATAGCCCTTGCGACTGCGGATCAGCGGGGCGAACAATTTGAGCGGACCTTTTTTCACCGCAAGTCGCAGCGTGTGCTCCATTGCGCTCAATGATTGTTTCTCGACCGGATGGCCGCAGCAATGGCGAGTGCCGAGCTTGGCATAAAGAAGTCGGATGAAATTCCAAACCTCGGTAATCGTGGCCACCGTCGACTTTCCACCACCCTGGGAAATGCGTTGTTCGATCGCCACTGTCGGCGGCAGCCCGCTAAGGTGGTCGATCTCCGGTTTCTCCAGCTGATCGGCAAACTGCCGTGCATAGGCCGACATCGAGTCAAGAAAGCGCCGCTGTCCCTCAGCAAAGAGAATGTCGAATGCGAGCGTCGACTTACCTGACCCACTCAAACCAGAAATGACGACGAATTGATCGCGCGGAATATTCAGTGAGACATTTTTCAGGTTGTGGTGTCGTGCGCCATGCAGGGAGATTTCATTGCGCTGCGGTTCGCCCATAAAAGCTTTCGATCGCTTTTGTCGCAAGGATGGCAATTTCATTCCCAGTTTTCCCCGCAGGTAGTGCGCCGTTTCTGATCCGCTCTGCGCCACGCTTTCCGGAGGTCCTGTGGCGACAATTTGCCCGCCATCCTCTCCCGCGCCGGGACCGAGGTCGATTAACCAGTCCGCTGCAGCGATGACATCCAATTGATGCTCGATCACCAGCAGGCTATTTCCGGCGTCGACGAGTTGCTGAAACACTCCTAACAACGTCGCAATATCGGAAAAATGCAGTCCCGTAGTTGGTTCGTCGAGAATCAACAACTTACCCCCGCCAGTTTTTGAATCTAACAACTGGCAAAGTTTCAAGCGCTGTGATTCACCGCCGCTTAAGGTGTTTAGCGGCTGGCCGAGGCGCAAATAGCCAAGTCCGACGCGTTCGAGTGGCATCAGTAACTCGCTGGTTTTACGGGCGAGGGAGGCCGACTTTTTGGCGGGTGTGTTGTGCAATACCTGCAAAAACTCAAGGGCCGCGCTTACCGTCAGCTCGAGGATGTCGGCAATCGATTTTCCCTCTAAAGTAAATTCCAGAGCCGAGCGTCTATAGCGGCGACCATTGCAATCAGGACAGGTCACCTGAATGTCGCTGAGAAACTGCATTTCAACTTTTTCATAACCCGCCCCGGTGCAGCGGTCGCAGCGCCCCTCCCCGGAATTGAACGAAAAATATCCTGCCTGGATCGACGAAGCGCGGGCCTGGTCAGTTTCGGCCATCAACTGGCGCAATAGTTCGAAAGCACCGCAAAACACGGCAGGAGTCGAACGAGGAGTGCGCGCCAGCGATGTTTGATCGACCAGCAGCACATCCGATAGATACTGCGAACCGGTCAGGCTTTTGATCGATGCGGCGGCTGATTCTCCGCTCTGCTCTCTGCCCAGTTTTCTCAGTAGATTCAGATAGAGAACATTGTGAGCCAGGGTGGACTTTCCGGATCCGGAAACGCCGGTCATGCAAACAAATATTCCCAAGGGTAAGGAGAAATCTAGCTTTCTAATATTGTGCAGGCTCGCTCCGCGAATTACAATTTCCTGATTGCCCGGTGCGCGACGCTTCGTCGGCAAAGCAATCGACATCCGACCATCGAGCCAAGGAATGGTGCCATGTTGCTGCCTTACATTCACCGCTGGCCCCTTATAGACAAGCTGACCGCCGAAGTCCCCTGCCCCGGGACCGAGGTCGATAATTTCATCCGCAGCGACCATCACCGCTTCTTCGTGTTCCACCACGACAAGCGTATTTCCCTTGTCGCGCAGACCTTTCATGACTGCAACCAGCCGTTGGATGTCGCGTGCATGCAAACCAACAGTCGGTTCATCGAGAACAAAAAGGGTGTTAGTTAACGCAGCACCGAGGCAAGTGGTGAGGTTGACTCGTTCCATCTCGCCGCCGGATAGTGTGCGCGTCTGTCGGTCGAGAGTCAGATAACCAAGGCCCACATCATTGAGATAGCAGAGGCGGGAGTGAATCTCCATGCGCACCCGTTCTAACGCTGGTTCTTTTGTTTTGAAACGCCCGAACCACACAGCTAACAGGTTGACCGGCATTTGCCAGATCTCGGGTAGGGACATGCCATCGACCCGAAAGCACAATGCCTCGGCTCGCAATCGTTTGCCGCGGCAGGCGGAACACTCGGTGTAGGAGCGGTAACGGGAGAGAAACACCCTGACGTGCATCTTGTAGGCCTTGGACTCCATCCAGTCGAAAAACCCCTTGATCCCGTACCACAAGCCGTCGCGATAATTTTCATCGGGGTCGCCGCCTTCGCCATAGTTGATCCACTCGCGATCCTCGTTCGTTAAATCCTCCCACGGCATTGTGACATTAACGCCCCGGGCCTTGCAGCAGCGGACCAGGTCGCGCTGGCACTCTCCACCGCGCTCGCCTTGAAAAGGTTTGATCGCGCCACCATGGATCGACAGCGAAGGATCTGGAACTGCTTTTACCAGGTCGATGCCAATTACTCGACCAAAACCACGGCATTTTTCACATGCGCCACGCGGACTGTTGAAGGAAAACAATCCCGCACTTGGCTCGCAAAGCCGGTATCCGGTGGCAGGATTGATCCAGTCGTGACTAAAGGTTTTCAAGCCAGAGATCAAATCATCTGCAGGCACGATTGTGAAACGCCCCCGCCCGTGCAACGCAGCGGCTTCGAGCGACTCCAACAAGCGGGCGGATTTTGGTTTTGCAACCGTTTGACGATCCTGCACAACGAGGATCTCCGCGGGAAGTTTGCTGTGTCTGCACGACTCCGGTTCATCGGTGCGGCAGATTTGCCCATAGAGCAGAACCCTCATAAACCCCTGCTGCGCTAGCATCGGAAAAAAATCTATCGGACAGGCAGCGGCCGGAACCTTGACGGAAAAGCAAACCAACATCGCCTGCCCTGCTTTATTCTCCAGCAACCATAAAAGTGCGGACTCGGGCGAATCCGGACGGATTTCTTCGCCGCTTTGCGGATCGTATCCCCTGGCGGCGCGGGCGAAAAACACTTTCAAATAGTCGTTGATTTCCGTCAGCGTGCCGACAGTTGATCGGGTGCTTCGGACATGATTCTTTTGTTCAATCGCAATGGCAGGCAAAATGCCCTCGATCGATTCAACATCCGGCTTGTCCATGCGGTCGAAAAACTGCCGTATATAAGGAGAAAATGTTTCCACATAGCGGCGCTGCCCTTCGGCATACAACGTATGAAATGCCAGCGATGATTTTCCAGATCCCGAGGGACCTGTCACCACGGTCAGCGTGCCGTGGGCAATGTCAAGGTCCAGCGACTTCAGATTGTGCTGCCTGGCACCGACAATGCGGATCAGCGCGACCTTATCTCTTTTTTTTGCCACGCGGCGAAGGTAACGGCGATTGGTATTCTTTCCAGCGGAAATATTAGGCAATCACTTGATGTTTGTGGATTGCTGGATTGACAATGTCCTTAACGAATCGAGCCGACAGCGTTTCGACATCGCCGCTGCCAAAGATGTAGATTCGCTGTGCGATGTGCAACTGCTGCAGCACAAAAGCATCACCGCTGCGACCGCGGTTGTAGTTCATGATCGCCTCTTTTTCCAAATCGAGCGCGCCTGGTTTCATCGAATAATCAATATAGAAAAGTGCTCCCTGCACCGCGGGTGTCGAGTCTACATTCATTTCCTGGCTTACCTCGTCGACCAGCACGGCACGGGCGAATTCCATAAGCGCTGCGGAATCACCCTCGAAATCGAAGTGATAAATCCGGCTGTGCTTCATCGTCAGACCTGCTTTCAACGGCGTATACAACATGGCGTCCGCATCGCCAGCGTGCTGGTTCTTCCTGATTACTTCATATTCCACTATCATGATAATTCCTGTAATCGTTTCAGCACCTCCTCATACGCCTCCATCACTCCGCCAAGGTCACGACGGAAACGGTCCTTGTCCATTTTTTCCCCGGTGACGATGTCCCATAGTCGACAGCCGTCCGGACTAATTTCATCGGCGAGAACAATCACCGAGGGGTCAGCTTCGAGGCGACCAAACTCTAATTTGAAGTCGATCAAACGTAATCCGACCCTGCCAAACAGCGTCGTCAGAAAGTCATTCACCTTGAGGGCCGAGGTCCGCAGGAATTCTATGTCGGCGGGCGAAGCCAAATGAAGTTCGCGAATGTAGTCATCGTTGACCAGCGGGTCGCCGAGTTCATCGCTTTTCAGAGAAAATTCGATGATCGGTTGCGAAAATGCCAACCCCTCCGGTTGGCCTGTGCGCTTGCAATAACTGCCGGCGGATACGTTACGAATGATCACCTCGACCATAATGATCGATACTTTTTTGACAAGCACATTGGTATCGTCGATCTGACGCACAAAATGCGTAGGAATTCCCGCACGTTCCAATTGTCCGTAAATCAAAGTGCTGATGGTATTATTGAGGCGTCCCTTGTTTTCAAACTGGGCTTTTTTCTCTCCATTGAACGCGGTGGCATCGTTCTTGAACTCCATACGCAATACCTGCGGGTCGTCCGTGGTCCACAAGCGCTTCGCCTTGCCTTCGTAAATTGCTGCCATGCGGATATCTAGCCAGCCATGACGGACAGGTCAAGCAGAACGACGGCTAAGATTCCGAAAAATTCGCTGTGCGCTTTGGCGTAAACGGTCTAAAATATTAGTATGTTTGATTGCTGTGGAGGGGGCTTAGGTGCCGAAAAAAAAACCGGACCCGGAAAAGAACCTAGTTTCGACCTTCTCAGCGTCGATTTTTCTCCGGAAGAGAGTCAACCATCCTGCTGCGACAATGCGAGTCGGCGCTTTGACTATGTGCTGTGGGTGTCGCTGATTTTGTTTTTCGGCGGCATTTTCGTGCGACTGTTTTTTCCAATTGTCCCGGCTTGGTTGGAAAAATTTTCGCTCACCTGCATCCAACTTGCCTCACAGACCTGGTGGGCGGTTGCCGCCGGAATTATCGCGATGGCGGTGCTGTCAAAGACTCCTAAGGAACTGGTTGCCTCGATACTAGGGAGGCCCGGCACAATGTCGGGAATTTTCCGTGCCATCGGAGCAGGAGTTATGCTCGACCTCTGCAACCACGGGATTTTGATGGTCGGCATGGGGCTCTACAAACGCGGAGCCTCGCTCGGACAAACGATCGCATTTCTGATCGCAAGTCCGTGGAATTCGCTATCGCTGACACTTTTGCTCGCCGCGCTGATCGGCTGGAAATGGATGCTCACCTTCTTGCTGCTGTCCGCCGTTATTGCAGCAATCACCGGTTTTCTGGTTGAATTTCTCACCCGTCGCGGCAAGTTGCCAGTCAATATCAACAGCATCACCCTACCCCGGAATTTTTCCTTGCGCACTTCGCTGCGTGAAATGGCGCGCGCACTTTCTCCGCATCCTGCCAATATCGCCAGTATGCTGCTGACCGGCTTTAAGGACTCACGCATGATCCTGCGCTGGATTCTTATGGGCTTCGTGCTCACCAGTCTCGTCAACGCATTTGTGCCGGAATACTTTCTGCACAAAAACTACGGTCCTACATTTGCGGGGCTGATGCTAACACTGCTCACAACGACGCTGTTGGAAGTTTGCAGCGAAGGCTCAACTCCCCTAGCCGCCGCATTGTTTCACCGCGCTGGAGCCCCAGGCAATGCCTTCGCTTTTCTGATGGCCGGGGCCGCAACCGACTACACGGAAATCATGGCACTGAAAAGCACCACCGGCCGCTGGCTCAGTGCCTTGATCCTGCCCATACTGTCGATTCCCCAGGTTGTGCTCTTCGCGATGCTTCTCAATCAGCCGTTTATCCGCTGAAACAAAGTCGTCAATCAATTGTTGCCTGATCGTGCGGTTTTTTGAAATTGATCGCTGAAAACTTCATCCGACTCCACCCATCCCTTGGCAATAACCGATTTGATCTCGTATTGTTTGGGCAGCATGCTCGTGCTGCGCGATATCTCAAGAAGAACCGAGGCTGCTTTGCGATAGCGCATCAGCTCCTTCAACGCCTGGTGACTCGGGGAATCGAGCTTCACATATCCCTGTAGTTTTTCGTAGTTGCCGGGAAACAACATTGATACATTAATCCAATCTTTCGACTCGACGAACTCGCCGTTGTAATAAAAGTCAGGAGAGACCAGCACACGAACCACTGCGGAGACCTCGTCTTTTGATAAGAGTTTTTCCATGGGTTCGCTGCAGTAATGCAGCATTGATTCCAAGTCGACGCCCCAATGGTTGCGATCTTTCAGCCTAATGTAGGCGATGGTTTTTTCACCTGTATTATAGCACACCGTCACCATTTGCACCGAGAATCCATTATTTTCCACTGACCCCTTCCAGTCCATTACATCAACTTCACCCGCGTCTTTCTTCCATTGGGTTAGACGATCGAATGCCTGCTCGGCGTTCATTCTTCGAAGCACGGTAAAGCTCCTCAATTCTTCAGCGGAGTTCGCCGCGTGAACCTCCCTAACCAGTTCCAAACAGGCCGCCTTATCAGGATGTGGCGCACTCGCCTGCTCATGCTGTTCCTCAAGATCCACAAATGTCGTGACTTTCGGTTCCTCGGTGATTCGCGCATAGATCAGCTTGGCACCGGCAAAACCAAAAAATGCAGCCACGCCAACGAATACAAGACCCAGAGACATGCGAAACTTTTTATAGCCGCGTGACTTTCGTTTAATTTTTCGACCCGAACCATGGGAATTCCGATCGTAAATTCTCCTGATTTTAGCAAACGAGGATGTTGGGATTTCACTCCGCAGCTCCGCAGGCACAGTACCGATTTTGCGATCAACATTTTTGTAATTCATGGCCATCCGTCAATTCAATATCCAATCAAATTGGTAATTTCGCGCGTTGCACAGATTCCTCTCGTTCACTCTATCCACACTGCGAGCAAACAATAAAGCAATTCGACCAGCCGGAAATACTGACTGAGAACTGATATGCAAGCTTATTTACACATTGCAAGGATGATCCGTCATATACACAATTGCACGACCAGATGGGCTCAGTTGAAGCCAATCTGACGCACAACTTCGTAGATTACAATCGCCACAGCCGTGGAGAGATTCAAACTGCGCGTGCCGCCGGATTTCATCGGAATCGTCACCGCACCATTACCCGCGCCGAGAACCATGCTTTCAGGAAGCCCCTTGCCCTCCGCGCCGAAGACCAGATAGTCTCCATCCGCAAACGCCACGTCCCATAAACCACGAGCCGCCTTGGTGCTGAATAACCAGAACCGCGCCGATGCGTCGGCCGCCTCGTGAAGGTCTGAAAAGTTCTCCCAGACTCGGAGTTCGACATCCTTCCAATAATCCAGTCCGGTACGGCGCACATACTTGTCTTCCAAAGAAAAGCCCAGCGGCTTGACAAGGTGTAAGACGGCTCCGGTTGCAAGCGCCAGTCTACCAGCGGCTCCAGCGTTGTGAGGAATTTCGGGAGCTACAAGGACGATGTGCAACATGATGCGATCAGATCAGGAGATTTTTTCCAACAAAGAATGACCTGTCATTTCCACAGGCTGCGCCAGACCTAGCATGTCCAGCAAAGTCGGTGCAACATCGGCCAGGATCCCGTTATGGAGTCGGTAATCAGCGGCATCGGCGGCAACGTAAACTGCATGAACCAGATTGGTGCTATGGGCGGTATTGGGAGATCCGTCGAGGTTGCGCATGACCTCACAGTTGCCATGATCCGCCGTGATAAACAACTTGCCGCCAAGTGACAAGGTGCGCTCCACCAGCAGGCGCAGCCCTAGATCAATAGTTTCGCAGGCCTGAATGCCAGCCTCAACCACCCCGGTATGACCGACCATGTCCGGATTGGCAAAGTTGATGATGGCAAGATCATAGTTTTCCAACCGCCGGTAGACTTCGAATGCTACATCGGGCGCACTCATCTGCGGCTTGAAATCATAGGTTAAAACCTCCTTCGGGCTGATAGAGAGATAGCGGTCCTCGCCAGGATAGGGTGGTTCGACGCCGCCGTTGAAGAAGAAAGTGACATGGGGGTATTTCTCTGTTTCTGCACTGCGCAACTGTGTCAGACCTGCCAAGGAAACAGTTTCACCAAGAATCATTGACAGCGATTGTGGTTCGAAGATCACCGGACAATCGTATTTACCGTAACTTGTTAAAGTCACATAAGAAACCTTCGGTACAACCTCGCGATCAAAACCATCAAAGTTTTCATGAAGGAACGCATCGGTAATCTGACGGGTGCGGTCGCTGCGAAAATTGAACCAAAGGAAAACATCACCATCGCGCACCCGCTGTTCGTTCGCATGGGAAAAAATCATCGGCAGCAGAAATTCATCGCCACGTGGCTCCTTGGCATAGGCTTGTCGAACCGCTTCGCCAGGGGAAAGTCGGGAAAGCTCGCCACGACCGAAAACCAGCGCCTCCCAGGCCAGCTTGTTGCGCTCCCAGCGTTTGTCACGATCCATCGCGTAGAAACGTCCAATTACAGTGGCGATTCGAGCATTGGAACCCTCCAAGAGTTTTTCAACATCAGTCAAATACCCTGCACCACTCGTCGGAGAAGTGTCGCGACCATCAGTGATCGCATGGACCAAAGTATCAGTCACCCCCGCCCTCGCCGCCATGTGGGCAATCGCGATGAGATGATCCTGATGGGAATGAACTCCACCATCGCTGACCAATCCAATCAGATGTAGCCGAGTTTTTTTCGCCTGGGCAAAAGCGTTTTGCAAGTTCGGAATATTTTCGAGTTCGCCGTCGGCAATCGATTTGTTGATGCGGGTAAGATCCTGCCAGACGATGCGTCCGGCACCGAGATTGAGATGCCCGACTTCACTATTGCCCATTTGTCCTTCCGGTAATCCAACGTCCAGTCCGCTGGCCGAGAGGCGGGACTGGGGGTATTTTTCATAAAGGTAATCGTGGAAGGGTGTCTTCGCAAGCAACGTGGCGTCGCCGTCTCGTTCCGCGGTGGATCGCCCCCCCGGATTGACTCCCCAACCGTCGCGAATGATCAATACTACTGGTTTCTTTGCCATGACGCACGTTGCATAGCGCAGGATTATTGCTTCGTCCATGCAAATGCGTTCCTTGCCAACACGACAATCAAACAATAAAAAAATAATGCATATTATACCCACACGTTAGCTACAGCTTCCTGCGTGCCTCGCCTTTTTCTAAGACGCTCAACCTGAGCACTCTGCGACAACCTGATCCAGCACCGCAATGATCCGTTCACGTAGAATGGCAGCTTTGTCCGCAAGACTGCGCTGTTCCACCTCATACTGCCTGCGACCCTCTACTGTTTCGATCCTCACCGCTTCATAGCCGAATTTTTCCAAATCGTAGGGACTGGCACGCATGTCGAGACTTCGTAAATCCATCGCTAGGGCAAAACAATCGAGCAACAATTCCCCCGGCAGCCAAACCTGACACTTGCTAGCCCATTTATACAGATCCATGTTTGCATGAATACAACCAGGTTGCTCGTTAAAAAGTCGACCGTCCAAGTCCGGTTGCAGTTGGTTCAACGGCGCCGCGGCTGGGGTAAAGAAACGAAAGGCGTCGTAGTGAGAGCAACGGATCGGCCTCGACTCGACAAACCGATTCAATTCTTCGCCCCCCATGCGCAATCCAGTAACCCCGCTGTGGCGGATTTCATTGCTGCGATAAACCATCGCCCATTCATGCATGCCAAAACATCCGAAATTTCCTGCTTGTCGCGATGTGTTGATCAATAGCTCACGAGTCCACAACAAACGGGCCTTTTCCTTGTCGGACAGAAGGAACGGATCGCAGAACATCACATCGCTCTCGCAGCGGTAGTATTTCCTCAACCAGTGCGGACGGGCCTCCTGCGCAACTTGCAAAGCCCGACCGAATCCCGGATGCCATTGCTCCAGTTTTCCTAGGGCATAGGGATAGTAAGCAAACAAAAAATCCTCCACTGGGTGAGCGATCCCCCGCGAACGCCGCTCCAATGTCGGCAGCGTCCAGACCTGCGCGCGCTGACGATGCAGTGCTGCATGCTCTGACCAAATCTGCTCTGGCATAATTCTGAAATCCTCAGATATCACTCCGCCGACACTATCGCACGACAATGATTATTCAATAGTTTTTCAATCTCCTTGATACCTCAATTAAAAGACCACCCTTATTATCAACAATCCTGAAGTTTCTCGTTGCAATTCACCTTGCCCATGCTAAAAGAAATTCATGAGATCCATTATTTTTCTGGCCATCACTCTAGCCTTCAGCTCCTGCAATACCTCCATTGGCATATATCGCGACGCCAAGCAGGGAGTCATCTGGACCCAACAAAAAATCCAAGGCACGGGTAACAGCAGCGGCAGCGCAGATCCCTACGGCGCTCCGACGTATTGATGCTGCAATTTGTCGACTTCCCTGACTGTACGAGAGTTTGTAAATCAAGCAAAATGGTTTAGGGGTCCATCCCAAAAACCATGAAAAAACTCGGTTCACCGAGACGCAGAATGTCTCGATTCTCAATCAAGTCAACAACACTGTAGTAAAGACCACCACCACCGGCAACACCGGAGAAACGGCAAAAAACCGTTTTTACGCCGTCCACCACTTCGAAGGCGAGATAGAAGCGGGCAAAGAATACTTTATTGTCGATGATGTTTCTACCACCGGAGCCACCGCCTATTACGCCGCGCGGCACATTGCCAGCCATGGCGGACGCATTGCCGGCATTCTACAAATGGGCCTCACCGCCAGAGGCAAAGCCCCTGCAAAATTTAAGCCCAAAGCATTTTTAGGTGACGAATCCACCTTACAAATGAGCGAAAAAACAATTAAAACCTTGCTTAAAAAAGCCGATGAAGCCACACTTAACGCCGTCCTACAACATCATGGAATCGCCTACCACTGGAGAACCCTCACCGATGCCCTTGGCCGCGCCTTTGCCGCCGAATGGAAAGATGCATCCGATATTACAGGAATGCCTGGCAGCAGAGGCAGCGGCAACGAAGTATTACCGCGAGACACCGGAGGGGCAGGCGTTGATAGCCGCCGCCCGCTCCCGGCGTTCCCAGGCGAAAAAGCCGCAGCAGGACTAGAACCGGGCAGCAAGCAAGTCGAAAGCTACGTCAAAGTCAGTGACCTGTGTCGCCAGCACGGCATCAGTCAACCGACCTACTCAACTGAAGAGCAAATACGGCGACCTGAGCGTCTCTGAGCACAAACGCATCAATGAACTTGAGTTGGAACACTCCAAGATCAAAGGCATGCATGCGGTTCTGGCGATGGAAAACGATGCGCTGAGGAATTTGCTCGAAAAAACCGTAGAAACAACCGAGCGCCGCACGGCCGGATGCTGGATCGCCTCGGAGCGTTCAATTCCCGTCACAGACGTTTGCTGGGCCGTCGGTCTGCTGACGAACTCGCGTAACAATCGAATCACTTCCTCTGGCCTGTGGCTTTTTTACTTCATGGTTGTGGACTTGATTTGATGTAAATCATCTCGCTCGACCTGAACCAATTTTTTAGGCGCTGGTCAGTTTCAGCAATTATCATTTCCAAACTCGAGAGAGGATGAAATCCCATCCGCTTTGATGACATAAACGGGTTAATTCTTGATGACTTTTCAAATCAACTATGGACACTTGAGAGAATTTCATCAATTTTCAGATCGCTAAATCGCGAAAAAATGACGATTTGTCTGAAAAAATGTAATTTTCAATTGCTCGCCTCAACAATTTATAGTAAATTATTCTCTTCAACAGCGATTTTCAATCAACCACTATGAGCAAAGAGCAACTAGACGGCGCACAGGCCTTGATCAAAACCCTAGACGAATTGGGCATTGAGTATGTCTTCGGTTACTCCGGCGGCGCAGCGCTGCCGATTTTCGATGCTCTGGAGACAGTCAAGACCAACATGAAGTTCGTGCTCGTCCGCCATGAGCAGGGCGCTGTTCACATGGCCGATGGTTACGCGCGGGCAACTGGCAAACCGGCCTGTGTGTTGGTGACATCCGGGCCTGGCGCGGGCAACACTGTCACGGGATTAATGACCGCGCAAATGGACTCGGTGCCGATGATCGTTCTATGCGGCCAGCAGGTCACCTGGATGCTCGGCAAAGATGCGTTCCAAGAAGCTGATATTTTCGGCATCACCATGCCTTGCGTGAAGCACAATTTTCTTGTCAAGAACACCAACGACCTGCCGAAAGTCGCGCGGGAGGCCTATCACATCGCCACCACCGGTCGCCCCGGCGTGGTCTTGATCGACGTGCCAAAAGACGTTTCGCAGTCGCCGTTCAGCGGAGACATGGAACCGGAGATCGACCTGCCCGGCTATCACCCCGAGCACGCTTTTGATATCGATCCCGTGGCGATCGACGAAGCGCTGCAGCTCATTACCCACTGCACCCGCCCAGTGATTCTGGCGGGTCAAGGCGCGATGATCTCACGGGCCGCCGAGGAACTGTTATATTTTGCTGAAACACTGAACTGCCCTGTGACCACCACACTCCTGGGCAAGGGAATCTTTCCTGAAACGCACAAACTTTCCCTGGGAATGATCGGTATGCACGGCACGGCTTATGCCAACAAGGCGATTTGCGAGGCCGACCTGATTTTCAATGTTGGCTCGCGATTCGACGATCGCATCATCGGCCAGCCTCATATGTTCGGACGCAACGCCAAGATCATCCACGTGGACATCGACAATGCCGAGATGAACAAAATGATCCGTCCCGACGTGAAGATCGTTGGCGATGCCAAAACCGCGTTGACCCAGTTGAACAAGCGGATTTGCAAGCTCGACACAGTGGAGTGGAATGCCAAGCTCGACGGCTACAAGAAAAAATTCCCTCTCAACTACAAAAAACAAGGCGGCCTGCGGATGCAGCAGGTGATTCAGGAACTCTACAAACAAACCAAGGGCAAGGCGATCGTTTCTACGGACGTCGGCCAGCATCAGATGTGGGCTGCACAGTTTTTCCTCAACGACCGGCCCTACGAATGGCTGTCGTCCGGCGGTGCCGGAACAATGGGTTTTGGCTTCCCCGCCGCAATCGGCGCCCAGTTCGCCTGCCCGGATAAAACCGTGATTTCAATTTCGGGCGACGGAGGATTCCAGATGACCTTATTCGAACTTGCCACCGCAGCGATCCACAAACTGCCGGTGAAAATCGTGGTTCTCAACAACCACTACCTCGGCATGGTCCGTCAATGGCAGGAATTGTTTTTCGATGACCGCCTCAGCGGCGTCGATCTCATCGGCAATCCCGACTTCTGCAAACTCGCGGGAGCCTACGGCATCCCCAGCGTCAACATCAAACGCCCTGCCGATGTTAGCCGGATGATCAAAAAAGCTCTTGCCTACAACGACGGCCCGATTCTCATTCACGCCGAATGCATCAAGACGGACAATGTATTTCCGATGATTCCCGCCGGTGCGGCACTTGAGGACATGTTGATCGAGCCACCGAAATACAAAATGGCCAAGCCCACCGGATCCACGTGAGGCCTGACAAGTTAGAGACTCAAAAACGACAACCGCAACACCTCGCAGCTCAACTTTTATGCAAACTATTGTCACTACCGACACACCCGTAACTCCCTCACCCGATCAAGCGATTCACACACTTTCCGTGCTGGTCAACAACCGCGCCGGCGTGCTGATGCGAATTTGTCAGGTATTCGCCCGCCGTGGATTCAACATCGACAGCCTGGTTGTCTCCCAGGGGCGCGACGCCCGCTTTTCACGCATGACCATCGGCATCGTCGGCGATCCCAGCGGCCTCGAGCAGATCATCAAACAGGTAAATAAGCTGATCGACGTAATCCACTGTTTCGAACACAGCAGCGACAACGCGGTGGTGCGCGAAATGCTGATGATCAAAATCCAGTGCTCCCCCGCCGAGAGATCGCAGGCACTCCAAATCACCGAGCATTTTTCAGGTAAAACAGTGGATCTATCCCCCACCAGCATGATCGTCATGATCACGGGAGAAACGACGAAAGCCGATGCCGCGATCACGATGTTCTCACAATTTGACATCATCGAAACCGTGCGCACAGGCAAGGTCGTGATGGCGCGCGGCGAGCAACCCACCTGAAGCCCGCGCGCAACGAACACGTTTTATGGATGCCGGGAAAAGCGAGATGCCGTTTTATGTAATCGGACATCGCAATCCTGACACGGATGCGATCTGTTCCGCTATCGGCCATGCCGCGTTGTTACGTCTCACTGGCGAACCTACAGCCAGGGCAGCGCGATGCGGAGAACTCACCCCGCGCACAGCCTGGGTGTTAGAGGAGGCGGGGATCGATCCTCCAGAGCTGATAGACGACGTGCGTACCACCGCTGGCATGATGTGCCGCCGCGATGTTGTCCATGTCGCGCCGAGCGACACATTTCTCACCGCCTACCAGAACATGCTCAATGCCGGTGTGCGCGCAGTTCCGGTGATCGATGACTCGCGACATGTCAAAGGCATCCTCCGCTATCTGGATTTGTTAGAGCTGCTGTTGCCAGCGGAGACCCGGGGACTGGCGGTGCGCACGGTGCTGGTTTCGCTAAAAAAAATGGCAGACACTCTTCATGCGACAACAGCGGGAGCCGGATATCCCGATGCGGACGTAGAGGAAAACCTGATCATACTGGTCGGCGCATCCTCCGGAGAGACTGTTGAAAAGCGCCTACTTCAAGCCAGGGAAGAAGGCACGGTAGGTCGATTTCTGGTTATCTGTGGCGATCGCCCCCACCTGCACAGGCTCGCGATCGATTTCAATGTGCGTGCATTGTTGATTACCGGAGGTTACGACATTGACCCCGAATTAAAAATACAGGCCGCGGAAAAAGGCATCTGTCTTCTTTTTGCCAAACAGGACACCGCCTCGTGCGCGACTTTGATCCGCTGTTCGCGCATGGTGAAAAACGTTCTCGAGTCGGGCTTTGTCACGGTAAATGCTGCCGAGCCGGTTTCGGCCCTGAAAAAACGCATCGCTCCATCCGCACAAGAGCTTTTTCCCGTACTGCACCCCGTTGACCAAACCCTACTCGGGGTGATTTCCAAATCGGACATGATTGACCCGCCGCGCATGAGGCTCGCATTGGTCGACCACAACGAATACGCCCAGGCTGTCAAGGGAGTTGAGGAAGCGGAAGTCGTAGAAGTCATCGACCACCATCGCCTAGCTGGCAATCTGGTTTCGCGCGAACCGATCCGCTATCTCAACGAGCCAGTCGGTTCCACTTCTACCCTGGTGGCGCGAAAATTCGCCCACCGCAACCTTCTGCCGGAGCAGGGCGTCGCCTTGTGCCTTCTTGCAGGGATTGTATCCGACACCTTGAACCTCACATCGCCCACTACTACCGAATTAGATCGCGACATGCTCGAATGGTTGGCGATGTTGGCCGGTGTGAAGGCGGCTGAATTCACCAGCAAATTTTTTGCCATTGGCTCACTGTTAGCCAATGGCAGCGTGGCGGAAATCGTCAATTCGGACCGCAAGGAATTTACCGACGAAGGCCGGAAGATTTCCATTGCCCAGGTTGAAGAGCTTGGTATGGAAGCACTGCCCGCCAGAAAAAAAGAACTTTTGACTTACCTGAAATTTCTGGTGGAAAGCGAGAAGCTGGACCTGATTTGCCTCGTTATCACCGATGTTACCGAGCATTTCAGCCATATTCTCACCGCAGGGGATGAAACCTTGATCCAGGCATTACCCTTCCAACGCAACGAAATTTCTTCATTTTGCGCTCCGGGAGTAGTCAGCCGCAAGAAGCAAATCTTCCCGGCCATATGTCAAGCATTGCGTCAGCTTCGCCGCTAATGGCGGCTCTTTTTTTTGCATGCAGCAAAAAATCGCTAGTCCAAGGCCAAGTGACGAATTGGCTTCAAAAAAGAGCTTTATCGATAGCCTGAGCTGGAAATTTATTTATATTGCCTCGAAATTGGCATAAATAATTCTATGCTTCAGCAACGTATGCCTGCTAGCAAGAAACCACGCATCCTGATTATCACTCCGGAAATTACCTATCTTCCTTCTGGAATGGGCAACTATGCGCAGCTGATGTCTGCAAAAGCCGGCGGTCTTGCGGATGTTTCAGCCTCGCTGGTTTCGGCGCTGTTCGAACTCGGCGCGGACGTGCACGTGGCTTTGCCCAACTACAGACGGATGTTCCAAGGTGACGTTTTCAATTTTCACGAAAAAGAGCTACGCAAATATTATGAAGTATTGCCTGACGCACATATCCATCTCGCCGAGGACCGGATTTTTTATTACCGCGAACAGGTCTACAGCAACTACAGCACGGAATCCACGCACATCGCATTGGTTTTCCAGCGCGAAGTGATCAACCACATTATCCCCAACGCTCGGCCCGACCTGATCCATTGCAACGACTGGATGACCGGTCTCATTCCCGCCATGGCACGGCGCCGCGGCATCAAAAGTCTATTCACGGTTCACAACATTCACACCCAGCGCGTAAAGCTATCACAGGTCGAAGATCACGGCATCGATGCTGCCGAGTTCTGGGCCAACCTTTACTATGACGGCATGCCCAACAACTATGAACAAGCGCGTAATAACGTCACGGTCGACCTATTGACCAGCGGTATTTTTGCGGCCCACTTCATTAATACGGTGAGTCCGCGTTTCCTGTGGGAGATTGTCGAAGGTTGGCACCCGATGATCCCACATTCAGTAAGGGAAGAACTGCGTCAAAAATACTGGGCAGGCTGCGCGAAGGGAATCCTTAACGCTCCCGATATTTCCTACAATCCCGAAACTGACCCCTACATTGAAAAGCAATTCCACTTCACCAAGGTGGTTGAAGGCAAACGAGTGAACAAACTAGCACTTCAGCGTGAATTGCAACTTCATGAAAATCCAGATGCCCCTTTGTTTTTCTGGCCTTCTCGGCTTGACCCGCTGCAAAAAGGCCCGCAATTACTGACGGAAATTCTCTACAAATTGGTGTCCGACTACTGGCTGGAAAATCTGCAAATTGCGGTCATTGCCAATGGTCCGCATCAGGAGGCATTCCACAAAATCGTTAACATATTCGGATTGCATGGTCGGGTTTCCATTGTTGATTTTGACGAGCGGCTGTCACGCCTTGGTTATGCTGGATCAGACTTCATGTTAATGCCTTCGCTATTTGAGCCGTGTGGACTGCCGCAGATGACGGCACCGATTTACGGATCACTGCCGATTGTCCATGCCACCGGGGGACTTTACGACACCGTGATGGATCTGGACATCCACAATGGGACCGGCAATGGATTTCGCTTCGAACATTATGACGCGGCCGCCCTGCGCTGGACTGTCGACCGGGCTATGGAATTTTTTCGCCTGCCGATTGAAGAAAAAGAAGCCCATCTCCGCCGTATCATGCGAGAATCACAGCAACGTTTTAATCATGAGGAAGTAGCAGAACAATACATCGAGATGTATGAACAAATGCTCGCACGTCCTCTGGTAGCAAAAGATGTCGGCAATGCGGATGCGTAGGAAGACGAATTAAATTCACTGTGAGGCTGGCATTTTTTTTGCATGAAGAACACGGATTTTTTCGATAAAATCGCGATCCGCCTGCACCAGACGGCCGATGGCGAGTTCAACTGGTTTTTGATTCAACAGTAGGCGCACCTTGCCGCCGCGAACAACCGTGGGATTCGCGGGCGGAGTCGCCAAAGACTTCTCCCCCGCCTTAACCTCATCGCCAACCATGTCCTCAAAGGCGATAAATTTTGCTTGAATGACCTTACCATCACTACTGGTCCACTTACGGGAATCGGCGAGAACCAGGAACGTTTTGTAACTAGCTTTCGCTTTCTGCGCACCATCCTCCGGCACAATGGATACACCGCCGCTGTTCGCGTCACCGCCCTGGCCGCGATCAAATTTTCTGCCCTGCCCGGGTGTCAACGCCTGCGCCGCGGTCACACTAGTGAGCAGGAGCATCATTACAAGCATTATTCGCTTTTTCATTCATCGATCATCACACAGAAAAATTCAAAGCCAAGGGAAATGAACAAACAATAAGACGCACAGACTTCATTTACTTGCGGAAATTCTGAAAGGGAAACGAATTTATGATGGCATGCAAATAGGAATGAAGGCTGTAATTGCCTTTTGCCGCCTGAGCAACAATCTGATCGATCGCAGGTTTGTCGTAGTATTCAAGCCCCCTACCCAGTGCAAAAGTGAGAAGCTTGACCGCGAAGGCGCGATGAAACTCGCCCAGGCGTTTCCCAGTCAAAAGCTTGGCAAGTGCTGCGGGAGAGTCGACTGTTTCACCAGTCGAAAGACTACCCCTGGTGTCGAGTCCGGGACCGGCAGCACGACGCGAACCATCAACGTCGTAGGCCTCAAAGGAAAAGCCAATACCATCCATCAGCTTGTGACAAGAAGCGCAGGCCGGGTCCTTGCGGTGGAGCTCCAACTGGGCGCGAAGGTTTGCGGCGGTGGACCCTTTATGTGGCGGTGCCAAAGAAGGAACATTGGGCGGCGGTGGTGGCGGCGCTGCGTCGAGTAATGTTTCCAAGACCCACTTGCCACGTTTTACCGGTGAAGTGCGGTTTGGATTGGAGGTTAGGGCAAGGATCGAACCATGCGTTAAAATGCCGACGCGCTCTGGGTCAAACATGGCGACTTTGCGGAACTCCGTGCCGCTGACATTGGGGATATTGTAGTGCTTTGCCAGCGCTTCGTTGACAAATGTGTAGTTTGCATCAATCAAGCGCGTGACCGGAAGATTGTTTTTCCACAAATCGATGCAGAAGTTCCTAGTTTCGGCAATTAGATTGGCACGCAGGTTCTCCTTGAAAGAGGGATAAATTTTATCGTCGATCGAGATGAATGAAACATCGTCAAATTGCAACCACTGGGCAAAAAAACGGTCGATCAATGCCACGGTTTTCGGATCGTGGATCATGCGGTCGATTTCCGCATTGAGTCCGCTGCGGAGCTGTTCGTTTGCCGCGAGCGATAGAGTCGCGTCGTCCGGCGTAGAGCTCCAGAGGAAGTAGGACATTCGCGAAGCAAGCGAGAGTTCGGGAACCGCGACAATTTTTCCCTGCTTTTCCAACGAATATACGGCATGTAACTCGCGAAAAAGGAACTGCGGCGAGATCATTGCCGCCTCGAAAGCCGGCCTCATGGCGAGTTCGACGCTCTGATTATTTGACCGCCCACGGGCAACCAATTCTGCGTAGCGGATGATCTCAGATTCCGTCGCAGGCCTACGGAAAGCGCGCGAGAGAAATGACCGCAACACTGATGCGATGTATTGAGAATCAGTCGCATTCTTTTTTCGGGGAGGAAACAGCAAGGCGTTGGCATGCGTGTTTTTTGGAACAGGTCCTTCCAGGGTAATCGAGTGCACGATAAGATTTCGATCCGCTTTGGTCGCTTCTTCCCAAAAATCATTGACGAACTCAATAGACAGCGTGCGTTGGGAATCCTTGACATCACCGCTGATGGAGAACTCCACCGGGCTTGTTTTATCAACTATCACCTGCCTGGTTTGATCACCGAGAGATATCTTCGCCTTGACCGGTTCGTCACCAGCTTGGGTGCCGCTGAGACGAAAGACCACCGTATATTCACCTTCTTTCTCGGTAAGGGTTTTCGCACGAACGCCGGCTGCAAACATCTTCAAAGTGTCGGATTCATGTGCCTTCGAACCCTTCAGTGAAGAGAGTTCAATGGATTTTTTTTGCGATGATCGCTCGCCGTACACAGTATCAAGGGCACGGGATGCGGTGTTCAAATAGGCTTCAAGATGGGTGGGCGACAAGGTCAGAACGTCAGCGATATTGTCGAAACCATATCCCGAGTCATCCGGAAGAAGCAAGTCGGTGTTAGGTTTCACTCCAATCAAATCGCGCAAGGTGTTTTGATACTCAAAGCGGTTGAGGCGACGCAGCGTAACACGCCCGGGATCAGGGTGGAGAGGATCGACAGGGAACACGGCGGCGTCAACCCAGTCGATCAGTTTCCTCCGTTCAGCCGGAGATGGCTGATCCTTGTTGATCGGCGGCATCAGCTCGTATGCCAGGTTTTCCCGCACCCTTTTCCAGATATCGCGCCGCGATTGCATGGCAGCGATACTGGCAAATGCATCCAGTGAGAAGTCTCCTTTTTTCGCGCCGTCGGCGTGACAATCATAGCAATAATTTTCCAAGATTGGAATAATTTCCCGCTGCCACTGACCTGCAGGATCCCCATACAACGGAGCACAAAATGCAAGTAGCACGGCAAAAAGAGTCTTTATTTGCATCATAAAATGCTACGCAATGTGCGCTACAAATGTATCAAAGATGGCAACCATGACAGCAATGACCTCAAAACCTGTGGGTAAACTTTTTCAGGTCAATTCGCCCGTTGCTGAATTCAATGCCCTCGTTTTCAAGCATTGCTCTCTTCTTATCCCATTGTGGTCCGAACGACGAGCCAAAAAACCCACCAACTTTTTCATTACTAGAAACAACACGATGGCAGGGCACTGAAGGCACAAAGGGATTGCGTTTGAGCGCCTGACCAACCGCGCGGGCCGAAGCCACGCCAATGTAGATGGCCAGTTCGCGATACGTTACAACCGTGCCGCGCGGGATCTTTTCCACTGCGTTATAGACCTTCATTTCAAAAGTCGTTGGCTTACGCTCCACTTTCATGAAAGAAATATTAACATCAGAAAGCTGGATTGCAAACGCTCACAATTTTGGGAAGGCTTATCAATAAAAGTGTAAGTAAAAAAGTATACCAATGCAAAATCAACCAACTGCTCAAGAGAAAAAATGCTTATTCCGCAGCGGCAACCCGTTTGCGAGACCGTTGATTACCACCGATCGGCGGCTGGTGTGCCGTTTTTTTCTTCTCCAGTTCACTCCACTGTTCGCGACTGACAATATGACCCACGCAGGACTTCTTGCCACAGCGGCAGGGATGCTCCTCCCAGGTTTCCACGTCAAATCCATAGTCGAACGACAACTCATCGCCCTTATTGATTTTGTGCAGGGCATGGATGTGGATGCGCTTGCCGTCGATCCACGCCTCGCAATTCGGCTCGCATGAGTGGTTGATCAGTCGCGCCGTATTCCATGGAAGATTGCCATCTAAATCATATTTATCATCGATGGTAAAAATGTAGACTGCTGCATCACCGAGTTTCGCAGCCCTAGCCGCCTGAACGTTTGCGCGCCGGGCGCTCTCTTTCTTGTTAATCAACTCGCCAATGTACTCGATGATATTGTCTCCCTTAGTGATATCACAGGTGGCATAAACGCCGCGCCCGTGAATCGACG
>Ga0315905_10000648_pt1 | contig 37703 bp, 34 predicted proteins | sample LakEriMetagenome_5_FD_203522 | JGI IMG/M metagenome (GOLD analysis project Ga0315905, IMG submission 203522) | Freshwater fungal communities from buoy surface, Lake Erie, Ohio, United States - Buoy 4 MA121 | ecosystem: Environmental > Aquatic > Freshwater > Lake | place: USA: Lake Erie, Ohio... | reverse complement strand
TTACGAGTTGTTGGCATAGATCGCGATCCAGAAGCTTTAGCAATGTCGCAAGAACGTCTTGCCAGATTTGCGCCTCGAGTTGATTTCGCATTGGCAGTGTATGACGAGATTCCTGAAGTCTTAGCGAACCTAAATATCGAACATGTACAAGGCATCTTGTTTGACTTAGGTGTTTCTTCGATGCAATTAGATAAAGATCAACGCGGATTTACGTACTCGCGCAATGCTCCATTAGATATGCGCATGGATAGCACAACTGGCCAGACCGCTGCCGACATAGTAAACAACTATGACTTTGCTAACTTGGCCCGAATCCTTCGCGAATATGGCGAAGAGAGATTTGCGGCTCGAGTTGCAAATGCAATTATTCGGGAACGTGAAATCAAGCCATTTACAAATAGTGATCACTTAGTAACTGTGGTGCGTGATGCGATCCCAGCGGCAACCCGTCGTACTGGAGGAAATCCGGCCAAGCGCACTTTCCAGGCCTTGCGGATTGAAGTAAACGATGAGTTAGCCGTTTTAGAACGTGCAATTCCAGCCGCCCTTGATTGTCTAGCTCTTGATGGTCGAATTGTGGTGCTTTCGTATCACTCGCTTGAAGATCGCATTGTTAAAAACGCGCTACGCGTTGGAACTGAATCAAAGACTCCGATTGAAATGCCGATCGTCCCTGAATCAGACAAACCATGGCTTCAGTTATTGACTCGCGGGTCAGAATCTGCAAATGAAGTTGAGATCACTGAAAACTCGCGCGCGACTTCAGTGCGCTTGCGCGCTGCCCAAAGAGTTGGGGTGGCTGCATGAGCGCCGTACCAGCTCGCACCCCAGGTCTAGCGCCCATGCCTCGCAAGTCCAGGACAATGCGAAAGCTTTCACTAGTAAAACCAATTGTTAAGCCAATAGTTTCCCCAATTGCACAAGCTATTCCAGTCGGCGTTCCACAGGGTCGCGCTAGCAGTAGAACATTTCTTTTCGTGATCATTGGAATGATTGTTTCGGGCATGATGATGCTTTTGTATGTGAACACTTTGGCTGCCCAAGCATCATTTCAAAAGCATGCTTTGCAGATTGAATTGAGCCAAATGACAGCTGAAGAGCAAACAATTGCCAGTGCAGTAGCTGCGGGAGAATCTCCAGCAAGCCTTTTGGTAACTGCACAAACTATGGGCATGGTTCCGGCTGAGACACCTGTGTTTCTTCGGCTTTCAGATCGGGAAATTTTAGGTAAACCTGTTGTTGCATCAGCACAGGCTGCGCGATGAAATCACCAACCTCAGAGCAACAACCAAATCCGCAGGGTCCAGAGCGACCACAGATCCCTAACCAAAGATACGTTGCATCTGGTCCTGTGATGGTTCCACTTGAAAGTCCTAAGCGACGAATTCGGTTTGCAACTTCTATATTTCTCATTGTTATGTCGCTATACATGGCACGACTTGTTGAACTTCAAATTGTACGTGGCCCAGAACTTGCAGCGTCAGCTCAAAATTCCAGATTGCAAACCTTGCCTCTACCTGCGTTACGCGGAAATTTAACAGATGCTAACGGCACGCTAATCGCAACGACTGTGATGGCAAGAAATGTGACGGTCGATCCAACATTGATTACGGATCCAGCTGGAACTGCGGCGGCTTTGTCACCAATTTTAGGAATCCCAGTTGAAACCATAGTTGCAGCCTTAACTGTTGATTCGAGATTTTCTTATGTTGCCAAACGAATCACCCCAGAAACTTGGAAAGCAGTAGCCGCATTAGGTATTCCTGGTGTTTTTAGTGAGCCAACAACTAATCGGATTTACCCAAATGGGTCCTTAGCGGCAAGTGTTGTTGGGTATGTAGGCGCTGAAGGCACTGGACTTGGTGGACTTGAATACGGACTTAACGACCAGCTAATGGGCCAAGATGGAAAGCTCACAGTTGAACGCGTTAATGGTCGTGAAATTCCAACAAGTGAACGCCAAAGCATAGATCCAATAAATGGTCTATCGGTGCGCCTAACTCTCGACACTGATTTGCAAGCAATGTTGGAAAAGTCTTTGGGTGAACAAGTAGAAGCCACAGGCGCCGAAGGCGGCGTTGCAGTAATCATGGAGCCAGGAACTGGAAACATTCTGGCGATGGCGACTTTCCCAACATTTGATCCAAATAATGCATTTGCTACTGATGATAAATCAAAACGAAACACAACTGTGACGGATGTATTTGAACCAGGTTCAACTAGCAAATTGATGACGATGGCCTCAGTAATTGAAGAAGGTGGAGCTAACCCAGCCACGCAGTACACCGTAGAAAACCGATTGAGCCGTGGTGGCACGTCCTTTAAGGACTATCAAGACCATGAGACCTTAAGACTTACGCTTGCTGGTGTGCTTGCAAAGTCAAGTAACATCGGAACCATTTTGGCTTCCGAGTCAATCGGTCAAGAAAAACTTTATGGATACTTGAAAAAATTTGGAATTGGTAAATCAACCGGAATGAACTTTCCTGGTGAAAGTGGTGGAAAGTTACCGGACATAAATAATGAAGATGAATGGTCGGATACCACATTCCCAACTTTGGCATTCGGCCAAGGCTTATCTGTCAACGCAGTTCAGGCCACAAGTGTGTTTGCCACAATCGCCAATGACGGCGTTCGAATGTTGCCAAGACTAATTTCTGGGTATTCAAATACTGAAGGCGTCTATGAACCAAGTCGAGTTGATGAAGGCGTTCGGGTCGTAAGCGCGAAAACCGCAAAGACAGTTCGGGAAATGCTTGAAGTTGTAGTTTCAGCAGACGGAACTGCAAAGAATCTTCAGATTCCTGGCTACCGCGTTGGTGGTAAAACTGGAACTGCAAACCGTTACGACGAAGCAACTGGTGGATACAGCGGCTACACATCTTCCTTCATTGGCATGGCGCCGGCAGAAAAACCAGCGCTAGTCATGAGCGTCTTTATTCACAATCCAAAGACCAGTACATATGGCAGCGTCGTCGCCGGTCCAGTTTTCAAAGAAGTTATGACTTACGCACTTGCGCACCGGAAAATCCCACCATCAACAACAACTCCACCCAAGCTTCCAGTTGCGTGGTGAGATTAGTGACTCGTCCAAAAACCAATGGCTCTGAGCTTTCACAACTTGCAAAATTAGTTTCTGGAACTTGTTCGGATGAAGTTAAGGTTTTTGGAATTACGCACGATTCAAGATCTGTGCAACCGGGTGATCTGTATGTTGCCCTACAGGGAGCAAATAGCCATGGAATTGAATTTGTCGACGAGGCTATTGCAAACGGTGCCGTTGCGATCGCTTCAGATTCACATGGAGCTGCAATTGCCAAAGAAAAAGACTTGCCAGTTATTGAGTTAGCAAATGCCCGAAAAGAAATGGCAGCGATTTCGGCAAGCATTTATGGCAACCCAGAATCGAAATTGAGTGTCACTGGTGTCACCGGCACGAATGGGAAAACTACAACCACGCACATGTTGCGATCCATATTTATAGATGCAGGTAAGCGTGTAGGCGTAATTGGAACTCTTGGAACTTACTTGGATGAGGAACACTTGCCAGGTGCTCGAACAACTCCTGAGTCAACTGATCTATATGCAACTCTGGCACTAATGGTCGAACGTGGGATTACCCATGTTTTTATGGAGGTATCCAGTCACGCACTTGAGTTACATCGAGTGACGGGCATCAAGTTTGACGTTGCGGTGTTTACGAACCTAACCCAAGATCACTTAGATTTTCACGGCTCCATGGACAACTACTTTGTAGCGAAAGCACGGTTATTTACATCTGAATTTACTAATCAAGCCGTTATCTGCATTGACGATGACTGGGGTAAGAAGCTGGCAACTGAATCTCACATTCCTGTCCTCACTATTGGAAGTGACGGAAACTGGAAAACATCTGGTGTGAATTCGAATACAGATGGCTTAACTACCCAAAAAATTGAAATTGAAAACTCTGGTGAAATTTCACTTTCGGTAAACATGCTCGGTTCGTATAACGCTACGAATGCCGCTTGCGCTTTAGCCGCGAGTCAGTTTCTTGGACTTTCAATTCCGGTAAGCCTTGAATTTTTGAAAAATGTTAGGCCAATTCCAGGCAGGCTAGAGAAAGTTTCGATTGCAAGTCCTGGCACGGCATTTGTGGACTATGCGCATACTCCCGATGCAGTGGCCACAGTTTTAACAGTTATCAAGGATGCCAATCCAGAAAAGATTATTACGGTGATTGGATGTGGCGGAGATCGTGATTCATCCAAGCGACCTTTAATGGGCAAAGTAGCAGCTCAGCTTTCAGATATCGTGATCTTCACGGATGACAATCCAAGGTCAGAGGATCCAACCGCAATAAGAAGTGCCATGATGGCAGGCACGCAAGATTGCTCAGCCGAAGTTTTAGAAATAGCAGATCGTAGAACGGCAATAGCAAAGGCCCTAAGTCTGGCTAACTTTGGCGATGTAATCGCAATACTTGGCAAAGGGCACGAAACCGGTCAGGAAATTGCAGGCGAGGTATTCCCATTTGACGATCGAGTAGTAGCCAGACAAGAGTCCGAAAATGTTTGACTTAACTCTTGGACAAGTCTGCGAAATTGTTGGTGGCAAGTTAACTGGAGATCCCTCGATTCGACTTTCAGGAATCTCCATAGATTCGCGAAAAACTAATACAGGTGATCTGTTTGCTGCGATTATTGGTGAGCGAGTCGATGGTCACAATTTTATCGAGCAGGCTAGTAACTCCGGTGTTACTGCGTTTCTTACTTCACGGGAAGTAGCTGGAAACCAAGTTGTAGTCCCACCATCGCCAGATGCACTTGATCCAGTGATACATGCCATCGCGAAACTTTCTGCGCACGTTAGAGCCCTAATGAGTGGCGTTGAAGTAATTGGTGTCACGGGATCTTCTGGTAAAACTTCGACTAAAGACATGATCGGACAGGTCTTGGCGAGTGCTGGAGTTACGTATGCGCCAGCAGGATCGCTGAACAATGAACTTGGTTTACCGTTGACATTGTTATCCGCACCTCTTGACACGAAGTTCCTAGTGGCTGAGATGGGAATGCGTGGGTTGGGGCACATTACGCACTTGTGTAGTTTGGCTAAACCAACCATTGGTGTCGTTACGAACGTTGGACAAGCTCACATTGGTGAAGTTGGCAGCATCGAAGCAATCGCTAAAGCTAAATCTGAATTGGTTACGGCAATACCTGCTACTGGATTTGTAATTCTTAATGCTGACGACGAACGTGTTGTTGCCATGCGCACCTTGACGGAGGCAACTGTGCTTACGTTTGGTTTTTCAAAGACAGCTGATGTTAGAGCCGAAAATTTACAGCTAACTGAATTTGGCAGCTACAACTTTGATCTGGTTTGTAGGGGGGAGCGAATTCCTACTTCAATTCCAATTCTTGGTGAACATAATGTTGTAAATGCTTTAGCTGCCGCTGCTGTGGGGCTTGCAGCTGGCATGAAAGTTAAAGACATTGCAAGAGCTTTAACAACACTTCAGCAAATGAGCAAGTGGCGTATGGAAGTTAAGCAGTTACCTGGAAATGTAACCATTATTAACGACGCCTACAACGCTAATCCCGAATCAATGACCGCAGCACTGCAAACTTTGACAGCAATTCCTGCGCGAGGTCAAACCTTTGCGATTCTGGGCAAGATGCATGAATTGGGTGAAGCCAGTGATGCGATACATGCGCAGATTGCAAACTTGGCAAGTGAACTAGGTGTCACACATGTTGTTGCTGTCGGTGAGTTGGCTAAAACTTATTCACTGCCAACTCCTTCCGGCACCACTTCCATGGGAGATTTTTCAGAGCGTAATGCTCAAGCGGTGTGGTTGCCCGATTTTGATCAGGCTTGCGACTACATTGTTAAACAAGTTAACTCTGGTGACATTTTGTTGTTCAAAGCTTCCCGGGCAGAACATTTTGAAGTGCTTGCCGAGCAAATTGAACTCGTACTGCGCGCGAAGTGGGGCCAATAGTGTTACTTGTAGTGCTAGCTGGTGCGTTTGCCACATTGTTTTCACTTATCGGAACGCCCCTATTAATTAACATGCTTCGCAAGCGGGGAATTGCTCAGGCAATCCGTGAATCTACTCAAGACGTTAATTACCCCGAACACGGCAGTAAGCGAGGAACTCCTTCAATGGGAGGCGTGGCAATCGTTGGTTCGGTTGTTCTGGCTTACTTCTTGGCACATTTGGTTTTAGGGCAACCAGTAACAGCATCAGGACTGCTGGCTATCTATTTGATGTTTGCCCTTAGCTTGGTGGGCCTTGCTGATGATTACTTAAAGATTTTTAAGCAACGCAGCACAGGTATCCGGGCGCGAACCAAACTTCTTGGCCAGGCAGTAGCTGCACTTTCATTTGGCTACTTGGCATTGCAATTCCCTGATGAAGGTGGCAATTTTCCAGTCAGCAATTCCATCTCTTGGGTGAGAGATACAAATTGGATCCTTCCTTCTGCTTTGGTTTTGGTTTGGATCTGGTTTCTTGTTACCGGGATTACAAATGGTGTGAATTTAACTGATGGATTAGATGGCTTAGCAATCGGTGCTGCCTTATTGTCATTTGTTGCCTACACCGTGATGTCAATTTGGCAGTATGGCCAGAGTTGTTTCTGGGGAGATATTCCGCGGTGCTACAACGTTCGGGACCCACTTGATTTAGCAGTCTTTGCCGCCGCAACAGCTGGTGCTTGCTTTGGATTCTTATGGTGGAATTCCAGTCCAGCGCGAATCTTCATGGGTGACACTGGCTCACTTGCACTTGGCGGTGGGCTTGCTGCCTTGGCGTTAATGACTAGAACAGAACTGCTACTTGGTTTGATTGGTGGATTGTTCGTATTAATCACGCTTTCGGTTATCGCGCAGGTTGGATCCTACAAATTAACGGGTCGGCGGGTTTTGCGAATGGCGCCACTACATCATCATTTTGAAATGAGCGGTTGGCCAGAAGTTCTTATCGTCGTACGCTTCTGGATTATTCAAGGACTTTGTGTTGGCGCAGGCATGGCTTTGTTCTACGCAGAATGGGTTAGGCAGTAGGCATCATGGCTTCCCCAAATCTTGATGAGTTAAATCGGACCAGCGATTGGTCGCAGGTTCGTGTTTGCGTTGTTGGACTAGGTGTTGCTGGCTTCGCTGCGGCAGATGCACTAATCAACTTAAACGCCAAGGTAGTTGTTATCGATGCTGCATCAGGTGACAGCCAAAAAGAGCGGGCCACAATCTTGGAAATCCTTGGAGCTGAAATCCGAATGGGGGATGACACCAAACTTCCCGGTGACATTGACTTACTTGTGCTATCTCCAGGCGTATCACCACTTGCCCCAATAGTTGCTGCAGCTCAATTGGCTGGCGTTGAGATCTGGGGAGAATTAGAACTTGCTTGGCGACTACGCGATCTTGCTCACCCTGCGCCTTGGTTGGTTGTTACGGGAACAAATGGAAAAACTACAACGACTTTGATGTTGGAATCAATTTTGTTGACTGCTGGTAAGCGAACTGTCGCAGCTGGAAATATCGGTCGCTCACTTGTCGAAGTTGTTATGGATCCAACTCCCTGGGATGTGCTGGCAATTGAAGTCGGTGCACCTCAGCTACCATTTATCTACTCAATTTCGCCGCAGGCTGCTGTTTGTTTAAATCTTGCGCCGGACCATATTGATCTTTTTGGAACTTACGAGGCATATCGTGACGCCAAAGCAAAGATTTACGAAAGATGTCAGGTAGCAGCAATCTTTAATGTTGCCGATGAAGAAACCATTCGAATGGTAGAGCAAGCCGAAGTTGTAGAGGGCTGCCGGGCAATTGGTTTTTCAACTGGCATACCGGACATCTCGATGCTTGGCGTAGTCGAAGAGTTTTTGGTTGACCGCGCATTTTTAGATAACCGGCACGAAGCAGCACTCGAACTTGCTGAGATTACTGATTTAGCAATTCCGGCCGTACACAACATTGCTAACGCACTTGCGGCTAGTGCGTTAGCGCGTGCGCATGGCATTGATGCGCGGGCGATTCGTGACGGACTGCGTTCCTGGCAACCAGCACCCCACCGCATCGCTCATGTTGGCAAAGTGGCTGGCGTTGACTATGTAGATGACTCAAAAGCGACCAACACTCACGCAGCTGCTACATCTTTAACGGCGTATGAGTCAGTGGTATGGATTGCTGGTGGAATGGCAAAAGGTCAAGACTTTGACAAATTAGTTCTTGCAAACGCGCATCGGATGCGGGCCGTGGTGCTTTTGGGGGTAGATCAGGATCTGATCGCAGGTGCTCTCAAGCGACACGCTCCGAATGTCCCAATTCATTGCGTTACAACCAAGGAAACTAATGCAATGGACTTAGTTGTGGCGCTCGCAGCCAAGTCAGCCAAACCGGGAGACACCGTACTTTTGGCGCCAGGTTGCGCCTCTTGGGACATGTTCAAGGATTACTCTGAGCGTGGCGATGCCTTTGCTACCGCGGTTAAGCGACTTGCGTCATGACTACAACTCGACCAGTGAATCAGAAAAAGTCTGAAGGTGGATTTTTTGCTCGACTAGAACACCCAATGCTCAACTACCAGATACTTCTTGGTGCAACAGGACTTTTACTCACGCTCGGGATTGTTATGGTCGCATCAGCTTCGAGTGTTTTTTCTTATCAGCAAAATAATGGTAATTCTTGGGCTTTAGCCACCAGACAATTAGTGTTTGCGATCATTGGTGTCTTCTTGATGATTGCTGTTTCCAAAATGCACGTTGATTCGATTCGCCGTTGGGCACCACTATTCATGGTGGTAGTTGGCATCTTGTTAGTTGTAGTTCTTTTGGTTGGTACTGCAGTGCATGGCCAAAAGAATTGGATCGACTTTGGTGGACCAGTTCGAATTCAACCATCTGAGTTTGCCAAGCTGGCAATTGTTATGTGGGGCGCCGATATTTTGGATCGCAAGTATCACTTACTTGAACAACGAAACCACTTATTGATTCCAATTCTGCCAGTAGCACTAACTGTTTTGTTGCTCGTTGTTTTACAGGGTGATTTGGGAACTGCAATGGTCATGATGCCGATTATGGCTTCGCTACTTTACTTCGTAGGTGCTCCAAGAAAATGGTTTGTGGCTATGGGAGCAGTTGGCCTAGCCGGGATTGTTGCGCTATCTATTGCAGCGCCGTACCGCATGGCAAGGTTTACTTCTTGGTTAGACCCATATGCAGATGCACAGGGCACTGGATTCCAAGTTATTCATGGCCAGCAAGCACTCGGTTCTGGCGGTTGGTTGGGTCTAGGCCTTGGTGGCTCACGCGAAAAGTGGGGAACTTTGCCCGAGGCTCATACTGACTTCATATTTGCAGTTCTAGGCGAAGAGCTTGGAATTTTTGGAACCATCTCAGTTCTTGTTCTTTTCACCGGGATAGCGATTATTGGACTTCGAATTGCAGCCAGAACGAATGAAGCGTTCATCCAAATCGCTTCCCTGGGAATTGTGGCCTGGATCGTTACTCAAGCACTGGTAAACATCGGTGCAGTACTTGGAATCTTGCCCATCACCGGAGTTCCCTTGCCGCTAGTTTCCTATGGTGGATCTTCGTTGATACCTACCTTGCTCGCCATGGGTATTTTGATGGCCTTTGCGAAGCACGAGGCCCAACTACAGGAACAAAAATCATGATTTGGAATTTGGCGTGCACATAGTTCTCGCTGGCGGCGGAACTGCTGGACATATTGAACCGGCACTTAACTTGGCGGATCAGTTAAAACTTATGGACCCTGACATAGAAATCACGGTTCTTGGAACGGCCCGTGGGCTTGAAGTTGATTTAGTTCCTGCGCGTGGATACAAACTTGAACTTATTCCGGCAGTGCCACTTCCTCGAAAATTCAGTGGCGAGTTAGTGACACTTCCGACTAGATTACGTTCCGCCATTAAACAAACTCGAGATTTGCTTATCGAGTTACAGGCAGATGTGGTTGTTGGATTTGGTGGCTATGTATCTATCCCGGCCTATCTAGCCGCTCGCGGTGAAGTTCCAATCGTGGTGCACGAAGCTAACGCCAGAGCTGGGTTAGCAAATCGAGTTGGTGCCAGATTTGCTGATGCCGTTGCTGAAACAGTTCCAGACAGTTTGCCGCGTGCGCAATTGATAGGAATTCCGTTGCGCAAGGCAATCGAAAGCCTCGATCGTAAAGCACTTCGCGGTCAAGCCAGAGAGCGATTTGGAATCAATGAAGGGGCAATCTGTATTTTGGTTTTTGGTGGATCGCAAGGTTCGGTGAAACTTAATTCAGTAATTGCTGACTGCTTGCAAGCAAACATTTTTGGTGACATCGTAATTTTGCACTCTGTGGGATTAAAGAATGAATTCCAACAAGTCGAATCAGATCTGTATCGACCATTAAATTATATTGATCGAATGGATTTGGCGTATGCAGCTGCAGATTTCGTAATCGGTAGGGCTGGTGCAATGACGGTCGCAGAGCTAACTGCAGTTGGATTGCCAGCGTGCTTCGTGCCACTACCAATTGGAAATGGTGAGCAGAGTCTTAATGCAACTCCGGTAGTTAAAGCTGGTGGAGCACTAATGATTCCAGACTTGGAATTCAATGCTGATTTTGTGCGGGATCAGATTTTGCCGATAGTTTCTAATCCAGAAAAGTTAAGTGAAATGTCCAAAATTACCTCGTCATTTGGGCACAAAGATTCTGCTACCGACCTAGCTAAATTAGTTTTATCCGTCGCAGGAAAGGCCAGACCTTGAGTTACTTGATGGGTCGTGTGCATATTGTGGGTATCGGTGGCGCTGGCATGAGCGGTATAGCTCGAGTGCTGCTTGCTAGAGGTATTGAAGTATCTGGCAGCGATGCCAAAGACTCCCGTCGTTTGCAAGCCTTAAAGCCCTTGGGTGGAAAAGTATTTGTTGGGCATGACGCAGACAATTTGATTATTTCTGGCGGTAAGCCATCGTGCTTAGTTATTTCAACGGCAATAGGTAAAGATAACCCAGAGGTTTTGCAGGCCAATGAACTTGGGATTCCAGTTGTCAGTCGAGCAGTCGCACTTGCTGAATTACTCCAGAATTCGACCGCGATTTCCGTAGCGGGAACTCACGGCAAGACCACAACTACATCTATGGTCACTGTCATTTTACAAAACGCTGGCAAAGATCCATCGTTTGTAATTGGCTCAGAAATGAATGAATCGGGCAGTAATGCCCACCAAGGGACTGGTGAACTTTTTGTCGTTGAAGCTGATGAAAGTGATGGCACATTCTTAGTCCTTCCAACAACGCTTGGAATCGTCACCAATGTAGAAGCAGACCACCTCAACTATTGGGGAAGTTACGAGGCAATCGAACAGGCTTTCGTTGATTTCATAGTTGGTACTGGTGCGCGCAACGGATGCGCAGTTGTATGCGGTGATGATGCCGGTGCCAAAGTTGTCACCGCACGCGCTCGAGAACTTGGCGCAACTGTGATCACTTATGGGCAAAGCAAAGAAAACGATGCAGTTCTGAATTTACTTCCGTCAGGATCCATTGGGTCAGAGTTCACCGTCACTTACCAAGGGCAAACACACGGACCAATCAAACTCCTGGTGCCAGGAGTCCATAATGCTTTGAATGCAACTGCCGCTTTCATTTCGGCACTCATACAAGGATGCACTTCACAACAGTGTGTTGATGGATTGCAGAGTTTTACTGGCACACATCGCCGGTTTGAATTCCGGGGTGAAGTTTCTGGAGTTCGAGTTTTTGATGACTACGCACATCACCCAACTGAAATTGATGCCGTATTGCGGGCAGCTCGAACCGTTGTTGGCAAAGGCCGAGTGCTTGCTGCCTTCCAAGCACATCACTATTACCGCACTGCACTATTTTCAAAAGAGTTTGGACAAGCACTGGGGCTAGCAGATTTCGTCGTGGTCCTTGAAGTATTTGCGCCAGGCGAGGAACCAATTCCGGGCGCATCTGGAAGCACTATGGCAACCAACGTTCCGTTGCCACCTGAGCAAGTTGTGTTCGAACCATCTTGGTCAAAAGTTCCTGCCCATCTTGTGGCACGTGCCGAGCCTGGTGATATTATTTTAACTCTCGGTGCGGGTGACATCGGCATGATGTGTCCAGAGATTCTCACGCTTTTGGAATCAAAGTAATGTCACAGACAGTTCGTTCGGCCGCTCCAAAAAAGAAGCGACATTCAAAAGTGCCATGGCTGGTTTGGCTATTAGTGATTTTTTCAGTGGTTCTGTGGTGGAGTTTGTATCAATCAAAATGGTTTATTGCCGAAGAGGTAGTTATTACTGGTAACTCAAGGTTGTCAGTTGAGCAAATTTCTGCAACTGCCGCAGTTCCAATTGGTAACTCATTAATGTCGATTAACCCTGGAACCATCTCGGAACAACTGCAGGCATTGCCGGAAATAAAACTTGTTACCGTTGAGCGCGGCTGGCCGCACGCAATATTGATTACGATCACCGAACGAACCCCAATAGCTGTGGCGGCAACGGCCAGTGGCTACAACTTGATTGACACTGAAGGATTAAATGCTGGATCAGTTCCAGCGCCACCGGCTGGACTTTTGATTATTTCAGCACAACCTGACAGTCCAGCTATGACTAATGCGATCCAAGCATTGGCCGCTATTCCAGCGCAATGGGCTATCACTGGCTTGAGTGCCCCAACTCAGGACAGTGTCGTAGCAACGTTGGGTAATGGTGCTGTGGTGACTCTGGGTTCAGGTGAGCGGGCGGCTGACAAAGTAGAAGTTGCCCAAGCCTTGATAGAAAAGGGCTATACGGTAATCAACGTAAGCGCCCCAGATGCGCCAACTGTTAAGTAAGTGCGAGCCAATTGATTTCTCGACACGCCAAGTGTCAATCCCTCTATATATAGACCGTTAGCCGTAACTTATACCTGCTCAAAGGTGGCAAATCTTTAACGCTCTAGAAGAGGTTGAGAGTTTGTCGCTTAGACACCTCCAAGCTTGTCTAGAAAGGCAAACACCATGGCCGCACCACAGAACTACTTAGCAGTTATCAAAGTTGTTGGCATTGGCGGTGGCGGTGTAAACGCGATCAATCGCATGATCGAAGCCGGCCTTAAGGGTGTCGAGTTTGTTGCTATTAATACCGACGCACAAGCGCTCTTAATGAGTGATGCGGACGTCAAATTAGATATTGGCCGCGACCTTACTCGCGGATTGGGCGCGGGCGCAGACCCTGAAGTTGGCCGCCAAGCAGCCGAAGATCATCGCGAAGAAATCGAAGAAGTTTTGCGTGGCGCAGATATGGTTTTCGTAACCGCAGGTGAAGGTGGTGGCACCGGAACTGGTGGCGCACCAATTGTTGCCAAGATTGCTCGCGATATGGACGCACTTACTATTGGCGTCGTTACTCGACCATTTAGTTTCGAAGGTAAGCGTCGCTCAGCTCAAGCTGATGAAGGTGTGGACTCGCTTCGCAGTGAAGTTGATACGTTAATTGTGATTCCAAATGACCGATTGCTTGAACTTGCCGACAACGGCATCAGCGTAATCGATGCTTTCCGTCACGCGGACTCAGTATTACTTCAGGGCGTTAGTGGCATAACTGACTTAATTACAACACCAGGCTTAATCAACCTCGATTACGCAGATGTCAGAAGCGTTATGAAAGATGCCGGTAGCGCACTAATGGGTATTGGTTCGGCTCGCGGCGCGGATCGTGCGATCGAAGCGGCCCGACAAGCAATTTCCAGTCCGTTACTTGAAGCCAGTATCGAAGGTGCCCGTGGCGTGCTGATGTCGATTGCCGGTGGCAGTGACTTAGGTTTGTTTGAAATCAACGAGGCAGCTCGAATGGTTCAAAGCGCAGTTCATCCAGATGCCAACATTATTTTCGGCGCAGTTATCGATGACACCCAAGGTGATCAAGTTAAGGTAACCGTAATTGCAGCTGGCTTTGATGGTGGCTCACCGCCATCGAATCGATCCACTTCACCGATGTCCAAGCGGGTTCTTGACGAAACTCCGCTTGCTGCTGCAGTTGCAGTTGATTTGGCACGTGATGGTGAAGCACCTTCAATTCCACTAACGCCTGAATCCTTTTCAGATGGCGCTTTTGGCTCAGCCCCGGTTGCAGATGAAGACGATAACTTTGAAAACCTCTTTGGCGATGCTCCTGCCACTGCAGGTAACGATGACGTCGATGGTGATGGCGAAGATAATGGCGATCTGGACGTCCCAGATTTTCTCCGTTAGAGACCGACTTTCCACACAATGAATACGCAGGTCTTTGGCCGCGTTTCAATTGAAGGTATTCACGCAATTGCGCTGAATCGAACTGGTGGCACAAGTCAATCGCCTTTTGGTTCACTCAATCTGGCTTCATATGTTGGAGACGATCCGCATTGCGTAAATGCAAACCTTGAAATAGTTAAGGAACTGATTGCAGCCGAAGGCATTTGTGTCATGAATGCGCAACACGGAAACCAAGTTCATGTTGTAAGTGAGCCAGGGATTGCCTTGCCTGGCGATGGCCTCGTAACAAAGCAAACACAGCTCGCGTTGGTCTCATTGGCCGCAGACTGTGTTCCGTTTGGCTTGATAGATCCAGTAAATCGAGTGATAGCAGTTGGGCACGCAGGTTGGCGTGGAGTGCTGGCCAATGTTATGCAATCACTGCTGGACGAATTTTTAGCAAGCGGTGCGCAATTGAATCGCACTCAGGCAGTTATTGGCCCAGCAATTTGCGCTTACTGTTACGAAGTTCCGGTTGAAAGAGTTGAGTTGTTTCGACAGGTGCGGCCAGAAGCCATCTCATCTGCTAAAAATTTGGATCTCATCGCAGGAGTTGCTTCAGTGCTCGCACCTCAAGTCACGCAAATCCATGAACTTACTGGATGTACTTTAGAGAAATCGGAGTTATTTTCATTCCGACGTGCAGGCGGGCAGCCAACTGGTCGTGGGGGATTAGTGCTTGCGATGAGTGCTTCATAGATCCTTAACTCATAGAGTGGTCACCATGGATCGATTGCCAGAACTGCAGGCTAATTTGCAGGATGTTGAGCGCGAGATTTCTGATGCCTGCATCGCCGCAAATCGAAATCGTGCTGACGTCACATTGATTGCAGTTACAAAAACTTGGCCTGCTAGCGATGTTGATTTATTGGCCAATTTAGGAATCACAGATGTCGGCGAAAACCGTGACCAAGAGGCTAGGCCGAAGCGTGACGAAGTGCAGGCGAAAAATTTAATCTGGCATGCAATCGGACAACTACAAACTAATAAGGCAAAAAGTGTCGCAACCTGGGCCGATGTAGTGCACAGCGTAGATCGGACAGATTTAGTGATTGCGTTATCCAAAGCCGTGGCTGGCAGACAAACACCGCTTAAAGTTTTGATTCAAGCCAACCTCGATCCCAATCCAACGGAAAATCGCGGCGGCGCACTTCCAAATGAATTACTAAAACTTGCCGATTTGATTTCTGAATGCGATGGATTACATCTCCAAGGCATCATGGGAGTCGCGCCACTTGCCGGCGATGACGAAATGGCATTTTCTAGATTGCAGGAGTTTGCCGACCAAATTCAAAGCGCGCATCCGCAGGCAGATTGGATCTCGGCGGGAATGAGCGGTGACTTCGCAACAGCCTTGAAATATGGTGCGACACACCTTCGAATTGGCTCATCTATCCTCGGAAATCGGGGTTTTCAAGGGTAAGTTCGTATTACTTACCCCTGCAAGGAGCGAACCACATGGCTAACGCAATGCGAAAAATGGCTGAATACCTTGGCCTTGTCGATGGCAGCGAATACAACGATGAATTTGGCACATATGCTGATGGTGACCTTCAAGAATTCGAAGCTCAGGCGCCACTACGTACTGTAAACGCAAGTTACGATCACGTGACCGATTATGACCAGACTTCATACGCAGCGCCAGTTCGTTCTGCCGCGCCACTTGCTGATGTTTACCGCATTACAACATTGCATCCAATCACTTACAACGACGCCCGTCGCATTGGCGAAGAATTCCGATCCGGAACACCAGTCATCATGAACTTAAGTGACATGGACGAGGCAGATGCACGTCGCATTGTTGATTTCTCTGCAGGTCTTGCATTTGGTTTACATGGCAGCATTGAAAAGGTAACTAAGGGTGTTTTCCTTTTGTCACCAGCAAATGTTGACATTGGTGCCGCAGCACGAGCACAACTGCGCGAAGATCCATTCTTTAACCAGAGCTAACTTGCCAATATGGTGTCAACTGTTGCGTCGCTAATTTCGTCACTGTTAAGTCTTTATGTTTTAATTTTGATTGCCAGATTGGTTCTAGAATACGTTTCAATTTTTGCCAGAGACTGGCGTCCCAAGGGTCCGGTTTTACTACTTTCAGAAACTGTTTTCACGCTCACTGACCCACCGTTAAAGGCAATTCGAAAATTAGTGCCAAACCTGCGAATCGGAAGTGTTGCAATAGATCTTTCTTTCATTATCTTGTTGTTTGCAATTTCCATAACGCGGACACTGCTGGCTAGTCTCTAGCCCTAAAAAACCAGATCTACAGACCCCTGAACTACCTCTAAAACCCAAGTAACAATGGTTTGAGTTTCACTTTCTGCTGGTTTATCTCTAATCTAGAAGGCAGGGGGTTTTAGATGTTTCTCAAATCTCGGAAATTATTTAAGACGGAAGGTTTTCAAAATGGCACTTACACCTGAAGATGTGCGAAATAAGCAGTTCACTACAGTTCGATTCAAAGAAGGCTACGAACTAGAAGAAGTCGATAGCTTCCTAGACGAGATTGAAGTTGCACTAACTGCAGTAACACGTGAAGCAGAGGACCTGCGCGCCAGCGTTAAGGGTGAAGTACCTGAGTCAATCCGCGAAGAAATCCGCGCACTTGGTGATGAGAACGCTCGTTTAAAAAGCGAACTTGATCAATCGGCAAAAGCCCTGGAAGATGCCAACACCCGGGTCGTTGTTTCCGACGACAGTGGCGCTAGCGACGAAGCACTAAAGTCAGCGCAAGAGCGAGTTAATGAACTTGACTTAGAACTTTCCACAGCCACAGAAGAACTTGCTAACAGTCTGGCGACAATTTCTGATCTTAAAGAACAGCTTGCTGCCACCCAGGCAGAAATGGTTGCCGATGCAGCCAATGCTGCAGCCCATGCATCCCCAGCTGATCAAGGAGTTGCTTCAGTTCGCATCCTGGAACTGGCACAGCGCACTGCAGATGAAGCAGTGGCGTCGGCTCGAATCGAATCCGAGCAGTTACTAAGTTCTGCAAAGTCGACATCTGAGGAACTTGTTTCCGCGGCCAATGCCAACGTGGCAAACATCACTCGTGAATTTGAGACCCAGCGGGTTGCGATGGAACGTCGTGTTGAAGAATTGCGGGCTTACGAACGTGAGTACCGTAGTCGGATACGTAGTTACCTAGAAGGCCAACTTCGTGAACTTGAATCGAAGAACATCGGCGGTGACCGTCAGGTAACTGAAGATTAATGTTAAAAAAAATAAGGCCTGGGATTTCCCCAGGCCTTATTTTTTTGAGTTAGGCCTTTTCAATCATGACTTTTAAACCAAGTTCCTCGTCACTTGCTGTCGGATTAGCAACCATGCCTTGCGCCCAAGTAGTAGCCAGCACTTCACTGGCAACTAACTCAGCATGCAAAGTTAGCGCAGTGGCAGTTGTTTCAACATCTGACTCCCAAGTCACCACAATGCGATCACTGATATCGAGTCCAGATGATTTGCGGGCATCTTGAATTAGGCGAGTAACGTCTCGAGCTATTCCTTGCCCAATTAGTTCTGGTGTAAGCGCTAAATCAAGTGCGAGCGATTCACCAGAATCACTTGCAACGGTCCAGCCTTCCCGTGGGACTTCGGTTACTACAACGTCATCGGGTCCAATTTGCTGCTCGACACCAGATACCAAAACCGTTGCCACGCCAGATCGTAATGCCTCTACTAATGCATCGGCATCGGCAGCAGCGATAGCTGCAGCGATATCTGGGGTGCCCTTTCCGAATCTAGCTCCAAGGGTCTTGAAGTTTGCCTTCAGGCTGACATCAACTAACTCCCCAGTTCCAGACAGACTTTCCAAACTCAGCACATTAACTTCATCTCGAATTTGTGCTTGCAGTCCATCCGGCAATGAATCCCAACCAGGCGCTGCAACTAGTGCCCGCTGTAGTGGCTGACGAGTTTTGACTCCTGAAGCAGCGCGCGCCGAACGTCCAAGTTCAACTAGGCGGCGGGTCAGATCAACTTGATCCCGCAAAGTGTCGTTGATTTGATCGTCTGACCAGTTTGGCCAAGCGCTCAAGTGCACCGATTCGGTTTCGGAATTCGTGTACAAGTCCTGCCAAACCCGTTCGGTAATAAATGGCGTAAACGGTGCCATGACTTGGGTAACTACCTTCAAGCAATGATGCAGCGTACTTAGAGCAGCATGATCGCCATCCCAGAACCGACGACGAGAGCGACGCACGTACCAGTTACTCAAGTCATCGACGTACTCGGCTATGAAGCGTCCAGCGCGCTGGGTATCGAACTGCTCAAGTGCCTGATCAACATCTCGCGCTAGGCGAGTGGCTTGCGACACTGCCCACTGATCCAAGTCAGTTAGCCCATCAAGCGATGCAGTGTTGCTGTCCCATTCACCTGCTCTGGCGTAAAGACTTTGGAAGGCAACAGTGTTCCAGTAAGTAAGAAGGGTTTTGCGAACAACTTCAGCGATTGTGCCATGGCCTACCCGTCGTGCCTGCCATGGTGAACCACTTACGAGCATGAACCAACGAAGTGCATCGGCGCCATGTTCATCCATCAGTCCTATTGGTTCCAGCACGTTGCCCAGGTGCTTACTCATCTTTCGACCATCTTCATCAAGAATGTGACCAAGACATAGAACATTCTCAAATGAAGATTCTTCAAAAACTAAAGTTCCAATTGCCATGAGCGTGTAGAACCAGCCACGAGTTTGATCAATGGCTTCACAAATAAAGTCCGCTGGATAACTTGCTTCAAACGTTTCCTTATTGTTTTCTGGGTAACCCCATTGTGCAAATGGCATCGCACCTGAGTCATACCAACAATCAATAACTTCGGGAACGCGCGTTGCAACACCATTGCATTCTGGACAAGCGAAAGTGACATCGTCTACGAATGGTCGGTGTGGATCAATTGTTAAAGATTCATCCCCAGCTAGTTTTGCAAGTTCAGTACGCCCACCAACACAAGTTAAATGGTTTTCTTCGCACCGCCAGATTGGTAGTGGAGTTCCCCAATACCTATTTCGGGAGAGCGCCCAGTCAACATTGTTATTTAGCCAGTCGCCAAATCGTCCCGCCTTGATTGTGTCTGGAAACCAATTTGTTTTTTCATTTTGCGCCAGGAGTTGATCTTTAATCTCAGTGGTCTTGATGTACCAAGATGGTTGTGCGTAATAAATCAGCGCAGTATGACATCTCCAGCAATGTGGATAAGAGTGCTCGTAAGGCAAGTGTCGGAAGAGAAGACCTTTTTCTTGGAGTAGTTCAACTAGACGCGGGTCGGCAGCCTTGAAAAATACCCCAGCAACTTCAGGAATGCCAGATTCAAAAGTGCCATTTGGTAATACTGGATTCACTACTGGCAGCCCATAGGAACGACACAGCGTAAGGTCCTCGGCGCCAAAAGCCGGCGCCTCATGAACAACTCCGGTGCCGTCTTCAGTGGTTACAAAGTCTGCCAATAAGACAGTGTGGACTGGGGCATCGGTTTCTGGAAAAGTGACCCAGTCAAATGGGCGTTGGTATCCAGTGCCTTCGAGATCGCGACCCTTTATGGTTTCTAAAACTTTTGAATCTTCACCAAGCACTTTTTCGCGCAAGGCATCAGCGACAACTAGATATTCGCCATCTGCAGTTTGTGCTACAACGTAGTCAACTTCAGCATTTACTGCAGCAGCAGTGTTTGAAATCAAGGTCCATGGAGTAGTGGTCCAGATCAGTAGTGAGATGCCAGAATATTTCTCAGGCAGTGGACCAGTTGTAACTGGGAATCGAACATACACAGAGGCATCAACTACATCTTCGTATCCCTGTGCCAATTCATGATCAGATAATCCAGTGCCACAGCGTGGGCAATATGGTGAAACTCGGTGATCTTGAACTAAAAGACCTTTATCAAAAATTCGCTTTAGACTCCACCAAACACTGTCGATGTATTTCTCATCCATAGTCCAATAGGCCTGATCCATATCAACCCAATAGCCCATGCGCGCTGTCATGCTTTCAAATTCGTCAACATGGCGAAGCACTGATTCTTTACAGCGAGCATTGAATTCTGCAATGCCGTACTTCTCAATGTCTTGCTTACCGGTGAAACCCAATTCTTTTTCGACGGCAAGCTCGACTGGCAAGCCGTGACAATCCCAACCAGCTTTTCGTGGAACGTTAAAGCCCTTCATGGTGCGATATCGCGGGAAGATGTCCTTGAACACTCGTGCCTCTACGTGATGCGTACCAGGCATGCCATTTGCAGTAGGTGGACCTTCGTAAAAAACCCAACGGGGACCATCGCTGGTCTGGGCAAGTGATTTGTGAAAGATGTCATTGTCTTTCCAAAACGAGAGCACTTCGTGCTCCATCGCTGGAAGATCAATCTTCGCGGGTACATCGCGGTATGCCATCAGTTTTCCTTGTCGCTTGCGGTCAAGTATCGCGATCACCTTTTGGTGACCGTGATTTCAAGGGACGAGATGATTTTTAGGTCATTCCCGCGGTACCACCCTTGTTGACTTTGCATTTGCGAGTAGCAACTTGCGAAATCCACTTAAGTTTTAATCAACTGTCTCGTTCTACTAGGCAATAACCCATGAAATTAACGTCATGGAACTGCCGTTCTTCGAGGCAACTCAGAAGTGATATTGCGCAGAACAACACCTTTTTGGGCTTACACCGTCCCCAATTCGCTGATTTGGTGCTGTTAGCTGCGCAATGTGTCTTCATCATCGTTTTGCCGACTAATAGTAAAGATTAGTGGGAAAGGCTCACTATTCCCATTTCCTCTGGCCGAATTGGTTGATTCAAAGTGAAAACCAGCAGGGAACTTTCCCGTTGTCAGACTGACGACATTGCGAGAAACTCCGAGATTCAGGGCAAAATTGCGCTAATTTGCGTTTTAACGTACCTTCTATCGGGCACCATCTAATGGACTCGGTAGAGTCTAGTGACTTAGTCGATAAAACTTAAGGCTGTAACGAAAGGGGAATACCATGGCTGCGAAACCAGCTAAGAAAGCGCAAACCAAGGCAAGTGCTGCCAAGAAGTCTGCGCCAGCAAAGTCCCCTGCCAAAAAAGCCCCAGTTGCCAAGAAGGCTGCGGCCAAGAAAGCGCCGGCTAAAAAGTCTCCTGCTAAAAAGGCTGCGCCTGCCAAGAAGGCTCCAGTCAAAAAGGCGCCACCAGTCAAGAAGGCTGTTGCCAAGAAAGTACCGGCCAAAAAAGTTGCGCCTGTTAAGCCAGTAAAGAAAGTTGCAGAACCAAAGCCAGTGATTGTCAAAGAGCCAAAAGTGACCAAGGCACAACTTGCCGCAATCGCAAAAGCCGAAGCTGCTGCAGCTGCCGCACTTGCCGGTCCACCAGTTCAAGTTATCAATCCAATTGGATCCGTTGGACTTCCTTCGGTTCGCAAAGCGGTACCCGGTAAAAAAGCTGCACCTAAACATCCAGTAGTTCAAGAAGACGAATCAAACTGGAGCAAAACGGAATTGAACGCAGTGCGCAAGAAACTTACTGCCGAAGCTGAGGAACTTACTGCTGAAATTGTGCAAGCCGAAGAAAACTTCCATGCCTTAATTACGGAAAGTGGCGAAGGCGCTGGCGATGATCAGGCTGATGCAGGCACAAAGACGTTCGAGCGTGAACACGAAATTTCAATTCTTTCGAATAAGAAAGATTTACTTGATCAAACTAATCGCGCATTAGAGCGAATTGAATCGGGCACTTATGGTGCTTGTGAGAATTGTGGCAAGCAAATTGGAAAGCTTCGACTCCAGGAAGCAAACCCACGCGCAACTATGTGTATGCCTTGCCGCGAGCGTGAAGACCGTTCCTAACGTCGTGTATCGTCGCCACTTACTCGTAACTGCACTAATCGTCACATGTATAGATTTGGCGACTAAGGCGTGGGCGGTAGCCACACTTGAAAATCAACCTGAAATAAGAATTATTGGCGATTTTCTGAAGTTCTCATTTGTCAGAAACCCAGGAGCTGCGTTTTCTTTTGGCACCAGTGTCACCTGGGTTTTTACTTTGATAGCGATTGCGGTCAGTATTGGGATTTTGTGGATCTCGCGGACCGTTACAAATAAGCCATGGGCAATTGCGCTTGGTGGCTTACTAGGTGGCGCAGTCGGTAACTTAATTGATCGAATTTTCCGCAGCCCAGAAGTATTTCATGGACATGTTGTGGACTTTATTTCACTGCCAAATTACCCGATGTTCAATATCAGCGACAGCGCAGTTGTTTTGTCGGCAATTGCAATGGTGATTCTTTCGTTTCGGGGCGTTGAGTATCAAGCTCCGAATGCACTTCCAGCAAATGACGATGCGGAACAAAGATGATTCGTACTTGGCCGATAGACGAATCACTTGAAGGTGAGCGTTGTGATGTGGCGCTGTCGAGGTTGACAGGTGAGTCACGAGCAACTTGTGTCACATTGCTCGAAGAAAAGCGAGTCACATTAAATGGCAAAGTGGCCCAAAAGAGTGCACGCTTAGCATTTGGCGACGTCATTGAAGTAGATCTTCCAGACCCTGATATGTACGATGCCGAACCTACAGTTGAGCTGCCGATCGTTTTTGAAGATGATTCATTTGTAGTTATTGATAAACCCGCTGGTGTAGCGGCTCATCCAAGTCAAGGTTGGTCTGGGCCAACAGTTACTGGATCACTAACAGCGATGGGGACCGTTCTTACTTCATTTGGCCCAAGTGAGCGCAAGGGAATCGTGCATCGATTAGATGTTGGTACCAGTGGGTTAATGGTGGTTACTAAATCTGAACGCGCCTACGTGAGCATTAAAGACCAGTTCCGGGACCGAACAGTGGACAAGATATATCACACTTTGATTCAAGGCCGGTTAGATCCGATGAACGGAACTATTGATGCTCCGATCGATCGACATCCATCATCTTCATATCGATTTGCGATTATGAGTGGTGGTCGCCCAAGTATCACGCATTACGACACTTTGGAATCCTTTGCTTACGCATCATTGCTCGAAGTTCATTTAGAAACTGGGCGAACTCATCAAATTAGAGTGCACATGTCAGGCCTTCGACATCCATGTTGTGGCGATCTGACATATGGCGCCGACCCAACAGTTGCCGCAAAATTAAAGCTAGATCGGCAATGGCTGCACGCAGTTCGCTTAGGTTTTGAGCATCCAGTTTCTGGCGATCGAGTCACTTTCCACTCGGAATACGCCCCTGATTTAGCCAAGTCCTTGGATCTTGCGCGGAACCTATAGCCAAGTCCTTGGTCTTTGGTCTAAACCCTCAGCCACGCGAAAATCACTTCGACCCACTGCACTTTCTTGTCGCAGGTCGCGAGTAACCTAGGGGAGCGTCCTTCCTCTCGCGTACTTACCCTCTGATCCAAAAGGAATTAAGCCTGTGAGCAATGACTCGTTCGTGCACCTTCATGTGCACACCGAGTATTCAATGCTGGATGGGGCTGCCCGGTTAACGGACCTGTTTTCAAAAGCTGAAGAACTCGGTATGCCAGCAATCGCGATGACAGATCACGGCAATCTTTATGGCGCATTTGAATTTTGGAAAAAGGCACAGTCCACGAATGTAAAACCGATTATCGGCATTGAAGGTTATTACGCGCCGCAAGGCCGCAAACTTCGGGCACCTTTTGACTTTGGATCCCCAGCCGTAGATGACACTTCATTGGACGGTGCTGGACGAGGTCGATACAACTACACCCACATGACACTTTGGGCAGAAAACAACGTTGGTTTGCATAACTTGTTTAGGCTTTCAAGTAAGGCAAGTCTTGAAGGCTTTTACTACCAACCGCGATTCGATGCCGAGTTACTTGCGCAATACGGAACAGGATTAATTGGTACAACGGGATGCCCATCTGGTGAAGTAAATCGCTGGCTACAGGCCGGTAACTACGACAAAGCGTTAAGCACCGCTGCAACTATGCGTGAGATCTTGGGACAAGAAAATTATTTTGTTGAGCTAATGGACCACGGCATAGGCATTGAACGCCGCCACCGCGAAGATCTTCTGAAAATCGCAAAGAATTTGAATTTAAAGTTAGTTGCCACAAATGACTTACATTATGTTTATCCTGAAGACGCTCAAATGCATGAAGTATTACTTTGTATCGGCACGCGCTCAACTATGGAAGATCCAAAGCGCTTCAAATTTGAGGCCCAAGATTTTTACTTAAAGACTGCCGCCGAAATGCGTGAAGTGTGGCGCGAACTTCCTGATGCCTGCGACAACACTTTATTGATTGCCGAGCGGTGCAACATTAATTTTGTCGAGGGCCAAGACCTATTGCCTTCCTTCGCAGTTCCAGCTGGCGAGACTGAAAACACGTGGTTAGTCAAGGAAGTTGAAATTGGATTAAAGCGCAGATTCAAAAGTGACAAGATTCCAAAAGAACATTTAGAGCGCGCAAAATTCGAACTAGCAGTCGTTGAACAAATGGGGTTCCCAGGATACTTCTTGGTTGTCGCGGACCTTTGCAGACATGCACGCGCCGAAGGAATTCGAGTTGGTCCAGGTCGTGGTTCAGCAGCCGGTGCCTTAATTGCTTGGGCGCTTGGCATAACTGAACTTGACCCAATAAAACACGGTCTCCTTTTTGAGCGCTTCCTAAATCCAGAGCGAGTGTCTATGCCTGACATAGACATTGACTTTGATGAACGTCGCCGCAGCGAAATGATCAGTTACGCAACCCAAAAGTATGGTGAAGAACGAGTTGCTCAGATCATCACTTATGCCTCGATTAAAGCTAAAGCGGCCGTAAGAGATTCAACGCGCGCACTTGGTTTTCCGTATGTACTTGGCGACAAGATTAATAAGGCAATGCCGCCCGGTGTCATGGGTAAGGACATCCCGCTTTCGGGAATATTTGATCCAGAACATGATCGATATGGTGAGGCTAGTGAATTCCGAAATCTGTATGAAGACGATGCTGACGTACGCGCAGTAGTTGACACCGCTCGAGGTATCGAGGGCTTAAAGCGCCAACCTGGTGTGCACGCAGCTGGAGTGATTTTATGTAAAGAAGAATTAATTGATGTCTTGCCGGTTTGGCGAAGGGATCAAGATGGCGCAATTATTACTCAGTTCGACATGGGAGCTTGCGAATCTCTTGGTCTTCTCAAGATGGACTTTTTAGGACTTCGAAACTTAACGGTTCTTGATGACACGTTGCTAAACATCAAGTCCAACCGAGATGAAACCGTAGTTCTGGAAGAACTTGAGTTAACGGATCCAAAAACATTCGAGTTGTTGGCCCGTGGCGATACCTTGGGAGTTTTCCAACTCGACAGCGGCCCCATCAGATCCTTGCTGCGAGCAATGAACCCAGACTCATTCGAAGATATTTCCGCTGTGCTGGCTTTATACCGACCTGGACCCATGGGTGTTAATGCACACACTGATTACGCAGATTATAAAAATAAGCGCAAAGTCCAAGTTCCGATTCACCCAGATCTTGAAAAGCCGTTAGCTGGAATTTTGGGCGATACTTACGGGCTCATTGTTTATCAAGAGCAAGTTATGGCCATTGCCCAAGAAGTTGCTGGCTACACCCTTGGTCAGGCTGACCTTTTACGCCGGGCAATGGGTAAAAAGAAAAAGGAAATTCTCGACAAGGAATACGTTCCGTTCGAAGCCGGCATGAAGGAACGCGGATTCGCTCAAGTTGCAATCGATAAATTATGGGAAACTTTGGTTCCGTTCTCAGACTATGCATTTAATAAAGCGCATAGTGCAGGTTACGGCTTGGTTTCATATTGGACGGCGTACCTAAAGGCGAACTATCCAGCCGAATACATGGCTGCCTTGCTGACCAGCGTTAAAGATGACAAGGATAAGTCGGCGGTTTATCTAAACGAAAGTCGCCGAATGGGCATCAAAGTGTTGCCACCCGACGTAAATGAATCTGATGTGGATTTCACAGCTATTGGCACCGACATTCGATTTGGTTTAGCAGCTGTTCGAAATGTTGGAGTAAATGTCGTTGAGTCATTAAAAGTTAGTCGTGCTGTCAAGGGAAAGTTCACTTCATTCGGTGACTTCCTAGCCAAAGTTGATGTCCAAGTTTGTAATAAGCGCGTGATTGAATCCTTGATTAAGGCAGGCGCATTTGATTCCCTTGGCCACACTCGACGCGGATTATTTGCAGTACACGTTGAATCTGTAGATTCAGTTCTTGATACCAAGAAAGCCGAAGCCGTCGGACAATTTGATCTCTTTGGAACCTCGGATGACTTTTCCGACGATGCAATCGGTGGCATCGAAGTGAATATCTCATTAGATGAATGGGATAAGAAAACTTTGCTGGCACAAGAACGAGACATGCTGGGTCTTTATGTAAGCGACCATCCACTTTTTGGAGTGGAACATGTTTTGGCAATGAGTACCTCAATGTCGATTTCTGGTGTCGCAGATGCCTCAGATGGCGCGGTAGTAACTCTCGGGGGACTAGTAAGCAGCGTGCAACTAAAAACCACAAGAAGATCTGGTGATCGATGGGCAATTGTTGCGCTCGAAGATCTTGAAGGTGTTGTAGAAGTAATGGTTTGGCCAAACACTTTTACAAAGTTTGCGACGCTCTTAAACGATGATGCAATTTTGCTCATGAAAGTTCGCATCGAAAAGCGCGATGATGAAGGCCCAAGAGTTGCCGCACTTGAAATTTCAGTGCCTGACATCAGTTCTGCTTACTCAGGTCCGGTGAATGTCTACATTCCAGAAACTCGAGTAAATGCAGCAGTCATGGATTCGCTGCGCCAAATCTTGAGCGCTCATCCAGGTACAACTGAAGTTCATTTGACAGTAGTACAGGCCGATAAATTTGTTTCAGTTAAGACAGACGATAAATTACGAGTAGCGCCGTCGCCTTCGCTGTTTGCAGACTTGAAGGCTTTACTTGGTGCAGCTTGTTTAGAAGCGCCAATTCTGCAAACTAATTAGCCTGCAATTTCGGCGAAAACTGCAGACAACATTTCAGCTAAATCGTTGGGCGAAAGCTCAATGTCAAAGCCACGGCGACCACCACTAACCAAAATTGTTTCAAAGTCCTTAGCAGAAGTGTCGATAACTGTAGTTAGTAAGCGCTTTTGTCCAAGCGGGCTAATTCCTCCAACAACATATCCCGTTAGGCGAGCGGCGTGGGCTGGATCAGCCATAGTTGCTCGTTTGGCACCAAGAGTTCGAGACAGTGATTTCAGACTCACTTGTTGGCTCACTGGGACAATTGCAACGGCAAAGGTTTCATCCACGTTGGCAATCAAAGTTTTGAATACCCGATGTGGATCGACACCAAGTTTTTCAGCAGCCTCAAGCCCAAATGACGTGGAATTTGGATCGTGTGAGTACTCGTGTTCCGTGAAATTAACTCCTGCTGAAGTGAGCAACTTAGTCGCTGGAGTACCCATGGCCATAAGAACAAATCCTATGCCAAGCAAATCAAGTTAAACTTTGGATTATGTTGTCAACCCTAGATTTACGAGGCGGATCTCGACGGGCTTCGGATCTGCGAAATCTAGTGCCTCGGGCCAAGTTTGACCTTGATTCAGTGGTTGAACAGGTCCGCCCCATCATTGACGATGTTCGAGAGCGCGGAGTTGCAGCCGTCCAAGATTGGTCTGAAAAATTTGATGGGGTTCGGGCGCCACAAATTCGAGTCCCCCAAGAAGTCATTGATAAATCTTTGTCAGCACTCGATCCGAAAATTAAGGCAGCGCTTATCGATGCAATCGCCAGAGTTCGGATAGTTCACGAACATCAACGCCGAAGTGAGACAACAGTCACAGTTGCGCCAGGTGGAACTGTGAGTGAACGCTGGTTACCTGTTTCGCGTGTCGGGCTTTATGTTCCCGGTGGCGTTTATGTTTACCCAAGCAGTGTGATTATGAACGTTGTGCCAGCTCAAATTGCTGGTGTTCCGTCGCTTGTTGTGTGTTCACCGCCCCAGAAAGATTTCGGGGGATGGCCACACCCAACAATTTTGGCAGCTTGTGCATTACTCGGAGTTACCGAGGTTTATGCAGCTGGCGGATCTCAAGCCATTGCACTTATGGCCTATGGCGCAACAGGTGATGTGGAAATCGAACCAGTTTATTTAGTTACCGGTCCAGGCAACATGTATGTGACGGCTGCTAAGCGAATGCTAAAAGGATTAATTGGAATTGACTCTGAAGCCGGACCAACTGAAATTGCGATTTTGGCTGATGATTCAGCCAATCCAGATTTCGTTGCGGCTGACTTGATTAGCCAGGCAGAGCACGATGAGGTTGCAGCATCAGTGCTGGTAACTGACAGCGAAGCATTGATTACAAAGGTGCGAGCCAGTCTGGAGCGCTTGGTTCCACTAGCAATGAACCGAGACCGAATCCGAATCGCGCTAACCGGGCAGCAAAGTGCCTTTGTTCTAGTCGATGATTTGGATCATGGCCTAAATGTCGTTGACGCCTATGCGGCCGAACACCTTGAGATTCACACGCGAAACGCCTCCGATGTTGCTCGCCGAGTAAATAATGCTGGAGCAATTTTTGTTGGCGATTGGTCGCCAGTTTCACTAGGTGACTACGCAGCGGGTTCTAATCACGTTTTGCCTACTGGCGGTTGCGCATGTCACTCATCTGGCCTTTCGGTTCAGTCTTTCTTACGCGGAGTTCACTATGTTGAGTACAACGAGGCAGCACTCAGTGAGATTGCCCAGACGGTAATCACGCTGGCAAACTCGGAAGGTTTGCCAGGTCACGCAGCTGCAATCGAAATTCGCGCAAAATGACACAGTTACCAATTCGCAAAGATCTGATTGGCCGATCACCATACGGCGCACCTCAGATTGACGTACCAGTTCGACTGAATACAAATGAAAATCCATTTGGCCCGTCACCAGAACTTGTTGCCGAATTGGCAAAAGTAGTTTTGGATCTTGGATCTCAGCTCAATCGATATCCAGATCGTGATGCGTCCGAACTTCGTGCCGACTTAGCCAATTACTTAAATTTCGAGAGTCAAGTTAACTTGACTGCTAAAAATATTTGGCCAGCGAATGGTTCAAATGAAGTAATGCAACAACTGCTTCAACTTTTTGGTGGACCAGAAAAGGCTTTGTTGACTTTCGACCCGACTTACTCGATGTACGAGGACTACTGCCGGAATACCTTTACTAAATACCTAAGCGTTTCACGCAATGAGGATTTCACAATTGATCAAAAAGTAATCGATAATGCGCTGGCCTTAAACCCTGACATCATTGTGCTAACTTCGCCAAATAATCCAACTGGCACAGTTATCGAAGCCTCAGACATAGATTACTTATTGCAAAATTTTCCTGGGGTACTCATAGTTGATGAGGCATACGCAGAATTTCGATCAGTGGACTCACCATCTGCACTATCCAAACTTGATTCAAATCCACGCCTGATTGTGGTTCGCACCATGAGTAAGGCTTTTTCATTTGCTGGCGCCAGGGTCGGATATATTGCCGCCAACCCTGAACTAGTTGAGGCAATTCAACTTGTTCGCCTGCCTTATCACTTATCAACAATCACGCAAGCAATAGCCAGAGCCGCACTGAGATTTAGTGATGAGCTTCAAGGCCAGGTCAACTTACTGCGGCAAGAGCGCGACAACTTGGCAATTTGGTTTGTGAACGAAGGTTTCGATGTGACTCCAAGCGGGGCAAACTTCCTGCTATTTGGAACATTTTCTGATCGCAACCTGGTTTGGGAACAATTGGTTGAGCAAGGAGTCTTAATCCGCCAAACTGGACCAGATGGCTGGTTAAGAGTCAGCATTGGAACGCCCGAAGAAAATTTGGCGTTTAAAACTGCACTATTACATGTAACTAATCGAACTAATGGAAAGTAATCAGATGGCCCGCACCGCACGTATTGAACGAAGTACAAAAGAAAGTTCAGTTCTAGTTGAATTGAACCTAGATGGCACTGGACAGATTGATATCGAAACTGGTGTGCCATTTTTTGATCACATGCTTTCCCAGTTAGGGCGACATGGCGGCTTTGATTTAAAGGTTGTTACAAAGGGTGATGTGGATGTGGATTCACATCACACAGTCGAAGACACTTCATTAGCGGTTGGTGAGGCTATTCGAGTTGCACTTGGCGACAAGGTTGGCATCCGTCGGTTTGGTGATGCGTATGTTCCGTTGGATGAAACTGCCTGTCATGCTGCAGTTGATCTGTCTGGCCGACCATACCTAGTTCATGAACAACCTGAAATCGTTGAGCTAATCGGAACCTTTGATACCACATTGATTCGCCACATTTGGGAATCAATTATTGCCACGGCCCAAATCTGCATTCACATTCGAATTCTCAGTGGACGAAATGCCCACCACGTAAGTGAAGCTCAATTCAAGGCGGTGGCGCGAGCACTGAGAGATGCTGTGGCAATTGACCCACGCGTATTAGATGTGCCTTCGACTAAGGGAAGTCTCTAGCTCGTGACTTCAGTTGTCATTCTTGACTACGGTTCAGGAAATGTAAGGTCGGCACAGCGCGCAGTTGAAACGACGGGAGCGAAAGTTTCAATTTCGGCTGACTTTGACGAAGCATTAGACGCAGATGCCTTATTAGTTCCTGGTGTTGGTGCTTTCGCTGCCTGCATTAAAGGAATTAAGAATGTACGTGGAGATCAAATAATTGGCCGGCGCTTGGCAGGTGGTCGGCCAGTCTTAGGAATTTGTGTTGGCATGCAAGTGCTATTTGAAAAAAGTACTGAACACTCAGGTGACGGTTTTTTCGAAGGTCTAAATGAGTGGCCAGGCACTGTAGAAAAATTGGTAGCGCCAGTTCTTCCGCACATGGGATGGAACAATGTTGCTCCAGCAAACAACTCACAGATGTTTAGCGGAGTTGAGACCGAGCGATTTTATTTTGTGCACTCATATGCGGCCAGAAAGTGGGAGCTTGATCCCCATGAAATGCTTGCCGCTCCTAAAGTGAGTTGGGCAAACCACGGTGAGGATTTTGTTGCGGCCGTTGAAAATGGGCCACTTTGGGCCACGCAGTTTCATCCAGAAAAATCAGGTGAAGCAGGTCTGACATTATTAGCAAACTGGATTGCAGCAATCAAATGATCTTTAGCACCTACCTTCGGAGCGATAAATGAAATCCTTGATCTTGTTACCTGCAGTTGACGTTGCAGATGGACTGGCAGTGCGCTTGGTGCAAGGTGAAGCCGATAGCGCGACATCGTTTGGCGACCCGTTAGCGGCTGCGTTGGATTGGCAAGCCAGTGGTGCCCAATGGATTCATTTAGTTGATCTTGATGCCGCATTCGGGCGCGGTGAAAACCGAGAGCTATTAGCTGAGGTAATTGGCAAACTCGATGTCAACGTTGAACTATCTGGTGGTATTCGAGACGATGAATCACTTCGGGCTGCACTGGCAACTGGTTGCCGCCGAGTGAACCTGGGAACTGCTGCCTTAGAAGATCCAGAATGGACTGCAAAAGTTATTGGTGAATTTGGTGATCGGATTGCTGTTGGTTTAGATGTACGTGGGACTGTCCTGGCCGCGCGCGGTTGGACAAAAGACGGTGGCGACATTTGGGAAACTCTTGAGCGCTTGGAATCAGATGGTTGCCAAAGATATGTTGTTACTGATGTAACTAAAGATGGAACCCTTCGCGGACCCAACGTCGACTTACTAAAGCAGATGTGTGAACGAACCAAAATGCCAGTTATTGCGAGCGGCGGTATTGCAACTCTTGATGATCTGATTGAACTAAGAGCTTTAACTGAAAGTGGAGTTGAAGGCGCAATCGTCGGTAAGGCACTCTATGCCAAGGCGTTTACCTTAGAACAAGCAATTGAAGTTTCGGGACCACAGGCTTAGCTAATGAGTGTTGCAATTCGCGTTATTCCTTGTCTTGATGTCGATGCTGGCCGAGTTGTCAAAGGCGTCAACTTTGAAAATCTAAACGATGCCGGGGATCCAGTTGAACTAGCTCGTCGATATGGAAACTCTGGCGCAGATGAACTTGTGTTTCTTGACATCACAGCATCGAGTTCAAATCGGGAAACTACATACGAGATGATTCGAAAAGCTGCAGATGAACTTTTCATCCCCCTGACCGTGGGTGGTGGAGTACGAAGCGTTTCCGATGTTGATCAACTACTTCGTGCAGGTGCAGACAAAGTTGGAATTAACACCGCAGGGATTGCCAACCCAGAATTGATATCTGACTCGGCAAAACGTTTTGGTGATCAGTGCATTGTTATTTCAGTTGATGTTCGACGTAATCAGGATTCACCAAGTGGTTTTGAAGCAACTACACATGGTGGCCGAAATAGCAGCGGTCGCGACGCCTTGGAATGGATCATTGAGGCCGCCGAGCGAGGAGCTGGAGAAGTTCTGCTCAACTCAATGGATGCCGATGGCACCAAAACTGGGTATGACCTTGAGTTGATTTCTGCAGTGAGATCTGCAGTAGAGATTCCAGTGATTGCAAGCGGCGGGGCTGGAGAACTTTCGGATTTTGCACCCGCAGTAAAGGCTGGCGCAAATGCGGTATTGGCTGCCAGTGTTTTTCACTTCAATGAAATTTCGATCCAAGAAGTAAAGGATGAACTAGCGCGTAGTGGGGAAGTAGTTCGCTAGTTCACTTAACGGATTTCGACTACTTTGTTTAATCAAGGCACAATAGAGGTATGGAGTGTTCGCCGTTTGTTGATTCCTTGGTTTTCAATGACCAAGGGTTGATTCCTGTCGTAGTTCAACAAGTTGATACCAAGGAAGTCCTAATGGTGGCTTGGATGAATTCCGACACAGTGAACCAAACTCTACAAACTGGCAAGGCTACTTACTGGAGCCGCAGCCGATCTGAAGTTTGGATTAAGGGCGAAACATCTGGAAATCACCAGCGCGTTATCTCACTTGCCAAGGATTGCGACAGTGACACCTTACTTTTAACTGTTGACCAATCTGGTGCCGCTTGCCACACTGGCAGTCGAACTTGCTTTGATGATTCAGTAACGCATCCAGAGGTAAGTGGATGACCACACCTAACCTCGAGTCATTTCGCAACTTGGCACAAAATCGTCGAGTAATTCCAGTTTTTAGGAAACTACTTGCTGATGGTGAAACGGCACTTGGCCTTTATCGAAAACTTGCTGATGAGCGCGCCGGCACATTCCTTCTTGAATCCGCAGAGCACGGTAGATCTTGGTCACGCTATTCATTTGTAGGTGTCGCAAGTTCCGCGATGCTTTCAGAACGTAACGGTCAGGCATTATGGTCTGGAAAAGTTCCGCAAGGAGTTCCTGCTACTGGTGATCCGATCGCTGCATTGCGTGAAACTTTAGATGTACTTTTCACTCCGGGTGTTAACGAAGGAATCACCGATGAAGAACTACCGCCATTAACAGGTGGCGTAGTCGGTTACTTGGGGTACGACATTGTCAGGCGCCTTGAGAAGTTACCAAATGACACCCAAGACGTGCTGGAATTACCTGAACTAGCAATGCTGGTAGCAACTGACTTAGCAGTTTTGGATCACAAAGATGGAACTGTCACGTTAATTGCCAATGCCATTAACTATGACAACTCTGATGAACGAGTTGATGAAGCTTGGATAGATGCCAAGCAAAGACTTGATGCGATGGAAGCTGCGTTAGGCGGTCAGGCCCCATCAAGTGCTGCAAGTTTTGATCGCACTGCAAAAGCGGAATTTACCCGAGAAATAACTGGGGCTGAATATCAAGAATCCGTCAGGATCGCACAAGAGCGCATCCGAGCAGGTGATGCATTTCAAATTGTGCTTAGCCAAAGATTTGCCACAGAATGCCAAGCATCTGCGCTAGATGTCTACCGAGTACTGCGCGCAACTAATCCAAGTCCTTACATGTTCTTGTTCAGAATCCCAGAATTAACTGGCCCTGGACAGGAACTTGGCACCAAGGTTGCCTTCGACGTTGTTGGCTCAAGTCCTGAGGCACTGGTAACCCTTCGAAATGGTGAAGCAATGCTCCATCCAATTGCTGGAACTAGACCTCGCGGTGACACCCCAGCGATAGATGAAGCTAATGCTGCAGATTTACTAGCCGATAAGAAGGAACGCGCAGAACATCTAATGCTGGTAGATCTAGGCAGGAATGACTTAGGTCGGGTCTGCTTGCCAGGTTCCGTTGAAGTCACAGACTTTATGAGCATCGAAAAATACAGTCATGTCATGCACATTGTTTCCACCGTTATCGGAAAAATTGATCCAGCGGTGAGTGCATTCGATCTAGTCGCAGCAACTTTTCCAGCTGGAACACTTTCTGGCGCTCCTAAACCAATGGCAATGACGATTATTGAAGAACTAGAGCAATCAAAGCGCGGAGTATATGGCGGCTGTGTTGGATATTTCGATTTTGCCGGGAACATAGATACTGCAATTGCTATTCGCTCAACAGTTATCAAAAATTCGATTGCTTATGTTCAGGCTGGCGCTGGCGTTGTTGCAGATTCCATTCCAGAAAGCGAAGATGCTGAATGTCAGGCGAAAGCTATGGCTGTTCTAAATGCAGTAGCTGTGGCAAATTCCTTGGTGAGCAATCAAGTATGAAACTGTCGCTACGAAACTTGATTTCACTTGAACTTATCTTCTCCGTCATTGTTTTAGTTGCCCTGAGTCGGCCGTGGGTTATTGCAACTTACACAGAGACTGGATTTCCTTCAGTTAACTTGAGTTTGAGCGCTAATCAATTGAATTCTTCAGTCAATGGACTTGCGCTTGCCGCAATTGCATCTGCACTTGGCGCCATAGCTACACGCGGAATTTTTCGACGAATAGTGGGCGGCGTAATCTTTGCTCTTGGTGTGGGTCTTATTGTCACCACGATTAATTTAAGTAACAACTTGGATCAGTTTCTAGGACTGCAATTTGAGCAGGCAATCGGCCGTGAAGTTTCTGGCTGGGTTTCCGAAACGTCCAATTACGCTTTGCTTGTTATCCCTGCTGGGTTTGTTGTAGCGCTATGTGGCCTTGCTATTGCGGTGAAATCATTTGACGCTGGGATGTCACAGCGATACGAACGAAATCTTTCAGAAGACAAACAACTAACCCCATGGCAGGCGTTGGATCAAGGAATAGACCCAACAATTCAGAGTCCTGCAGGTCAACAGTTAGACTGAGCAAAGCATCGCTTAAAGGAGAACTAATGTCAGACTCACACGCAGATCACGGTCACACTGTTGCGGCATGGACTGCAGTGATTATCGCTATGGTCGCATTTCTAGTTGGTTGCATTGGTGTAGTAATTGCATCTCCATTGGTGTTCTGGATTGGCATCGCACTTCTTCCGGTCGCTGGTATCGCGGGTAAGGTTCTGGCTCTAATGGGCTATGGCAAACAAAAGTAACTAGTGTTTCGCTAAATTCAATACTTCGAAGCAGGTTCTTAAGAAGGGCAGATCATGACTTCTGTTCTGGATGCGATCATTCAGGGAGTTAAAGAAGACCTTGACGTGCGAAAAACCTCAGTTTCCCTCGACGAATTAAAAGCCCTAGTTGATGAAGTTCCACTGGCTTTGCCAGCGGCAGATTTACTACTTAAGAATTCATTTAGCGTGATCTCGGAAGTAAAGCGCGCAAGTCCAAGTAAAGGACATTTGTCAGATATTCCAGATCCGGCATCACTCGCTCTGGAATATCAAACCGGTGGCGCGCAAGTTATCAGCGTCCTAACCGAAGAGCGCCAATTCAGTGGCAGCCTGGCTGATCTTGATGCAGTGCGGCGAAAAGTTTCGATTCCAATTCTGCGCAAAGACTTCATGGTTGACGAGTACCAAGTATGGGAAGCGCGGGCACATGGCGCTGATCTGATTTTGTTGATTGTTGCTGGGCTATCGGATAACCAGCTTGCAGAACTTAATGATCTAGCCAATCAGCTCGGTATGTCTGTATTAGTTGAGATTCACGATGAGTCTGAATTGGATCGAGCCCTGGCAATAAATCCAAAACTTTTAGGAGTCAATGCCCGGAACCTAAAGACGCTGGAAGTCAGTTTGGATGTGTGTCACGCCTTGATACCGCAAATCCCAGACCAGATTTTAGCAATTGCCGAATCTGGAATTTCAAGCACTGACCAAGTAGAAGCCTTGGTTTTAAGTGGCGCCAGAGCGGTATTGGTTGGCGAGGCTTTAGTCACAGGTGGTACTCCAGCCAAAACTGTCGCAGAATGGACTCAGGCGGGAATTCGGGCTCGCGAAAATTTCTTATTGAATCGTTCTTAGGACTGGCATAAATGACAGCAAATGATGTTGTATCGGTGCCAGATCTGCGCGGTCACTTTGGCAAGTTTGGTGGAAGGTTTGTACCTGAAGCCTTAATGGCAGCACTTGATGAACTCGATGAAGCTTTTCGTAAAGCCTCGGTTGACCCGAACTTCTTAAAGCAGCTTCGGGACCTGCAGACTAACTACACCGGTCGACCAAGCCCAATCACAGAAGCCAAAAGGTTTTCCGAGCACGCTGGTGGCGCCACGATTTTGCTAAAGCGCGAAGACTTGAATCACACAGGTTCACACAAAATCAACAACGTACTTGGCCAAGGCTTATTAACCCAACGCATGGGTAAAAAGCGAGTCATTGCTGAAACTGGCGCTGGTCAACATGGCGTAGCAACGGCAACTGTAGCTGCGCTCCTGGGTCTTGAATGTGTCGTTTACATGGGCGAAGAAGATACTAAGCGCCAAGCACTTAACGTTGCTCGCATGAAATTACTTGGTGCAACTGTTGTGCCGGTCACGACTGGTAGTCGAACCCTTAAAGATGCAATTAATGAAGCGATGCGCGACTGGGTTGCAAACGTAGAAACTACTCATTACATGCTGGGCACCGTTGCTGGTCCTGCCCCATTCCCTGAAATGGTTCGAGATTTCCATCGCATCATCGGCGATGAATCGCGTGAGCAAATGCTTAGTCGGTATGGCCGCTTGCCAGACGTAGTTGCAGCCTGCGTTGGTGGCGGTTCAAATGCCATTGGAATCTTTACGGCGTTCATTGCAGATCCGAAAGTTCGATTACTTGGACTTGAAGCCGGTGGCGATGGAATCGAAACTGGCCGCCATGCGTCAACAATCGTTGGGGGAGCAGTTGGTGTACTTCACGGCGCTCGTTCCTACATCATGCAAGATGATGATGGACAAACTATCGAAAGTCATTCCATTTCTGCTGGCCTTGATTACCCAAGTGTTGGTCCAGAGCATGCCTACCTTGCTGACATTGGTAGAGCAGAATATCGTTCAGTCACAGACGTTGAGGCTATGAATGCTTTCAAGTTACTTTGTGAGACCGAAGGCATCATTCCAGCAATCGAAACTGCTCACGCTTTGGCAGGCGCTATCGAGATCGGCAAAGAACTTGGCGAAGGCGCAATCATCTTGATCAATCTGTCTGGCCGTGGCGACAAAGATGTTGAAACTGCTGCCAAATATTTTGGAATTGATTTATGAGTTTGTTGC
>Ga0315905_10000647_pt1 | contig 37713 bp, 27 predicted proteins | sample LakEriMetagenome_5_FD_203522 | JGI IMG/M metagenome (GOLD analysis project Ga0315905, IMG submission 203522) | Freshwater fungal communities from buoy surface, Lake Erie, Ohio, United States - Buoy 4 MA121 | ecosystem: Environmental > Aquatic > Freshwater > Lake | place: USA: Lake Erie, Ohio... | reverse complement strand
GCGACGAGTTGATTCTTGAGTTCGAAGCCGCCGTGGTCGGCTCCGGCGATGATCTTTTTGGCAGCGGTAGGCATGTCTTGAGTAGTGGAGGAGGAGGTTGAGGAAAGGGGCGCGTCAGTCGCGGCGGGCGGGTCTTTTTTTTTCCAGGTGGAATCGATGAAGGCGAGCACGCTGGGGAGGGCGCGCTTGAGGGTGTCCATGGTCTCTTCGTAGGCGCGGCGGCCATAACCGATGGGGTCGGGCACGTCTTCGCCCATGAGGTCTTCGTCAGCGCAGAACTCGCAGACGAGGTAGGTCTTCTCCGCGGCAAAGGGGAAGAGCATTTCGATGGCGGCGCGGTGGCCGTGCGTCATGCAGAAGATGTGCGTGGCCTCCTTGACCATGTCGCGGTCGATGCCCTGACTGCGGAAGCGGGAGAGGTCTATCTTTTCCTTCTTCAGCACCTCCAGCGTGTGGCCGCTGGCCTTGTCGCCGTCCATGGCGCTGATGCCGGCGCTTTCCACGATGAAGTCGCCGCGGTCTTTGACCATGTGCGCGAAGAGCCCCTCTGCCATGGGGCTGCGGCAGACATTACCGGTGCAGACAAAGAGAACGCGCTTCAAGTCAGTGCTCCCGGCCGGGGGAAATGGGAGACGGGTGCGCCGTCTTTGCCAGCCTGGGATCACGTAAAGGGCGCATGATTCCCCGGGTGTCAAGCCAGCCGCGCACCGGCGCGCCGCTACACTTCCGGAGCGAAAATGGCGTCGCGGCTAACTTTGGGATAGAGGCGGGCGAGCAGTTCCACCGCGGCACTGCTGAGAATGGCCGCAGCGGTGCCGGCGAGGACTTCCGGGCGCACGTCCTTCTCCCCGGCGCGCTTCCAGAGGGCATCCAGTTCCGTGCGGTGGCTGTCAATGACGGCCTTCGCGGCGGCGGGCCAGTGCGAAGGGTGCTCACCGTCCTTCCATTCCCCGCGGCCACGGCCGAAATGGGCGACGGCCAGGTAGGTGACGAGGATGAGTTCCGCCTGGGCGGCAAAGTGCTCCGCCGTCCAGCGCACGCAGTTGTCTTCGCCGCGGGTGAGATTGAATCCCCGGGCGAGCAGCCAGGATCCCGCGCCACCGGCAAAGAGCCCAACCACCGTGCCGCCGCCAAAGGTGAGGCCGCCGGCTTTGATATCTGTAATGATGCCGACCGCCGCTCCGGACAGGGCCGCACCCACGGTGCTCCAGAGTGATTCATTCACCTTCTGGGGCATGCCAAAGGATTCCTGACCGGCAGGCTTGATGGACTCGCTGGTGTGACCTTCCAGACCGTGGAGGCTGATGAGTTCATCCGTGGCCGCGATGGAGCGGGTGGCGAGGCGCGCGGCAAGCTGGCTGCGGGCCTGCTCCATTTCGCTGTTCAACTGCTGACGGCCCACGCCGAACTTTTGCAGCAGCGATTCCTTGCTCACCGTGACGCGGTCCACAGCGCTCTCGGCCAGCTGGCGGCCGAGGGTTTTCATGCTGCGGCGGAAGACTTCCTGATTCTTGCCGCGCCATGCAAGGCGCAGACGGTTGAACTCCTCGCGCTTCCACTCAGGCAGAACGTGGAAGATGACCTCCATGAGCACTTCCTCCTGCACCCAGCAGCGGGCGAAGGCGTCGAGCCCGATCACCGCTTTCACGAAGCCGTATTTCTCAAGGTGGAAGCGCCAGTCGGCTTCGTCCATCTCCTCCTCCACGGCAGGGCGCGGCGGGCCGGTCTGGTTGAGGAGCAGGACCACGGGCTTGCCGATCCAGGTGAGGATTTCCATCTCCATGTCAACATAGCCCATGCTGCCAGGCTGCTCACCGGCATTGACGAGATAAAGCACCACGTCGGCTTCCTGCTGGACGTTCTTGATGGCCTGCTGGCTGCACCAAAGCGGGCGGTCGCGGAAGCGGTCCCACAGCTGCGTGAGCATCCAGCGGATGGGGCTGGATGCAAGGCGGAGGCGCTTGAGGAGCTTGGGCGTGCTGCCAAAGCCCGGAGTGTCCCAGAGCAGCAGGCGGCGGCCGCCGGCTTCGATCATTTGATAGGCCGTGGCCACATCAGTCACGTGCTCCTGATCGAGCGCATCGCCCACATCGCGGCGCAGCAGGGTGCGGGCGAGCGTGGTTTTCCCCACATTGGTGTGGGAGATGAGGCTGAGAGTGATGGCGTCTGCGGGCACGGCGGGGAGATGTCAGGAAAGTAAACGAACGGCGGCAGCGGGATCGCGGCGCGCGGCATCGTCAAGCAGGAGCACCGGGAAGGTGCCGGCGGCGGTCTTTTGCCACGCGGCGAGTCGCGCGGCGAGGCGTTCGGGAAATTCCGCCAGGGTGCGGAAGCGGGACTCAAAGCCTGAGGCATCGAGAACGATGAGTCCCCTGCCCTGCGCCGTGAAGGAAGCCGCAATCTGCCGGAGCAGCGCGCCATGGACTTCCGACTCCGGCGTGGCGGAAAGCGGAAGCACCACGACCAGCGCGCCCGTGCGGTCTGACAGCGCGCCCGTGCGGTCTGAAACGGTGACGGTTTCCTCGCTCCCATAGGCCACAGGCGGCAGAAAATCGGCTCCGGTGCCCGTGCCCCAGCGGTGCTGCACGGCGGCGCGCAGGGCATCGCGCACCCGCGGCTCGGGTTCGTAATGGACCGGCAGGATGGTGGCCTGACCGGTGCGACCCTCGGCCATGCTGCGGCAGGCGGCCGCCCATGCCGCGAATTCCTTCCTGTAGTCCGGTGCCGCCCGCACAGCACTGCGGCGCGCCATATTCAGCAGGATGAAGCGCGGAATGACGATGAAGATCACTGCACTGGCGGCCCAGAGATGAATCCACGGGGCCGCGGAATTCTGGAGTTTTGGTTCCGGCACGGGGATGCCCGTGAGGAGCGAGGCCGGCCCCAGCACGATGCGAGTGAGCGTGCGCACGTGATCCTCCGACAGGAAAGTACTCTCCCAGGCCACGGTGTATTTTTTCACCAGTCCGCGGGCATACAGGCCTCCCACCACACCGAGAGTGAGAGCGATGGCGGCGAGGTGGAACAGGAGCGTGATCCGCCACTGGAGTGCGGGCTTTTCCCATGCCCGGCTGCGGGCCGCGAACTCCGTCTTTGCAGCCGTCAGTGCATCCACGCCCGGCGCCCGGCGCAGGGCGGGTGCCGGAGCAGGCTGCTGTCGGCGGGATTTGAAATCATGGACCAGGCTCCAGCTGCAAACCGCCAGATTCCACACGATGAGGCCCAGCAGCGGAAACGAAAGGATGCTGATGACATGATCCGGGCCGAGGTGATTGGTAGCCCAGCCCAGAATGAAGGCACCCAGCGGCAGAGCCCACGGCATCCTGGACGGCAGCCGCTTCCATTTTTCACCGCTGTAAACCGCGGGGACCTGAAGCTCTGCGGGCAGGCGCGGGAACAGAGCCGCGGCCCGGCGAACCAGGTAACCCTCCTCTCCTCCGGCACCGGCTTCGCGCCCGGCGATGGCCCGGTCCGCAACCGGCACAAACTGCCCCGTGGCATCCGCCTCCTCCAGACACCGCAGCCAAAGGAGCTGCCGTGCTTCATCCTGCGTGAGTTTCAGACGGCGGTTCATGGCCGGAGAACGGCCCTTACCCCCATTTTCACCAGGGCGGGGCCGCAGAATCTCAGTTCTTTCCCTTGGCGAGATAGGCAAAGGCGATCACGCCCAGCCCGAGGAAGAGAATGGTAAAAACGATGCCCAGAACGATATCGGAAAACATAGTGAAGAAGGGAAATTGAGGTTTCTAAATAGGCGACTCCCCGCCATGCGCCAACGATTTTTTGTCCAATCGTTTCCTCATCTGCCGCACTGCGGGCATTGACTTCCCGGAACGCTTCTGCGAAAGAGCACGCCATGCGAATTTCTCTGAAACTCCCCGCCCTCCTTACGCTCCTCGTTTCGCTGGCCGGCCTCAGCGTGCCGGCGCATGCCCGCTTTATCCAGCCCGGTGAAGAAGGGAGTGATACGGTCGTCAAAGCAGCTGCGGAGAAGCTGAAGAAAATGAAGGACGCCAAAGAGGCCGAGCCGGTATTCGCCGACATCAAGGCCGCGGCGGATGGCGGGAACGGAGAGGCACTCTTCGCCCTCGGCTTTCTCTACCAGTCGGGCATCGGCACACCGCAGGCCGTGGACAAGGCGAAAGAGGCCTACCAGAAGGCGGTCGAGAAAGGCGTGAAGGCAGCGAAGAACAATCTCGGCCTGCTCCAACTCGCCAGCGGGGACGATCCCAAGAAGGCGATCGGTCTGGTGGAGGAGGAAGCCAACAGCGGCTACAGCCCCGCCCAGGTTTCCATGGGACAGTTGTTCCTCGATGGCATGCCGGCCGTGGGCATCGCCCGCGACCTCGACCAGGCCCGTGTCTGGTTTGAACGCGCCGCGGAAGCCGGTGATGACGACGCCGCGCTGACCCTCGGGCTGATGTATGAACAGGGCACCGGAGTGACGGCGAATCAGGAGAAGGCCACGGAGCTGCTCCAGAAAGCCGCCGACAAGGGCAACAATGACGCCATGGTGCGCCTGGGTGCCAAGCTGATCGGCGGCCAGGGGATCAAGCCCGACGCCGCACGCGGCATCGCGCTGTTTGAGAAAGCCATCGCCGCCGGTTCCACCGGAGCCAAGGTGGCACTGGCCTCCGTGTATGAGACCGGCACGGGCACCGAGAAGGAGCCGGGCGTCGCCAAGGACACGAAGAAGGCGTTTCAGCTCTACACGGAAGCCGCGGATGCCGGCGACTTCTCCGCCTACAACAAGATCGCCTATTTCCACGAACAGGGCATCGGTGTCGGCAAAGATGAAGCCAAGGCCGCCGAGTGGTACAAGAAGGGCGCGGACAAGAATGTGCCCGTGAGCATTCACAACCTCGCCGTCTTCACCGAAGAGGGGAAAGGCGGCATCAAGAAAGACGAGAAGGCCGCCTTCGATCTTTACTACAAGGCCGCGCTGAATGCCTTCGTGCCGTCGCAAATTGCGCTCGCCATCCGCTACCGTGAAGGCCGCGGTGTGACGCAGGACACTCAGGCGGCACTGGCGTGGTTTGAGCGTGCTTCCCAAAATGGAAATGCCGATGCCGCTGTCAGTTATGCCTCCATGCTGGAAGCCGGTGAGGCTGGTTTCGTGAACTTCGAGACTGCATTGAAGATTTACCGCGAAGCAGCCTCGAAAGGCCATGCTCCCGCCATGGTCGCCCTCGGCGGTATGCTGGAAAACGGCCGCGGCATTCCCGGAGACTTCCGCCAGGCCTACATGCTCTACAGCATCGCCGCAAAGGGCGGCTTCAAAGACGGCACGGACCGGCTGGAGAAACTGAAGAAGCGCCTCACCGCCGAGCAGCTCAAAATTGCCGAGGAATTTGTGGCGTCCGGCGGCCGCGACACCGGCAGCCCTCCCGCGGGAGCCGCACCCGCACCCGCACCCGCACCCGCACCCGCACCCGCACCCGCACCCGCCCCGACAGACAATCCCGCGGATAAACCGGCGGAGGAAAAGCCTGCGGATTCCAGTGAAGCAAAGCCCGCCAGCAAACCCGCCACAAAACCTGCTGCCAAGCCCGCCCCGAAACCGGCGCGCACCAATCCCCGCTAAACGGAATGGGTGACGTCAGCACGGTTTTTGAGCGGAACTTTGCAGAGCGCGGCGAGATCGGAGCCTCGCTGTCCGTCTGGCAGCACGGCCGGGAGATCATTTCCCTGCACCAGGGAGCGAGGACCCGAGAGGAGATCGCGACCTGGCATGAGGATACTCTGGTGCCGGTGTGGTCCGCTACAAAGTTGCCAGGGGCGCTCACGCTGCTTCTGGTCCTGCATGAGGCGGGGCTCGGTTTGCAAACCCAGGTCCAAACGATCTGGCCCGAACAGCAGACGCCGCTCACCTTTAGCCAAATGCTCTCGCACCAGGGCGGTCTTGCGGCGCTGTCGCACCGGCCGCCGGTTTTCGACCGGGCGGCAGTCATCGCGGCCCTCGAAGCGCAGCAGCCGGAATGGTCACCCGGCACGGCCCACGGGTATCATCCGCGAACTTCTGGCTTCCTCATCGACGAATGCGTGCGCCGTCTCACCGGAGGACAATCCACCGGCGAGGCCCTCCGCCAGCGCGTCACCGGCCCGCTGGATGCCGACTTCTGGATCGGCCTTCCTGAGGCCGAGCACCACCGGGTAGCCCGGCTCTACCCAGGACGCGTCAAGGATACCTCCGGCATGCTGGAGTCTGCCTTCTTCACCGCCTTTGCCCGGCCGGACAGTCTGACGCGCCGCGCCTTTGCTTCACCGGCGGGACTGCACGCCGTCTCCGACATGAACCAGCCCCAGGCCTGGACAGCTGGTTTCGCGGCCTTCGGCGGCGTCGGCTCCGCGCGGGGGCTCGGTAAAATCTGCGCCCTGCTCGCCGGCGGCGGTCAGTGGGAAGGCCGCCCCCTGGTTCCCGCACCCGTGCTGAGCCAGTTGAGCACGGTGCTTGTGGATGGATTCGACCAGGTCCTGCAAATCCCCACCGCCTTTTCCGCAGGAGCCATGATGGATCCGCTGGATCACAATGGCGCGAAACTGCGCCGGCACTTTGGCCCGTCCCTGCAGGCCTTCGGCCATCCGGGAGCCGGCGGCAGTCACCTCTTCGCAGATCCGGAACACGGCATCGCCTTCGCCTACGTGATGAATCAAATGGAGCAGGGCGTGCTGCCGAACGCCAAGTCTCTCGATCTCGTGGATGCCGTTTACCGGCAGTGAGGGGAAATGGCTGCCCACTGAAAACACGGAACAGCACGGAGTGGAGAGATTGCCGGCAAGCTCCAGCCAGCTCAGTTTCCGTGGCCTTCAGTGCATTCCGTGGGCGTCCTTTTCACTTTCCCTGGATGATGCTCCCGCTGCCTCCGCCGGACAAAAAAAGCGGGCTGCCCCCGTGAAGAGGCAGCCCGCTGCGTGATGGATCCAAAGATCAGGGAGCCGCGGTGACGGACAGACGAATCATGTCACGCGGGTCGAGGGCCGTGGAGTCATCGGTACGGAAGGAATTCCACTCCCAGTCAGCGTCCAAAACCGGCAGCGGGAGGCTGGCCTGAACGGCGGCGGCATCTGCCGGACTGAGTTCAGAGACGACCACGGTGTTCCAGTTCACCAGGTCATCACTGGCTTCCACATTATAGATGACCTTGTCCTGTGTCGCCGTCTGCTTCGACCCACTGGCGCCAAAGGTGGCGTTTTTGCGCACCGCCACGGTGAGCGTCAGAACATTCTCTCCGGCGAGCAGGTGCAGCTTGCCGTAGGCGCGCGCGCCGGAGCCATTGGTCTTCGGGTTCCCATTGGTGGCAAACTCCAGCAGGTTCGTAGCCCCGTCGTTGTCGTCGTCACCGGACTTGCCGCCGGTGACGCTGTTGGCCTGCGCCCATGCGGTGAAGGGATCATCGGTGGCCACCGAGATGGTGCCATTGGTGAGGAATGAAGAGGTATCCCACGCCAGACCAACCGTAAGCGCGGCACCGGTGAAGTCGAAGGTCGGGGAGCCGGAGAAACTGGCGGCATCGGCAATGTCGAAGGTGTCACCGGCAACGGGGACGTAACCGGTGAGCGTGACCTTGATGGTCCCGTTGGCCGTCAGCGCACCGGTGACGTTCAGTTTGTCCGCAGTGAGAGCGGCGGTGATGTCCACATCATAGCGGGAACCGGCCTGAAGGTCCGCCGAAGAGGCGCCCAGCACTGCGGCTCCAGCACCCGTTCCAGGTGCGATGATGCCACCGCTTTGCACCGTCACAGCCCCTGCAGTGCCGCTGCCGGCGAGAGTGGCACCAGACAAAACACCAACAGCCCCGCCCAACGCCCCGTCCACACTGAGGGAGCCCGCGCTCACCGTCGTCGCTCCGGTGAAGCTGCCGCTTCCACCAGTCAGCACCGTGGAACCGGTTCCGGTCTTCGAGAGCGAGACGTTGCCGGCAAGAATGGGCGAAATCGTCTGTGTCCCCGTCGAGCGCAGTTCCACACTGCCGCCACCGGTGAGATCGAGAGCCCCGGTGCCGGTGACATCGCGGGTGAGGATGAAGGAATTGTCCGCACCATTGGTATCCAGCGTGGTGGTGGTGGCGTCCACGGTGTTGAGGATGGCATCGAGGGGTACGTCCAAATCGGCACCGGTGTTGCCGGCTGGGCCGCCGGTGCCGGTGTTGTCGAGCTGGATGGTACCGCCACCAAGGCTCACATCGGTGGTGGTATTCCGGGCGATGATGCCCCACTCGCTGCGGAGTTTGAGCAGCGCAGAGCCGCTGATGTTGTAGCGGTCGATGCCATCCGGCATGTTAGCGCCAGCAGCGGTATTGCCGCGGTTATCAAGCACAATCCAGTTGGTAGTGACCGTTCCGGCGGTGTGATTGACAATACCGGTCCCATCAATGCCGATATAGATGCCCCCGCCAAGGATGCTGTTTGCTGGGAGCGCGTTAATGTTGTTGTCCCCCGTGGCATTGGCCGCTCCCGCACCAGCAGTGGATGGCGAGTTGAGCGGCGAGTCTCCGGTGAGCGTGAGATCCCCGCCATTCATATTGTAGGTGCTGGTCTCGGTGCCGAAATGGCCGGCGCGCATCTGGCCGACGATGTTGGCAGTGCCGCCCGTTTGGGTGATCGTGCCGCTCATATTGGCTGCCTCGCCCACATAGAGCTGGTTGGCAGCGATAACAGCTCCAGGGAGGATGTTGAGAAGGCCGCCATTCTGGCCGGTGGAGACGCGCACGGTTTCCGCCGTGACGGTGCTGGCGAGATTGGCCACTGCGTTGGCTCGCGTGCTGGCGACACGGATGCTCCCGCCCAGTGTCGCCGTACCGAGGGTGATCGTCCGCCCGCCGTCGTTAAAGCCGGCACCGAGGCAGTCGAGATCGACGAAGGTGCGGCGAATGCTGTTGGCGATGGTACCCGCACCCGTCGCGCCGGTAATGTCATTGCCGGCACCCAGCGTATAACCGTCGCTGCGGTCAAAGCCAAGAACGCCATTGGCACCGTCGCCATGGATAGTGACGGCTCCGCTCCCCAGGGTGCCGGTGGTGCCTCCGTCGCCGATGTTAAGGCGGTAGCTGGGCACGCCTCCGGTCTGGATGTTCTGTCCGCCGATCACAGTGGTCGTGTAGCTGTTGGCGCCAGTCACGCGAACCGTATAATTGTTGTTATAGTTCGAGGCATTAACCTCCAGAGGCCCCCCAGAGATGTTGCCTGTGATGAGACCGCTGCCATTGTGTGAACCGATACGCGCTCCGCCAGAGGCAATGGTTACGGGGCCCGCCCAGACGGAGGTATTTTCAAGGCGCAGAGCACCGATATTACCGTTGGCGTCCGCGTAACCCGTTCCGGCAATGGTGATGGCATTGTTGTAAGTCTGGCCCGTGGCGGTGTAGAATTGGTGGCCATCCTGCACTTCAATGACGGCGGTGCCCACAGCGGCGGCGGGAACACTTGTCAGCCGCTGGGTGCCGCCGTTGGGGCTTAGCAGTCGGAGCGTGCCGGAAAAGTTGGGGCTGTTGCCGTTAAAGTTACTGACCAAAGCGGTGGTTGCACCGGCTACATGGCGGGCGTTGTGCTCCACGGTGCCGTTGCCGCTGATGGCATGGCCTACATTCGTTGCGAGGTTGTCCGAAATGAAACGCACCACCCCATTGCCGGTAACATTCACCGGACTGGCCACAGGAATGGGAACGACGGCGGTGCCTTGATTGAAGTTAGCAATCAGCACCCCATCGGTGACGGTTGTGGCTCCGGTGTAGGTGTTTGTTATTCCCGCGAGAGTAACCGTGCCGCTGCCGGTTTTGTCGAGCACCATAGTGCCGCCCATGCTGCCGGGGCCGGTGATGGAATAGGGGAAGTTGGTGGTATTGGTGAATTCAGCGCGAACCGGAGTCGCCGCTCCGGTGATGGCAATGGCGGTGTTGATTCCAGTATCGTCGAAGACCATCGCGTCATATTGCTGGAATGCCGACGGACTTGAATCAGACTGCAGCTTCCAGTTGGAAGTGGTGGCGATGTCCCATGCGTTGTTGTTGGCTCCGGTCCAGATGATCTTGTCTGCGGAGTCAATATGGATGCCGATAGAGGTTCCGAGGTCTACCACGCTCGCGGTGGCGCGGCTGCCGAGAGGGGTGAGCCCGCTGATGGCGAAATTAGCCGCTCCCGGCGATGCGCCGGTATAGCCGATAACCGGGATGTCCTGCCCGGCGGTGAGAGAACCGTTGGGAACCACGTCGATGGAAACGGTGGAGGCCGTGAGGGCACCGGTATTGGCGATGAAGTCATTTCCTCCGCTGCCCATGTTGGCGGCAATCGCGCTGGCCGCCCCCATCGATATACCGCCTGCGGTGAGTGTACCAGTATTCAGCACCCCTCCTGCGCCGATGATTGCGCCCGGATCTACGGTCAAGAGTCCGGCAATGGTGGCATTGCCGCCCAGTCCGCTCGTTACCCCGGCATTGACGGTAACCGGGCCCGCGATGGCACCGTTGACGAAAAGATTGCCCGAGCCGGTTTTCACAAATCCGCCGCTGCCGGCAATGGGTGCATGGATCGTCAACTCTGTGGTGGTGGCGGTATTGTCGTTGACCGTGATCGTGCGCTGAATGGCTCCAAAGTCGATAGTTCCCGGACCGAAGATGCTATGGCCGGCGACCGAGGTGGAGCCTGTTGGAGTGCTGATCGCGGTTAATTGTTGCGTAAAACCGGCGTTGATCTGCAAGCGTCCGGTCGTGGCACTCCCCTGCCCCATGCTCAGGGTGGAATCGGGTTCGAGAGCGTCATTGTTATTCAGAATGAGCAGTCCGTCGGCAACGCCCACAGGGCCCATGACGTTGCCGGTGGAGCTGATCTGCCATGTCCCGCCATCCGTTTTGAAGAGGGTGCATCCCGGGTCGAGTGTGATGGTCCCATTGATGGTCCCCGTATTGCCTCCGCGAATAAAAATCGACGTGCTGGGAGAGGCATCCATACCAATGTTCCCGTTAATAATGAGCGGTGCGCTGTTGGCGTTGAGCGCCTGGTTGGTGCCGCCTTTGAACGTGATGTTACCGGCCCACGTATTGGGATTGGCGTTGGCGGCGCTCACGGACTCAAGGGTGACGCGGGCGTTGTTGCCGGTATTTTCGAGCGTGATCGGCTGAGTGATGGTCACTCCTCCGGAGACCTGCAGATTGTTGTTATTGCTGGCGGCGAGGTCAGTATTCACCACGAGGTATCCACTGCCTGCGTTGCTGCGCACCTGCAGAATGCCATCGTTCACGGTGACGGCTCCCGTGTATGTATTGGCTCCAGCCAGAATCCAGGTGCCGGTGCCGATTTTGTTTATCGACATTATACCCGTGCCATTGTTGGCGATCACGCCGTTGACGATATTGGCCGCCGTGCTGGAGCCCCCAAGGGTGAGAATACGGTCAACAGCAGTGCTGGACTGTGCGCCGTTGTTTACTGTGAGCACGCCGGTGTTGTTATTGTTGGCCCATGTCTGGTCCGCCGTAAGCCGGGGCGAGACGTTTTGGCCGGCCGTGCCGGAACCGATAGTCACCGCGCCGGTGCCCGCTTTGGTAATGCCGGATGCGCCAATGGTCAGCAACCGGTTCGTGCCCCCGCCCTGCAGCGTGGTCGCAGTCGTTACTGCGGAAGTAAATTGAAGTCCTTGCACCGTTCGGTCGGCATTGAGATTCACCGTTTGAGCGGTCCCAACAATGGGGGTGGCGCTAAAGGTAGCGATATCCCCCGCGCCCGGAATGGCTGCTGGATTGGTGCCGCCACCAACCACCGTTGACCAGTTGGCCACATCTCCCCAGACGTTGGCGGTACCGCCTCCGGTATTGTCCCAGTAAATGACTGCAGCGCGGCTGTATTGCGGCCAGGCGGCGAGGAGTGGAGCCACGAGGAGGGCGAGACGGAAGGGGATGAAGCGAATGAGCGGTTTGCGTTTCATAGGTTGAGGTGGGGTTGGGAATTTATTCCGGAAGGGAAACAGATGAATTATTTTCAATTTTGCGGTGAATCGGGCGTCACCGTCAATTCCCGAAACCTTAATAATTCGTCACGCCTGGCCATTCCGCGGCCACAGCCATCCGGGATGAAGCCCCCTGCGGCGGATGGCAGCGAGGAAAGTGCGAAGAATCCGTTGAGCGCTGCGAATTCATCGCCAAGGCTGACCACCCGGTTTTCCCAAACAACCATCATGTCGCACACCAAACTCTACATCCCCGGCCCCATCGAAGTCAGCGCGAAGACCTTCGCCGCCATGACCCAGCCGATGATCGGGCACCGCAGCAAGGATTTCCAAAATCTCTACGGCCGCATCATGCCGATGCTCCAGCAGGTCTTCGGCACCACGCAACCGGTCTTTATTTCCACCTCCTCCGCCTGGGGCGTCATGGAGGGGAGTGTGCGCAATCTGGTGGCGAAGAAAGTCCTCAACTGCTGCTGCGGCGCCTTCTCCGACAAGTGGTACGATGTCTCCCTCGCCTGCGGCAAGCAGGCAGAGGCGCTCAAAGTCGAGTGGGGCCAGCCCATCACGCCGGAGGCGGTGGATGCGGCGCTGAGCAAAGGCGGCTTCGATGCCGTAACGCTCGTGCACAGCGAGACCTCCACCGGCGTGCTCAACCCGCTGAAGGAAATCGCGGAAGTCGTGAAAAAGTATCCTGACGTGCTCCTCATCACCGACACCGTGAGCAGCTTCACCACCGTGCCCATTGGGTTCGATGAACTCGGGCTCGACGTGATGCTCCTCGGCAGTCAGAAGGCCCTCGCGCTGCCCCCAGGCATGGCGCTCTTCGCCGCCAGCAATCGCGCCTTTGAGCGCGCCGCCACCATCAAGGACCGCGGCTACTACTTCGACTTCATTGAGTTCAAGAAAAACGCGGAGAACAACATGACGCCGAGCACGCCGGTCATTCCGCTGATCTACGCCCTCGAAAGCAAGCTCACAGAAATCCTCGCCGAAGGCCTCGACGCCCGCTATGCCCGCCACGCGAAACTCAACGGCATGGTTCACGAATGGGTGCGCCGTCACGGCTTCGACTTTCTCCCGCCCGACGGCTACCGCTCGAAGGGCCTCACTTGCGTGAAGAACAGCAAGGGCATCGACGTCGCTGCCATGGTCAGCCAGCTGAAGAAAGACCACGGCATCGCCATCGACGGCGGCTATGGGAAGATCAAAGGCCAGACCTTCCGCATTTCCAACATGGGCGACGAGACGGAAGCCTCCATGCAGATCGTACTCGACGCCCTCGACGACGTCGCCGCGAAACTCGGCTTCTAACCCCCGGCGCGCCCCGCCGGCCAGCACATCATGGAAGTGCGCGACCTGCTCACCGACCCGGCATGGCGTCCGGAGGATCTCGGCTGCCCGCTGCCGGACTCCCCGCACGCCGTCTCCGTCGCTATTCCCACGTGGCAGGATGTGGTGGACTATGAAGAGGGCCACCCGCGCATTGCCGCGGCCTTTCAGTGTGGCTACCCGCGCTTCTTCCTGCATCCCATGGTGCAGTCGCTCTTCGCCGAAGCCGAACGGCGCTTCGCAGCTCCTGGGGAATGCGCCCTCGTCTTCCCGCACCGGGCCGCGGCGGAACGGTGCCGCGCCTTCGTCGTGCAGCGCACGCCGGCTACCGTGCGGCTGGAATCCCCGGCCGACTTCCATGGAGCCGTGGCCGTGCTGCTGCCGCAGGATGATTATAAAACCGCGCGCCTCTACTGGCGCTACTGCGGCGACACGCTCAGCAGCCGCATGGCCGAAGCGATTCTCACTGGCAGCACCGCGCCTGCAGGAGAAGACACTGCTTCAGCGGAAATCCGCGCGCGCCTTGCCGGACTCCACGGCATCAGTGCGGACGGCATCTTCCTCTATCCCTCCGGCATGGGGGCCGTCTCCGCGCTCCACCGGGCGCTGCGGCAGCTCTATCCGGACCGCCCCAGCGTGCAGCTCGACTTCCCCTACGTGGACGTCCTCAAGGTGCAGGAGGAATACGGCGGAGTGAAGTTCCTGGCCGTCGCCGACGACGCTGCTCTGGAGGAACTCAACGCGCTCGCCGCCGCCCGTGCCGTGAGTGGCGTCTTTTGCGAAATGCCGAGCAATCCCCTGCTCCGCTGCGTACGTGTCAGCCGTTTCGCTCCGGCCCTCAGGGAAAATGATATCCCCCTTTTCATCGACGACACCATCGCAGGCGTCACGAATATCGACGCCCTCCGCGCAGCCGACGCCGTCACCACCAGCCTCACCAAAGCCTTCTCCGGCGCGGGCGATGTCATCGCCGGGGCCGTCACGCTCAACCCGCAGTCGCCCCACTACAGCGCGCTGCACCGCTGCCTTGCGGCCGAGTCCCCGCAACAGAGCCTCCTCTGGCCCGCCGATGCCGCCGTGCTCAATGAGAACTCCCGCGACTTCCCCGCCCGCGCCGCGCAGATGAGCGCCACCGCCGCCGCCCTCGCCGCCTGGCTGGAGCAGCACCCAGCCGTGGAATCTGTGTATTATCCCCGCTATGGCGACGGCATCGAAGAAGTCGCCCGCCCGCACCCTTTCCCTGCCCCACAGCCGCCCGTGCCCCATCCCCATGGAGAGCCTTCTATTGGCCGGGGTTGCCTGCTGTCGTTCGTGCTGAAAAATCCCGCCAGCGCCCCGGCCGTTTACGATGCCCTGCGCGTCAGCAAAGGCCCCAGCCTGGGCACCAATTTCACCCTCTGCTGCCCTTATACCCTCCTCGCCCACTACACGGAGCTGGAATGGGCCGCGCAGTGTGGCGTCCGCGCCGATCTCCTGCGCGTCAGCACCGGCCTCGAACCCATCGAAGACCTCATCGCCCGCTTCGCCGCAGCGCTCCAGCAAAGCTAGCGCCTGGACGAAACGTTGAGGCGTCCAGTTGAGGCGTCCGACGCCCCCGGCCCGGAGGGATCGCTTCCGTACCGCCGAACCCGGCGCCCCCCCGCGGGGGAGCTGACTGTACCCACAAAGGATGCGTCTGTACCCGCATCGGAGGCATCTGTACCTGGTACAAGTGCCTCCCCGACGGGTTCAGTTACTCCCCCACGGCCATGACAGCGTGCCATGGACGCTCCGGAACGCCTTTGGGGCGGGATGCGGACTTAGAATGTCTGCACGACGAGGCCGGAGCGAAGTTTCGGCTCGAACCAGGTGCTCTTGGGCGGCATGATCTGGCCGGCGTCGGCGATGGCCATGAGCTGGGCGACGGTGGTGGGATACATGCTGAAGGCGATGACGGCGTCACCGGCCTGGACACGTTTTTCCAGTTCGTCGGTGCCGCGGATGCCGCCGATGAATTCGATGCGCTCGCTGGTGCGGGGGTCGTCGATGCCGAGGAGGGGGCCGAGGATGCGGTTCTGGAGGATGCTGACGTCGAGGGACTCCACCGGATCGGTGATGGCGCTGGCATCCCAGGAAAGGGCGTGCCATTTCCCGCCGAGGTAAACCTGCACGTGGCCGGGGGCCGCGGGCGCTTTCTCCTCTGTGGGGGCGACGGTGAAGCCGGCGGCGCGGACGCCGGCGAAGAAGCTCTCCTCGGTGTGGCCGTTGAGGTTGTGCACAATGCGGTTGTAGGGCAGTATCTTAAGCTGGCTGCCGGGGAAGAGGACGCCGAGGAACCAGTTGTAGTCTTCGGTGCCGTTGTGAGCGGGATTGGCGGCGCGGCGCTGGGTGCCCACACGCCAGGCGCTGGCGCTGCGGTGGTGACCGTCGGCGACATAGGAGAAGTCCACGGCGGCGAAGGCGGCGACGAATGGCGCGGCATCGGTGACACGCCAGACGCGGTGCGCGATGCCGTCGGGAGCGGTGAAGTCGAAGATGGGGGCTTCGCCGGCGAGGATGGCGGCGACGCGGGCATCAATGCCGGCCTGGTCTTTATAAGTAAGGAAGATGGGGCCGGTATGCGCAGAGAGGGAGTCCACGAGGCGGGTGCGGTCGTCCTCTTTTACCTTCCGGGTTTTCTCGTGCTTCTTGATGATATCGTTGCCGTAGTCGTCGATGTGGCAGGCGGCGATGATGCCGGTCTGGACGTGGCTGCCCATTTGCTGCTGATAAAGATAGAGCACGGGGGCGGCTTCGCGCTGGAGGATGCCGCCGTCGATGAGCTTCTGGAGATTCGCCGCAGCGGTGGCGTAAACGATGTCGGCGTAGGGATCGGTATCAGGCGGGAGATCAATCTCGGCGCGGTCCACGTGGAGGAGGTCGCAGGGGCGGCCGGCAGCAAGGGCGCGGGCTTCTTCGGTATCGACAACGTCGTAGGGAACAGCGGCGACCTCGGCGGCGAGGTCGGGACGGGGCGTGAGCCCGCGGAAGGCTTGGATGCGCATGGGAATGGGTGGGAGTGGAAAAGGATGGATGGCTGCGGTGGCGCAGAGGAGGCGGACGGTCAAGGGGCGGCGGGATTTTCACAATGCGGGGGAGGAATGGCTTGCCGCCTGCTCCGCTTGTGGAACGGTAATCGCCTTTCCGCCCACCCATGCCCAACCAGGATCCGCCTTCCCTTCGCACCACTCCCATCTCCGGATCGGAACCGATCGACCATGCCGCCGGACCGGGTGTTCCGGCAGTGGATGAGCCGCAGGACGCCGCCGATCAGGAACTGGCTGCTTTGCGCCGGTCATTCCCCACGCCGAAAAGACAGGAGGAGGAGACAGACGAGAGCAGCAAAGGGATCGACTGGCGTTCCGCAGGGACCTGGATCCTCGTGGGCACAGCGGTGGTGATGGCGGGAGCCGCCGCGTGGAAACTGCTATCCCCTCCCGCAGAGCGCGCGAAGCCGGCGACAGCCGCCACCGCTCCGGTTTTGCCGCCCGCGCCTGCCGCCACCGGCACCGCGACACCCGCGCCTGCCGCAGAGACTCCGCCGCCGCCGGACGATGCCGCGGCGCTTTATCTTTCCGAGAACAGCGGCGCCGTTTCCCGGGCTCCCGATGCGCCCCCCATGGAGGAAAATCCCTTCACTCCGCCGGATGCGGCCGCAGAGGACCCCGCCGCCCCGCCGCCACCTGAGACGGCTGACGCCGCAGAGAATCCGCCAGCCGATCCTGCAGCACCAGCCGATCCCGCCATGGCGGAGACGCCTGCGGCACCGGTGACAGAGGACCCGTTTAATATCACCCCGACCGACCCGGCGGCAGAACCCGCCCCCGCACAGCCCGTGGAACTGGGACCCTTGGAGGAGAAGTATCTCGCCGCTCTCATGCGCGCTTCCGCCGGTGTGACCGCCGGCGACTCAACCGCATGGACCGCCGAAATTGAGCGCGTCAAACAGGGCCGACCGCTGCCGGAATCCGTTGATGCCCTGCCTGCCGATCTGCAGCGGCTGCTTTCCATCTACCGCAAAGAAAAGGAGAAGGCCGCCAGCACCCCGGCGACCGCCAATCCCGACGCGCGCGAGATCGAGCTGTTCATCATGGGCGACGACTCTGTGACGCTGCTGGTCAATGGAGAGCCAGTGAAGACAACCTATGTAACCGGGAGTTCCGAGACCCCCGGATCGGTGCAGAAAGCAACGCTGCCCCTCCGGCCCGGCGATGTACTGGGATTTGATTGCCGGAACACGGAAGGCTCGCGCTACTTTGCTGCCACCGCACGGGCCGGGGTGCAGTGGCTGTTCTCCTCCAGCGACCGCTGGGACGCGACCGTGGATCCGCCCGCCGACTGGTGGAAAGGCGAGGGCAAAGGCACCGCGCGCATCAGCCAGCTCCGCGGACGCACAGACTACAGCGTCTCCACCGCCGCACAGTTTGAGAAAGCGGCTGACTCTCATTCGTCCGAATACCGCGTGCTATGGGCCGGAAATGAGAACCGCTGTTCTTTCCGCTACCGTATCCGCCCGGTGGATCTGCCTAAAAAGAAGTAATCGCCGGGTGGGCGCTGCACGGCCCTCAGAACTGTGGCCGCGCAATTGCGGAAAGGAAATGGTCTGGCCATGCGTCTGCGGAATGCCTACAAGGACTCTGCATTATGAAGACTACCCCGCTCCTCTCCGCCGTTCTCGCCACCTCTGCGCTCTCCAGCTTTGCCGGAGACGTCAAGTGGAAGACCATCCAGCTCACCAACGAATTCCATGCGGAGGGTGCCGCGTGCGGGGACTTCAACAAAGACGGAAAAAACGACATCGTCTATGGCCCCTACTGGTGGGAGGGACCGGACTTCCAAAAGCGGCACCAGATTTACGACGGCAAGCCCTTCGACCCGCGCGGCTATTCCAAGAACTTCTTCGCCTACACTCCAGACCTCAATAAAGACGGCTGGGCGGACGTGCTCATCCTCGGCTTTCCCGGCGATGTGAGCTACTGGTTCGCCAATCCTCAGGGCAAAGAGGGGAACTGGCAGCGCCATGACATTCTCAAGGTGACCGACAACGAGTCGCCGCACTGGTCGGACATCACCGGCGACGGAAAGCCGGAGATCGTCTGCAGCACCGGCGGATTCTTTGGCTATGCCTCGCCGGCGGAAGACCCGACGAAAGAGTGGCTCTTCACAAAGATCTCGCCCAACGTGGGCGTGCAGCGCTTCACCCACGGCCTCGGCATCGGCGATGTGAATGGCGACAAGCGCCCCGACCTTCTCGAAAAAACCGGCTGGTGGGAGCAACCGGCCGACCCGCGCACCCAGCCGGAATGGAAGCACCACAAGATGGAATTCTCCGGCCCGGGCGGCGCGCAAATGTTCGCGCAGGACTTCGACGGCGACGGCGATCAGGATGTGCTCACCTCCCTGGCCGCGCACGGCTATGGCCTCGCATGGTATGAACGGGCCGGCGAGGGCTGGGTGAAACAGGACATCATGCCCGGCGACCCCAATGCCCAGACCGGCCCGCGCTACAGTGAACTCCACGCGCTCGACGTGGCCGACTTCAATGGCGACGGCGTGCAGGACTTCGTGACCGGCAAGCGCTTCTGGTCGCACGCGCCCAAACAGGACGGCACCGGCGGCGAACCCGGCACGCACGACCCGGCCGTCGTTTACTGGTATGAAGTCAAGCCAGGCAAGGCGAACGGCAAAGCCGAGTTCATCCCGCACCTCATTCACGATAACAGCGGCGTCGGCACGCAAGTGACAGCCGCGGATGTGGACGGCAACGGCGTGCCGGATGTTGTCGTGGGCAATAAGAAGGGTGCCTTCGTGCACCTCGGCACACGCTAGTCCACGCTTCATGCGCTCGCGGCTTCTGGCGCTCGGTATGTCCTTAATATCTGCCTCTGCTGTCTCCGCCGCGGAACCTGTCCGTCTGGAGGCGGCAGAGGCGAGTCACTTTGCCGCGCTCGCGCTCAAAGGCATTCAGAAGGAATACCCTCACAAACTGGATCATGTGATGCGGGATGCCGCAGAAGTGCGCACCCCGCGGAGTCTGCATCCGGCATTCTACGGCTGCTTCGACTGGCACTCCTCGGTACATGGCCACTGGATGCTCATCCGCCTGCTCAAGCAGAATCCATCCCTGCCGGAAACGTCTGCCATTCGCGCCGCCCTCCGCGCCAACCTGACAAAAGAGAACCTCGCCGCGGAAGCGGCCTATGTGAATGAGCCGGGCCGCGGCAGCTTTGAACGCACCTACGGCTGGGCGTGGCTGCTGAAGCTGGCGGAGGAGCTGCACGGCTGGGATGACGCCGACGGCAGAGTGTGGGCCGAACACATGGCACCGCTCACTGACGCGTTTGAGAAACGCTACCTGGAATTCCTCCCGCGGGCCACCTATCCCATCCGCACCGGAGTGCATCCCAACAGCGCGTTCGGCCTGGCCTTCGCTCTAGACTACGCCCGCAAAGCCGGCCGCACGGAACTCGAACAGGCCATCGTGCGCAAAGCCCGGGACTGGTTTGAAAAGGATGCGGATTACCCCGCCGCATGGGAACCCGGCGGCGAGGATTTTCTCTCGCCCGCTCTCATGGAAGCCGACCTCATGCGCCGGGTGCTGCCCGCGCCTGAATGCACCGCGTGGCTGCACCGGTTTCTCCCGGAAATGCCCCCTGCCCTGCTGAAGCCCGCCGTCGTCAGTGACCGCAGCGATCCGAAGATCGTGCATCTCGACGGGTTGAATCTCTCCCGCGCAGCCTGCCTCTGGAGCATCGCCGCGGCGCTGCCGGAAGAGGATCCCTTCCGCAATGTCATGCGGCAGGCCGCGGAGCAGCACGCTGCCGCGTCATTGCCCCATGTGGCCAGCGGCGACTACGCGGGCGAGCACTGGCTGGCGAGTTTCGCGATCTGGATGCTCGACGCCCGCAGCAGCCTGTCCTAACGCACCTCAGCGGCCCCGGAGCGCCCAGCCGCCCAGCAGTGATTGACGCGCCGCCTCCTCGGCCGAGATCAACTGATTCTGAAAGTCGCCGGCACTCACATCCATCTCCGGCAGCGGACGCGTGCTGGGACGGATGAGCGCCAGCCCGTTTTGCACCAGAAGCAGTGAGAGATTGTGCAGCAGCGGCTTTTCCGCATCACCATCGCTGGCATAGACAAAGCAAAGGTAGACCTGCTCCGCGGAATCGCGCTCCCATCGGGTCACGATGCGGAAATGAACCGCCTTGAGCGTGTTCAGAGTGAAGTCCCGCGCATCAACCGCCAGTTCGTGCAGGCTGGCCTCTGTCTTCAGTCCAAAATGGTCCATAGCCGTCCGCACCTGCTCCGGACTGGCACCATTCATCTGCGGTGTCTGCACCCAGTAGAGGCGAAAGCGGAAACTTCCACGCGGCGTGATGGCACCAAATGAATCGCCGTCATTTCCCTCAATCCCCTCCAGCAGCCGGCAGTCGGTGATGATCTCGTATTCAGTGAGCGGCTGGCGGTCATCGCCCAGGGGAATGGAAGGCTCACCAGCGGGCTTACCTGGTTTCACTTCCGCCGCCGGCGTCTCCGGTTTACCATGACCCGCCGCATTCCGCTTCAATGCCCAGGCCACAATAATGAGGAAGGCCATCAGCAACAGGGTGATGCCCAGCGTGTAGCTGGTGCTTTTGTCTTCGCGCTTCGAATAAAGGTCTTCCATTGGTCCCGTGAAATGATTACAAGCGACAAGGTGCCGCCGGCCCCGCTGGATGCAATCCGGTTTTCCCCGCAGCGCTTTCCAACCATTTCGTTACCCTTCCCGGCTCCTGTAACAGCCTTGTTAATGGCATTTTTCCTGCCGTCCGTTATTCTCACTCATTACCGACACCATGTCCCGCTCCTCACACTCCCTGCTCGCCGTCTCGCTCCTGTCACCGTTCACCCGGACTCACGCGGACCAGGGCAGCCAGTTGTATCAATACAGCTACCAGCTCTATCAGGAGGACAATGACCGCATCCGGGTGGAGTCCCATTACATCCGCGGCAGCCTCAGTCTGGATGACGAAACAGACTTCCGCTTTCAGTGGCTGAGCGACGCCATCAGCGGTGCCTCCCCCACCGGCGCGCTTCCCGGCGGACTCCAGCCCGTTTATTCGGAAGTGGACGACCTGCGCATCGGTGTGATGGGTGCCATCGCCCGGAAATTTGGCGATCACCGCGTGGAATTCGAAGTCTCGCGCAGCAGCGAAGAGGATTATCTCTCGTGGGGATTTGCCCTGAGTGACCAGTGGGATCTCAATGAAAAGAACACCACCCTGACCTACGGCATCAACTATCTGAATGATTCGGTCAGCGTCCCCCTGCTCGGCGAAAAGCCCAAAGACAGCGTGGATCTGTTCATGGGGATCAACCAAACCATCGACAAAAATACGCTCGCCAGCGCCAGCCTCACGCTGGGCTGCAACGAGGGCTATCTCAACGATCCCTACAAGTCGGTCCAGCGCACGGACATCGTGGAAATCCCCGACGGTGCCGGCGGAACGATCAGCCTGCCCGTGGTGAATCTCTACAGGGAGAATCGGCCGGACACCCGCTTCCGTCAGGTACTGCAGCTCGGAGCACGCCATTACTTTGAGTCCGCCCATGGCACCCTCGACGGAGTTTACCGGTTCTCCAACGACGACTTTGGCGTGCGCTCACATACCTTCCAGCTGGAATGGCGTCAGGCCATCGGTTCAAAACTGGAGGTCACGCCCTTCATCCGCTACTACACCCAGACCGCAGCAGACTTTTACATGCAAACCATCGACGGCGTGCCCATCGACAGCCCCAGCGAAGACCCGGACGGCTCCAGTCCGCATTACTCCTCCGACTACCGGCTTTCCACCTTCGATGCGCTCTCCGGCGGCGTTAAACTGCGCTATCAGTTCAATGAGAACTTCGCCGCCACCGCCGCCTACGAACGCTACTCCATGAACGGCAAGGGAGGCTCCGACAGTGCGCCGGACAGCGCCTACATCGACGCCAATATGTTCACCTTCGGCATCAGCGCCGAATTCTAAAGCCCATGACCGCAGCCCCGGAAAACGAAATCCTCCAGCCGGACACTCACGGAGTGCGCCGTCTGGAATTTCGCGCCCTCGGGACACCCTGCGTGATCCAGTTCCGTCATGCCGACGACCGCGCCGCGCATCATTTCGCCGCCGAGGCCCTCGACTGGCTGAGCGGGTTCGAGGCAAAGTTCTCGCGCTTCCGGCCGGACTCCATCGTCTCCCGCGTCAATGCCGCCGCCGGCAGCGACTGGGTCGCGGTGGATCCTGAAATGGAACGCATGCTCGACCTCTCGGAAGGCCTCTACAACCTAACGGACGGCATCCTCGATGTGACCATGCTCCCGCTGCTGAAGACGTGGGACTGGAAAACGGTGCATACCCGGCTTCCCAATGTGGAGGAGGTCAAGGCCGCGCTGGCCCTCACCGGCTGGCGGCGCGTGCAGCGCCGTCCGGGCGCGGTCTTCCTGCCGGAAAAGGGCATGGGCCTGGACTTCGGCGGCTTCGGCAAAGAGCTGGCGGTGGACCGGCTGGCCCGCATGGCACGGGAGCGGGGCATCAAAGACGCACTCATTGATCTCGGCCGCGACATCTTCGCCCTCGGCGGCAACGGCCGCCATCCGTTCTGGCACGTGGGCATGGACAATGCCAGCCACCCGGGCACCTGCGTTGGAGGACTCGCCCTCAGCGACCGCGCCGTGTCGGCCTCCGGCGACTACGCCCGCTTCTTCATGCATGAAGGCGTGCGCTATGGGCATATCCTCGATCCCCGGACCGGCTGGCCGGTTTCCAATGGCATGCGCAGCGTGCATGTCGTGGCGCAGAGCTGTCTGGAAGCCGGCGTTTACAGCACTGCAGTCTTCGTTCTCGGCGCACGCGACGGCATCGCCTTCGCGTCCCGTGCCCGCCATGTGGAGGTCTCTGCCCAGACCACAGGCGAACCCGTTTCGACCCGCAACTTTGCCAAATGGATGGTCAAAGCCGCCTAACCACTCACCCGTTCCCCGTCCCATGAAACCTCTGAAGCTTTCCCTCATCGCACTCCTGGCAGCCCTTTGCCTCTCCAGCTGCTCTGAGAAACTCTGCCGCATCAAACCCTACGAGCGCGGCAACCTGGCCAAACCCGTGATGGCCGAAGACCGGGATCCCATTCTCCATGCGATGACCGAGCACGCCTATTTCTCCCGTGAAGGAAGCTTTGGCGGCGGCGGGGTCGGTGGAGGCGGCTGCGGCTGCAACTAGACCCGCTCAGAATTCCTCCAATCCAACTGCATTCAAAAATGAGCCTACCACTCATCTCCAGGACCATTGCGTCCATTCGCCGCCAGCGCATTCCCTCCAAAGTCGGATCACTGGCCATGCTGCTCCAGCGCACACCCATGCTGAAACTGCTGCCGGAAGCCCGGGTCCTTTCCACCTCCGGATTCACCGAGGCGCTTACGTGGACCGTGACCGCCATCGCCGGGCTGGGTGCTTTCGACTCAGTGAGCGGCGCCACAGCCGTCGTGCAGACCGCTCCCGTTCCAAATAATGCCATCGTTCCGGCCAAGGGTGGTGAGAGTCTGGCCTTCCTGTTCCAGATGACCGGCGGCGGCGGCCATACTCCCAAGACCTTTCAGATCACCACGGGCACCCTTCCCGCAGGCCTGAGACAGACGGGAACCAAGAACAGCAAGTCTGACTCCATCACCGGCATTCCTACCCAGGTGGGAGACTTTACCATAACCATCAAGGCGTGGGAGAATTCGGACAATACCGGCCGCAGCGCCACGGGTTCCTTCACCATTCGAGTGGCCGAGCCGAATCCGCCTGCCATTACCGCGCATCCTGCGGGTGGCAGTTTTACGCCGGGGCAGATGGCAAAGCTCTCCGCCACGGCCACCAGTGCCTTCACCTATACCTGGAATCACAATGGCGCGCCGCTGCCCGCCGGACAGGCGCTGCTGTTTACCAAAACGTCCAGCCGCAAATATTTCATCCCGACGGCAGATATCGGCACGACATGGAAAACCGATCCCGCCTTCAACGACTCCACCTGGCTCCCCGCCACCGGGGGCATTGGTTATGATACGGGCAGTTCCCCGACCTACCTGCCCCACATCACCACCAACACTGGCAGCAACAAAGGCTTCGTCTATCTCCGTATTCCCTTCACGCTGAACGATCCCCTTGCCCTCAGCTACCTGCAGCTCAAAACGCAGTGCGATGACGGATTCATCGCCTACCTGAATGGCATCGAAGTGGCGAGCCTCAATAAACCAGCCTCGCTGGTATGGAACAGTGTGGCCTCCGATGCGGCCGACGAAGCGGCTGCACTGCTCTTCCAAACCACCCCCATCAATCAGCACCTTCATCTGCTCAAGGCCGGTCAGAATGTCCTCGCGGTCCAGGTTCTGAACGAATCCACCACCTCGTCCGACCTGCTCTTCAACTGCGAACTCGCCGGGGGCATCGACTCCACCAACTCTCCCCGCCTCGTCCTCGCCGGTCTGCGTCCGCAGGATGCCGGAAACTATACCCTGACAGTGACCAACACCAAAGGCACGGCCACCAGCACCCCCGCGCCTATTGTCATGCCGCCGGGTATTGCCGTCCAGCCGGCTCCAGTCTCGATCACGGCCGGACAAACGGCGCAGCTTTCCGTGCAGCCATCGACCTCACCCGCTCCCGCCTTCCAATGGTACCGCGGCCAGTCCGGTGACACCTCCAATCCTGTGAGTGGGGCCATCCTCGCCAGCTTCACCACCCCGGCACTGATGGAGACCACTTCCTACTGGGTTCGGCTCACCAATGGCGCCGGCAGCATCGATTCCAGCACGGCTGCGGTGACGGTCACAGGAACGCCGCCCTCCATCACCAGCGGTCCCACCGGCAGCACTATCGACTACGGTGCCACCGCTCAACTTCAGGTCACTGCAGAAGGCACCGCACCGCTGTCCTATCAATGGTATGAAGGCCAGTCCGGAGACACCAGCCATCCCGTTTCCGGCGCGACCTCGTCCAGTTTCACCACTCCGCCACTGACCGCGTCCGCAGCCTACTGGGTCAAAGTCACGAACCCCATTCAAACGATCCAGTCCGGCACGGCCACCATCACCGTTCGGGATGCCTTTACGACATGGGAAGGCTCGCGCTTCACTCCAGAGGAGGCAGGGAATCCTGCAGTAGCCGCCCCAACCGCTGACCCTGACCGCGACGGATTCACCAATGAGCAGGAGTTCGCCATGGGTTCGGACCCGAAAGCCGTGACTGCGCAGCCACTCGCGGCCGCCATGAATGGCTCGGAGATCACCCTGACCTTCGCCGCCCCGCAGACATCGGGCCCGGGCTATGCCGGAAAAGCGCGACTCTTCACACTTGAGTCCACCACCACACCAGGAAGCGGCCCGTGGCTTCCTGTCCCTGGCTTCATTGACGTCACCGGATCTGGACAGACAGTCACAGCCTCCCTAACGCTCAACGGTGCCCAGCGATTCTACCGGCTAAAGGTTCGCCTGGCTGCACTATGAAGCGCGCGCCGCGAAGACAACAGCGGCTGAGAAGCCCCCAGGAGTCTCAGCCCTGACGGGGACAGAACAGCCGGGATAGTGGAACCCGGTGGATGAAGCGCTTGAACTTTCATGCAAGGCCCGCCCTCATGAGGCGTCATTTGGACACATCCCTCCCGCCTTCATGAAATCATTCCGTCTCAACCGTCTCTTCAACGCCCGCTCCGGCCGCTGCTTCGATGTCGCCGTCGATCACGGCTTCTTCAACCAGCCCGGCTTCCTCCAGGGTATTGAAGACATGCGCGAAGTCATCCGCGTGCTCGTCGATGCCGCGCCGGACGCCATCCAGCTTACCCTCGGCCAGGCCCGCCACCTCCAGGAAATCCGCGGCCGCCAGAAGCCCTCGCTCGTCCTCCGCACCGACGTCGCCAACATCTACGGCAAGGAACTTCCGGCCAGCCGCTTCAGTCTCATGATCGAGGAAACCATGCTCCAGGCCGTCCGCGTGGACGCAGCCTGCGTGTGTGTGAACCTCTTCCAGATTCCCGGTGCCCCGGAGGTTCACGCCCAGTGCGTGGAGAACATTCTCCGCCTCAAGCCCCAGGCCGACTACTACGGCATGCCCATGATGGTGGAGCCCCTTGTCTTTCAGCCTAACAGCCAGGCCGGCGGCTACATGGTCAACGGCGACCTCACTGCCATCATGCACCTCGTGCGCCAGGCCGTGGAACTTGGGGCCGACATCATCAAAGCCGACCCCACCGACGACGTTAGCCTTTATCATAAAGTCGTGGAAACCGCCGCCGGTATTCCCGTGCTCGTGCGCGGCGGCGGCCGCGTGAGCGACCGTGAAATCCTCGAGCGCACCCAGGGCCTGCTCGCCCAGGGCGCGGCCGGCATTGTCTATGGCCGCAATGTGATCCAGCATCCGAACCCCAAAGGCATCACCACCGCCCTCATGGCCATGGTCCATGACAATGCGACCGTCGATGCCGCACTGGCCATGATCTGATGTCCAGCCCCGCATCGCTCGCCCCTGCCTTCACTGCCATCACCGGCGCGGAGAATGTCCTCACGCAGCCGGAGGATGTCATCCCCTACGGCTTCGACGGCACCGCAGCCCTGCAGGAGACTCCCGGCCTGGTGGTCTTTCCCCGCACTACAGAGCAGGTGGCGGAATGCGTGCGCCTCGCAGCGGCCCATCAGCTTCCGGTGGTCACGCGCGGCTCCGGCACAGGCCTGAGCGGCGGCAGCGTGCCCCTGCCCCGCTGTGTGGTGCTGTGTCTGGCCCGCATGGACCGCATTCTGGAAGTGGACCCGAGGAATCTCACACTGCGGGCACAGGCGGGTGCCATCACGCAAAAGATCGATGAAACCGCCGGCGCGCATGGTCTTTTTTACCCGCCCGATCCGGGGTCGATGAAGATCAGTACCATCGGCGGCAACGTGGCGGAAAACAGCGGCGGACTGCGCGGCCTGAAATACGGAGTCACCCGCGACTACATCATGGGGCTCGAAGCCGTGCTGCCCGACGCCCGTATTGTAAGACTCGGTAATGCCTGCGTGAAGGACGTGGCCGGTTACTCGCTCAAAGACCTGTTTATCGGCAGCGAAGGCACGCTCGGCATCGTTACGGAAGTCCTGCTCAAGCTGCTCCCCCGCCCTGCGGCCCGGCGTACACTGCTGGCGGTCTTTCCGCGCATGGAGGACGCTGCGGAAACAGTCTCCGCCATCATCGCCGCGCGCATTATTCCCTGCACCCTGGAGTTTCTCGACCAGATGACCATCCGCTGCGTGGAGGACTACGCGCGCATCGGCCTGCCCACCGACTGTGGGGCCGTGCTGCTCATGGAGACCGATGGCCATCCGGCAGCCGTGGAGGAGGAAGCCGCACGCATGGAGGAACTGGCGCGCCAGCACCGGGCCGCGAGCGTGAAAGTGGCCGCCGATGCTGCAGAGGCAGCGCGACTCGCGTCCGCACGCCGCAGCGCCTTCTCCGCGTTGGCTCGCATGCGGCCCACGACCATTCTCGAAGACATTACCGTGCCCCGCAGCGAACTGGCCAGGATGGTCAGCTGCATCGCAGAAGTCGCCGCACGCCACCGCCTTCAGGTCGGCACCTTCGGTCACATGGGCGACGGCAATCTGCACCCCACGTTTCTCACTGACGAACGCGACACGGAGGAAATGGAACGCGTTCACCGCGCGCTTGATGAAATCGTGGCGCACACCCTCGCGCTTGGCGGCACCATTACCGGTGAGCACGGCGTGGGCCTCGCTAAGAAAGCCTGGCTGAGTCAGCAGGTGGGCGATGCCAGCCTCGAACTCATGCGCCAGGTCAAACGCGCGCTCGATCCGCACCAGCTCTTCAACCCTGGCAAAATCTTCGACTGAGCTGCATGGCCGCCCGCAATCTCAAGCAGCTCGACTATTCCATCCTGCAGCAGTGCATGCACTGCGGCATGTGTCTGCCCACCTGCCCCACCTACGACGCCACCAGGCATGAGCGCCACAGCCCGCGCGGACGCATTGCCCTGATGCGCGCCGTCGCTGACGACAGGCTCACCGCCGGCCTGGCGCTCGCGGAGGAAATGAGTTATTGTCTCGGCTGCCTCGCCTGCCAGACCGCCTGCCCCGCAGGGGTGGATTACGTCACGCTCTTCGAAACCGCGCGGGCTCAGGTGGAATCGGACAAACTGCACCGCGGCGGCACGGAGCGGGAGTTCTGGCGCAGCGTCACCCTCCGAGGACTGTTCCTGCGGCCGCGGCTTCTGCGCTGGGCCGGGCGTCTGCTTCGGCTGTATCAGCGCAGCGGCATGCAGAAACTCGTGCGCCGGCTGGGCCTCACCGCACTGCTCCCGGAGAACCTCCAGCAGCTGGATCCCATGACGCCGGTCATCGCGCCACGCTTTTCCCACCAACTCATCGCACCGGTGGAGAAACCGGCCGCACCAGCGAAGCACCGTGTCGCGCTGCTCACCGGATGCATGCAGGACCTCGTCTTCAGCGACATCAACCGCGACACCGCCGACGTGCTGCTCGCCAACGGCTGCGAAGTGCACACCCCGCCGGTGCAGCCCTGCTGCGGCTCGCTGCATGGCCATAACGGCGAACCCGCCCTCGCCGCCATTCTCGCGCGCCGCATGATCGATCTCTTCCCGCCGGACCAGTTCGATGCCATCATCAGCAACGCCGGCGGCTGCGGCTCACACCTGCGCCACTATGGTGCCCTGCTGGCGGATGATCCGGCATACGCAGAGAAAGCCCGGCTCTGGGACAGCAAGCTCAAGGACATTCACGAATGGCTGGTGCAGGCCGGCTGCCGGGCTCCTCAGGCCGCGCCGACCCCTGAGCCGCTAACGGTGGCCTATCATGAATCCTGCCACCTCACGCACGGCCAGAAAGTCGTCGCGCAGCCGACGATGCTGCTCCGCCTCATCCCAGGAGTGCACCTGGTGGACTTGCCGGAATCGTCATGGTGCTGCGGCAGCGCCGGCGTTTACAGCATCACGCAGCCGGAACAGTCCGCCGCGCTGCTTGAGCGGAAAGTGCGTCACATTATCGCCACCGGAGCCAGCGTCCTCGCCACTTCCAATCCCGGCTGTCACCTCCAGATCGCCCGGGGCCTGACCGATGCCGGGGCCACCGTGCAGATCATCCAGCCGGTCACGCTGCTGGCCCGCGCCTACCGGGCGGAAGCAGCTGCTCACGACCTGGCCGGGGTCACTTCGGCTTCTTCCAAAGATAGACCCAGCGCTCGCTGACGACAGTGCCGTCGGCGTTGTGGAGTTCGCAGGTCATGTCGATGTCGTTCATGCCGGCGGGCGGTTCGAGCACGAAGAAGGCGCGGAGCACCTGAGGCATGTGGATGGTTTCACTCCGGCCGAGACCAAGCGGGAGAGCGTCCACATTGGCCATGCTCATATCACCGAGCCCGGCGTGGATGAGTTTGACTTCCTTCTGATTAATAGTGACCACGGGCTTCCATCCTTTGATGTCGTCCCACTTGGGATCGCCTTTCTTCTCTTCAGGTGCGAGCGGCTTGGCAAAGTCGATGGCGAAGAGGAGCTGGTTGGGCTTTTGCACCGGAGTGCCCACCCGGGTGTCGCGCACAGTGAAAAGACCGGTGCCAGGCCAGTCGCGCATCCAGCGGAGGCGGTAGTGGAAGTTGGCGGCCTTTCCGGGAGTGAGGGCCGGCTGCGGTTCCCAGACGAGGACGACGTTGTCGCCGGTTTCATCCGGCGTGGGCATTTCAATGAGGTGGAGCTTACCGGTATCGAAGCCTTCCACGGGTTCCACCCGGACGCTGGGACGGTCGTGGTAGTGGGCCTCGGTGTCCTGATAGGAAGTGAAGTTGCGGTCGCGCTGGAGGAGGGACCACGAGCGCGGCTTTTCCATGGAGAAGACGCAGTGGCGGAACTCGCCGTGCGTATGCTCCAGCGGCCGGTAGTGACGGGCACCGCTGGCGAGTTCCATGAGCAGACCGTCGCTGTCGTGGACTTCGGGGCGGAAATCGAAGGGCTTGGGGTGCGTGCTCTCGCCAAACCAGAACATGCTGCTGAACGGGGCGATGCCGAGCTGCTGGACGGGACGGCGCAGCGTGATCTCCGCCTGCACATCGAGCACCGTGGACGGGCCGGGCATGATGGTGAACTGATAGGCCCCGGTGACGCTCTCGCCTTCCAGCAGCGCCCAGGCCGTCATGGAAATGCCCTCTTTCTCCGGGCGCTGCAGATAGAAGGTGGAGAAGATGGGAAATTCCTCCGGCACGCCGGGGATCCCGCTGTTGATGGAAAGGCCGCGGGCGGAGAGGCCGTAGGGCGCGCCTTTTGGAATGGCACGAAGATAACTGGCCCCGAGGAAGACGAGGAACTCGTCCATGTATTCCTTCGAGTTGAGATGATAGCGGGCGCGCCAGCCGGCATAGCCGGGAGGTACCGGAGTGCCTTCGGGGATCACATTCTTGCCGTAGTCGAAGAGGCTGCGGTCGAAGGTTAGGAGCGTGGCCTGCCCTCCGGCGACTTCATGGATGGCGACAGTTTCCTTCGCCGTCCAGCCAGGGTGAAAGAAGTCGATGGAGAACGGCAGCTTTTCCTTCGCCCAGAGGCCGCTGTCCATTTTGAAGCGGATGTCGCGGTGCTGGTCGTAGCTGAGGTTCTTCCAGTAGTCGGCCAGCTTGTGGTCCGGTGCGGTGTAAGGCTTCGCGGCGATGTCGCGGGCGCGGGCCTTGATGGTGTCGAAGGTGAATTCCTCCGCCGTGGCAGCGACGGCAGTGAGAGCAAATAGGACGGCGGCGGATTTCATGACGGCGAAGAGTTAGCGCATGCTGTGCACCGCGCGGACGGCGGGCACCTGCTGGGTGAGGCAGTGAAAAGAGCCAAGTCCCCAGACGAGGGCGCGGCTGTCCACGGCAACGATCTTGCGGTCGGCGAAGCACTCCTGGAGCTTGTGCAGCGCGAGTTCGTCGTTGGGGTCATTAAAGACGGGCACCAGCACGGCTTCGTTATAGATATAGAAATTCGCGTAGCTGGCCGGGAGTCGCTGGCCGTCGTCGATGACCGGCTTCGGCATCGGCAGCGTGATGATATTGAGCGGGCTGTCATCCTCTGTGGTCATGCGGCAGAGGCGTTCGTAGTTCTCCATCAGCGGCTGGAAGTTGGCATCACTCTCGTCATTCTCCACCACAGTGACGACGGTCTCGGTATTGATGAAGCGGGTGATGTCGTCTATGTGGCCGTCGGTGTCGTCGCCCACCACGCCATCATGCAGCCAGAGGACTTTCTCCTGGCCGAGGAACTCGATGAGATAGCGCTCGATATCCTTCTTCGTGAGGTGCGGATTGCGGTTTTTGTTGAGCAGGCAAGCCTCGGTGGTGAGCACAGTTCCGCAGCCATTAACGTCGATGCTGCCTCCCTCGAGCACGATGCCGGCGTCGTATTCCGGCACGCCGAGGAGCTTGGCCATGGCGGTGGAGATGTTGTTGTCCGGGAAGGCTTCGGGATACTTGCCACCCCAGGCATTATACCTCCAGGAAGTCGCAGCCACCTCGCCCGTCTCATCATTCACGACGAAGATCGCGCCATGATCGCGGCACCACGGATAGACCGCCGGGATGTCGGTGATGACGAGATTTTGCGCGGCCTTCTTGCTCGCGTGCTGCTCCACAAACTTCCGGTCATCGGGATCGGTGCAGTTCAGATAGAGTGTTTCCCCGGCGGTGATAGCCTCGATCATTGCGATGAAGGTGGGCAGGACGCGGTCGTGGTGATCGCCGTCGGGGAAGCTGGTGTCCTTGCGGGACGGCCAGGACATCCAGGTGGCCTGATGGGGTTCCCATTCGGCCGGCATGCGCCAGCCCTGTTCGCGGAGGGTGGGTGAGGGAATCATGGGGATAAACGTGATAGACGATTGGCGCGAGGCATCCCAGGGGAAGCGGGGGCGGTCAATCCCGAAAGCAGCGGGGTGCGCTCAGAATCCCACGCCCTTCACCTTCGTCCGGATGCGGCAAAGGAAGGCGTCGGCGCAGATGTAGAGCGTGCTGCCGTCGTCGCCGAAGCAGCAGTTGCCGTTCGGCATGTAGGTCTCGATGCGGCCGAGGAGCTTGCCCTGCGGTGTCATGATGTGCACGCCGCCTGGACCGGTGGCCCAGATGTTGCCCAGCTGATCCACCTTCATGCCGTCGCAGCCGCCTTTGAATTTCCCGCTCTGCGCCATGGCGGTGACATCGGCGAGGACACGGGACGCGCCAAGCGTGCCGTCGGCATTCACGGGAAAGGCCTTCCAGAGCGCGGCCTTGCCGTCGGACTGCGCCACGTAGAGCGTCTTCTCGTCAGGACTGAGCGCGATGCCGTTGGGGAAGGTCATCTCTTTGGTCAGCAGCGTCACCTTGCCGTCCGGCGACACACGATAGACGCCGTTCCAGTCGAGTTCGCGGTTCTCCTTGTCGCCGGGGCCTTTCGGCAGGCCGTAGGGGGGATCGGTGAAGTAGAGATTGCCCGCCTTGTCAAAGCAGAGGTCATTAGGGCTGTTGAATCGCTTGCCCTCGAAGTTGTCGGCCAGGGTGCGCTTGCCGCCCCCTTTGGTGAGGACGGAGATGCGGCGGTCGCCGTGTTCGCAGGAGCAGAGTTCGCCCTTCGCATTGAAGGTGAGCCCGTTGCTGCCCGGTTCGCGGCTGTAGGGCAGAATGCCGGTGTAGCCGCTGGGCTTGAGATACACGCTCATGCCGTCGCCCTCCTTCCACTTCAGCACGTGGTTTTCCGGCACATCGGAAAAGAGCACCGCGCCCAGTTCCTTAGACCACACCGGGCCCTCGGACCAGTTCAGCCCATTCACCAGCACTTCCAGCTTCGCGTCGGGGTCCAGGAGGGCATCCAGAGCCGCATGCTCCTTCGCGATGGCACCCATGACCGGCCGCGGCACGGGATCATCGGCAAGGGCGGCGGCGGTGAAACTCAGGACGGCGGGGAGGAGTAGAGTGCGCAGGTTCATAGCGGCGGCAGGATGGAAAGCGCCCCGCCCTGCGGCAAGTGCCGCCGCAGGAAAAATGACGGACAGAATGCGGCAGGGGTTTTGACATCCGCTGAGACATGGCTAATCTCCGCCCCCCTTTCCCAACCCTACCCAAACACACTACCTATGAGCGAATCGACCACCCATACCTTCCAGGCGGAAGTCCGCCAGCTGCTGGACATCGTGATCAACTCTCTCTACACGGACCGCGAGATCTTTCTCCGCGAGCTGGTGTCCAATGCCTCCGACGCGCAGGAGAAAATGCGCCACCTTCAGCAGACCGAGCGCAATGTCTTCCAGGGCGACGCCCCGCTGGAAATCAGCGTCACCGCCGATGAGGAGGCCAGGACCATCACCATCGCCGACCGCGGCCTCGGCATGACCGAGGAGGAACTCGTCACCAACCTCGGCACCATCGCCCACAGCGGCACCAAGGCCTTCCTCCAGTCGCTGGAAAGCGGAGCCAGCGCCGCGGGCAACGTCATCGGGAAATTCGGCGTCGGCTTCTACAGCGTCTTCATGGTCGCGGACAAAGTGGACGTCTTCACCCGCACCTGGCAGCCCGACGGCAAAGGCCACAAGTGGAGCAGCGACGGCAAAGGCGGCTACACCATCGAGGAAGCCGCCGACCTCGACCGCGGCACCCGCATCGTCATTCATCTCAAGGAAGGCCAGCAGGAGTTCGCCGGCAAATGGAAGGCCGAGGGCCTGCTCAAGCGCTACTCCAACTTCGTGCCCTTCCCGCTCCTCCTGAACGGCGAGCGCGTGAACACCGTGGAAGCCCTCTGGCTCAAGAACCGCAGCGAAATCACCGACGAGCAGTACAACGAATTCTACAAGTTCATCGCCCACGCCTGGGACGAGCCCCGCTACCGCCTGCACTTCAATGCCGACGCCCCGCTCGCCATCCACAGCCTCCTCTTCGTCCCGCAGGAGAACCCCGAACCTTGGGGCATGGGCCAGACCGATCCCGGCGTCGCCCTCTACTGCCGCCGCGTGCTCATCGACCAGCATCCGAAAGGCCTCCTGCCCGACTGGCTGCGCTTCCTCCGCGGCGTCATCGATAGCGACGACCTCCCGCTCAATATCTCCCGCGAGACCATGCAGGACAGCGCCCTCATTCAAAAACTGGGCGACGTCATCACCAAGCGCTTCCTCAAATTCCTCGACAGCGAGGCCAAAGACAGCGCGGAGAAATACAGCGAGTTCTACACCCAGTTCAGCCGCTTCATCAAAGAAGGCGTCATCACCGACCACAAGCACCGCGAAGCCCTCGCCAGGCTCCTCCGCTTTGAAAGCAGCATGACCGAAGACGGCACGCTCACCGGCCTCGACGACTACGTCACCCGCATGAAGGAGGAGCAGAAGGACATCTACTATCTCCAGGCCCCGTCCCGCGCCAGCATCGAGAGCGGCCCCTACCTGGAAGCCTTCAAAGCCCGCGGCCTGGAAGTCATCTACTTCACCGAGCCTGTGGACGAATACGTCCTCTCCTCGCTCAACGAATACAGCGGCAAAAAACTCGTCAGCGCCGACAGCAGCGACCTCGAACTCTCCGACGCCCCCGAACCGGAAGGCAAGGAAAGCCTAACCGACAGCGAAGCCGAAGACTTCTCCGCCTGGATGAAGGAAACCCTCGGCGACACCGTGGAAAAAGTCGCCCCCAGCAAGCGCCTCGTGGACAGCCCCGTCGCCGCCCTCGTGCCCGAAGGCCAGCGCATGGGCCCCCAGCTCCGCGCCATGATGAAGACCATGAAGCAGGACGCCCCCACCACCAAAGTGGAACTGGCCATCAATCCCAGGCACCCGCTCATCATCAAACTCGCCCGCACCCGCCACGACCGCAGCGACGCCGCCAAACTCATCGCCGGCCAACTCCTCGACACCGCCCTCCTCAGCGCCGGCCTGATCGAAGACCCCCGCAGCGTCGTCAGCCGCCTCAATAAAGTACTGGAACTGGCCCTGGAGAAGTAGCACAGACCCGCATGGCTCTGAATGTCGCCGACTGCAGCTATCTCGTGACCGTTCTGGCCGGCATCATCACCGGCCCGGCCGCAGCGTTCGGGCAGGGAGCTGGATGGTATTCGGTTTTGTATGCGTTCCCTGGATTTCTTCTGGCCTGGCTGATTGGCGGCGTCTTCAACCGGTTGGCCTATCGGGGACTGAGTGCGCGGAACCCGGAGTCGCTGAAAGGCTGCCTCTACGAAGTGTGCCCGCTGCTGTCTATTGCCGGGACAGTGGCTGCCGCGGCATGGACCTGTAGCTCCCTGGCTGCATTGTTTTGCTAATCTCCTCGCGCCAGGTCTCAATCCAGCGCTGCCCGCCACACCGCCCGGTGCTCCTCCGCATTGCAGAGAACCCGGCGCGCATACGCCGCCGCCGCGCGGCCCATCCCCAGGCAAATCATACCAGCCGAAGCGCTCCGTGAGCGCAGCGCTCCAGCCGCCGGTTTCAAGATTCAAATGGAGCGGGGCTGGTGTGAGGGAGTTCGCAGAACAAGGAAGGGAGGTGACGAAACCGGCCGCTTACTTTGAAGAACAACGAACACCTCACAATCACAGAGAGAACACAGATAGAGCTTCTGCACAAGCAGGGGCATAGACCCACCTCCATTGGAAGGGGTGCCGTATGTGGCGGCCAGCGCGCAGGCGCAGGCATGCAACCGCCTCAAAGTGACGCCAGCACAGGAGATCGCGGCGCGCCCGGCGGAAATCAATGAGCGGAAGCGGGCCCGCGGCTGGGAAGTGGACCTGATGATCGGAGCCGGGCAGCAGGGCGTTCTGCTGGTGGCCGTGGAGCGGCAAAGCCGTGTGGTTGGATGACGGGCGCTGGAGAGCAAGGAGGCGGCGGAGGCGAGCGGGCGCTGGCGGCCATGCTCTGCAGGAAAGTCCTGCTCTCCCTGACATATGACCGGGGCCTTGAAGGATGCGGCACGGGGCCATCGCCGCGGCCTTTGGGGCGAAGAGTTACTTCTGACTGCCCTGTCACAGTTGGCAAAAGGGAGGCGTGGAGAACATGAACGGGCTGCGGCGGCGCTATCTGCCCAAAGGGGGCAGCTTTCCCTGTGAGGAGATGGACCATGCATGGCTCCGTGGAGTGGATGCGGAACGCAACGGGCGCCCGCAGCCGGTTGCACGGCTGCCGCACGCCGGCGCAGGTGGCACGCGTGAGCCGGGACCGGTCGGCATGCCCCCCGCGGCGGCCCGATTGCGTTAGGGGACGCTCCGGCCTCAGGGCTTCGCCCTGCCCCTGCGGCGCCCGGGACGGCCTCCACGACCCCTAACGCAATCGGAGTTCTCCCTTGCCCGGAGACTGGAGAACGAGGTGTGGACTTGAAAACAAGTCATCCCGCTTTCCCGGACACTCTCCGCCAGCCCGTTCCACTTGAAACTTGAAACACCCATCCATTCAGGACATACGGTCGCGGAAGTCGGCATAGCCAAACCGCCGCACAACTTCCAGGGTGCCGGTTTCCGGCTCCCATGTGCATAGTGCCGGATGTTTGACGCCATTGAACATCGTGGTCTTCACCATGGTGTAGTGCGCCATGTCTTCAAAGATGAGTGACTGCCCGGGCTGGAGCGGGGCATCGAATGAGTAGTCGCCGATCACGTCCCCGGCGAGACAAGTGCCGCCACCGAGCCGGTAGGTGTGCGGCTTCCCGCCTGGAAGCGCCGAGCCGCGAATGTCCGGGCGGTAGGGCATTTCGAGGCAGTCCGGCATATGACAGGTGACGCTGACATCCAGGATGCCGATCTCCATCCCGTTGCGCACGGTATCGACGACCGAGCTGAACAACACGCCGGAGCCCAGCGCCACGGCTTCGCCCGGCTCCAGGTAAACCTCGATGCCATACTTTTCCCGGATGCCGCGGATGAGCCGAATGAGGCGCTCCACGTCGTAGTCGGCGCGGGTGATGTGATGCCCGCCGCCCATATTGAGCCACTTCACCTGACGCAGGAGGTGGCCAAACTTTTCCTCCACTCCGGCGAGAGTGGCTTCGAGGGCATCAGAGTTCTGCTCACAGAGCGTGTGAAAGTGCAGACCGTCGAGGCCGGACAGATCCTCGCCTTCAAGTTCCGCAGCCGGAATGCCCAGACGCGAACCAGCGGCGCAGGGGTCATACATTTCCACTTGGCCGGTGCTCACCTGAGGATTCACCCGCAGGGCGCATTCAATGCGGCGTCCAGAGGCCGTGATGGCAGGAAGATGGGAACGCCACTGGCGCAGCGAGTTGAAAGAGAGGTGATCCGCAAAGGGCAGGATCTCAGCAATATCAGCGGCAGTGAATGCCGGACTGTAAACGTGTATCTCCCCGGGGAATTTTTCCCTCGCCAGCAGAGCCTCCCACGGACCGCTGCTGCAGGTTCCGTCCAGATACTGGCTAATGAGAGGATAGGTGGCCCACATGCTGAAGCCCTTCTGCGCCAGCAGGATT
>Ga0315905_10000646_pt1 | contig 37747 bp, 32 predicted proteins | sample LakEriMetagenome_5_FD_203522 | JGI IMG/M metagenome (GOLD analysis project Ga0315905, IMG submission 203522) | Freshwater fungal communities from buoy surface, Lake Erie, Ohio, United States - Buoy 4 MA121 | ecosystem: Environmental > Aquatic > Freshwater > Lake | place: USA: Lake Erie, Ohio... | reverse complement strand
CGCCAATTCAATGTGTTCGTTGAAAACCGGGTGGGCGGATTGGCCTTTGTGGTTCGCCACTTTGAAACAACCGATGTCCGCATCGTTTCCATGAGTATCGTGGACACAGCCGATTGCGCGATTATCCGATTGGTCCTGAGTGATGCGGGCCGGGCCAGGGAAATTCTCGAACAGGCCGGGTTGATGTTCGCCGAAAGTGATTTGTTGGTGGTGCGCATCCCCGAAGTCACCCAGCCGATGCTGCAAATCTGCAAGTGCCTGCTTGAGGCGGAGGTCAGCATCCACTACGCCTATCCGATGCTGGTGGGGCCTAGTGGCAATGCTGCACTGGCCCTCCATGTGGAGGAGCATGAACAGGCCGCAAAGCAATTATTGAGCAAAGGCTTTGTCTTGTATTCCGATCTTGATTTTGAGGGATCCGACTTCTTGAGTTGAATCAGGCTGCCCGGGTCAACCCCACGGACCCCGAACCCATCAACGACAATTCAAGGCGAATCAGCTCGGCAACAACCATGCGCGACTTTGGCCGGATGGAAAGCTTTCGCGCGAGCATCTTTTCCAGAAGCTGACTCAATCCCGGCGGGATATCGGTTCGGGTCAACGGAAGTTGCATGGGAGGATCCCCGTGCCGCCTGCGGATATTTTCCCGTAGATCCGAACCGGACGGCCAGGGACGATATCCTGTGATCGCCTCAAAAAGGACCACCCCCAAAGCGAAAACATCCGTTTCCGGGCCAGAAAACCCGTTGGTGGAGCATGCCTCGGGCGACCAATAATCCGCGGAACCGATCAGTAAACCCTCGCAGTCGGGGGCGGATTCATGGGGCCTGTGGGCGCATCCCAAATCAATCAAACGGTCGATTCCGTCGTCCCCCAGCAAAATGTTGTCGGGGTGGATGTCGCCGTGGGCCATTCCCCCTTGGTGCAACGCTGCCAATGCCTGGGCGACCTGCCGGCAAAGGCCAACCGCTTCGCTGACTTCCAGCGGACCGTTTTGGTTCAAGGCGTTCCGCAGGGTTTTTCCTTCCAACCATTCAAGAAGGAGGAACCCCGGAGATTCCAGGCTGCCATCTTGTACAAGTTTTTGGAAATAGGGGCTTTTAGATTTGCGGACCAACTGATGGGCCTGCGCTTCCGCCAGCAAAAAATGCCTGGCAATTTCGCTGGGGAAAGGGGTTTCACCTTTTGCCAATTTCAGGGCGTAAAGGTCCCCGGTTTCCAGGTTTTGCACCTGGATCACCTCGGTCACTGACCCGCCACCGACGGTTTTCACGGGAATCAAGGAATCCAAATCCATGTTCACAACTCCGCCCAATACCTTCCTGTTTCCAAGGGGTGGCCCCATACGGTTCCTCGGGGCTGGGGGGGAAGGCCAACAAAAAGAAATCGGCTGAATTAAAGGAATAATCGGTAAATTTGCCCAAATTTAACTTGACTGCCTGACCGATACTTCCCATACGGCGGTTTCGGCACGGGGGAATGTGTGCCGTTACCTGAGGGGGGGAATTCCAATGAAGATTTGGATCAAATATTTGTTGGGTGCTGCTGCCAGTTTGGCTTTGTTTGCCAGTTTTGGCCAGGCTCAAACCTTGAATGGCACTCCCCTTCTACTTTCAAGGACCCAGTCGAACAATAATTGGCTGGTTGATATAACAAAATATTTCAATTTTATGGGCGGCGCTAGCCAGCAACCGGTTGCACCCCTTGCTCAGGGGGTCAATGCATTGGGGCAGCCCTACCAAGGTCCCATTGCGGCGCCGATGAATGTCCGGGGATCTTCCGGCAAGCTGGCTGATTATTTCTTTTCACCCAAAATAAATCTGATTCAAAATCAAACGGTGGTGGGTAGGAGCAATTTCCCAACCCAAGCCCAATTGCCTGGGCGCATGTATCTTAATAACTTTGGATATACAAAATTTAATAGATAACAGTTGCAGGTTCGGTATCAAAAAAGCCTTTCAGGCGAGAAAGCTTCGGCTTTCTCGCCTTGTTTTTTGGCCCCCTGAAAAGGAGTCTTTGCAAATCGTCTGGGGGAACCTCGGGTGCTGACTGGTAGCCACTTGAATTGGCGCAAGGAGCGGAAATGGCTCCTGGCTCTGTTGTTGATCTCTGGTTTGGTTCGCGCTTGGCATCTTGTCACAACGGAAGTGACGGCCCGCGACAGCATTCACTTCATTCGAATTGCCTGGCAGTTGCAAAACCAACCTTGGAACGAGGTTCTACCAAAAGCCACGCAGCATCCCGGTTTTCCCTGCGCCACAATGCTGATGGGCAAGTTGATTCTGCCGGTTTTTCCCGGTGACTTGCCACTAGTTATGCAGGTTTCTGCCCAGTTAGTCAGTATTTTTGCCAGTTTGATTCTTATTTTTCCGCTTTATGGATTGGCCAGAGGCCTTTTCAGTCCGATTGGAGCCGCCCTGGGTGTGTTCCTAGTGCAGTTCCTGCCAGTCACGGCCCGGCTGTTTCCCGATGGATTATCAGAAGCACTTTTCCTTTTGTTCGCTTTTTCCTCGATCTGGTTTTTTCAGGAGGGAATCCGTCGGGAGAGCTATAAACGCTTGGCACTTGCTGGGGTTTTCTCAGGGTGTGCCTATCTCACCCGGCCTGAGGGCGGGTTGGTGTTTTTGGCATGCTTGGCTGTGGGGTGTTTCCTTCTAATAGGAAAAGCGATTTGGGTGGTTCGACCAGGTAGGGTGCCAGCGTTTCTGGGCTTGGCCATTTTATTGGCATCCTTCATGGCTTTGGCGGTGCCGTATGTGATGACGATTGGCCGTCTTTCTAGCAAGCCAACCGCCACACGCATCCTCCAATCCAACCCGGTGGAGGCTGTAGGCGCATTGGAAATTCCAAAGGGCCAAGGGGCCGTGAGCGGTCCGCTTTGGGCTGCTTGGTATGACTTCCAAAAGGAGGGTGTGCCCGGTTTGGCGTGGGGGCTTTGGGCTACCACGGGGATGATCGTGCGTGGGTTGCTCTTTGTCTTTTGGGTGCCGGCTTTGGCGTCTTTTTGGAGGTACCGTCAACAAATTCTGCGAAATGCCGGGTGTTTGGCTCAAACCATCGTGGCCGTCGGGGTGTTTGCAGCCCTGGTTAGGGTGGCAGCGAATCTTGGTTATGTGTCCGACAGGCACCTGGTGTTGATCCTGGTTCCCGCGTTGTTAATGGCCGGTGGTGGATTGGCGGATTGGGTAGCCGGACTTTGGGGAGCCGGGCATTCTTTTGGTCACTCGATTCGGGAGAAATGGGGCCGCAGGTTGTATTTGGGGTTTGGTGTGTCGGCACTTTTGGTTGCTGGCCGGCTGACCTTGGAGCCTCTCCACCTCAACCGGGGTGGCTTCAAGACTGTCGGGCATTGGATTCGCGACAACGGAAGTCCCGGGGACGAGGTCATCGATCCTTACCAATGGTCGCATTATTACGCTGGTAGAGTGTTTTTGGAGGATGCGCCCCTGGCCCAAATGCGTTCAATTCCTCCCGTAAGGTGGGTGGTGTTGGAAAAAGGCAAAAGCAAGCATGTCCGTTTGACCTTGCCTCAGGAGGAAGAACTTTTGGCCCAAGGGGCGCAGATCGCGTTTGAAACAACCGAAAAACCTGGAAAATCGGGCGTAGGCAAGCGATTGCTGGTTTACAAATTGCCCATTTCCTTGCCTGGACCCGGCAATTGATTTTCTGTCCTTTGGCGAGGCCAAAGAGCCAAACCCAGTAAGGCCAACATGGGTGGCAGGCAAGCAAAACCCAAGGTCTCCGAATAAGCCATTTTGGCTGCTCCCCTGCCGGTGTTTTCCGTTTGAGGGGAAGTTGCCACCGAATGGTTTTGTTTCAGTGTTTCCTTGCGATGGCTGATCCACATGCCTGCGGCAGCTTGGCAGAAAAAAAGGTACCCCCAGCAGAAGAAGCCCATCAACCCGGTGATTTTGCCGGTGTGGACGGCTGAGACTTCCTGCGTTTGTGCGAAATACAGTGGAAAGAGGCTCATGGATGCCATGCCTGAAAGCCAAAGGGCTATTCGCAGAGCCCACCCGTCATCCAAAAAGCGGCCACCCCATGCCAGCAGGCAAGTGGCGGCACCTAATGAAAAAACAGTCAATCGCGCGGCATCCACGCCGTGTTTTTTTGCCAGAACCAGAGTAAGAGCACCGGCACCCATGGCTCCGACATCGGCCATCAAATAAAAGACCATGGAAAAAAGGCTTAACTGGGCAAAGGTGTAGTCCTGGGCTTCCTGAAGGTATAAGGGAAGCCAAACTCGCAGGATATGCCAGGTGGTGTTGATCGCACAAACTGTTACCAAAAGGATCCAAAACCTTCGGTCGCGAAAAAAGCGGATCAAAAAGTCAAGCGTCCCTGAATCGGAAGCCGCCGTGCCGTCCGCTCCCTTCGCCTTCCAGGCAGCTTGGTTGGGAAGGGCCAAGGCCAGCCAGCCCAGGGACCAAATGGCACCCAATATTCCGACTAATTTGAAAGTCAGCCGCCAGTCCGGGACAAGCGATTTATCCCCCATCAGGCGTTGGAATGCACCCGGTTGAATCAAATCCCACCATCCGCCCGGAAGCGAAAATGCCAGCAATAGAATCGGGGTGATCATGGCCCCCAATGCTCCGCCTCCGTGCAGGATCCCGTTGCCTAGACTTCTTTTCTCGCGGCTGAGGAGAGCCCTGGTGGTGACCAAGCCGCATGGCCAATTGGCGGCCTCAAAAAAACCAAGTAATGACCGGCTGGCGAGCAGTTGGGGATAATCTTGGGCAAAGCCGGAACCTACCCCGGCCAAGGACCAGGCAAGAACGCAGGAGGGGTAAAGCCAGACCACCGATAGACGGTCGGCTGCCCAACCAAAAAACAAGGCGCCAAGGGCGTATGAAATGCCAAAAGCACTTTCCAGGAAGGAATAATTCAGGTCTGACCTGTCATTGGAATGGCCCGGAGTCCATGAAAAGGAACTAAAATTTAGATCCAATCGTATCTGTTTGGCCGCCTGGTTGAGTAGCAGCCTGTCCATGTAGTTCAGCATCGTCGCGGCAAGGAGCATGCCGCAAACTAGCCAAGGCCAGTATTTTGAAAATTCATTTTTGTTTGGGCCGATGGCCTGGGGCTGGGAAGGGTCCATCGTCCGTTACAGTTTCGAGGTTTGGGTTTGGCTTGGAATCTTCCCTTATCTTCCTCCGGACTCGAATTGGATGCAAATGGGGAGGTTCCACTGCCTTCCTTGACGGTTTTCAAACCGCCCTCCATCATGAAGCAAGGCTTTTGGTGGTAATATTTTGTGAAAAACCTGCCGCCAGCTTTGGGGATGGAGTGCGCTTTGGAAGACCTGGAAAAAAATGCTGGGGCAAAGGCCCAAACGGTTGCCATCCCGGGGCGACTTCCCAGTGCGATGGATCGGGCCGTTCTGGCTGCTCGAATAGCCAACGACCATAAAGCCAAGGATGTCTTGGTGCTGGATTTGAGGGGGTTGACCCCCCTCTTCGATTTTTTCGTGCTTTGCACCGGCAACAGCCGACGCCAAATTCGCACAATTGCGGAAGAAGTGGACGCAGGCCTGCGCTCCGTGGGAGACAAACGGATCGGTATCGAGGGGTACGAAGCCTCTCAATGGATCCTGCAAGACTACGGAGATGTGGTGGTCCATGTCTTTGAACCGTCCAAGCGTGTTTATTACGAATTGGAGGAATTGTGGGCGGATGCCGGGAGAATCCCGTGGGCTCCTTCCCAATCGTGATTTCTTTTTGATTTTCCCTTTGCCCCTGCCAGCAGTGCTCCCATGACCTTGATTCAAAAAATCCGCGACCGCATGGCCTTGGCCGCGGACCAATTGGGCTTTCCGGTCGCGGAAGTGGCGGCATCTGTTCGCCCCTGTGGAGACCCAGCTCACGGCCACTACCAAGCCAATGCGGCCATGGCCTTGGGGAAAAAATTGGGAAAGCCACCCCGGGATGTGGCTACCCAACTCGCGGCATCTGTTCCCCAAGACGGTTTCCTTCAAGCTCCCGAAGTTGCCGGCCCGGGATTTTTGAATCTCAGGCTCACGGATGATGCCATCGCCTTCCATTTGGAAAAGATGGCCAAGTCACCTGATTTGGGTTTGGAGCAACCTGAAAAAAAACGACGGTTGGTGATTGATTTCAGTAGCCCGAATGTGGCTAAACCGATGCATGTCGGCCACCTGCGTTCCACCATCTTGGGGGATGCTCTGGCTCGTTTGTTCCGTACTTTGGGTCATGAGGTGGTAACCCTGAACCATCTCGGTGACTGGGGAGCCCAGTTCGGGATCCTGCTTTACGGCTACAAAAACCTGCTGGACCAGGTGGCATTCAAAACCGATCCGGTCAAGGAGTTGGCTCGCCTTTATGTGGAGGTGCGCAAACACTTTGCCGTTGACGAGGAGGAGGAAGGTGAGGCGGGAGACCCGGTACGGGATGCCTGCCGGCAGGAAACCGCCAAATTGCATCAGGGAGATGTCGAAAACCTGAGGCTTTGGCGGGAATTCATGCCATTCTGCCTTGAGGATATCAACCGGGCTTACAGGCGCCTGGGGGTTACCTTCGACCACATCCGTGGGGAGAGTTTTTACCAGCCTTTCCTGGCGGAGGTGGCGGCGGAACTCGAGCAAGCCAAGATTGCCGAACCCAGCCAGGGAGCCCTGGTGGTGCTCTTCGGGGAAAACGAGGCGCCTACCCTGATTCGTAAGCGAGACGGGGCATTCACCTACGCCACCACCGATTTGGCCGCCGTCCGCCACAGGACCGACAATTTCCAACCCACGGACATTGTCTACGTGGTGGACTCCCGCCAGGCCCAACATTTCAAGCAGGTTTTCGAGATAGCACGCCGTTGGGGAATCCAGGGGCCTCGATTGCACCATGTCGCCTTCGGTTCGGTTCTCGGTTCAGACGGAAAACCAATCAAAACCCGCGATGGAAAAGCCTCCACCACTCTCGAGGGGCTTTTGGATGAGGCTGTCCGTTTGGCTGGCACCATGCATGCCCCGCCGGAAGGCGGGGAGGGGGAAACACCCATCACCCCAGAGGAAGCGGCTCAAGTGGCGGAAGCCGTGGGGATTGGCGCTGTGAAATATGCCGACCTCAGTCAGAATCGGACGACCGATTACAAATTCAATTGGGACAAGATGCTGGCGATGGATGGCAATACTGCCACCTACATGCAATACGCCTATGCCAGGTGCCGCAGTATTCTCAGAAAGGCAGGCCACCCCGATGGGGTTCCCGAGGCGAAAATCATCCTTGGAGCCCCGGAGGAAAAATTTTTGGGAGTGGTCCTTCTGCGGTACGCCGAGGCGTTGGAATCGGCGGCGGAAGACTTTAGACCCAATGTCTTGACCGCTTATTTGTGGGATTTAGCCAAAGCATACAGCGTCTTTTTTCAAAATTGCCCGGTACTCCGTGCTCCGGATGAGGTAACCCAGCATTCCCGACTGGCTATGTGCGCCTTGACAGCCCGCGTGCTGAAATCAGTTCTGGAAATATTGGGAATCCGGGTCTTGGAACGGATGTGAGGTGAAAAAATGGTTTCCAACACCGAGGACAATCAATTGGGGCCCATCCGTCGGTTTTTGAGGAAGCGTCTGAAAGGTTGGATGCTTCGACACCAATTGCCATCCAATTTTTGGATACACATGATTGGTATTCCCATGGCTGTTGCCGGGGTAATTTGCTGGTTGACTCTCTCATTAGAACAATGGTGGGTGGGAACCGTTTTATTCGTGATGGGATATTTTTTGCAATGGGTTGGTCATTGTTGGGAAGGAAATGATGTCGGTGAATGGGCTGCCATTAAACGAATGTTCGGTCTGCCTTACATTGGCATAGCGCCGCGCTGGAACCCCGAAGACCCTAATCAGCTCTAGAGTAAACTCTTGAATGGTCTTGCCTAGAATTTATTTATCCCATTTTATCTAAATTCTCCAAGCAGCTTAGGTGGAATAATTGTTTTTTACGGCAATTTGATCAAAGCCGGCTCAACCCTCATGACCGGAATGCCGATGAATGCATTGGTTAACCAGCCATTCATTTGGCTGGGGCCTTTTCAGGTTGCTTCCTGAACCCCGCCTGGGGGTTTTTGAGGGAACCGGTAGGGCTTGTCCGGATACCCGGGTGACGAACCAACCCCGGGAACCCCCTTTTGGGGTGATTGCCATGCGTTTGCGCACCGCACTACCAGCCTTCTGCTTGACCATGTTAACCGTGGTCACTGGCTGCAAACAAAACACTTTCCTCACCGAATTTGATTATGAGCATTACAAGAATCTGATGCCGGCTGCGGTCTACGAGTTGGACCCGCAGGCCTCCAACCAGCCGGTGACCGCCCGCGTTGTCAAACCGCCAACCGTTGTCGATCCCGACCGGAAGCCTCGTTATCTCTCCCTGGCCGAAGCGATCGCGGTTGGTTTGGAGCAGGGCAACGTTGGTAGCCAAAGCAGCGGTAATGCGGGTATCGCCTTCGATAACTTGGTTACCTTTCAGGGCCGGGTGATCAGTGGTTCCGACAATATCCGCGTCCTCCAACTCGACCCCGCGGTGGCTGGTTCCAACATTGAAAACGCCCTGGCCAGATTTGATGCGGTCTGGACCTCAAGCATGAACTGGCAGAACACCGACCGCCCAATCGGTGGCCCTCTGGATAGTTTCCAGGCATCCGGCAGTGGCGTCAGCGCCATCAAACAGTCGGATGCCAACTTCAGCACCGGTGTGATCAAGCCATTGGCTTCCGGTGGTGTGGCAGGTATCACCTTTAAGACGGATTACCAGTACACCAACCTTCCCGCCCGCGTGAACCCTTTCTACCGACCAGCCCTTCAGTTGCAATTCGAGCAACCCCTTCTGCGTGATTTTGGTACCGAGATCAACCAATTGCGAGCAGCAGGGCCCAACAGCCTGATTTCTCCCGGTGTGTTGAATGCCACCTTTGCCCAGGACGGTATCCTGATCACGCGATTGAGATATGACCAATCTCGCGCTGAGTTGGAGCGCGTGGTCGGATACCTGCTCCTGAATGTGGAGACGGCCTACTGGAACCTGTACGGGGCCTATTGGAACCTCTATGCCCGGGAGCAGGCCCTTCGACAGGGGTACGAGGCCTGGCGCATCAGCAAAGCTCGCCTCGATGCCGGTCTGATCACCCTGGCGGACCTGGCCCAAACCCGCGGCCAATTCGAATTGTTCCGGGGCCAGCGCTTGGCCGCGCTGGACCAGGTGCTTGAAAATGAGCGCCAACTGCGCAATCTGATGGGGCTCACCGCGGAGGATGGTACCCGCATCATCCCGATCGATGCCCCAACCTTGGCCCGCTTCGAGCCGGATTGGGAAACCGCCTACGAGGAGGCGATAGACCTGCGCCCAGAGCTGCACCTTGCCCGGCGCGAGGTCAAGGTTCGTCAACTGGAATTGGTCAACCAGCGTAACAACCTGCTGCCTGACTTGAGGTTCATCAGCACCTACGATGTAAACGCCATCGGCAATGACCTCGACGGCCCAAACGCTGACAATGCACTACGTAACCTGGCGACCAACGGATTCAACAACTGGCAATTGGGTCTGAGGTTGAATGTTCCGATCGGATTCCGGGTGGCCAACGCCAATGTGCGTATCGCCAAGCTGGAACTGGCCAGGGCCTATGAGATCCTCCATGACCAGGAGCTCCGCGTAGGCCGTGGTTTGTCACAATCCTACCGCCGTATGTTCACCGGGTACGAGGAGATCAAAGTTCAACGAGCCCAGCGTGAGGCGTTTGGCGAGCAACTGAGAATCCGATTCCAGGAATTCCTCGCCGGTAAAAGCTCCGGGGGCGATCGCAAGCGCGACACCATCGACATTCTGCTGGAGGCCCAGCGTTTCTGGGCTGACGCCCTGGCAAACGAATACTCCAGCATCGTGAAGTACAACAATGCCATAGCCAACTTTGAGTATTCCAAGGGAACCCTGTTGAAGCACAATAACGTCGTGATTTCCGAGGGGGCCCTGCCGGGTGTTGCACAGGTTCGGGCGGTCGAGCACCAGCGGGAGCGCAGCAAGGCGCTGGTGCTCCGTGAGCATGCCTCACCGGTCAAGTACGAGGAGTTTAATCCTGAAAATGGCCAGGTTGGATTGCCTGCGCTTCCCGATAGCAGCGCCCCAAGCCTTCCCGCCCTTCTGAAGGAAGCGCCCGAGATGCCGGAAATGCTCCCTGATCCCAAGGCAAAGCCTATCGGTCCTGAAGTGGGAATTGGCGGCGGGACTCCCAGCCTGCGAGGGATGCTGAAATTTGATGAGCCCGGAATATCAATTTCGGATACCAAGCCCGAAGAAAAGGGATTGCCATTGCCTTCTGGAATTGCTCCGATGAGCGGATTCCCCGAAGTGAAACCGGCAATCGCACCCTCCACCTTGGGTGGACCGGTGAGCGGCCAGGCCAGGCCCATTGGCAACACCGTCTCCCGATTCAATCCCGAAAACAAATGGAACCGGAACCCGGCGGGAGATTTTCCCGGCGAGGTTCGTGAGAAAGGTCAGCCGGGCGAAAAGGCATCCACATCTGGTCGCCCCATGATGGTCCAACCGACCAAGGCCAAGGGTCTGCTGGAAATCCCCCCCGAATAACCTTGGAAAAGGAGGATGGCGGGGGATGGACTCCGGACAGTCCACACCAAGGCCAGATTCCAATTCAAGGTTTTGAAGCCGCGAGGTCCAGGCCCTCGCGGCTTCTTCATTTATCCTTCAGAAAAGGTTTTGAGGCATAACGCTCTTGATTTCTCGGAATATCATGAGATTTCGCTGCATGTGGGCTGACCTAGGAGGGAAAGCCATCCGCTTGGTATCATCCAGGATTGGTTGAATGCTGCAGTTCGCCGGTGAGCGGGAGTGCTCTGAGAACCCATGGCCGACAGAAAATTCATTCGCAATTTTTCAATCATTGCCCACATTGATCATGGCAAGAGCACACTTGCGGACCAGTTTCTGCTGAAAACCGGCGCCATCACCCAGCGGGAATTCCGCTCCCAGCTTTTGGACGGGATGGATCTCGAGCGTGAGCGCGGCATCACCATCCGCATGCACCCGGTGACCCTTTACTACGACTTGGACGGACAAACCTACGAATTGAACCTGATTGATACCCCGGGCCATGTGGACTTCACCTACGAAGTTAGCCGCAGTCTTGCGGCATGCGAGGGGGCTGTTCTTCTTGTCGATTCCACCCAGGGTGTGCAGGCGCAAACGGTGGCCAACGCCTACCTTGCGATTGAGAACGATCTGACAATAGTTCCGGTGCTCAACAAGATCGATATGGCCACCGCGCGCCCGGAGGTTGTCATGGAGGAAATGGAGCAGGCGCTGGGAATTAAGCCAGAGGAAGTCCTCGCGGCGAGTGGCAAAACAGGGCAGGGGGTAGAGGATGTCATCCGGGCCCTGATCGAGCGGGTTCCCCCGCCGGCAGGTGATGAAAACTCAAAGCTCAGGGGCCTGATCTACAACAGCCATTTTGATTCATACAAGGGTGTGGTGGTCTATATCCGTGTCAAGGAGGGGACAATACGGAAGGGGCAAAAAGTTCGCTTCATGGGCAAGGCTACCGAGGGGGTGGTGACCGATATCGGCCAATTCCGCCCGAGCCCCACCGCCTGTGATACTTTGTCCGCGGGCCAGGTCGGATATTTCATGGCCCAGATCAAGAACTTGCAGGATGTCAAAATCGGTGACACCGTCACCGACGCGCTGGACCCCGCCGAGGATCCACTGCCTGGCTATCGCGAACCCAAGCCGATGGTTTTCTCGGGTTTGTACCCGTCGAACAACAACGATTACGAGGCCCTGCGCGAAGCCCTTGCCAAGTTGCAGCTCAACGACTGCAGCTTCTCCTACCAACCCGAGAACAGCGAAGGACTGGGTTTCGGGTTTCGCTGCGGTTTTTTGGGCATGCTGCACAGGGAGATCATCCAGCAGCGGGTCGAGCGTGACAGTGATCTCGACCTTGTCCAGACCGCGCCCAACGTGACTTACGAGGTGCTGAATCGCAAGGGCGAAACCATCGTCATCGACAACCCGCAAAAGGTCCCTGACGCCGGCCAGATTGAGGAATTCCGGGAGCCATTCATCAAGATTTCGTTCCTTGTCCCCTCCGAGAACATCGGGGACATGATGAAAATCTGTACCGACCGGCGCGGCGTGTACCTGCGCACTGATTACCTCAGCCCCACGAGGGCGCTTTTGGTTTTCGAAATGCCTTTGGCTGAAGTCATTTACGATTTGTATGACAAGCTCAAATCGGTCACCCATGGGTATGGAACCATGGATTATGAGATCCTTGGATTTCGCGCGGAAGATCTGGTCAGGCTGGATATCCTTGTTGCCGGGCGGAGGGTCGATGCCCTTTCCACCATCGTCCACCGTTCCACGGCCGAGCAGCGTGGCAGGAAGCTCATCAAGAAAATGCGTGAGGAGATCGACCGACACCTGTTCGAGGTGGTCCTTCAGGCGGCGATTGGCAGCAGGGTGGTGGCGCGTGAATCCATCGCGCCATTGCGGAAAAATGTCACAGCCAAATGTTACGGCGGCGATATCACCCGGAAGAGAAAGCTTCTTGCCAAGCAGGCCGAAGGCAAAAAACGCATGAAGCAGATCGGTCAGGTGGAGTTGCCCCAGGAGGCGTTCCTGGCGGTTTTGGAAACCGGCGACTGATCGGGGCCGCGCCCGGGGAGTGTTTTGATGACAGCGGGTACGCAGGCGGGGTTGCCGGAAAGACGCTCCGCCTTGGGTCGGGTCTTCGGGTGGATCATTGGAAGGGCCGAAACGCCCGAGGTCCAACCCGGCCAGACCGTGGTTCAGGATGCCTGGCGGGAGAGCCTGGACACGCTGGTTTTCGTGGTGATTCTGGTTTTGATCCTCAAAACCTTCATCGCCGAATGCTTTGTCATCCCTACAGGGTCCATGGCGGAAACCCTGTACGGTTACCAGAAATTGGTCAATTGTCCGGAATGTGACCACCGTTTTCCTGTCAACTGCAGCGATGAGGTGGAATTCCCCGAATTGCGGGGCCCGCAGCCCTTTTGCACATGTCCCAATTGCCTGAAAGATGTGGAGCTGATCCGCCCAGGGCAGCTTTCCGGCGCGATCGAGGCGGCCAAATACCCTGATCCGGGGCCCAATACCGGGGACCGCGTCATGGTTTCAAAATTTCATTACGATCTTTTGCGTCGGGGCCCGGAAAGGCACGACGTGGTGGTTTTCAAATACCCTGGCAATTCTGGCGAAGGCCGGGACCCGCACTACCCGGTTTCCGGGCCGCAGAAGCAACATACTCCCTTCAACTACATCAAGAGATTGATGGGGCGCCCGGGTGAGGTGGTCGCAATTCATGGGGGCGACCTGTATTTGCTGAAGGAAGGGTGGTCTCCCGCCACAGCCAAAGCTGGCGAAATATCCGGTGCTCCGGAAAGCCCCTTGGAAATGTGGTTCCACAAGCAGATGCAGGTGCATTTCGAATCCCGGGCCAGGCGAGGCGCGGGTGGTGGATTTGAAGTCGATTACGGCAACGGGCTGAATGACCAGCGGCCCGGGGCGGAATCCCTGGAAGCTCCCGCTGGCCATGCCGCTTTGAAGGGTGGCTACGAGATAGTTCGCAAACCCCCCGGGGTTGTTTTGGCTGAGGCGAGAATCGTTTATGACGCCGAAAAGCCCGCGCGAGATTTGAAGGATTTGCGGCGTTGGCGTCCCGCTGATGGGAGCACAGGTTGGGAAAACCGGGGGAATGGTTTTCTGACGGATGCCTCCGGAAGCAACGGGACCCAATGGGTTCGTTACCATCATTTGCTGCGCAGCAACCTGCGCAAGTCCTCATCCGTGGGCCAGGCAACTGAAACTGTCCGCCACCAATTGATCACCGATGTGATGGGTTACAATTCCGGCCGATTCAGCGAGGATCCCTTTGGTTTCAAGCCGACCGGTCCCGATAACTATCGAGGTTCAGGGGATAACTGGGTAAGCGACCTGATACTTGAATCCACGGTGACCGCCTCGGGTGGAGGTGGTGTTTTCACCTGCGAATTATCAAAAGGCGCTGAACGGATGCAGGCTCGTTTCGACGGGGGAACCGGGGTTTGTACTTTGGTTCGATTGGGCGGCAAAGATGGCAACAAAGAACTCGGGGCAAAACCGACTGGTTTCAGGGCTGATGGAAAAAAGCATCATGTCCGGTTTGCCAATGTGGATCGAAATTTGATGGTTTGGGTGGACGGCAAGCTCCCTTTTGGCGATGGCGTGCCTTACAACCCGGAGGGAAACCTGGTTCCATCCGCCAATGATCTCGAGCCGGCCAGTTTTGGTGTTCAGGGAATGAGGGTGGAGTTGGAAAGCGTCAAGTTGTGGCGCGATTCTTACTACACCTCCAGGGACAACCCTTCCAGCCCCGATCAGGAAGTCGCGGACTGGACGGTTCCCCTCGATTGGACGCCTGACAGGCCCTTGCCCGAATCCCTCCGCGGTTTGCAATGGCTCCCTGTTCGAATCCTGAGGGTTCCGGATGGCCACTACCTCTGTTTGGGCGATAACAGCGCCAACAGCTCGGACAGCCGGTCCTGGGGTACCGTTCCCAGGCGACTGCTGCTTGGCCGGGCTCTTCTGGTTTATTGGCCGTTCAACCGGATTGGGCTGATTCGATGAGTGAAAATCTGAATCGCAAGGATCCTGTTCAGGAAACAGGCATGGTTTTTGAAATCCCGATTCGGGTCCGTTACTTCGAGACGGACGCGATGGGAGTGGTGCACCATGCGTTTTACCTGACCTATTTTGAGGAGGCTCGGGTGGAGGCCCTCCGGCGTTTGGGAGCCTCCTACAAAACCATGGAAGAGGAAGGGTTTTTCCTTGTAATCACCCGGGTGGAATTGAATTACAAGCGCCCGGCATATTTTGAGGATCAATTGTCAGTTCGGATGCGGATCGAAAGGATGACCACGGTTCGCATCGATCACGCCTATCAAATTATGAGGAATGGGGAAGTATTGGTGGAAGGTAAAACCACCCTGGCTTGCGTGGACAGGGATGGAAAGCCGCGGCCGTTGCCGGATTTGTTGAGGCCCACCTCGGCCAGGCAGCATTTGGACGGACCTAAAGGATAGGCTGGGGGTGCGGCGGCCATGAGGCGGTTTTTGGTTTGTTCGCTGATGCCCTGCCTTCTTTGCTTGCTTCCGATCGCGGCCTTGTCCATGGTTGTTTTCGCTCTGCCGGCCGATAGCCGCGATTATTTTTTGGCCCATGTAACACCATTGGATTGGCTGATTTTGGTTGGAGGGGGCCTGCTGATGGCCACCCAATTACTGGTCGGTTGGCGTGCATTGACTTGGGCTGGCACGGATTTTCATACCGGCTGTGATGTCTGGCTTTCACACTTGGCCCAGGCCGCTGAGTGGTTTCCCCTCCTGGGACTCCTTGGGACCGTTGCGGGGATTTTGCAAACCTTTGGGTCAATCCAGGGCCCCACGGCACCTGAAAAAATCATTCAACTTTACGCGCCGGCGATCACGGCTACGGGGGCCGGGTTGCTGATGGCCCTCGCGAACATTCTTCCTACTTGGGTGGTGCTCATCGGCCGTGACTTGATTCGTTCCTTGGCTGGTTTGCCAAAGGTTGAAATTCAGGATCGTTCTACCTGATTCGGGAGGCGATGATGATCCAGCTTCCCAAGCGGAGTGTGACCCGATTTTTCATCCCGATGATTGATGTGTTGATTTTACTGTTTTGTATTTTTTTGCTGTTGCCATTTGCCAGTCAGGATGCGCGGGAAACGGGAGGTGCGAACTCCAAAACTGTGTCCGGGGGTGAGGCAACACTGAAAAACCGCTTGGTTCAAATCGACCGGGAAAGGAAGCGCCTGTCTGAAACCCGTTCCGCAACCGCCAAGGAATTGTCGGGAAGGATCGCCCCGGTAATTCTCAAGATTGACACCGGAGATGGCGGACTCGTTCGGGAAAATCCGTCCGGCTCTGTCCGCATCGATCCCGAGGCGGATCCCGGTCAAGTCAGGCGAATGGTCGAGGAGGATCGAAGGAGGCTCGCCGCTTCGGGTGGTGATAGCCGTGAGCCCTACTACATTTTTTTGCCAAGCCCTTCATCGCCATTTCCAACTGTTTTTCAAAGGCAAAAATACCTGCGTTGGTTTGCCGAGGCGGACGCCGCGGCGGATGTCGGCAGGCCGGACATGATTTTCGGTGGAAAGGAAAAATGATGGATCCCGGTGGAATGTTTCCCATGCTGGTCAGGTATTTGCCTGCCATTTTCCTTGGCGTGACTGGCATGTTGGTGGGAGTGTTGTTTTCCGCGCCCATGGTGGACCATGTTTTGCCAAGGATTTACGGACGCAAATTGTCATCCCGCCAATCCGTTACTGTCCGGTGGATCTGCAGTTTGGGAATGGCAGCGATTTGCTTTCTGATGGCGGGGCAGTTTGGATTGGGAGGAGGAACTGCGGGGGGGCTGCCTGGAGAGGGGGAGATGGTGAGTTCCACACCAACTTCCAAAACAGACCCGGTAAAAGTTGTGGAAAAACGTGGTGGGGAAGTCAAAAATTCCAAGTCGCCAGGCCTTGTGATGCGGATCCTTGGGCCGGATTTGGCCAAGGAGTATTCCGGCGCAACATTTTCCCCAAATAATCTTTTTTGGTTTGCGGAAATCCATGAAGCAGTCTGTGCACCGGCTGGGGGCGGGGTGGAGAGGCGGGAGTTGTTGGATTGGACTTCCGCCCAAAAAAAGATCCTGGAATGGAAAGGCAACCAGGTCCCAGGCAAGATTCGCCCGATCCGCTTCTTGTATACAACAAGGGATCCCGATGACTCCTCCCCGCTTGTCGTGGAGGTGACACGTTGGTGCCGGGAAAATGGGGTGAGTCTGGAGAGGCAAACCACCGCGGAAGGCTTGCCATGACCGCAGTTTGCCACTTGGTGAATGGCAACATGGTGGCCGCATGAGCTTGCGCATCGCGGTTTTGGGGACAACCGGCGAGCCCGGGCACTCCTGTTCCCGCGATTCTATTGCTGGCATGATGGGTAGGTTTCCAATCGGTGAAAAAGGAAAACTCGATGGAATGGGTTGCCAGTGGGTTCCTGTTCCAGAACCGCTCTCTTTGGATGGGATCGCCAGCCTCAGACGGTCCCATGCATGCCTCGTTTTAATTCCTGAGGATGTTGCCCGCAAAAAGGAGACCCATGCGGGTTTGGCCGAGGATTTCAAGGCGTTGCGATCTAGTCGCGGTGCGGATACCCTGCCTGGTCAAATGCCCGTCCTTTTGTTGCTTCCGAATTCGGGAGATTCACAATCCCATGAAATGCTTCGTTTGGTTCAGGAACTGAATCGGGAATTTGGACGCGATTTTGGAGGTTTTCATTTCAGCTCGGCAGCCTGTGATTCTTCATCAGGCGATGGTCGGGCAGGTGTTCAAAATTGGCTTCGATTCGCCCGGGATTATCGTAAGCGCTCCAGTTTTTCTTCAATACGCGCATGGTTTACGGTTTTTTTTCTGGCTTTTTTATTGGCCATTTTCGTTTGTGTTGGATTTGTCCTGGCCTGTGACAAGCAAATAAGGGATCAGGCAACTATCAGGCGATTGGAATTTGGTTTGTTGCCACCAAAGGAAACCCTTTTTCTGGTTCATTCATTGGAGCCAATGTTGGACCGTCTGGAAGAGATGCGGGATTTTTTGGATTCCCATCCTGATTTGAGAATGGATCGCCGCGCCCGGCTAATAGCGTGCCGTGATCGGCTGGATTCATTCGTGAACGCGATTTTGGAATCCTCGGATTGGCCGGAGCTTGCAAATATTCCCGACATGCCAAGTCTGAGGGAGGTGGCTCGATCCGTGGAATCCTGGTCCCCGCCCAAAATCGGTAAGATGTCTATTCCCTTGGTTGAAAAATCCGAAGCCAAAAGGCGCACTTTGATAGATGCCTGGGAACGGGGCCAGAATGCATTGACTGTTTTGGAAGATCGTCTTGCCTTGGCCGCGCGATTGTTGAACCAGGAAATTCCGGCGTCGCAAGCATGGCGTACCTGGGAGGGAAAGTGTGCGGATTTCTGCCAACTCGATCTCCCAATAGATTGGGAAGACCCCATTTGGTACTTGGAGGAAATCATTCAGTCGAGGCAGAGCTTGCAGGTGCAAATAGCAACGATTGCTGGCGCTGTTCAACTGGCTTCCGGATTGGGGTTAATGGATCAATCAGAAAATAGTGTTGGTCCCTTTTTCCCCACGGGAAATGGTGGGGAATCATTGGGCAAGGTGTCTGGAATTTGCGAACTTGTTTTCAATGCCGCCGGAAAGGATGCTGGCGTTTATTTTTCCAAGCTGGGCCCTGCCTTGGGAGATTCCCTGAAAGTCCGGTCGGCTGAATGCCGTAAAAGATGGCTGGCCATCGGCAGGAATGAACTCGAGGCTGATCTGGGTAAGGGGGTGATTTCCCGTGCTGCCCTTCAGGCATGGGCTGGAAAATCTCGAAAAAACCCTGTCATGGAGAGGTATGGAAACTGGTTGCAGTGGTTGGGAGAATTTGATTTCAGGCTACCTGGAAACAGCCAAAAAAAGCCAATCCTAAACCCAATCCTTCAGGTTGAGCGATTTGTCGCCCTGGATTCGGCACCCCTTCGCCCCAACCGTTGCCGCCTGACAATGACCAGGGAGGAATCAGGGGTTGAAGGGGATCTGGTTCTGGAATTGACTGTCAGGGGTGTTGGTTCAGATAAGGGTTTGTCGTCGCATGGAATTAAGGTCGGACCCGGTCAATGGGATTTCCATTTCCTTTACGAGAATTTGGATAATTCTGGGATAGCTTGGGCGTGGAATGATTCGCTTAGATTGGTTGTCAAAGGGAAAAAAAATGGGCAGAAGATAATTGAAATTATCGCAGAAAACCCTGCCTATTTCTGGAAAATGACCGGGGACCTTTCATATGGTTTAGATTGGGACTTTGGGTCTGCAGGATTCTTCCTGCCTGAATTACTGGGGCGGTGAAAGGTCAATTGAGAACCGGGATTTCTCCCAATGCTTTTTGGAGGGTCCACAGGAAAGTTTGCCGCCACTCGGTTTCCTGAAGACGCATCAACTCCTCCACGATTCTGGGGCTGTTTCGAGTTTTTTTCACCAGGCGATTAAAGTCATCGTAATTCCAGGCCGTAGGCGTTTTTTCGGAATGGGTTTGGTTTTCATTTTGATACATTTGAATTTCCTTGCCGGCAGGGTGATTTGGGCATCTGGCGAACCAATAGGAAGCGTTGCCGTAATCGCCTTCCCGCCGGTGGGAGATTCCGTGCCAAAGGGATCCGGTGGAGGTTTGGACATCTTGAAATAAAGCATGAGCCTGCTCGAAATAATCTGCTTTCAGCCATAAGGCTCCAACACAACAATTTGCCATTTGCCTATCAACGATTTTTCCGCCCAGAAGTTCCGGGTTACTTTCCAGTTTTCCAAGAAGATCCCGGAATTGGATCCGGGGATTTGATAATTCCAAATCCGAAAAAGAGTCATGAAAAAGTGGAGACCAAAGGGGGGATTGAGAGTCGGACATTGGCAGTTGGCTCTGGAATGATTGGTAATGCCATGGCTCAAGACCTGTGATAAGCCATGGCAAGGTGATCGGCAACCATTCCTATTTTTTCAAGTCTTTCCCTCCAGGGTGACAAGCCGGCTGCCTCACCACCGCAAGTTTCCACCTTGAACCAAGGTTTTGCGATGGACGCTAGCCTTTGCAGGATAGCTGTCAGGGCTTGGTTTATTTCCTTTTCTTTTTGGGTGAAAAAGTCTACCCTTTTGCCATTTTTTTGGGCAACGGCGATGGGTAATCCGTTCAGGAAGGCCACCCAACTTTCAGGGGTGAAACCGTGCCTGGTTTCACCTTGGGTATCCTGCGGGAATTCAAATACCCGCCCAGGACCATGAATGTTTGCCGGATCCTGGGCATGTAGAACGACACAGCCTGTTTCCAAGTTCAGTGTCCGTGGGATATTCGCCAATTGTTCAACTGCTTCCGGTAGGGCAAACTGTGCCCCTTGTAATCCTTCCACAAAATGACCGCGGCGGATTTCACCAGCCAGCTCCAAATGATCCAGTACCTTATACAGGTTTTTCCAGGCGGGCGAATTGGGCACAATATTGGCCAATTCCTTGGTCAGGATTCCAAATCGGTCCATGAGGGCCATGGCCCAATGAGTGGTTTCTTCTTCCGGAGATGGGTGTCCCCAAGGCAAAGCCGCCCACCGTCCTTCAAGGGATGACTCCTCCATTTGGTAACTGGCCCTGAGCATGGCCATGCGTGCCCTTTTATGAACCGGTTTAATGGAGTGAATGCTTGCTTTTTCGGTTTTTTGGAAGGCCCGAATAGGGGCCAATCGATCATTGGTGACCAAACCCGCCTGAACTAATTCCATCAAGGCTTCAGTGATGGATGCCTCACTGGATTGGCTGGGCCACTTTAATTCCCGACCAAATGATGGTCCCTTGCTTTTCAGCAAATTCAGAAGAACCAGGGCGGATTCTTTCAGATTGGTGATTACGGGCGAACTCAGTCCCTGCAATTGCCCTGTTGAGATAAGAGCGAATGGAATCAACCGGTTGTTGTCGGCTTGACCACCTACCCAAGCCCCGTTTCCGGAACCAGCCCATTGGTCTATCGATTTTTCAGCCAAGAATCCGGCCCGGGAGGGAAGGATGCCATTTTCCCAAATATCCGCGGGCCATTTTTCAAAGGCGGTTTTGCACGCGACCCTGCTGATGCTGACTTCCTGGGCATCCCTTTTCCCATTTTGGCGGATTTGGTGCCAGGAGAACAGGAATTGGCAAAATTGGGCGGGAGATACGGTGGAAAATTCTTTGCGGGCAATTCCCAGGGAAATCTTACGGGCCAGATCCCATTTTTCAGGGGCCGAATAGTCGACAGTGGATGCATTATCATTGTTTTTTGTTGTCAGTAATTTTCCTGCCTGGACCCATTCCTCCAGAAGTTGGCTGGCCCATTCCGGGTGAACGGGGTAGCGCGCGCAAAGCATTTCCAAATTGATCAGGGTGTGGTTGTCGAGAAATCGGCTAACGATTTTGGTGATTGCTTCTATTTCCTCCGGTTGGTCAATGGTTTTCCTGCCTGACCGAAACGCAGCCTCGTACTGTTCCAGATAATCGGCGGGAAGGAATAACTCTGGATGGCTTTGGGAGGGTTTGAACCGAACCACCGAGCCCCTTTGGACAAGTTGATGTAGCCAGGTTGCCACCATCCCGCCGCACTCTTCTTCGATCAGGTCGCCAAGGCGATGTAGGGAGGTTGCCAGTTCCGCCATGGACCGGGGGGGCCTGTTTTGAAATCGGATGAATTGATCGACCTGGGAAATGGCATCCGGGTGAATGGGCAAAAGGCCGCGGTGATCATGGTTTCCAATCAGATGGTCCAACTTTTCGGCGTCCAGCACCGGTGGTTGCGAGTCCCCACGGACCTCATCGGGTTGGTACATATTGGCCGCGGTGAATTGCCAGGTAATCTCACGGGAAAATGGAGACGGCGAATCAGCTTGCCGCAAATGGACGGTGGTGATTCCTTTGCGGATTTCATCCAGCCATTCAGTCAGGGCCTTGATTTCCAATTGCTCGGTCATGCATTCCCGGATGGTTTCATGCACCAGCGGGAAATGAGGGATTTTACCCAAAACTTGATAAAGGTCCTTGCCACGGAGTCGTTGAAGCCAGAGTGGCGCCCTTCGCCCCTTGGTGCCCCTTTGGACCAGAAGTGCCCGCACGGCATTGTGCCTGAACCGTATTGCGAACAGTGGGCTTCCTGTCAAAGCGTTGAGAATGTCGCCTTTGAGTGTCCCGGTTCTCAGTAGGTTTAAGGGGTTTTCAGGCTTTCCCGCCATGTCAGGCAGTCGGATCAAAATTCCATCATCGTGGCACGCGATCGAAGGTTGGTGGCCCATTTCAGCCGCGTACCTTGATTCCAGGCCAAGTTGCAGGGTGCGATTGAATTTGCTTCCAAGCAGGTTGATGATCGCTATCTGCCAATCGCCCAGGGGATCACGCCAGGCTTCAACCAGAACCGAATTACGGTGGGGCACCATCCCGGTTGAGACCACCTGCCGGGTGATGAAACTGAAAAAGTGGCGAGCACCATTGCGGTCCAATCCATGTTCTCTTTCCAGCCAATCAAGCCGGTGTGGTGAATCGATCCTTTCCAAGGATTGTTTCAAAAAGTTTCCCAGGGCACGCCCGAGATGGAGTGATCGGCCTGGCCCCTCCCCGCGCCAAAATGGCAGGACTGCCGAAGTTCCGGGGGAAGGGGTTACCAATACCCGGTCCGGTTCAATGGATTTGATGCGCCAAACGGTCGTACCCAGCAGGAATGCGTCACCAATCCTGCGCTCGTAAACAAATTCCTCATCCAGTTCCCCGACACGGGTGCCCTCCGGTCCGATAACCGCGTAATTCCCGGTGTCAGGTATTGCTCCGCCACCTGCGATGGCGTTTGCTTTGGTTCCAGGAAGCGCTTCAAGGACCCCCAGTGATCGATCGTGGTGGATTTTCGGTTGCAGGGCAGCCAATACTCTGGGGCCAGCCTTTAATTCCTTATCGTTGGGCCCTACCTCAGCAGGAGGTTGGTGGCCCAATTGCAGAAAACGTCCTGAAACCATGGCCAAGGTTTCGTCAAAAACCTCAGGTGTCAGTTGGTGGTAGGGGTAAGCCCTCCTGAAGCAATCAAAAAGTTGCCTGGCCGGCCAGCAATCCATGGCAACGGCACTGACAATTTGCTGGGCAAGGATGTCCAATGGATTGGTTGGGACCAACAAGGGCTCCACTTCTCCTCGGATCACCATGGGGATAAGGGCCGCGCATTCCGCAAGGTCCATTTCGGTCTTGGGGAGAATTCGCCCCTTGCTGACTTGGCCTACAAGGTGGCCGGCTCTTCCAATGCGTTGAATGGCTGATGCGACCGATCCCGGGGATTCAACCTGGACCACCAGGTTCACGGGGCCCATGTCGATCCCCATTTCCAGCGAGGAGGTCGCTATGACTGCTTTCAGCGCACCGGCCTTAAGGGATTCCTCGATTGCCAACCTTTTTTCCAGTGAAATACTGCCATGGTGGGCCAGGGCTAAAGGTTTTGCCGGGTCATCGTTGATACCGGCGGTGATTTTTTCAGCCGACCTCCGGTTGTTGGCGAACACGATGGTTGAGTGGTGGGCAAGGACCAAGTCCTTGGTGTGTTCGTGAATTCCCGGCCAAATCGATTCCGGACGGCCATTTCCAGGCACGCCCTCTGGTTGGGGCCAGGTTATTTGGACATCCAGGCTCTTTTGGGATCCGCCATCCAGAATTGTCACCGGACGGCTGCGTAAATGATTGCTTTTTCCGGGTGCATTTTCCAATCCGACCAGGAAGCGCGCGACCTCATCGAGGGGTTTTTGTGTTGCCGAAAGGCCGATGCGTTGCAAGGGAGCGACACTTTCCAGTGGTTTGCCGGGCAATCCAAGGCGTATGGATTCAAGGCGTTCCATTAGCAGGGAAAGGAAAGCCCCGCGTTTGTTCGGGCAAAGGCTGTGGATCTCGTCCAAAATCACAGTTTCAACTTGCCTGAGGTTTTCCCGACCTTCCGAGGTGAGTAAAAGGTGAAGGGACTCGGGAGTTGTGATCAAAATCTCTGGGGGATTCCTATTGAGGGCCCGGCGCTGTTCCGCGGTGGTGTCCCCGGTTCTGACACCGACACGGATTGGTCGCAAGGAAGTTCCCCGTGCCTCCGCCTCTTCAAGAACCCCTGACAATGGAATGGACAGGTTGCGGCGGATGTCCTGATTCAACGCCTTGAGAGGTGATATATAGAGGATTCTCACTCCCGGGTAGGAAGGGGGTGTGGACCTCCAGATGCGATCCAAGCAAGCCAGGAATGCAGCCAGGGTTTTTCCTGATCCGGTCGGTGCGAGCAGGAGAACGCTTTCTCCCGCGGCGATGCGTGGCCACGACAGGCTTTGGATTTTTGTCGGGCAGCCTACGACGCGGCTAAACCAGGTTTGTACGGGACCAAGAAAAATACTTGTTCCGGTTTCCTTGTTTTTTTTGGGTGTTCCGGTGTTTTTGTTTCTTTTCAATTCCGGCCTCCTGTCTGGTGAAAAATATCGATTGGCCGGTTAGTTCAGCACGGGTGGATCGCGGATTGGTTGGGTGGATAGCCAGTGTGGGGTAGGCCGACGAATTGTATTCCCAAACCAGTTGATGCATTGGTAGAGGCGGATCAAAATGTGTTTCCACACCAAAATGCAGCTGATTTTCAGGTCTGCCAATAGATTTTGGGGTCATGGATTCGCCTGAAAATTACAAACCCCAAACCGTTTCGGCATGGATGAAAAGAAGGCAGTTCGCTGGTTTGGTTTTGGTGGGTAAATGGTAAGTGTGAATTGAAGTAAAATCGGATAACATTTATTTGTATAGCGGTATATTTGGATGCTAAAGCTTGCTGGTTATTATTCCTATTGCTTTTATTGATCAGTGCGGCCAGCAAATCGCAGTATCCTAAACTGATTTAAAATGCTGGCAAGTTGGAACGCCCCAGAAACCATAAAGTTGGAATCTGTCCTGAAATAAGACCAGCTAGGCGGCCATTCAATTGGCATACCGCCAGGCTCAAACATTCCAAACGCTCGATTTTTTGGCCCGCTAGGCTAAATCCTCGCATCAGAATGACTTGCGAGGGTAGGGTGTTGGCGATAGATTGAAGGGTTCCACGGCACTTGAATTTGTGCATGCCCGAAGGGATCCATTGAAGGGGATGAAATGGCGCGTAAACCGCTGAACCGCAAAGCGCTTAGGGCCGAAGCTGAAGCTGCGGAGAAGATCAAGCAAAGAAAAAAGGCAGAGAAGGAAGCTGAAATCGAGGAAGAAGAGGACGAGGAAGAGGACGACGACCAAGACGATCAGGATGATGACGCCGACGACGACCTTGATGATGAAGCTTTTGATGATGGGGATGATGATCAAGAAGAGTCCGGCGATACCGAGTCCGAGGATGAGGAAGGCGGTCGGCCTAAAAAAAAGAAAAAGGGCAAGGCTGCAAAAGTAGCCAAGGTTAAAAAACCAAAGGCCAAAACCGGGAAAAGCAAAAAAGTCTCCAGGATGCGAGCCATTTGGGTCGTTCTAAGCAACAACGCGACCAAGGTTGCCAGTTACGATTATCCAAAGGAAAAAGAAGCTCGGGATCACGCCGAGCGTCTCATGACTGAGAAGAAGCAGGTTCACTTCGTCCAATTGGTAAAGGAAGAAATGCCCGATCAGGCATAACTTTTTCCGGAGTCAAAAAATCGAGGGGCCCGGGTTTTCCCGGGCCCCTCGATTTTGCGTATCAGGGCTGAAGCCTGCCCTCAAACCGATTGGTCCTGAACCACCCGTTGTTTCTTCAACATTTCCGTAATGGCCTGTCGTTTTTCGGTCAGTCCGATCACATTCGAAATGCTGATTTGTCTGCCACCCGTTGTGACAATCAGGTCGCCGGTTCCCAGGCCCCATTCCTCGTTTCGGACCAGCCGAGTGGCCTTGAGGAGCCAACCCAACCAGGCAAGGCCAAGGAGATGATTGCGAAAGGGATCCGTGGGTTGGATCAGGAACTCAACACCCGCTGAGTCGTAGGTGGTTTCCCCTTCGCCAACCTCGGTGACCACTTTGATCTGCCCGGGAACAAACTCGATGTAAATCCGGTGATCAACCAGCCAAAAGGCGATTCCCCAAAGGATGAAAAGGCAAAGTGAAAGCATGATGTAGCCGGCCAAATTGATCCTGACATCGAGCATCAGAACCTTCTCGGCCAAGTACCGTAATTGCCCGAATGAGTAAAGAAGCAGGAAGATAATGATGATGGCCGCAAGGAAAAGTGTGGCTGTCAATCCGCGCAGTGGAACATTGGTGAAAAAAATGACCAAGAGGATGATAGTGAAGTAAATAACCCCATAAAAAGGGCTTTTGGCAATGATCCGATCCGTGAATTCCACACCTCCCTCAGGGTGCTTTTCACTGAGCAAAATGTCTATGCCCTGTTCCTTCTTGATAGATCTGGTCTTGTCGGTTTGGCGTGATTCCTTCACGGTCAAATCGGTCGCTACTACCTTTTCGCCATCGCTGGACAAGAGCGCAAGCCTGTGATTGTCCAGAAGGGTCAAACCGGCGAAGATCAGACCGAAAAACCAGATGGGCCAATAGTAAAGAAGCATGGTGTGCTGGTGGACACGCACATAGGTCCTTTCCTTGCGAGGTTTTTCAACCATCGATGGAGGGGTTGGTGTTTCTGAAGTTGTTTCCGTTGCCATCGTTTGTACCCCCTTGCCAACCCAATTTGAAGATTGCGATTTGAATCAAGTGTAAGCCGGCCGGACTGTGCGGGCAATGAATCGTGTGCTTCTTGGATTCAGGCTTACTTTGCTAGCGAGGTGGAGGCTTCTCCTCCCAGTTCAACCTCAATGACCCCGTTTTCGATGACAACTGGGTAACTGGCGATTTTAAGCTTGGGGTTGTCCGCCCAAGCCCCATCACAAAGGCGGAATCGCCAAGCGTGCCAAGGACAATGGACATGCCCGTTTTCAACATGTCCGCCACTCAGGGCGGCCCCCATATGGGGGCAAAAGTCATCAATGGCGTGGATGCCACCCTCGTGGTGAAAAACAGCTATCACTTTCGCCCCTGTGTCCACCACCTTGCAAGCGCCCTGGGGTAGGTCCCCTAGTTGGCAAAGCGTGATTCGATTGGACATGGCTCCCCCATAATGGTTCGATGGTGATTCACTGCTTATTCATACCTTTCAGCGAACCGGGTTGGACAGGCTTTTATTGGTTTGGCAAACACTTTTCAAAGTTTTTAGAGGTCAGGGGCGGTTTCCGATGGGCTTTGAAATCGAGGCCAAATTCAGGGTGCCAAATCTTTCAGTTTTGGCGGGCCAACTGGTTTGCCGAGGCTGGTCCGAATCAACTGGCTCGCCAGATATCGAGGAGGACCAGTATTTCCAGGGGATTAATCGTGATTTTCGCCAATCCGGGGAAGCTTTGCGGGTAAGGCTCAAAAACGGCGTGCCAAGGTTCACATACAAGGGTGTGGCCACCCTTTCAGGGCAAGGGGTCAAGGTTCGCAGGGAAATGGAATTGGAGATGCCTGAGGCGAAGCCTTCCACGGCAATTGGTTTTTTGGAAGCCCTTGGATTTCAAAGGGTCGCCGTTGTTCGCAAGGTGCGCCGGACCTTTTCCCATGCGGCAAGTTGGCCGGGTTTCATTTTGACCCTGGACGAGGTGGAGGAACTTGGTTCATTCGCTGAAATCGAGTTCCTGTCGCACGGAGATGGCGATTTTGCGGCCAAAGTGGCGAAAACGGTCGCGGATATTGCATGCCAACTGGGTTTTGGTGAAGTGGAAAAACGTTCCTATTTGCGGATGTTGATGGAGAAAGCATGATCAATTTTTTCCATAAGAGGCTGCCATGGAGTTGATTCAAACCAAAAAGGAACTAAGGGAATTCCGAAATGGAGTCCGGGGGTCTTTGGGTTTTGTTCCCACAATGGGGGCGCTGCACGAGGGGCACGCTGCTTTGATTCGCCAAAGTGCCGGTGAAAACGAACGAACTGTTGTTTCCATTTTTGTGAATCCGATGCAATTTGGGCCGCGGGAAGATTTGGCCAAATATCCCCGGCCATTTGAGCGTGATCTCGACATTTGTCGCGAAACTGGCGCAAATGTGGTTTACGCCCCGGACCATGCGGATATCTACCCTGCCGGTTTTGGAAGCACGGTCGAAGTTTCAGGCGTGGGGAACCATTGGTGTGGGGCCAGCCGTCCCGGCCATTTCGTGGGAGTTGCCACGGTGGTCCTCAAATTGCTGAACAGGGTTCAGGCTGACAGGCTCTATCTGGGCCAAAAAGACGCGCAACAGGCCGCTTTGCTGGACAAAATGGTCTTGGATTTGGATCTGGAGACCGAGGTTGTGGTTTGTCCGACAATCCGTGGTGCAGGCGGGTTGGCCCTTAGTTCCCGCAACCAATACCTTTCTCCCGGTGAAAAAGCGGCCGCGCCAGCGCTTTACCGGGCCCTGATGGAATGTGGCCGTCAAATAAAGATGGGGCAGACGAGCCCCCAAAAAATTGCTGAGATATTTCAGGGTTTGCTGCCCGGGTATGACGGCTGGAGATTGGATTATTTCGGGGTGGCCGATCCGGTCACCATGTCTCCCGTGCCGGTTATTGACCGCAAGGTAAGGTTGCTGGCCGCGGCTTTTCTTGGGACCACCCGGTTGATTGACAACATTTCCGCCGGACCGGGGCTCGAGCCTGGCTGAGTGGGGATATTCACTCCCGGTTTCCCTTGCGATTGGATTGATCATGGCACATCCGCTGTTTGGCCCAGAAATTCGTTTTGCCTTGGACAAGGATGATTCCGAGGGGATGGCGACATTTTGCCAGGCCGTTCACCCGGCTACCGCTGCCGAAACCCTTGAGGGAGAGTTCACACCCGAGGAAATCTGGCGTTTTCTGCAACAGGCCCCGGTCCAGTCCCAAGCCGAAATATTTTCCTATTTTCCGTTGGAATTGCAGGAAGATCTGGTACTGACAGCCGGTCGTTTGCCTATGGCGCGCCTCATCCAGGACATGTCCCCGGATGACCGTGCCGATTTGCTCCGTCGGTTGGATCCGAAGGTGACAGACCAGTTGGTTCGCCTGGTTGATGAGGCGGGCAGGCGGGAAATCGCCGCGCTCGCAAGCCATGATGAGGACACGGTCGGGGCACTGATGACTCCCGACTACGCCTGGCTCCCCAAGGGGTTGAGGGTGGAGGATGCCCTGGAACGGCTGCGCCTCCAGGCCCCGGACCGTGAGACGATTTACTATGTGTACATCCTCGACGACCACCGCAGGATTTTGGGCGTGGTCACTCTCCGCGATCTGATTCTTGCTCCCCGATCTGCCCTGATCGATGACCTGATGGAATCCCGTATCCAGACGGTATTGATGGATGATGACCGGGAAAAAGTTTCGCAAATCCTTGCCAAGTACGACCTGATCGCGGTGCCGGTGGTGGACCATACAGGGGCGCTGGTCGGGATAGTGACGCATGACGATGTCATCGATGCCGTTGTCACCGCTGCCACGGAGGATGTTCACCGCATGGGCGGTGTGGACCCGGTCGATGAAAATTACCTCGATGCCTCTTTCGTTACGGTTTGGCGGAAACGGGCCGTTTGGCTTTCGTGCTTGTTCGTTGCCGAATTGTTCACGTTCACCGCTTTGGCATCCTTTGAGGACGAGATCGCAAGGGTGGTGGTGCTCAGCCTTTTCGTGCCACTTGTGATTTCCACGGGCGGGAATTCAGGTTCCCAAGCCGCGACACTGATCACCCGCGCCATGGCTTTGGGACAAGTCAGGATGTCGGATTGGTTGCGGGTCCTTCGTCACGAGTTGGTGATGGGATTGGCACTGGGACTTACTTTGGGGCTGATCGGCTATGGCAGGGCTTTTTTCACAAGCGAGTCGCTGCGGTCGGCCTCACCTCCGCGAACCGAGGAATTCGTGGTTCTTTTGCCTATGGGTAGCCCTCGACTGGAGTTCCATGCGAATGGACATGTGAAGCTTCCTTCTGAAGCCCGACAGGAGTTGAAGGGGGCTTCGTCACTGATTCTCCTGCCCCCAGAAAAGGCGGTTCCAGAGCCTGAAATGCTTCCTGGGGGAGAATTGCTCTACCATTTTCCAGCCAACTGCACCTTTCCGAGGGAACCGATAAGCTTGCCCCGTTTGGCCATGGTGGTTGGTTTGTCCGTCGCCTCCATATGCATCTGGGGAACCTTGGTTGGCAGCATGCTTCCCTTGTTGTTCAAATCCATCAATGTGGATCCCGGTATCGCCTCCAGTCCCTTTGTCGCAACTTTTGTGGATGTGACAGGGATCATCCTTTATTTCACTATCGCGCAGGCTTTCTTGGTCTGATTTGGCCGGAATCAATGAAGTGGGGGCCCCTTTGAAGGGGGCCCCCACTTTTGAAAAGGCTGGAAAGTCAGGCTGCCTGGGGGCTGGTGCCTTCCGGAGGCTCTTTGGTTTTTCCAGTCGGCTTGGCTTCCAATTGGGCAAGGTCACCGGCTGCTTCAGAATCCCCGTTTTTCAGCTCTCGAAGGATTCCCGGAGGATCTTTGGCAAGTCGCCATCCCACCAGCGGTTCCTCCGCGAAGCGGTCGATCACCAAAAATCCCAGACCTTCAGTTGTCATGCAGGGCAGCGCAGCAATGCCCTGAACCGGATCAATCGGGTGGAGGCCGAGATCCATGGCCTCGTCCATCAGTTGACGACCCATGGATTTGGATTGCTCCAGGTCGTCTTCTAGTGCTTTTCGGCCAAGCAATAAATTGCGGTCCGCCCGACCCTTTTGTTCACCTAGGCGTTGAAGGCGTAGTTGGGTTGCGGTTTGGTCCAATGCCACAGTCCGGATGTCATCCATGACCCGGCCAAGGAAGCCCATGGCGGTTTTGGCCTTTTGAGGGGTCCATAGGATTGGCGGAGTGACGGATGGGGCGCTGGTTTTCCTACGCATGACACTCCCTCCAAGGTTAGTGAATCGTGCCGCTTACTGTATGACGCCGGGCCGTTTGGAAAGGATTGGTGTTTGATTTCGCCAAACTTTCCCGGCAAGCCCTTGCTTTCTCTACGCTCTGGGTCCCGCAGAGTTTTGATGCGAGGGAAAATTTTTCAAAAACCAGTGATATCAATATATATTGACCGGCCGGATATTTTGCCCTGTTGGAAAAGTGCGAGCAACCACACCGCCTAGGGTTCTTGGAAAGTTGTTACGGGTGAATGGCTTACCCAAGCCGGGGTCGATGAACCATTGACCCCCCAAAAGGCAGGGAAGCATGGCGCAATCAGGGGTTTCACCATACGAGAATCGTTTCCTCGCGTGGATCAATCACGCGGGTGATGTCGTTTTCTTTGCACTGGAAATCTCACGGAACTTAGGAAAAGGGCTTCGTTCCAAATCCATGGTCCCCTTGGTCTTCCAAATTGGCGTGAGAAGCTTGGGGGTTATTCTTTTTACCGGAGCCTTCATCGGGATGGTTTTGGCTATCCAGGCCCAGATGCAACTGGCCGCCTACGGTATTTCCACCCGCTTGGGCCAAATGGTCAACCTGTCGGTTGTTCGGGAATTGGGGCCGGTTTTGGCGGCCGTGATGTTGGCGGGCAGGGTGGGCGGTGCAATCGCAGCCGAGTTGGCCACCATGCGCATGAGTGAACAGGTGGACGCCCTGGAATGCATGGGCGTGGACCCGATCGCCCACCTGGTGGCGCCACGATTCTGGGCCTGCCTGCTTCTAGTTCCCACCATGACCGTCTTCGCCAATTTCATGGGCATGCTGGGTGGCTGGTTTGTGGCAACAGAGCTTTATTTTGTGGAGCCCTACCACTACTGGTATCACGCCCGTGCCAACACCACCTGGTGGGATCACCTGATGGGGCTTTCCAAAGCCTTTTTCTTTGGCGGGGCTATCGGTCTCTTTGCCTGCCACCGCGGAATGACCGCGTTTGGTGGGGCGCAAGGGGTGGGGCGCTCGGCCACCAGCGCGTTTGTGGCCTGCTTCATCGCCATCATGGTGCTGGATTTCTTCCTCGGCCTGATGTTCAGTCGCCTCACGCCCTTCATTGCCCCGGTGGCAAGGGGCGGCCTATGACTCTGGATTCCTATCCGGATCTTCCGGTTGGTGGCGAGGAGGGACATATACCCTCCCCGTTGGGAGCCCAGCCACTGCTGGAAATGCGTTCGGTTTCCATGCGATTTGGCCAAACCGGGGTGCTCCGGGATATTTCCCTCGGAATCGCCGCGGGATCCAGCGTTGCGATCATTGGCGAGAGCGGCTGCGGTAAAAGCGTTTTTCTCAAGCTGCTGATAGGTTTGCTGACCCCTTCGTCAGGGACGGTGCATTTTGGCGGTACCTCTCTGGCGGAAATGAGGGCCTCCGACCTGATGCGTCTGCGCATGCGCTTCGGATATTTGTTCCAGAGCGGAGCTCTCTTCGACAGCCTCAGCGTTTTCGAAAATATAGCCTTCGGGTTAAGGCAAAAGAACAAGGGGAAGGAAAGGGAGATAGACGAGATTGTGCGCGAGCGGTTGACGGAAGTGGGATTGCCGCTAACCGCGCTGCACAGGATGCCGAGCGAATTGTCCGGTGGTCAGCGCAAAAGGGTCGGGTTGGCGCGCGCGTTGGCCATGAATCCTGAAATCATGCTTTATGACGAGCCGACAACGGGCCTGGACCCGATCATGTCGGACATCATCAACGAGTTGATATTGAGGGTGGGCGAGTCCCACCCAGGTATGACCAGTCTCGTCATCACGCATGAGATGAAGACCGTTTTCCGTGTGGCCGACCGGGTGATCATGCTGCAGCCTCTGGCACTTGTCCCTGCGGGGGAGCCCCAGGTCCTTTTTGACGGAACCGTTGGGGCGCTGCGACTTTCGCCCGACCCGCGTGTGCAGGAATTCATCCGGGGTGACGCCTCCCGGCGGATTCAGTCCGCCACTGAGCGGGACGCCCTGATTGACCCACCCTTGGATTTGCCCCCGGGAGGACTCCACCCATGAAAGAGCGCAAGATGCGCTTCCAGGTCGGCCTGATGAGCGTTGCCGCCATCAGCATCCTTGGGATCATGATTTTTTACTTTGGCAACACCCCCAGGTGGCTGCGCAGGGGGACTGAGTACGCGGTTGATTTTCCCGAAGCTCCAGGCATCAATCCCGGGGCTCCTGTGAAGCGTTCCGGCATCCGTGTTGGGCAGGTGGTCCGGGTGGATTTGGATGAGCAGTCCGGGCACGTCTTTTTGACCCTTTCGCTTGAGCAGCCTTATCGCCTTCGCCGCCATGAGGTGCCCACCATCACCACCGGGTTTTTGGCGAATGACGCCTCCATCGAACTGGTGGCTGATACGGATTCAAAGCAAAGGGAGGTGGACAAGTCGGAAATCGATCCCTCGGAGGTGGTTCTGGGGAAGCGGGGCGGCAATGTCAGCGCGCTGATCAACCGCGCAAGCGAGTTCGCGCCCATGACTCAGGAATTGATGATGGATCTGAAACGATCCATGGAAAAAATTGAAAAGCTGACTCCCCAGGTGGAAGCCACCCTTGAGGAGATCAGGCTGCTGGCCAAGCAATCCAACGAGGCGTTTCCCGCCATTTTCGAGGATACACGCAAGGCGATCAGTTCCTTTGAGAAAACGGCGCGTTCGGTGGAGCAATCCATTCCGGAATTCAAGAAGCTGGCAACAGAAACCGTCACCGAATATCAGAAACTGGCCAAGGATGTTCGCGAAACCATTCCCACTCTTCGGGACAACGCCAACACAGCCATCACCGAGATCCGGGATTTGGCCAAGGCCGGGCGGGAATTCATGCCAGACCTCAAGAAGGCGACCGAGGAGATCACCGCGACAATAAGGGTTTTTGGACGGTTGGGTGAGCGTGGGGATGTCTGGTTCCAGGCGAACCAGCAAACCATCACGCGCACAATCGATGCTTTGAGGGTTGATTTGGAAAAGGTCGGGGAGCTGTTGTCGCCGGAAAATCAGAAACAATTTTCCGCCTTGGTCAAGAACCTGCGGATCGGGTCAGACCGCATCGAGGAAATTGGCAAAAATGCCGAGACTGCCCTCCGTGACGCCGGGGACGTTTTCAAGAGAATCGTAACCTTCATCAATGACTTTGATCAGGGGGCAACAGCTAATGCCGCGGGCAAACAGGCCATGGGCAAACGTTTGGGCTCGATCCTGAAAAACCTTGATGAAAGCCTGGAAAAGGTCAATGGACTGATGGGCGATGCCAGGGAATTTGTCCGCGTCGCCGGTCAGGCGGACGGTACCTTGCAGCGATTCATCACCGACCCGGGCCTGTACACCCGAATCAACGAAATTTTGGACCAGGGCCTGAGGCAAATTCCCAGGATTGAACGGATTCTCCACGATGCGGAGACCTTCGCGGACAAACTAGCTCGTCACCCTGAACTATTGGGTGTGGGCGGTGCGGTTCGGCCAGGCAACGGCTTGAAGGATCCACCGGAAGCCAAGCCTGCCACCGGGCCTGGATTCCCACCCGTCCCGGGAATGATCCTTCAGCCAAACAGGCCTTGACCGGCCACAACCCTTAGCGGCTGGCCAAGGGGGTGCGGTGAAAATGGACATGAACCCAGGCGCTACCCGTCCATTTCCAAACCCTGGTCTCCGCATTGGCAACAGTGCGGGGCCGGCCCCCTTCGTCGAGGCATTGGACTAGGCGCACATAGCCCAAAATCCCGGTCTCGCCAATGATCTGCACATGGGGTTTGTGCACGGTGGTGTTGTGTTTGCCCCGTACGCCTCCCAGGTCGAAATAAAACTTATGGAATCCCAGCCCTTCCACCACGAGTCCCTCCGATTCGGGTTCAATGGCCGTCAGGTTGGGATCGCATAATTCTTGGTAAGTGTTCCAATCCCCATCGGCAATCGCTTCCAGCAATCGCTGGTTGACTGCGACAAGTGATTCCTCGGTGAACATCATGGTCAACTCTCCGGTTTTAAATGGGATAGATAATTCACTGGTTTGCCCATTGAATCAGGGCAGGGACCCGCATCAAAGTGTTTCAGGCCCTTTTTGGCAAACCCGCCGCAATTCTCAATTGGTCGAAAGCCATCGCTAAACCATCTAGGGTCAGATGGGCATTCAGCCCGCTCGGGTTAGGTAAAACCCAAATTTTGGTGTTGCCCCAAGATTCATCCAGGATTCCCTGACGGATGTCTCCGCGCCCCATGGCTTCGCGGAAAGTGGTGAGGCCCAATACGGCCAGCCAAGTGGGTTTCTTTTCCTGAACCAGGTTTTTCAGGTTGCTGAAACCGGCATCAATTTGGCTTTTTGACAATTCCTGGGCTGTCCGTGTGGCCCAGGGGACAAGATTGGTGATCCCCATGCCAAGGGACGGCAATTCATCCTGGTCCCAGGGGGCGAATAGCCGGGGTGTCAATCCAGATAAATGCAGTGCCGGCCAAAACCGATTCCCTGGCCTGGCAAAATGGGTCTTGGTCGCGGCTGTGTAAAGACCCGGATTGATTCCGCAAAACAGGATTCGGCAATCAGGCCCCAAAATATCGGGTAGGGTTTTTCCAGAGGCGGCTTGGATCTCAAATTGAGTCGGCTTTTTGTGGGTATTGCCACCTACCCGACCTTGGGCTTTTTGGTCGGCTGGGGGCAGGTCCTTTTCAGAATGCCTTTTCTTCCTGTTCATGTTGACTCACTATAAGCCCAGGCGATTTCGAACAGGGGGGTAGCGCAAATGGCTGGGGTGTCCCACGATCTATGCCGTTTGGGGCAATTGGCCGGAATTGAGCCTGGCTATCAGGATGGCCGGGGCGAATGGCACTTCCCCTCCGAGGAAACATATCTTGCCATATTGCCCTCCCTGGGAATTCCAATTTCCAAACCGGAACAGGCACGGGATTTCCGCAACCGAATAGCCTTGGACCGTTTGCGCCAGCCCATGCCTACGGTCCAGACAGTGTGGAGCGGCCAACCAGCCAAGCAAAATTGCCCGGTGATTTTTCAGGTCCCGGAAAGGCTGCGGGGCCCGGCCGTGGTGCGCCTGATTTTGGAATCCGGAACCAATCTGGAGCACCAATTCCGGGTTGAGGAAGCGGCCGTGCTGGATGCGGCCTGGGTAGAAGGGAGCGCCGTCCTCCGAAGAGTGGTGCAAATCCCGGAGGTGCCCTGGGGGGTTCATCAGGTCCGTGGGGATTTCGCCCCCGATTTCACCGGTTGGCTGATAGTGGCTCCCCGGTTAGCTCATCGTGGGAAATTGGCAGGAAATAGGGGCAAATGGGGGATTTTCCTTCCTGTTCACGCGATGCGATCCGACCGAAACCAGGGTTGCGGCACATTCAGCGATCTCGGGGAACTGTTGGAATGGACCGCGGGGCAGGGTGGGGGCTTGGTTGGCACCCTGCCCATGCTGGCCGGGCTGACGGAAAATCCTTGCGAACCAAGCCCTTACTCGCCGTGCTCCCGACTGTTTTGGAACGAGTTGTTCCTGGATTTGGAGGCGATTCCAGAATTGGCCAATTCGTCTAGGGCCCGGGAATGGATGGGATCCACCCAATGGTTGGAGGAAGGCCGTCGATTACGACTGACCTCCATGGTGGAACACGAAAAGGTGATGCGACATTTACGGCGGGTGCTGGAGATCCTTGCGGATGAGTTTTCGTTGGAGGGCCCCCGCGCGGGGGCCTTGGCAAATTATCGACAGCGAAAGCCAAGGGCTCTGGAGTACGCCAAATTTAGGGCTAGACATGACCTTTCTGTGCAGTCCTGGAACCTGCTGGAAAATTCGGCGGCCATCGCTACCCAGGAAAGGAGAAGGCTGATCTGGCAATTTTGGGCGGAAGAGCAGGTTTCCGCGGTGGCGAGGAGGGCTGGAGCTACCGGCGGGCCGGGTTTGTACCTGGATTTGCCAATTGGGGTGCATTCTGACGGGTTTGATGTCTACCGGTTTGGCGATGCTTTTGCCCCAAAAATGTCCGCGGGGGCCCCCCCGGATTCCTTTTTCACGCGCGGTCAGGATTGGGGATTCCCCCCGCCGCACCCTTGGCGGCAAAGGGAGGACGGTTATGCCTACCTGCGCGAGGTGCTCGAACACCACATGCGCCTGGCCGGCCTGTTACGGATCGACCATGTCATGGGGCTGCATCGCCTTTACTGGGTGCCTTGGGGGTTGGGTGCCAGGCAGGGGGCATATGTTCGCTACCCATATGAAGAATTATACGCTCTGTATTGCCTGAATTCCGTGAGGTATGAATGCTCTCTCGCCGGGGAAGATTTGGGTACAGTTCCGCCCGCGGTCCGTCCTGAAATGCTGGCCCACCAGATCCATCGCCTGTTTGTCGGCCAATTTTCATTTCGGGATGGCAATCCGGCCATGGACCAGCCTCCATTGGATGCGATTGCCAGCCTCAACACCCATGACCTGCCGACTTTTTGCGGTTTTTGGCTTGGCGGAGATATCGATGACCGCCTGGATTTGGGTTTGATTGAGTTGGAAGAGGCCGACTCGGATCGAAAGGATCGACAAAAACTACGATGCCACGTCTTGGAATGGTTGGAATTGAACCCCAAAAAAGAATCGCCGTTTGATGCGACAGTACCAAAAGGACCGGATAGTGATTGGACTTTGGAGGTGGATCCCTTCGCGGTTTTTATCCAGCTGGTTAATTTCCTGCAGAAAAGCGACGCGGCTGCTGTTTTGGTGAACGTTGAGGACCTTTGGAAAGCACTGGACCCGCAAAATGTGCCCGGTACTTGGAAGGAAAGGCCCAACTGGCAGAGAAAAGCACGGTTTGAACTGGCGGATTGGGATCGTTTGGATGGAATCAAAACCGCCTTGGAATTCCTGCGCAAGGAAATTCAAAAGGACCTTAACTTCAAATAAATATTAGACTTGTGTCAGGTCCTGAAAATTGTCAGGTCTGACTGGGGTTGAACGCTTTGAAATCCGATCTATAGTTTCATCAGCGCTGTGAATTTGCGCCAAGCGACCTGACAAGGGTCGCTTCTTTCTTTGACAACTGGGTGTGTGCGCGAGGTATCACCGAGGCGACTTGGGCCGAGTGCGTTTGCGTGGCTGGTGCGAGCTGGCCGTGTGGATGTGTTTGGTTTGGGTTGCTTGATTGAATTGAGTGATGCCTGAGAATTGAGGCGAGCGAGAGAGCAAGGATCGAGACTCATGCCGCTCTTAT